>Ga0268360_1000480_pt1 | contig 65356 bp, 50 predicted proteins | sample BioMet11_FD_192465 | JGI IMG/M metagenome (GOLD analysis project Ga0268360, IMG submission 192465) | Sewage microbial communities from Oakland, California, United States - Biofuel 11 (Illumina Assembly) | ecosystem: Engineered > Wastewater > Sewage > Unclassified | place: USA: California... | reverse complement strand
TTCCCGCGCAGTCCTGAATGCCTCGGCGAAGGTGGCCTCCTCCCGGGGCACGTCGATGACCTTGACCCGGGACGAGGAGGAGAGGATGTCCGCCAGGTAGCGGAGCACGAGGTCGCGGCCCGCCACGTGGCCGGTAGCCGAAGTCGGGGCCGAGCGCCCCCCCACGAGGGCGCCCGGGGAGGCGGCGCCCGGGGAGGCGGCGCCCGGGAGCCCGCTCGAGTCGCCGAGGCACATCAGGGCGAGCCGGTAGGGCCGCTTAGCCAAGGACTCCTCGTCGACCCGCCAGGCCCTTCCGACCGAGTCCACGAGGAGGGAGTCGTAGGTCTCGACGGCGTCGAGGACCTCCTGGTCGGCCTTGCCGTTGGCCTTGAGGAACTGGAGCTCCGAGAGGTAGCGGCCGGGGAAGCCCCGGGCCTTGAGCATGTCGGCGTAGAGGACCCTGGCCTTCTTCGAGTAGGGGTATATCCTCAGGGCCCGGCGGTACTCGAAGATGGCCTGGTCGTAGGAGCTCCGGTCCTCGAACTCCCGGCCCCGGGCCACGTGGTAGTTTGCGTAGGCCTCCCGGGAGGGGTCCTCGGGGTTGGTGGAGTCTGCGACCGCGAGCTCGAGGGCGATGCGGGCCAGCTCGTCGTCGGGCCGGAGTCCGCAGGCGGTCTTCAAGCTGTAGATGGCGTCGGCCTTCCTGCCGGCCCCCCGCTGGGCCATGCCGAGGGTGTACCAGGCCATGCCGTTCTTGCGATCGCGGGACACGGCCTCCCGCATGAGGGCGATGGCCTGGTCGTACGAGGCCGAGGAGTACATGAGGCCCCCCAGGAGGAGCCTGGCGTCGGAGTAGTCGGGTTTGAGGTCGAGGGCGCTCCGGGCGTGGAAGACCGCCTGCTGGAAGTCCCCCGAGGCGGCGGCCAGGCAGGCGGCCACGTACTGGGTCTTGGGCTCGCTTCCGTGGTAGCGCAAGGCCTTCTCGACGAGGGCCTGGGCCTCCTCCTTCCTGCCCTGGTCCGAGGCGATGAGGGCGAGGGAGAGGAGGGCGCGGCCGTTCTGGGGCGAGAGCCTGAGGCTCTCCTCCAGGCGCTCCCTGGCGGAGGTCTTCCTCCCGGCCGCGAGGTCGAGGAGGGAGAGGCCGAAGCGGGCGTCGAGGTCGTTGGGCAGGGCCGCGGTCACCGCGGAGAAGGCCTTGCGCGCGCCGCCCAGGTCCCCGAGGCCGATCCGCACGAAGCCCTCGAGGTTCGCGAGCCCGGTGTCCCCCCTGAGAAAGGGCGCGGCCCGGCGGACGTAGGAGAGGGACTGGTCGTACTCCCCGAGCTCGTAGTAGCACTCGGCGAGGCCCTCGTAGGCCGCGCCGTACGAGGGGTTCCTCGCGACGGCGGCCAGGTACTCGTCTATCGCGTCGTACCAGCTCTCGGAGAAGCGGAGGGCGTCCCCCGAGGCGACGTGGGACCGGGCGTCCGGGCCGCCCGGAGGGACGTCCTGGAACGGATCCTGGGCGGAGGCCCGGGGCGCGGCCGAGACGGCGATCGCGCAGGCTAGGTACAAGGCGGCGAGACGACGGGACGCTCGGCCTAGGGACACGGTTGCTACGCCTCCCCCGCCGCTTCCCGGCGGCGGGATATCTTGATCGAAGTTATGCGATGCCCGTCCATGCCCTGGACGGTGAAATCGAGGCCGCCGGAGCTCGCGCGCTCGTAGCGGGAGGGTATCTTGCCGAAGAGGGCGAAGACGTAGCCCCCCAGGGTGTCGAAGTCGTCGGCCGGGAGCCCGAGCCCGGTCTCGCGGTTCACCGCGTCGAGGTCGGCCCGGGCGTCGCAGAGCCAGGACGCCTCGCCCAGGCGCACCACGTCCTCGCGCTCCTCGTCGAACTCGTCCTGGATCTCCCCGACGATCTCCTCGATTATGTCCTCGAGGCAGACGATGCCCGACACCCCGCCGTACTCGTCCACGACGACGGCGATGTGGACCCGCTTGCGCTGGAACTCCTTTAGGAGGGAATCGATGCGCTTGAGCTCCGGGACGAAGAAGGGCTTGCGGACCAGGTCGGCCAGGCAAAAATCCCCGCCCTTGACCAGGGCGTGGAGGAGGTCCTTGGCGTAGAGGATGCCCACCACCTGGTCGATGGTCTCGCTGTACACCGGGATGCGGGAGTGGCCGCAGGACACAACCTTCTCGAGGAGTTCCTCCCTCGAGGCGTCCAGGGGGAGGAAGACTGTGTCGATCCTCGGCACCATGACCTCCTTGACGGTGGTCTCGCCGAGCTCCCGCACGCCTCGGATCATCTCCCGCTCCTCGGCGTCCCGCTCCGCGCGCTCCGAGGCCCCGGAGCCTTCCGGGACCACCTCGCCGGCCTCGCCCGGCGAAGGCTCCTCGGCCCGCCCGCGCCCGAAGAGCTTGGCGAGGAGGGGACTCATAGGATCGTCGCGCCGCCCGAGGCGGCCAGGTCGCGGAGGATCTCCTCCTGGAGGACGAGCATGGGGCGCGCGGCCTCGTTGTCCTCGTGGTCCATGCCCGAGAGGTGGAGTATCCCATGGGTTATGAGGCGCCGGAGCTCCTCGTCCTCGGAGACCCCGAACTCCCGGGCGTTCCTCGCCAGGGAGTCGAGGGAGATCACGATGTCGCCGGCCAGGAAACGTTCCTCCCCGTCGGGGCCCCGGTACTCGTCCCCCTGCTCGAAGGAGAGGACGTCGGTGCACTCGTCCCGGTCGCGGTACTGCCTGTTGAGCCCCCGGATGAAGGCGTCGTCGCAGAAGAGTATCGACAGGTCCCAGCCCGACTCGCTCCGGAGCTGGAGGACCGCCAGGGCGAAGGACCTCGCCCGCTCGAGCCAGGGGGGCACGCCGACGCCCTCGACCGAGAGCTCGACCGAGTTGGGGGCCCCTCCGGGGGAGGCGGAGCCGGTCATCGCGAGCCCTCCTTGATCTTCGGGTACTCGATGCGCGAGTGGAAGTGCCCCGCGAGGATCCGGGTGAAGCTGTTGCGGATGGTCTCGAGGTCCTTGAACGTGAGGTCGCAGCGGTCGAGCTGCCCCTGCTGTACCTTGTCCATGATGATCTCGCGGATGAAGTCCTCGAGGCGGGAGGCCGTGGGTTTCTTGAGGCTGCGGGTCGCCGCCTCGACGGAGTCGGCCAGCATGACCACCGCCGCCTCCTTGGTGGCCGGCGGCTGCCCCGGGTAGGAGAAGTCGTCGGAGTCGACCTCGCCCTCCTGCTTCTTGGCGCGGTCGTAGAACCACGAGATGACCGCGTTGCCGTGGTGCTGGGAGACGATGTCCACCACCGCCTCGGGGAGGCCGAGGGCCCGGGCCCTCTCAGCGCCGAGCTTCACGTGGCTGCGGATGACCGTGGCGGAGAGCCTCGGGTTGATCTCGTCGTGCTTGTTGTAGCCCGACTGGTTCTCGATGAAGTACTCGGGCTGCTCGATCTTGCCGATGTCGTGGTAGTAGGCGCCGACCCTCGCGAGGAGGGGATCGGCCCCGATCTCGCGGCAGGCCGACTCGGCGAGATGGGCGACGGTGACCGAATGGCTGTAGGTCCCGGGGGCCACGGTGAGGAGGCGCTTGAGGATAGGCGCGTTGAGGTCCGAGAGCTCGATGAGCCTGAACCGGGTCGGCGCGTTGAGGGCCTGCTCGATGAGGGGGAGGATGGCCAGGGCGAGGAGGCCGCAGGCGAAGCCGTTGGCCGCCCCCCCGAGGGAGGCGAGGAGGACCGGCCTGGCCCCCATGGCCCCGGGGGAGGCGAGGATGGCGGCGCCGATGGCCTGGAGTAGGGCGAGGACGGCCCCCGCCCTGACGAGGTCGATCCGCGAGAAAGCGTCGCGGACGGAATACGCGCCCGAGACGCCGGCTATGAGGCAGAAGGCGAAGAGCCGCCCGTCGAGGCCCACGGCGGCCTGGGTGCTCGCGGCGAGCACGAGGGAGAAGAGTATGGCGAACCTCTGGCCCTCGAGGACCGTGGCCACGATCGCGAAGAGGGCGGTGGGCAGGAGGAAGGCGAGCTGGAGGGGCCCCGGCCTGGCGAAGCGGCCGACGAGGAGGGCCGCGGCGAAGTAGGCCAGGGCTGACAGGGAGACGAACCAGACCTCCGCGCGGCGGAGGCGGGAGCCCGAGACGGTCTTGCCCAGGACGAAGGCGCCCATGCAGGACGCGGCGAGGATGAGGGCGAGGGCCCCGATGGCCGCGCCCCAGTCGACCCGGGACACCGCTACCCTGGCGGCCAGGAGCTTGGCCGCGTCCAGGGCGCTCACCACCGAGCCTTTGCGGACGATGCGCTCCCCCTTCGCCATGGTGCGGACCACGGGCTCCACCGAGTCCTTGGCGTCGGAGAGCTTGTGGGCGCTCTGGTCGGAGTCGAAGAAGGCGTCCTCGACGGCGAAGCTCATCACGAGCCCGCCGGTCAGGGCGGCGAGGGGCCTGGTCAGGCGGCGGTCGGCCGCCGCGGCGACCACGGTCTCCCGGAGGTTCTTCAGGGTCACGAGGCCGTTCATGGGTATGTTGGACACGAGGGGCTTGCCGTCGGCGAAGGAGTGGAGCTCGACGTAGTCGGGATTGTAGGTCTCCAGGCCCGAGGCCGGCACCGAGGCGATGCCCTGATCCAGGAGGCGCTTGAGCATGTCCTCGGCGAAGGCGAGGGCCTGGTCCTTGAAGGGCGAGCGGCCGAGGGCGAGGACCTCGCCCTTGTCGAGGAGCCCGGGGAAGGCGCTCTGCACCTTGAGGTAGAGGGTTTCGCCTGCCACGCCCCGGGGATCGGCCTCGCCGAGGAGCTCCTCGAAATCCCGGAAGCGGTCGAGGGCCCGGGCGGCGGGCTTGGGGTCGACGACGAAGATGGGCAGGACGAGCCGCGACTCGGCATCGACCCTGAGCCTCGTCGCCTCCTCGTCCACGAAGCTTATCTCCCGGTCGGCGGTGATGTCCCGGTCGGCCACCCTGCCCGCCTCGAGGAGGTCCGGGCCGCCCCGAGAGTCCACGGAGCCGGGACCGAAGAGGAGGGAGAGGAGGACCGCCCCGGCGACGCAGGCCCCGGCGGCTAGGATGTTCTGCGGGTCGGGGCCCCGGCCGCGCCGCGGCCGCGAGAGGAAGGCGCCGAAGCGCGAGACGGCGCCGCCGGCGCTCCTGGCCGCCGCCGCAGGGCCGCCGAACGCCCCCCCCTCGCCTCGGGCCGAGTTGGGATCCAGGTTATTCGTCTTCATACGCCTCGATGATGCGCTTCACCAGCGGCGACCGCACGACGTCCCGGGCGTCGAGGCGGCAGACGAAGATCTCGTCCACCCCCGAGAGGATCGAGAGGGAGTGCACGAGCCCCGACTCCCCCTTCCGCGGGAGGTCGATCTGGGTGACGTCCCCCGTGACGATGGCCTTCGCGTTCTCCCCGAGCCTGGTGAGGAACATCTTCATCTGTTCCTTCGTGGTGTTCTGGGCCTCGTCCAGGATGACGACGCAGTTGGACAGGTTGCGGCCCCGCATGTAGGCCAGCGGGGCGATCTCTATGGCCCGGACCTCCTCGAGGCGCCGCACGGTCTCGAAGGGCACGAGGGCCTCCATGGCGTCGTACAGGGGCCGGAGGTATGGGCTGATCTTCTGTGCGAGGTCCCCGGGTAGGAAGCCCAGGTTCTCCCCAGCTTCCACGACGGGCCTCGTGAGCACGAGCTTGCGCTTGGACTTGGTGAGGAGCTCCCTCAGCGCCCAGGCCACCGCCAGGAAAGTCTTGCCCGTGCCCGCCGGCCCCACCGCGAAGGACAGGTCGTGGGCGGCGAGCCCCCGCAGGTAGAGGGACTGGGTCCTGGAGCGGGGGAAGACCTTGCCGAAGCCGCCGGGGATCTGGAGGCAGGACTCCAGGAAGTCGCCGGATTCCTGGCAAGAGGAGTCGGGGCGCGATCCCTCCGGCGTGAGGTCGGCGTAGAGGGCTATGATGAGCTCGGGGCTCGGGGCCAGGCCCTCCTCCATGGACTCCACGAGGCGCTCGACCAGGCGGCGGAACAGCTCCCGCGCCGCCTCGTCCTCGGTGTCCAGGAAAAGCTCGTTGCCCCGGCAGAAGATCCGGCTACCGACGAGGCGTTCCATGACGCGCAGGTTGTAGTCGTTGGCTCCGCACAGGTCGGCGAGCACGCTCGTCTTTCCCAGGACTATGCCGACTGTACCGTCCACGTACGCTCCTGGGCCAATGGTACCCGCGCGGGAGGAAAAATGCAACGCCCGGAGCGTCGGGCCCGGGCCTCGGCGGCGCTCAGTAGGAGACGGGCTCTCCCGTCTCCTTCGTGATCGTCGTGCTGATGTCCGGGATATCCTTCCACGAGAGGAGGATGCTGAAGGTGGTGTCCAGGGAGTAGGTCCTGTCGGTGGCGTTGTAGAGGGGCTTGGTGCTGATCTCGGCGGAGAGGGTCCAGTCGTGGAGGTCCTGGGCGGCCTTCAGGGAAAGGCTCTTCAGCTTGATGAGGCTCCGCTCCTGGGCTTCCCGGTCCCAGATCGACAGGGAGTCCCAGAGGTCCGTCAGGGGGTTCACCTGGTAGTCCTCCGGGTTGGCGCCGATGGCGTCGAGGTCCTTCTTGAAGGCCCCGGGGAAGTAGCGCCAGGCCTCGGAGTTGATGGACAGGCTCGCGAGGGTCAGGCTGAGGGTGCTGTTGACCCGGTAGGTGGCGTTCAGGCCGATGCTCAGGCTGGAGTCGGTGAAGCGCACGAGGCTCTGGTCGAGGCCGAGGGTCAGGCCGAGGGACCAGGCGGGGCCGCCCTTCGCGGAGTCGTCGCCCTTGATCTGGGGATTGAGGCCGATGGTGTAGCTGCTGAACCGGAATTCCTCGTCCCCGTAGGCCACCCAACCCACCCCCGCGACGGGCTTGTAGGACTGGGTCTGGCTCGAGGTGAGGGAGAAGCTCGCGGGGCCCCAGGCGAGGCCGGCGATGTTCGACTGGGGCTGCGACTCCTCGATGGAGTAGATGTAGGTGTCCGAGAGGACCGGCCAGGGCGCCACTCCCAGCGTGGCGCCCCAGGAGAAGTCCGCGCCCTTGATCGCCCGGTACATCCGGGTCTGGGTGTAGAAGGTGCCGATCCCGCCGTCGAGGGAGAGCTTCCCGGCGTAGGACTCGAGGACCGGCGGAAGGGCGGCGGTCAGGGAGAGGCTCTGGGTGAGCCCCCAGGGCTGGGCCGCGAGCACCGTGGAGAGGTCGTTGGTCGTGATCATATCGGGGGTCCACGACAGCCACTCCCTGTCGAAGCTCGAGGAGCCCGTATCGTAGTCGTAGCTGTAGACCGTCGCGATCATGTTCCAGCCGACGTTGGTGCCCGACCAGAGCCAGTCCGAGGCGAAGGGCCTCACGGTGAGCTTGGAAGTCTGCACGAGGGAGCGGCTAGTGTAGGTCTTGTCGGCGAGGTGGTACGCGTCGGTAGCGTCCTGGTCCTCGGCGTTGAGATAGGGCCGCTCCTGACCCTGGTCCGTGAAGGCGTAGCTCAGGCTGGAGCTGAGCCAGTCGCCGTAGGAGGCGCTGCCGTCCAGGGTGGCCACCATCTTGTAGGAGGAGAGGCTGTAGAGCCTCTGGTAGTTCACGTCCCGGGGGCCCTCCAGGTCGTCGCTCAGGTAGCTGTTCTCGTAGTAGGTCGAAGGCGTGAAGCTCCAGCCGAGGGATTCGGCCCAATCGTCGTCCTTGGCGACCTTCAGGTCCGGGGCCCTGGCCGGGAGCCGGAAGAGGTCGGAGGCGGCCGGCGAGATGACTCCGCCTCCCCCCCCGGCGGAGCCCGTGGCCCCTGCGGCCCCGACGGCCCCGGAGCCCGGGGCCGAGTCCATCCAGGGGTCGCGGAGCTCGTCCGTAGCGGCCTGGCGCGCCTGCCGGCCCTGGGAGCTCCCGCCCGAGTCCGCCCCGTCGGGCTTGGGCTTCTGCCCCGCCGGGGGAGAGAGCTGGCCGCTGCTGTAGAGCGTGCCCTTGAAGGTCACGCTCGCGTCGTAGGGGCGGAAGGTGTCGGGGTAGAAGAAGGTCCGGTTTGGATCTGAGTCGAAGAGCGTCGAGTTCTCCTTGAGGCTGTCCGCCGTGGAGGATTTCGAGTCGAGGATGGCGGTGGTCGTGAGCCGCGTCACCTCGATGGACGAGAGGTAGGGCCCGAAGAGGTCGGGCTTGAGGGAGTACGTGGTGTTGATCGTCGGGATGAGCTGGGACCGGGTCGAGATGTCGCTCGTGTCGGTGTCGCTCGTGCTCGAGTGGAAGAGCTTGAACCAGTCCATGTCCTCGCTCCGGTCCATGAAGTCCTGCTCGAAGTAGGGGTCGGAATAGAGAGGCAGGGCGACGGTCGTGGTGAGCCCCCCCGACGAGTAGGTCGTGGACAGGTCGAGGGCGTAGCGTATCGGCATCGAGACGCCGAGGAAGTCCGAGGAGTTCCACACGCTCTCGTAACCCCCGTCGGAGACGTAGGGCGAATAGAAGGAGCTGCTCGTCTCGAAGAGGCTGCGGCTCCTCCCGACCCCGAGGAGGAGGGAGGTCTTCCCGAAGTCCCCCAGCTTGGGGAAGGAGCCGGACAGGCCCGAGAAGGCCCCGAGCCCCGAGTAGTAGTCGGCCATCACCTTGAGGGTGCCCTTGTCCTCCGGGGGCGGGCCGCTCACCCTCCGCAGGAAGATGCCCTTGAGCTCCGTCGGCTTCGAGGTCCCGTCGTCCTTGTAGGACACCACGGTGGTCGCGCTCGTCTTCGGTGGCTTGGCCCCCAAGAGGTAGGTGGTCGTCTGGAGGAAGCGGCCTTCCCGGGAGCGATAGCCGATGACCGGGTGGAACACTATCTCGTCCCCGGGGTAGTAGAAGAAGGGGACCCAGAGGATCGGGACGTTCCCCAGGGAGAAGACCGCGTTGGACATGGCCCACTCCTTGTCCCCGAGGATCCACACCCGCTTGGCGCGGATCGCGTAGTGGGGGTCGTCCTCGTCGCAGGCGGTGATGACCCCGTTCTGGAGCACCATGACGTCGGAGGACCGCTTGAGGATGGTGTCGGCCTGGACGACGAGCCCCCGCTCCCCCTGGGCGGCGGCGGAGCTCCCCCCGCCCGAGGAGGAGCCCGTGGTGGAGGCCGAGGAAGCGGCCCCGGCGCCGGAGGATCCCGACCCCGCGGCCGAAGTCCCGGAGGCGGTCCCCGAGGCTGCGGTCCCCGCGGTTCCGGAGCTCCCAGACGTCGAGGTCCTCACCTTCCCGTCCAGGAAGACGCCGGACCAGTCGTCGAGGCTCGCGCTCAATGCTTCGCCGGTGAAGGCCTCGACGCTCGAGCCGGACCTCCTCTCGTAGCGCACCGAGCCGCGGGCCGTGATGGTCGAGCGGGCGCGGTTGTAGACCACGCTGTCGGCTTTGATCCGGTGGACGTCCCCGTTGGTCTCCTTCAGGGTGATGATCACCCCCCCCGAGGCCCGCACGATTCCGCCCTCCTCCTCCTCGACCTTCGCGAAGCCCGCCTTGGCCGCCCGCTCGATGGTGATAGTCCTGCCGGCCGACGGAGCCGGCGGCGGGGGGATCCCGTAGCGCTCGTAGAGCCTGGCGCGGATCTCGTCGGCGGTCCCGGAGTCCTGGAGGCCGAGCTCCCGGGCCATGGCCGCCAGCTCGTAGAAGCCCGCGGTGGACAGCTCCATGGGGAGCGTCGTCCTCTGGAGCTCGGTGAGCTCCAGCCCGCCCTCAGGGGTCGTCGGCGCGGAGCCTCCGCCAGCCGGGCCCTGGACCGAAGCCCCGGAGTCGGCGCCCGAGCCCTGAGTGGCGGCGCCCGCATCCCCAGACGCGGCGCCGGCGGCCGCGCCGGCATCCCCGTAGGCGGCGCCTATCGCGCAGGACAAGCCAGCTGCCGCGAGGAGCAGGATTTGCGCGGTGCGGGGGCATCGGGACATCAGCGATGAATACTACCCGCCCGCGCGCCGGAGGTAAAGCCTGTCTACTTCAGCGCGGCCTTGAGGTACTTGCCCGTGTACGAGGCGCGCACCTTCGCGACCGCCTCGGGCGTGCCGACCGCCACGATCTCCCCGCCCCGGGTGCCGCCCTCGGGCCCCAGGTCCACGATCCAGTCGGCCTGCTTGATCACGTCGAGGTTGTGCTCGATCATCACCACGCTGTTCCCGGTGTCCACGAGGCGCTGGATCACCTCCATGAGCTGCTTCACGTCGGCGAAGTGGAGGCCGGTGGTGGGCTCGTCCATGAAGTACAGGGTCTTGCCCGTGCTGGGCCTCGCGAGCTCGAAGGCGAGCTTCACCCGCTGGGCCTCGCCCCCGGACAGGCTGAGGGCCGACTGGCCGAGCCGTATGTACCCGAGGCCCACCGACAGGAGGGTGTTCATCTTGTGGGCGATGTGGGGGATGTGCTCGAAGAAGTCGGCGGCCTCCTCGATGGTCATGTCCAGGACCTCGGCGATGTTCTTCCCCTTGTAGCGCACGTCCAGGGTGTCCTGGTTGAACCGCTTGCCGTGGCAGACGTCGCAGGTTATGTACACGTCGGGGAGGAAGTTCATCTCGATCTTGATGGTGCCGTCGCCCTGGCAGTTCTCGCACCGCCCGCCCTTCACGTTGAAGGAGAAGCGCCCCGGCTTCCAGCCCCGGGCCTTGGACTCCGGCAACGAGGCGAAGAGGTTGCGGATGTCGGTGAAGACCCCCACGTAGGTGACCGGGTTCGACCTCGGCGTGCGGCCGATGGGGCTCTGGTCGATGTTGATGATCTTGTCGATGGCGTCGAGGCCGAGGATCTCGTCGTACTCCCCCTCGGGCCAGGAGGTGCCCATCACCTCGTTGGAGATGACGGGGTACAGGAGGTCCGAGAGGAGGGTCGACTTGCCCGAGCCCGAGACCCCGGTGATGCAGGTGAACTTCCCCAGGGGGATCTCGACGTCGATGCCCTTGAGGTTGTGCTCCCGGCAGCCCCTGATGACGATGCTCTTCCCGTTCCCCGGCCGGCGCTCCTCGGGCACGGGGATGGTGAGGGTGCCGGCGAGGAACTGCCCCGTGACGCTCTTCTTATTTCGCATAACCTCTTCGGGGGTGCCCTGGGCCACCACGTAGCCCCCGTGGACCCCCGCCCCGGGCCCGAGGTCCACGATGTAGTCCGCGGTGCGCAGGGTCTGCTCGTCGTGCTCCACCACCACGAGGGTGTTGCCTATGTCCCGGAGGAAGGTGAGGGTGTCGATGAGCCGCTGGTTGTCCCGCTGGTGGAGGCCGATGGAGGGCTCGTCGAGGATGTAGAGGACCCCCACGAGGGCCGAGCCGATCTGGGTGGCCAGCCGGATCCGCTGGGCCTCGCCCCCCGAGAGGGTGGCCGCCTGGCGCTCCAGGGTGAGGTACTCGAGGCCCACGTTCCGCATGAAGGTGAGCCTGGCGGTGATCTCCTTCAGGATCTGCCGCGCGATCTGCCTATCGGTGTCGCTCAACGCGAGCTTCGCGAAGAACGCCAGGGTGTCCTCCACCGACATCTCGGTGAGCTCGTGGATGTTCACCCCGCCCACGGTCACCGCGAGGGCCTCCGGCCTGAGGCGCCGCCCGTCGCAGGCCGCGCAGTGCTTCTCGCTCATGAAGCGCTCGAGCCACTGCTTGATCCCGTCGCTCTGGGTCTCCATGTAGCGCCGCTTGAGCTCCGCGAGGATGCCGGGGAAGCGGGACTCGTACTCGAACTTCCCCGTGCCCTCCCGGTTCTCGTACTTGATCCGGATCGGCTCGTCGGTGCCGTAGAGGATGGCGTCCATCACCCGCTTGGGGAGCTCCGCGAAGGGCGTGTCCAGGCTGAACTTGAAGTGCTTGGCCAGGGCCTCGAAGCGGCTCCGGTTCCACGCCGCCTCGGGGTTGTAGGGCACGCAGCCCCCCTCCTCGAAGGATAGCGAGCGGTCGGGGATCACCAGGGCCGGGTCGAACTCCAGCATGTTCCCCAGGCCCGTGCACTCCGGGCAGGCCCCCTGGGGCGCGTTGAACGAGAAGAGCCGCGGCTCCAACTCCGGCAGGGAGATCCCGCACTCGGGGCAGGCGCCGTGCTGGGAGAAGAACTCCTCCGCCGGCTCCGCGCCGTCGATTTCGCGCAACGCGATCACCGTGCCCTCGGCGATGCCCAGGGCGGTCTCCACCGACTCCGCGAGGCGCTTCCGGGAGTCCGAGGCGAGCTTGAGCCGGTCCACCACGATCTCGATGGAGTGCTTCCGCTGCTTCTCCAGCTTGAACTCCCCCGGGCTGTCCGCGGCGATCTCCCGGACCACCCCGTCGATCCGCGCCCGGGAGAAGCCCTGCCTAGCCGCGTCCTCGATGATCTTCTTGTGCTCCCCCTTCTGCGCCCGGACCACCGGGGCGAGGATCTGGAGCCGCGTGCCGGCCGGCCAGGCGAGGATAGCCTCGAGGATCTGGTCGATCCCCTGCTCCTTGATCTCCCGGCCGCACTTCGGGCAGTGGGGCACCCCGATCCGGGCGAAGAGCAGCCTGTAGTAATCGTAGATCTCGGTGACCGTGCCCACCGTCGACCGAGGGTTCCGATGCGTCGTCTTCTGCTCTATCGAGATCGCCGGCGAGAGCCCCTCGATGTAGTCCACGTCGGGCTTGTCCATGCGCCCGAGGAACATCCTGGCGTAGGACGACAGGGACTCCACGTAGCGCCGCTGCCCCTCCGCGAAGATGGTGTCGAAGGCCAAAGAGCTCTTCCCGGAGCCCGAGAGCCCCGAGATCACGATCAGCTTGTCCCTGGGGAGCTCGAGGTCGATGTTCTTGAGATTGTGCTCCCGCGCGCCCTTGATGATGAGTTTGTCCACGGCCACTTCCCTTCAGTCGGCGCGCGCCGCGCCCTCGGTCGTCAGTTTGTCCATAATTGGGCTAGAGGATAGCGCCCAGCCGAGAGGCCGCGCAAGGGGTTTTACTTAATTTCTGTGTAGGTCAAATTCCCTTTGGGGGGGAAGCCTCCCCCCTGCGCCGAGCCTCCTCGGGCCAGGGCCCCCGGGCCCTGCGGGGTCTCGGCGCACCCCCCTCTCGGCGCCGGTTCGGCGCCGGCCTCCTCCCCGGAGCCTAGGTTTCGCTCAACCCGCGGCCGGGGAGCCGCAGACCGCCAGCATGCGGGTGAAGGCCCCCTGGCCCTGCCGGCGGTAGGAGCCGAGGCGGCGGTCGCAGGAGGTGCAGGCCTCGATCGAGAGGGCGTAACCGACCCCCAGCTCCTCCGCGAGGGCGAGGTTGGCAGCCCTCAGGTCGAGGAACCAGCCCCCGCCCCGGCCCTCGGCGGCCGTGGGCCCGAACTCCGCGGCGAAGGCGGCGGACCGAGCCTCGGGGACCCCGTAGCAGCAGCTCCCGATGGCCGGGCCGAGGATAACCGCCAGGTCCCGGGGACTCGTCCCGCGTCGGTCGGCGAGGAAGTCCACGGCGGTCCTGAGGATGCCCGTACCCTTCCACCCCGAGTGGAGGAGGCCAAAACACCCAGAGCCCCGGTCCAGGAGCCAGATGGGCATGCAGTCCGCGACGGTGACCGTCGCCGCGAGGCCCGGATCGTCCAGGACGATGCCGTCGGCGCCGCCCAGCTCCCGGGCCATGGCCGCGGCGTCGTCGCCCCTGCCCGGGGCCACTATCCTGCGGGAGTGGGCCAGCTCCAAGCCGAAGGCTCCCCCGGGCTCCAGGCCGCAGCTCCTGAGGAAGGCCTCCCGGTTCGGTGCGCAGGGGGCCTCCCCGAACTTCATGTCTCCCCAGGAGGCGAAGGAGAGGAAGGCCCGGGGCTCCCCCGGGGCCGGGGGGCCCGGGAAGGCCGCCTCCAGGCGGTCCGCGGCGCCCGCGGGAAGAGGCTCGCGGCGGAGCTCCACGCTACTCCTCCGCCGCGAGCTCGAGGCCCGAGAGCTCGGAGAGGAGGCTGAAGGCCTTCTCGCAGCGGTCCTTGGCCGTCTCGAGGCTCTTGACGAAGTCCTTGTTGGCCTTGCCGTCGATGTAGGAGAGGTTGGCGAGGGAGTCGTAGCGCCCTCCCGCCTCGCCCTTGAGGAAGCCCTGGAGGATCCTGGTCATGGTCCGGAAGGCGTGCCCCGTGCGCCGCACTATGCGCTCGGCCTCCTCTTCGGCGCTCTGGGCCACGGTCTGCATCCGCCGGCGGCGGGCGATGGTGGAGCCCATCTCGGCCTTGGCCTGGGCCCAGGCCGTGCCGAACTCCCCCTCCGGCCCCAGGCGGTCGTCGAGGGCCTTCAGCAGCTCGGGGATGCGGAGGATGGAGTCGTAGGCGTCGGTGTACTCCACCCTGTTGTCCTTGCGGTAGAACTCGCCGTCGACGAGGACGATCTTCAGGGGCCGGTTGAGCTCCCTCAGGAAGGGCCCCCGGTAGAAGGCGTCCAGGAAGGAGAGGGCGAGGCTGAAGCGCAGCGGCGGGCTGGGCCCGTCCTCCTTGTCCGCGATGTTCGAGAAGCCGGCCGGACCGGGCTTCCCGACGAAGGCGGACACCTCCAGGAAGAGGGCCTTGTTCCGGTTCTCGGAGCGCCACTGGGTCAGGGCCGTGTCGATGCGCTCGCGCCAGAAGGCCTTGTAGATCGCCAGCCAGTCCTCCCCGCCGGGCAGGTCCCGGGGCTCGTACTGGGGGTCTCCGGAGACGAGCCTCAGGAGGTCCAGGAGGGGGAGGCCGACGTTGAAGGCACGGATCCGGTCCAGGGCCGACGAGGCCTTGGATATGTCCGCCCCGAGGACCGCCGCCGCGTCGCTGCCCCGCTTGCCTATGGTCTCGCGGTCGGCGAAGAGGAAGATGGCCTCCATGAGGGATGCCGAGGGAGGCTCGGACATGGAGAAGAGGATGTCCCCCAGCTCGCACAGGAGGTCCTTGGCCTCGAAGAAGGTGGCCGCCTTCCCCGAGGCGTCCTCGACGTCGTGGAAGACCCCGAGGAGGCGGTCGAAGAGGAAGCCCGAGAGGCGCTTCAGGAAGAGGACGCTGCGGAGGTCCTGGTACATCGCCCGCCGCCCCTTCTCGGAGAGGTCGGAGAAGATCATGTCGTAGGCGGCCATAGACGCGGAGCGCACCTCGCTCTCCCCGAAGCCACTCCGCGTCTTGCTCATGGTCTCGGCGACCGCGACGGGGTCCACCTCCGCGAGGAGCCGCTCGTGGGTGTCCGGGAGCTCGAGGGAGGCCAGGAATGCGTAGAAGGCCCCCCGGTCCCGCTCGACGCTGCGGTCCAGGGCGTCGTAGAAGAAGCGGGACGCGTCCTTGAGCCCCCGGAGGGCCTCGGCGGCGGGCGCGAGGATGAGGCCCCGCCGGCGGTCTATGACTCCGGGGTAGTGGAGCTCGACCTTCCGGCCGAGCTCCTTGATCGCGTCCTCCCGAAGGATCTCCTCCCGGCTCTTGCCGCTGAAGAGGCCCCGCAGGAAGAGGATGAGCTTGAGGAGGGCCCCCATCTCGTCGGCCTTGGCGCCCGCCGCCCCGGGGGCGGGGCGGGCCTGGGGCTGGTATAGGGGTTCCGTGGAGACCTGGACCGAGCTCCTGAGGCGGTCCAGGAGGAGCCCGCGCTCCTCCTTAGAGAGCTCGGCAACGAGTTTGTCGAAGAAGTCCCCGGAGCTTTCCATCCTACATAACGTATCGGAGTATTTCCCCAAAAGCAACGCGGATTCGCTCGGCTCAGCCCAGCTTTATGCGCAAGGCGTTGCCCGAAACAGGGTGCTCGAGCTCGAGCCCGACGGCGTACAGCCTCAGCCGCGAGTCCTCGCCGCCGCCGTACAGGGGATCCCCCAGGATGGGGAGGCCGACCCACGCGAGCATGGCCCTGATTTGGTGCCGGAAGCCCCGCTCCAGGCCCACCCACAGTTCGACGCATTCCGGGCCGCCGGGGCCCGGCGCCACGGAAGCAGCCAGGAGCTCGCTCCGGTAAACCGCCGGCCGGGCTAGGCCGAGGCTCGAAGAGGGCTGGGGGTCTGCCCCGCCGGCGGGCTCCAGGCAGGCGACCCTGGCGCCTCTCGGGCCGTAGGGCCGGAAGGCGCAGCGGACCTGGGGAGGCCGGCCCGGGCGGCCGGCCCGGGCCGCCTCGACGAGGGCCGAGAGGGCGACCGGGTCCTGGGCCAGGCGGGCGGCCTCCCATTCCCCGGCGTCGACCGGGTCGGGGCAGCCGCGGGGCGGCAGGGAACCCCGGGGCCCATCGTTCCTGGAAGGCGTAGACCTAGCTATATATTCTTTCCGGAAAACTCCCCGGTCCTGCTGGTCGAGGACCGAGGCGAAGGCATCGGCAGTCCTGGCGAAGAGGACGATCCCCGAAGTCTCGTAGTCGAGCCGATGGAGCAGCCCCCCCTCCGCCGCGCGGCGCCGGAGGCTCCGGACCTCCGCGGAGCCCGGGGAGCCTCGGTCTCCGGCCTCGAGGCGGGTCTCGGGGTAGCGGGCGAAGGTCCACGAGCAGAGGTCCCCGGCCCCGAGGCCGGGGGCGCAGTGCATCCGAGGGGGCTTGAAGACCGCCACGAGGCTGCCGTCCTCGTAGACCACCTCGGGCTCGGCGCCATCCTCCTTAAGGGAATCCATGCCTCGGTTATACCCGCCCCGAGCCTATAGAGGAAAGCTCCGGCGGCCGATACACTGGTATGGTGCGCAAGATCATCGGCGTCGTGGCCCTCGCCCTGTGGGGGCTCTCCCTCTCGTCCCAGACTCCGCCGGCGGGGTCGTCGGCCGACGCGCCCAAGCCCGCAGGGGCCGCCGCCCCTGCCGCCGCCGTCCCGAGCCCCCCGCAGGCCGCCCCCGCGGCCGGGCAGGGCGCCGCGGCGAAGGCCGACGGGACTGCCGACGCCCCGGGGGCCAAGAAGACCGCGTCGCGCTCCTTCCGCGGAGTCGAGCTCGGCATGGATAGGGATGGGGCCATAGCGGCCCTCAAGAAGGATCCCGTCTTCTCCTACCGGGGCCCCGAGGACATTTCCCTCCTGCCGGCCCCCAACCAGAGCCTCATCGAGGTCTCGGGACCCTCCTTCGTCAAGCGCGGCTACTTCCAGTTCTACGAAGGCAAGCTCTGGACCATCATCATCGAGCTCGACCCGGCCAAGGTCGATCACTTTTCGATCTACACCAGCCTGGTCAAGAAGTACGGGGAGCCCGTCCTCATCGACCCCAAGGAGGCGCGGTGGGAGGACAAGTCCACCCGCATGGCGCTGGAGCGCCCCCTCAGCCTGAGGTACATGGACATGACGGTCTACGACAAGCTCCGGGAGGGCCAGAGCGCCAAGGCCTCGGCCGAGGAGCTGGACCGCCAGGGCTTCCTGAGCGGGCTCTAGCCTGAGCGGGCTCTAGCGCCCCCCGCTTCCGCCCACCGAGGCGGCGGGGGGCGCGCCCTGGCCAGCGGGCTTCGCGGGGGCTGGCTCCGCGGGCTCGGCCGGAGTCCCGTCCTCGGGCTTCTCGAGGACGAAGGCGTCTATGGCCGAGTCGAGCCTGGCCCCGGCGTCCCCCAGGTCGCCGGCGAGGAGGGAGACCGCCTGGACCGAGGAGCTGATCTCCTCGAGGCCCGCCGCTATCTCGTCGATGTTGGACCTGACTTCCTGGGACACCCTGGCCACCTCCGTGACGGCCTCGCCGAGGGAGGAAGAGGCGGCGGTGATATCCTCGGCGCCCTCGGCGGTGCTCTTGGACATCTCCCGCAGCCCGGCCATAAGGTCCTGCACCCCCCGCGCCTTGGCCCGGATCTCCGCGAGGAGGCGGTCGATCTCCTTGGCGGAGGAGGTCACCCCAGTGATCCGGGCGTCCATAGCCTCGAAGGAGGCGGTGGCCTTGTCCTTCGCGCTCGCCGCGCTCATCATCCTCTCGCCGACCGTGCGGATAGTGTCGCCGATTCGCTTGGAGCTCTCGGAGGCCTCGGTGGCCAGCTTGCGGATCTCGTCGGCCACCACGGCGAAGCCCCGGCCCGAGTCCCCGGCGTGGGCGGCCTCGATGGCCGCGTTCATGGCGAGGAGGTTAGTCCTGGAAGCTATCGCCCGGATCACCGAGGCCATATCGTTGACGTCGTCGACGCTCCGGGCTATCTCGGCGAGACCACCGAAGGCCTCCCCGAAGACCACCCGGCCCTCGGCCGTCGCCTTCACCAGGACCGCGGCCGCCTCGCTGTCGCCCTCGGCGATCCTCCCTATCGAGTCGATGGAGCCGAGGACCTCTTCCAGGGAAGCCGAGGAGGAGGCGACCATCTCCTCCTGCCTCGCCGCCCGGCCGGCGTACTCCTCGATCCCCCGCTCCATCGCCGAGAGGGACTCTCTGGCGCCCACGATCCTCGCGTCGAGCCCCTCGACCTGGCGCTTGATCGAGCCGGCGTTGGCGTCGATCTCGGTGGCCGAGCTCGAAGCCCCGTCCACGGTCCGGATCAGGCTCTCCTTGAGCTCGTCGTTCTCCCGGGCCACCCGCTTGATCGCGGCGATGGACTCGGCGAGGGAATCCAGGAAGGAGTTGAGCTCGCCCCCCAGGGCCCCGAGCTCGTCCCGCGAGCGGACCGAGATCCGCCCCGTGAGGTCGCCGGTGGCCAGGGAGCGGATCGACTCCTCGATGGAGACGATGGGCAGGGCCAGGGAGCGGCTAACCCGGAAGGCTATGGCTATGGCGAGGGCGAAGAGCCCCGCCGCGATGGTCGCGGCGATCGCTATGCTCCGCGCGGCGGCTTTCCTGAGCTCCCCGTCTATCGTCCCCTCCTTCTCGGCTACCACGTCGCTCGACATTATGAGGGTGTCGGTGAGGCCCGCCGAGAGGGTCGAGAATTCGTCGAGCCTCTTGTACACCGCCGAGAGATCGTACTTCTTCCTCGCATACTCGTCGGTGTAGAACTGACGCAGCCTGGTCTCCCGGTCGGAGAGGAAGTACTGCTTGGCGTCGCCCTTGAGCGCCTCGAAGGAGGAGGAGAGGGAGGCGAGATCGTCCGAGGCCAGGGCCCGGAGGTTGCGGATGACCTCGATCGACTCCTTGAGCGAGGCGTTGACCCGGGGCAGGTAGGTGAGACGGTCGACCTCGTCGAAGCACTTCGACGCCTTATCCTTGGCCCCCTCGAAGCGCGCTCCGGCGGACCCAATCTCGTCGGAGTCGAGCATGTTGACCGCCCCTATGAGGTCCTTGATGGACGTCGAGAGGTCGACGAGGACGCGGCGCTCGGCCTCGATCCTCGAACTGGAACCTTGGCTCACGAGGTAGCTACCGGCGATCAGGGCCATGAAGCCCATGGCGCTCGTCACGAGCGCGAACATCTTGCTCCGTATCCGCATGTCGAATAACCCTCGGATCGCCCTCGGCATTCAGCCGGCGGCGCCACGCTGCTGCTCCGCCCCTCGGGGGCGGCGTCGGGGAGAATACGAAGGATGTACGTCCTCTCGCTTTTTTATCTATCCGCGGAATACCCGCTATTCTATGGCGTTTTTCCGGAGGCCACAAGGCGAAATCGGCGCCGTCGCTCCGCGCCGCCGTCCCCGCGACCCTAGTCCGCGGCCGGGGCTACGTCCCAGGGCGACGAGGGGAGGAAGGCTTGCGGCGCCGGGCGCTTCTTAGCATACTAGGGCCCATGAGTTCGCTGCGGACCCTCGCGTTCTCCCTAGTAGCATCCGCCGCCCTCGCCTCCTGCGCGGTCCTGGGGACCGCCTCGAAGCTGCAGACGGTCCTGGTCGGCGAGGAGGACCCGGAGCTCGTCGCCGACGCCCTGCCCACCTTCATCGTGGTCGCCGAGGCCATGAACGAGGCCGACCCCGGGGACCAGGGCAAGGCCGTGACCCTCGGCTCCCTGTACGTCATGTACGCCAACGCCTTCGTCCAGGGGCCGGCCTCGGCCCTGCCGGACGAGCGCTTCGAGGAGCGCAAGGCCGCCTTCGACCGGGCCGGGGCCCTCTACCGCAGGGCCTTCAAGCTCCTCTCCGCGAGCCTGGAGCGCCGGTCCCCCGGCGCGGTGGACGCGGCGGTGAACGGCAAGGCCAACCTCTCTAAGTTCCGCAAGGCTGACGTGCCCCTCCTCTACTGGAGCGCGGTCTCGATCCTCGCCGGCTTCGGCCTCAACCCCCTGGACTTCAAGAGCGCCCACTACCTCGGGGCCGCCCCCCTCTTCCTCGCCCGGGCCGCCGAGCTCGACCCGGGCTGGAACTCCGGCGCCATCTACGGCGTCTACGCGAGCTACTACGCCGGCATGCCCGACTACCTCGGGGGGAGCCTCGCCAAGGCCGAGGTGAGCTACGCCAAGGCCGTCGCCTACTCCGAGGGGGGCAGCGCCTCCCTCCTCGTGACCTACGCCTCCTCGATCTGCGTCCTCAAGGAGGACTACGCCGGCTTCAAGGCCTCCCTTGAGCGGGCCCTCGCCGTCGATCCCAACGCCCATCCCGAGTCCCGCCTCGAGACCGTCCTCGCCCAGCGCGCCGCCCGGCGGCTCCTCGCCGAGGCGGACAAGTACTTCGTCGTACAGGAAAGTGAGCAGCCATGATCCGATCGCCCAAAGCCGTCGCCGCCCTAGCCCTGGCGGTCCTCCTCCCCCTGTCCGGGCTCTCCGCCCAGGCCGTCACCCTAAGGATGGCGGCCAACGTCCCGGCCAACAGCCCCTGGGACATCGGCCTCAAGCGCCTCGCCGCCGAGTTCGCCAAGGCCTCCGGGGGCAGGGTCAAGCTCGTGTTCCCCCAGACCGCCCACGTCGCCACCGAGGTCGACATCATCCAGAAGATGCGCCTGGGCTTCGACGGCGCCCTCTTCACCACCTACGGCATGGCCCAGCTCGACCCCGACGTCATGGCCCTCTCCATCCCGACCTTCATCCGGAACGACGAGGAGTTCGACGCCGTGCTCTCGGCGGTGGAGCCCCTCATACGCTCCCGGATCGAGGACCGCTACGTCATGCTCGCCATAGCCAAGGCCGGCTGGATCCGGTACTTCTCCCGGGAACCCATCACCTACCCCGAGGACGTGGCGCGCCTCCGGATCTCCATCGATCCCTCGGACTCCAAGGTCGTGGCGCTCATGCAGAGCATGGGCGCCAGGGTGGTCACCGGTTCGACCGCCGACTTCCTCCTCCAGGTCAACTCCAACGTGGTGGACGCCACCTGCGCCTCCCCGATCTACATCGCCAGCCTCTGGTCCCAGCTCCGGGGCAAAGTGGCCTACATGTCCGGCTACCGGGTCTCCCCCTTCATCGGGGCCGTGGTCTTCAACAAGGCCAGCTGGGCCAAGGTCCCCGCCGACGTCAGGCCCCAGCTCGAGAAGATCGTGACCGACATGGCCAAGCGGATCAGCGCCGACACCGCCAAGCTCGAGGCCGACGCCATCGCCTCCCTCGACGGAATCAAGGCCCCGCCGCCGCCGGCCGACGCCGCCGAACGCTGGACCAAGGCCCTGGCCCAGAGGCGGGCGAGCGTCATCGACGGCATGTTCTCCCCCGAGATGCTCCAGACGATGGACGCCGCCCTCGCCAAGGCCAGGGTGGGCAAGTGAGCGGGGCCGCCCCCGACGCGGGCGGGCTGCCGCCCGAGGCCGGAAGCCCGGCGGCGGCGCGGGAGGCTCGGCCGGTCCGCGCCGCCCGCGCCGCCCGCGCCGCCCTCGCGGCCCTCGCCTCCCTGGCGGTCGCCGCGATCATCTTCCTCCCGGTCGTCGACCTCGCCCTGGCCAGGATCTTCTTCGGCGGGCTGAGCTCCGCCGGGGACCTCGTCGACCACGCCACCCTGGTCCTCGCCTTCGCGGCGGCGGCCCTGGCGACCATCGACAAACGCCACATCTCCCTCTCGGGGGGCGAGGACCGGCCGAGGCGCCCCTGGGAGCTGGCGGCGGCCTCCTTCGGGGAGTTCGTCTCGGTCACCGCCCAGACCGCCCTCTTCTGGGCCTCCCTCTCCCTGACCTTCACGGGCTTCGACTCCGCCGACCGCGTCTGGATCATCCCCATCCGAGTCATAGCGGCGACCATGCCCATCTGCCTCGGCCTCATGGCGGCCTTCACGGTAGCCGGGGCCGGGGAGCCGGGCGCCTCGGGCCGCGCCCGGGCGCTCCGCCGAGGCGTCGCCTCCCTGGGTCTCCTCGCGGGCTCCCTCCTCGCCTCGGCGCCGATCGGGAACTTCCTGGTCTCGGCCTTCGGGGGCCCCGGCGCCGCAGCCCCCGCCTTCCTCCAGGGCCTGGCCGCCTCGGTCCAGCGCTTCGTCGGCGCCGAGTCCCTCGTCCTGGGGATCCTCGTAGCCCTGTCCCTCCCCTTCGGCACCCCCATCTTCGCCGTCCTCGGCGGGATCGCCGCCATCCTCTTCGTGGGCTCCGGCTCCTACCTCGAGCTCGCCCCCAGCGAAGCCTACGCCCTCCTCAAGGGCGGCTCCATCTCCGCCCTGCCCCTCTTCGGCATCGCGGGGATCCTCCTCGCCGAGTCGGGGGCGGGCAAGCGCTTCGTCGCGGTGTTCCGGGAGTTCTTCGGCTGGTTCCGGGGCGGCGAGGCCATCGCCGCCATCCTCGCCTGCGCCGTCTTCAGCACCTTCACCGGGATCAACGGAGTAACCATAGTCGCCCTGGGAGGCATCCTCGTCGCCGCCCTCACCGAGTCCGGCGGCCTGTCCGAGGACCGGAGCCGCGGCCTCATCACCGCCTCGGGGGACGTAGGCCTCCTCTTCCCGCCCAGCGCCGCGGTCATCGTCTACGGCGTCAACGCCCAGTTCCTCTACTCCGCCGACGAAGGCTTCTCCATCGTCTCCCTCTTCAAAGGCGCCATCGTCCCCGGCCTCGCCGTGGTGGCCACCATGTGCATCGCCGGAGTCCTCCTCACGCCCAAGCGCCCCGCAGCCGCGGCCGCCGCGCCCACTGCAGCCGCCGCGCCCACTGACGCCGCCTCGGCCCACACGGCAGTCTCGGCCCCCTCTACCGCCGCAGCGACCCCAGGCGCCCCGCCCACTGCAGCCGCCCCAGGCGCCGCCGCCCAGCCGCCCGCCGGGGCGGCCAGGCGGTTCCGGCCCCACGACGCCCTCGCTGCCCTCGGGCCCGCGGCCCTGGAGCTCCTCGTCCCAGTCGGCGCCGTGCTCCTGTACTTCACCGGCGTGGCGAGCCTCCGGGAAGTCGGCGCCCTCACGGTCCTCTACATCGCCGTCGTCGAGACCCTGGTGAAGCGGGAGTTCAACCTCCGGGGCCTCGCCCGGGCCCTGGGCAAGGCCTTCCCCATCGTCGGCGGGACCCTCATCATCATCGCCGTGGCCCGGGGCCTCTCGTTCTACCTCATCGACGCCAACATCCCCGCGGTCTTCACCGCCTGGACCCAGTCGGTCGTCCACTCGAAGGCGCTCTTCCTCCTCCTCGTCAACCTCTTCCTCCTGGTGGTCGGCTGCCTCATGGACGTCTTCTCGGCCATCCTCGTGGTCTCGCCCTTCCTCATCCCCCTCGCCGCGTCCTTCGGCGTGCCGCCGGTCCAGTTCGGCGTCATCTTCCTCATGAACCTCCTCCTCGGGTTCCTCACGCCGCCGGTGGGCATGAACCTCTTCCTCTCCAGCTACACCTTCCGCAGGCCCATGCCGAGGATCATCCGGGACACCCTCCCCTTCCTGGCCGTGCAGCTCGCGGTCCTCCTCCTCGTGACCTACGTCCCGGCCCTCTCGACAATCCTCAAGTGATGGAGGAAACTGTCGCCCCATGAACGAAGCGACCATCTACACCGACGGAGGCTGCTCGGGCAACCCCGGCCCCGGCGGCTACGCCTTCATCCTCCGCCTCCCCGACGGCGGCGAGGAGATCCTCGGCTCCGGCGGCGAGAAGCTGACCACCAACAACCGCATGGAGCTCCGGGCCGTCATCTCCGCCCTCGGCGAAGTCGAGCGCCGCGCCCCCGGCGCCCCCGTCGTCGTCCACACGGACTCCCAGTACGTGAAGAACGGCATCGGCTCCTGGATCGTCTCCTGGAAGCGCAACGGCTGGAAGACCGCCGACAAGAAGAGCGTGAAGAACCAGGAGCTGTGGATGGAGCTCGACGCCATAGTCGCCCGGGTCGAGCCCCGCTTCGTGTGGGTGAAGGGCCACGCCGGCATCGAGGGCAACGAGAGGTGCGACTCCATGGTCCAGGCGGAGATAGCCAAGTTCCGCTGACCGCCCCGAGGGGGGAGCCCCGCCGTTTCCCCCGCCCCGGCCCTCCCTCCCGTCCGCGGGCCCCGGCCCCGCTGCTCCCCCTCGCTCCGAAGGTCGCGCGCCGCCCGGCCGCGCCGAGTCGCGCGGAGATTCCGCGTTGCGCGATAGCGTCGCGCAACGCTTCTCCGCTACCCCCACTCGGGCCCCCTTCCGCGGCGGGCGCGGCCCGCCCGGCGGCCCGCGAGTTCGCCCAACTTCTAGGGGGCGGCGCCCCCCTCGCCGCCCGGGAGGGCCGACGCGGGAGAGGGGCGCCGCGAGGGCGCTATTACTACATGAAGTAACTTGACTCGACTGTCAGCTCCGTGGTAGAGTGCCGGCCATGATCTCCATGGGCGCGAAGATGGAGGGGCTCGCCGACTCGGCTGCCCCCGCGGGCCTTCCCGGCCTCCTCTCCGCCCTCGCCTCTTCCCTCCGCAACACCTGCCTCTACTCCTACTTTTACTTTTCCTTTTATTCCTACTGAAGCTCCTTCGGCGGCCGGCCGGGCGAAGCGAGCGCGTAGGCTACACGGAGGCCGGGCGCCGCGGAGTCGCGGCTAGGCGCGCCGTCGGGTTTCAGGCCCCCCGCGCCGGGCGGGCCTTTGCGCCCGTCATCCACCGGTAAGAGCGGGAACACCGATATGATAGACGAAACGCGAGGAGAGGGCGGGGCGCTCTCTGGCGAGCCCTCAGGCGAGCTTGGCGAGGGCCTCGCCGATGCGGCCGAAGGCCGCGACGAGCCTCTCGTCGGAGTTGGCGAAGGATATCCTCAGGCAGCGATCGTCCCCGAAGGCCGAGCCCGGCACCGTGGCCACCAGGGCCTCCTCGAGGAGGAACTCGCAGAAGCCGTCGGAGCCGGAGATCGGCCGCCCCCGCCACTTCCGCCCGTAGTGGGCGGAGACGTCGGGGAAGAGGTAGAAGGCGCCCTCGGGCTCCAGGACCTCGAAGTGCGGGAGCGATCTCGCCAGGCCGACCACGAGGTCCCGCCTGCGGCGGAAGGCCTCGAGCATCCCGCCTATGAGGCTCGTCCCCGACTCGAGGGCGGCGAAGGCGGCCCTCTGGGCGATCGAGGACGCGTTGGTGGTCATCTGCCCCTGGATGTCGACGCAGGCCTTGACGAGGTCCTGGGGCGCCGCCAGGTAGCCGATGCGCCAGCCCGTCATGGCGTAGGACTTGGACACGCCGTTTATGAGGACCGTCCTGTCGGCGATCGCGGGTATGGCCGCGGGGCTGGCGTGGGGGCGGCCGGTGTAGTCGATGTGCTCGTAGACCTCGTCGGAGATCACCCACATCCGGGGATGAGCCTCGACGACCGCGGCCAGGGCCCGGAGCTCCTCGGCGGAGTACACCGCCCCCGTGGGGTTCGAGGGGGAGCAGAGGACCAGGGCCTTGGTCCTGGGGCCGGTGGCGGCCTCGAGGGCCGCGGGCGAGAGCTTGTAGCCCTCGGAGGCCGAGGTGGGGATGGAGACCGGCGCGCCGCCGGCGAGCTTCACGAGCTCGGAGTAGCTCACCCAGTGGGGAGCGGGTATCGCGACCTCGTCCCCCGGGTCCACGAGGGCGAGGAGGGAGTTGGCCACGCACTGCTTGGCCCCCGCCGAGACCATCACCCGCGAGGCCGGATAGTCCAGGCCGTTCTCCCGCGCGAGCTTCCGGGCCACCGCCTCGCGCAGGTCGCCGTAGCCGGCGACGGGGGTGTAGAAGTTGTTCCCCCGGTCGATCGCGACCTTGGCCGCGGCGCGCACGGGCTCGGGGGTCGGGAAGTCGGGCTCCCCCACCGTGAGGTCGAGGACGTCCGCCCCGGCCTCCCGGAGCTCCCTCGCGCGCTGGTTCATCGCTATCGTGCGCGAAGGCGAGAGGGCGCGGGTCCGCGCCGAGAGTCGTTCCATGAGAGGACCTCCAACTTGACCGGCCCTAGAGCGGCCGCTATAGTGACGAGCCATCAGTTTATAGGCCCAAACCGCCGCGCGAAGCAAGACGCGGGAGCGTCCCGCAGCGCGCCCCTAGGGCGCCTCCCACAGCGGGGCGCCATCGGAGTGAAATAAAATGAACAACCTCAAATTGACCGGCCGCAAGCCCGGGGAGGCCCGCAGCGTCATCGACGTCTGCGGCGTCCGGCTCGGCGACGAATTCGCCGTGATCGCCGGCCCCTGCTCGGTGGAGACCGAGGACCAGACCGTCCGCACCGCAGTGGCAGTGAAGGCCGCCGGCGCCAAGATGCTCCGCGGCGGGGCCTTCAAGCCCCGCACCTCCCCCTACGCATTCCAGGGCCTCGGCCTCAAGGGCCTCAAGATCCTCGACAAGGCCAAGCGCGAGACCGGCCTGCCCATCGTCACCGAGGTGGTGGACACCCGGGACGTCTCCTGGGTCGGGGAGTACGCCGACATGCTCCAGATCGGGGCGCGGAACATGCAGAACTTCTCCCTCCTCAGGGAGGCGGGCAAGTCGGGCAAGCCCATCCTCCTCAAGCGGGGCATGTACTCGACCCTCGAGGAGTGGCTCAACTGCGCCGAGTACATCCTCGCCGAGGGCAACAACAAGGTCGTCCTCTGCGAGCGCGGGATCCGCACCTTCGAGACCTTCACCCGCAACACCCTGGACCTCTCCATGATCCCGGCGGTCAAGGCCGAGAGCCACCTGCCCATCATGGTCGACCCCTCCCACGGCACGGGCATCAAGTACATGATCGAGCCCATGAGCCTCGCGGCCATCGCCGCCGGGGCCGACGGCCTTGAGATCGAGGTCCACGTCGATCCCCCGAGCGCCCTCTCGGACAAGGACCAGCAGCTCAGGCCCGAGGAGTTCGCCTCCATGATGAAGAAGCTCGACGAGCTGCGGAAGTTCATGGGCGAGCGCCGCGAGGCGAAGGCCGAAGCAGCCCGCAAGGGAGACCCGGCGCCGCGGTCCGGCGCCCCGCGGGACCCCTTCGCCGACGCGACGGACTGAGGGAGGGACCCATGGGAGGAATAGCGGACATAGCGGTCGGGGGGCGGGGGGGCGCGGAGTCGCGCATCTCCTTCGGCCCCCTCGCGGGCCTCGCCGCCTCGGTCGAGGTCGGGAGGACGATCGTCGTGACGGACTGGGAGGTGAGGCGGCTCCACGGGGCCTCCCTCCCCCCCTGCCCCGTCGCCCTCGTGGAGCGGGGAGAGGCGGCCAAGAGCCTCGCTTCCCTGGAGGCCCTCTACGGCCGCTTCCTCGAGGGCGGCCTCGGGCGGGACGGCTGCGTCCTCGCGGTGGGCGGCGGCTCGGTATCTGACCTGGCGGGCTTCGCCGCGTCTACCTGGATGCGGGGAGTGGACTTCGGATTCGCGCCGACCACCCTCCTCGCCATGGTGGACGCCGCGGTGGGTGGGAAGAACGGAGTGGACTTCCGGGGGATGAAGAACCTCGTCGGGACCTTCTCCCAGCCCCGCTTCGTGCGGATCGACGTCTCGGTCCTCGACACCCTGAGCGACCTCGAGTTCGCCTCGGGGATGGCCGAGGTGGCGAAGCACGCGGTCATAGCCGGCGGGGACTACTTCCGGCTCGTCGAGGCCGCCTCCGGGCGCGGAGCCCCGGGGGCGCGCCGTCCCCCCCGGGACGAGCTCGAGCGCATAGTGGCGGGCTCGGTCGCGATCAAGGCCGGCGTCGTGAACCGCGACGAGCGGGAGTCCGGGGAGAGGCGGGTCCTCAACCTCGGGCACACCGTGGGCCACGGCGTCGAAGCAGCCACGGGCCTCCCCCACGGACACTCGGTGGCCGCGGGCCTGGGCACCGTCTGCCGCCTCGCGGTCTCCCGGGGCGCCCTGTCCCAGGCCGATTGCGATCGCATAACGCGGCTCCTCGAGGCCCTGGGCCTACCCTCCACCATAGCCGGGGCTGCCCAGGCCGCTTCGGAGCTCGGCCGCGGCCCACGGCCCGGCAGCCCCGCCCCGGCCGACGGCCCCGCCCTCCGGGACGCCGTGGCCTCGGCCATGGCCTCGGACAAGAAGCGCCTGGGCGGGGATGTCCTCGTGGCCCTGCCCCGGGGCATCGGCTCGGTGGCCGTCGAGGCCCTGCCCCTCGTCGACGTGCAGGCTTTCGCCATGGAGGCTCCATGAACTCCTTCGGACGTGTCTTCAAGGTCGAGATATTCGGCGAGTCCCACGGCCCGGCCGTGGGCGCCATCGTCGACGGCTGCCCCCCCGGCCTCGCCATAGGCCCGGGGGACTTCGAGGCGGACATGGCCCGCCGTCGCTCCGGCGCCGTCGGCACCACCGACCGCCGGGAGGCCGACGTCCCCGAGATCCTCTCGGGGGTCCACGGCGGGAGGACCACGGGCTCCCCAATCTGCCTCGCGGTGCGCAACGCCGACACGAGGTCCTCGGACTACGACTGCTTCGACACCGTGCCCCGCCCCGGGCACGCCGACTTCACCTCCCGGGTCAAGTACGGCGGCTACTCCGACCCCCGGGGCTCCGGGCACTTCTCCGGCCGGGTGACCGCGGGGCTCGTGGCCGCCGGCGCCCTGGCCAAGAAGGTCCTCGGCCCCGGGGTCGCCTTCTCGACGGCGGTCGTCGAGGCCGGGGGCCGCGCCGACGTCGAGGCCGCGGTGGCCGAGGCCAAGGCCGCCGGGGACTCGGTGGGGGGCCTCGTGGAGATCCGGGTGGCCGGGCTCCCCGTCGGCCTCGGCGAGCCCTTCTTCGACGCAGCGGAGGCCGTGGTCGCCCACGCCCTCTTCGCGGTGCCCGCGGTCCGCGGCGTGGAGTTTGGCGACGGCTTCGCCGCCGCCCGCATGCGGGGCAGCGAGCACAACGACCCCTTCGTGGACCCCTCGGGCCGCACGGCCAAGAACGGCGCCGGGGGGGCGAACGGCGGCATCACCAACGGGAACGACCTGGTCATCCGGGTGGCGGTCAAGCCCACCTCGACCATCTCGGCCCCCCAGCGCACCCTGGACTTCGCCACCGGCGAGGAGACCACCCTGGCCCCCGGCGGGCGCCACGACGCGTGCGTCGCCCTCAGGGCCGCGGTGGTCCTCGAGGCCGCGGCGGCCATCGCCCTGGCCGACCTGGCCCTGGTCGCCCGGGCGGCCCCACCCGCCGAGGCCCTCGCCTCGGCCCGGATATACGGAAAGCGCGCCGCGGGAAGCGGCGATAAGGAGAGACCATGACCCTCAAGGACATTCGCGACGACATCGATCGGATAGACGCGAGGCTCCTCGCCCTCCTGGACGAGCGAATGGAGCGGGCCCTCCTCGCCCGGGCCTTCAAGGCCGACGTGGCGGACCCGGGGCGGGAGGCCGCGGTCATCGATCGCATAACCCGTTCCTCCCGCTGCCTCGCCGGCCCCGACTTCACCGGCGAGCTCTGGAGGTGCATCATCGCCGAGTCCCGGGCCATCCAGGAGAGGAGGCCCAAGACCGTGGGCTTCCAGGGGGAGCACGGGGCCAACAGCGAGGTGGCGGCCCGAGCCTGGGACCCCACGGTCGCCGCCATGCCCTGCCGGGAGTTCTCCGACGTCTTCGACGCCGTGGACGAGGGCCTCTACGACTTCGGCATAGTGCCCGTGGAGAACTCCCTCGGCGGCATCGTCGGCCCGGTCAACTCCATCCTCATCAACACGGACCTCCGGGTCGTGGCGGCGGTCGACGCGCCGATCTCCCACTGCCTCCTCGCGGTGCCGGGCGCCGACCACCGGGAGATCCGCTCGGCCTACTCCCACAGCCAGGCCCTCGCCCAGTGCCGGAGTTTCCTCGCCAGGAACAAGCTCGAGCCGAGGCCCTACTACGACACCGCCGGGGCAGCGAGGATGATCGCCCAGGAGCGCCGCCGCGACACCGCCGCCATCGCGAACCGCTTCGCCGCGGAGATCTACGACCTCGAGATCATCAAGGACGGGATCGAGGACCTCCCGGACAACCGGACCCGCTTCCTCGTCCTCGCCAAGGAGGCGGCCGCAGAGGGAGGCAACAAGTGTTCGGCGGTCTTCTCCACCAACGACAAGGCCGGCGCCCTCTTCGGCATCCTCGAGATATTCGCTGAGGCCGACGTCAACCTGACCCGCATCGAGTCGGTGCCCGCCAAGCCCGGGGAGTACGCCATCTTCATCGACTTCGACGGCTCCGAGACCGACGGCGCCGTCGAGGCCGCCATCAGGAAGGCGACGGCCGAGGCCCGGGACTTCCGGGTCCTGGGCTGCTACGCCGAGAGGAGAATCTGAAGGCCATGCGCATACTCATAATGGGGACCGGGAGGATGGGCGCCTGGCTCACCGAGGAGCTCTGCCTCGACCACGAGGTCTGCGTCTACGACTCCGACCCCGCCAAGATGAAGTACTTCATAAAAGTCAGGCGCATCCTCGAGCTCTCGGAGGCCGGCGACTTCGACCCCGAGCTCGTGATCAACTGCGTCCCCCTCGGCCTCACCGAGGCCGCCTTCGACGCCGTCGCGCCCTACCTCTCGCCGGGCTGCGCCCTCTCGGACATCGCCTCGGTCAAGACAGGCCTCGCCGAGTACTACGCCGGGGCCGGCCGGCCCTTCGTCTCGAGCCACCCGATGTTCGGCCCCACCTTCGCGAACATCCGGGACCTCTCAGGGGAGAGCGCCGCCATCATCTCCGAGTCCGACCCCGCGGGCAAGGAGTTCTTCCGGGAGCTCTACTCGCGCCTCGGCATACGCATCTTCGAGTACGACTTCGAGGGCCACGACCGGATGATCGCCTACTCCCTCGGCACGCCCTTCGCCTCGAGCATGGTCTTCGCCTCCTGCCTCAAGAAGGTCGAGACCCCGGGCACCACCTTCAAGCGGCACATGCTGGTGGCCAAGGGCCTCCTCTCCGAGGACGACCGCCTCCTCACCGAGGTCATGTTCAACCCCCACATGATCCGCCAGCTCGAGCTCATAGGCTCCCAGCTCTCCTACCTCACCCACATAATCCGCGGGCGGGACGCCGAGGAGATGAAGAAGTTCCTGGACGGACTCCGGCGCAACATAGAGGAGTAGCGCCCCGCGACGCGGGAAGGGGGAGCGCGGCCGCCCGGTCGCCTCCGCTCGGCCGCGCCTAGCCCTTCACCGCCCCGGCGACGACTCCCTTGATGATGTACTTCTGCATGACGACGTAGAAGACGAAGATCGGCGCGAGGACGTAGACGATGCAGGTGCTCACGAACGGCCAGTTGTTGTTGTACTGGCCCATGTAGTCGTAGATCTTGAGGGGCAGGGTCTTCTGCCGGGCGCTTATGAGGAGGAGGAGGGGCATGAAGAAGTCGTTCCAGATCCCCAGGCCGCTTATCACCGAGATGGCCGCGATGGTCGGCTTCAGGAGGGGGACGATTATAGCGCCGAATATCTGGAGGTCCGAGGCCCCCTCCACCGTGGCCGCCTCGGATATCTGGTTGGGGATGGTCTTCATGAAGCTCGTGAGCATGAATATGACCAGGGGCAGGCCGGTGGCGATGTACACCACGATGAGGCCCAGCTTGGTGTCGGTGAGCCCCAGGTTCACGAAGATGAGGTAGATGGGGATGGCCACGAGCTGGATGGGCAGGATCATCGGGGCCAGGAAGAGGAGCTGGTAGCGGCCCGCCTTCTTGAAGTCCATCTTCGTGAGGGCGTAGGCCGCGAGGGCCCCGACGAGGATCTCGAGGACCAGGACCGAGGCCGTGATGATGAAGCTGTTCGCGAAGCCCGAGAGGATGGCCGACTTCCTGAACACCGTCGCGTAGTTCGAGAACTGGGGGACCGCTGGCAAGGCCACGGAGCTCCTCATGTAATCCCGCGTCGTCTTGAGGGAGGTGAGGACCACCATGGAGAAGGGGTAGAGGGTCACGAAGGCGCCGAGGGCGAGGACCGCGTAGCGCGGGATGGAGCGCAGCGCGGCCCTCATAGTATGCTGTCCTCGTTCCTGCGCAGGGCCTTGGTCTGGAGGCCCGAGATCACCAGGATTGTCACGAAGAGGATCATGGCTATGGCCGATCCGTACCCCATCTTGTTGAGGCTGAACGAGTAGTTGTACATGAGCATGGACATGGTCTCCGTGGCGTAGCCCGGCCCGCCCTTCGTGATGGCGAAGGGAAGGTCGAACATCTTGAGGGCGCCTATGGTCGAGTTCACCAGGTTGATGGTGATGGACGGCGCGAGGAGGGGCAAAGTTATGCGAAAGAACCTGCGGAATGGGCCGACTCCGTCGATGTCCGCGGCCTCGTACAGGTCCTCGCTTATCGACTGCATCCCCGCCAGGTAGATGACCATGCTCCAGCCGGTCCACTGCCAGATGCTCACGAAGGAGACCGCGTGGATGGCGGTGTCCGCGTCGCTGAGCCACATGACGCCGGCCAGGGAGCGGAGCCCTAGGCCGTCGAAGAGGGTCTTGATGGGGCCGCTGATCGGGTCGAACATGATGTTCCAGATGAAGCCCACGGCTATCGTGCAGACCACCGTCGGCAGGAAGAAGACCGAGCGGAAGAAGCCGGCACCCTTGTACTCCCCGTCGACGATCGCGGCGAGGGCGATGGAGACGACGAACTGCAGCCCCACGAGCTCGACGAAGTAGACGAGGGTGTTCCACGACACCGTCACGAAGTTCTTGTCGAGGAGGGCGCTCGCGTAGTTCCTGAGGCCTATCCACTTGAACTGGAATCCCAGCCCAGTCCAGTCGGTCAGGCTGAAGGCCACGGTGGCGACGAAGGGTAGCAGGTAGACGGCTATTACGAACACGAGGGCGGGCAGCATGAACAGGTATGCGAGCCTCGTCCTTCTCTTGCTGTGCATCGGGTGGAAAGTCCTTTCGCGGGTTCGGGGTTCGGAGCGCGCCGAAGGGCGCCGGCGCCCTGGGGCCGCCGGCGCCCTATCGCTCTTCCAGGCGTCCCATCGCTCTGCGGGACGTCCCATCGCTCTGCGAGACGTCCGCGCGGAGGGGCCTCCGCTACTTGCTCTTCTTCTCCTGGGCGGCCTGCATGGCCTGGCAGACCTCGGTGGGCGTCATCTTGCCCGTGAACATCAGCTGGCAGGCCTTGTACATCTCCGACGAGGCGCCGGTGTACATGTAGTCCGTGCAGAAGTCGACCGAGGGCAGGGCGAGGACGTCCTTCCACAGGCCGAGCTTGGCGCTCTCGATGCCGGAGACGGCGCTGAAGTTGCCCAGGGCCTTGTCCATGAGGGTCGCGCCCTCGACCGAGGAGACGTAGTCGAGGAAGAGCTTGGCCTCCTTGAGGTGCTTGGTGGTCTTGGCGATGGCCTGGACGCTGGTGATGGCGACGACGCCGCGCTGCTTCTCGCCGGCCCTGTTGAGGGGGGCGGGGAAGACCCCGATCTCGAAGTCGGGCTGGGCGTTGCGGATGCTGTCCAGGACCCACTCGCCGTGCATGAGCATGGCGGCCTTGCCGCTGGCGAAGTAGGCGGCGGCCTGGTCGTAGGTGAGGGCCATGTTGGTGTCGGAGACCGCCGAGGACTTGAAGAAGGACTGCAGGCCGGTCATGGCGTCGACGAAGAGCTTGTCGGTGTACTTGGCCTTGCCGGCGTCGATCTTCGCGTAGATCCCGGGGTCGGTGACGACCGCGCGGTTCATGAAGAGCTCGATGTCCTGGGCGAGGGGCCAGGAGTCCTTGTAGCCCTGGACGGTCGGGGTGACGCCTGCCTTCTTGATCTGGTCGCAGAGGGCCTGGAACTCCGGGTAGCTCGCCGGGACCTTCCAGCCGTGATCCTGGAACATCTTCTTGTTGTAGATGGCCCCGTACACGTCCATGGCGTAGGGCACCCCGTAGACCTTGCCCCCCCGGGAGACCATCGAGACGTAGCTCTTGTTGTAGTTCTTGAGGAAGGGGGAGCCCGAGACATCGAGGAGGTAACCCGCCTTGATGTAGGCGTTGTAGGACTCGCTGCGGACGGAGGTCACGTCGATGTCCTTGCCCGAGAGCAGCTTGACCTGCTGCATCTCCAGGTACTCGTCGACGTTCTGCGAGCCTACCTGGAGGTTGACCTTGATGTTCGGGTACTTCTTCTCGAAGGCGGCGATCATGTTGGCGGGATAGCTGCCGTCCGACGACTGATACCACGTGTAGTACGAGAGCTCCACCTTCTCGGCGCTGGCCGCGACCGCGATGGAGCACGCTAAGGACGCCGCCACTAGGGCGATCCTAGACTTACGACCCATGACTCCTCCTTGTACGAGAGGCGCTCCCTAGGAGCGCAGGGTCATTATAAAGGACCCGCGGGAGGGGACAATGTCATTTCCGGAACAAAGCCTTGTACAAAACCGACGGCTCACTTCCTCTTGTCCGACCTGTAGGCCCCGGGCGTGAGGCCCGACCACCTCTTGAACTGCTTCGAGAAGTAGATGTGGTCGGCGATGCCCACGTCCTCGGATATCTGCGCGACCTTCTTGTCGGTGTACGCGAGGAGCTTGGCCGCCTCGCGCATGCGGACCTCGTTGATGTACTTGGCGAGGCTCATGCCGTAACCCCGCTTGAAGGCCCGGCCCAGGTAGGCCGTGGAGTAGCAGAAGACGGAAGCCAGGCTCTCGAGGCCCAGGTCCCGCATGTAGTTCTCGTCGATCGCCCGCTTGATCTGCGCCGCCAGCTTGCGGGTCCCGTCGGCGCCCATCGCCTCGTCCTCGCAGATCCGGTCAAGGAGCCCGGAGATCCCAGCGGCGAGGTCGGCGGAGGATCCGAAGGCGCCGGTCCGCTCCTGGGACTCGATGCGCTCGAGGAGGTCCCTGGCGAGGTCGAAGTGCTCGTTGGACGCGGCCATGAGGGCCTTGATGAAGGCGACGACCGCGGCCTTGTTCTTCCTGAGGGTCTCCCGGTCGGTCCTCCCGCAGGGCTCGAGGCCCTCCCCCAGGAGGTCGACGAGGGCGGCGGCCTTGCCGGCGGCAAGGTAGAGCCGCAGGCGCTCCTCGAGGGGGAGCTCGCCCTCGGCCGCGGGCGCCGCGGCGCCGGGGAAGCGGAAGGCCTGGAGGCGCAGGAGCTCGGAGGAGTCGAGGAGGGCCTCCTGGACGCCCCGGGCCGCGAGGCCGAAGGGCAGCCGCGACGCGACGCAGGGCTCGCCCCCGGGGCAGGCGACCCCGCAGAGCCCCTCGGGGCCGGGGTCGGACTCGACATCGAAGGAGAGGAGCACGCAGGACTCGCTCCCCTCCGCCAGCCCGACGCTCCGGGCCGAGGAGATCCCGGGCGCAGACGCCAGCGCGGCCTCGGGCGCCGATCCGCGGACCAGGAGGAGGTAGTTGGCCTTCCCGGACTCGAGGCTGTCGGCCACGTCGAGGACAGCCCGGGCGTTGCTCTCCCGCGAAGTCGCGAGGCGAGATTCGCAGCGCTCGATCGCCTTGTCGAGGGCCTTCTCGAGTTCTCGGGGGCTGATCGGCTTCAGGATGTAGCTGGTGCTCCCCGCCTCCAGGGCCTTCTTCGCGTAGGAGAACTCGTCGTAGGCGCTTATGACTATGGTGCTCACCCCCGGGAATTCCCGCTGAAGGACGTCCAGGAGGTACAGGCCATCCCGCCCAGGCATGCGGATATCGGTGATGACGATGTCGGGACCCAGCTCGCGGCAGAGGCCCAGCGCTTCCTCCCCGTCCTTCGCAGCGCCCACCACGGCGGCGCCGTGGCTCTCCCAGGGGATCAGGGAGGGGAGGCCCTTCCGGATGAGGGGGTTGTCGTCGACTATCAGGACTCCGTACACGGCCGCTCCCTGGGGATCAGTACCTTGACCTTGGTCCCCTCCCCCGTCTCGATCTCGATGCCGGCCGCGGGGCCGAAGCGCAGCCTCAGCCGGAAGAATATGTTGAGAAGGCCGATCTTGCGGCCGCCCTGGACCGAGGCGGGAGAGACCTCGGACTGGGCGAAGCGCCCGCGGTACTCGGCGAGGACGGCCCCGTCGAAACCGGCGCCGTTGTTCCAGACGTAGACGCAGACCCGGTCCCCGGCGGCCTCGGCGCCCACGCGTATGAGCCCGTCCCGCTCGACGCCGCCGACGCCGTGGGTTATGGCGTTCTCCACCAGGGGCTGGAGCATGAACTTCACCACCGGGAGGTCCAGGAAGGGCTCGGGCACTTCGTACTCCACCTTGAAGCTGTCCTGGTAGCGGACCGCCTGGAGGGAGCAGTAGTGCCGCAGGTAGTCGAGCTCCCGGCCGAGGGTCACCCCCCTATCGCCGCCAGCGGCGGTGTAGCGGAATATCTCGCTCAGGGAGACGATCATCTCCGATATCTCCGTCTGCCCCTTCATGGCCGCGAGGCAGTTGATGGAGTCCAGGGAGTTGTAGAGGAAGTGGGGGGCTATCTGGAGCTGCAGGGCCTGCTGCTCCGCCCGGGCCTTCCGCTCGAGGAGCTCCTCCTGCTTGCCCATGAGCTGGAGTATTTCGGCCTGCATGGTGTTGAAGCGGGAGACGAGCCTCCGGGTCTCCAGGAAACGGTCCTCGGGGTACTCGATCCTGTCGAAACCGCGATCCTCGGCCTCCTTCATGGACAGCTCCAGCCTGCCGAGGGAGGAGGTGACCCTGTCGACCACGCTCCTCGCCAGGAAGGCCGAGGCCGCGAAGCAGAGGACGCTCACCCCGACGATCCAGCCGACCATGGCCGCCACGGCGTTCATGAGGCTGAGGCGGTCCGCGGCCACGAGGTACTGCCAGCGCCCCGAGGGCGAGGGGTAGAGGAAGGAGAAGCGCCTCGCCCCCATGCGGCCGACGAGACCATCGTCGAAGGCAGAGCCCGCGGGCTCCCGGGGGCTCGTGCTGTACGCGACCTTCCCGTCGAAGGCCAGGATAAAATCCCCGTCGATGCTGTTCCAGGACGAGAACTTGTCGATCATGTTGTAGTTGAGGTCCACGAGGAGATAGCCCCGGGCCGCCCTCCTCCCCAGGTCGAAGACCTTGCAGGCCAGGGTGAAGAAGCGGAGCTGCGCACGCCCGGCCGCCCCGACCCTCCTCACGCCGTAGTACTGGCACCCGTAGCCGGCGCCGGAGAGGGAGTCGAGGATGCGCTCGTCGGCCTCCCGCGCGTCCTTGCCCAGGATCATGTTCCGGGAGTACCTGAGGCCTCGGTCGAGGCCGTAGGCCCTGATCGAGGCCACGTCGGACCTGGCGCCCAAGCTTTGGTTCGCCCGCTCCGAGGCCCGCTGGTAGGCCGCGATGGCCTCGAAGGAGGCCGCGCCGGGGGGCTGGGCCATGAGCTCCACCATGTCGTGGCTCACCGAGAGCTGGTTGACCTGGTTCTCGAGCTGGTCGAAGTAGATGGCGAGGTTCTCGTCCATCGAGCTGATGACGTTGCGGATGTCGTCTTCGTAGCCCCGGTACGCGACCCGGCCCAGGACGGCGTAGGCGACGAGATCGATCAGGACGATGGGGATCATGACCGAGAAGGCGAAGACCCGCAGGAGAGTCTTCTTTATGCTGACCGTGCGCTGCCTACGGGCGATGGGCCTCGGGAACAACTTGCGAGCCTCCGGAACTGCGGCCGCGCCGATCCGGCCGCGGAGGGCTATGATCGCACCGGGGAGGGACCCTGTAAAGTACAGGCGGGGGCCGGGAGCCCCGAGGTTCAAAAAGCCATGCCCAGGACCGCCCCGACCCTGAGGGCCCCGGACACCGATTCGTAGCCCACGTCGATTCCCAGGGCCGGGATCGCCACGGCCCGCAGGTAGGCCCGGATGCCGAGGCCGGGTCCCCTGAAGGGGTCGAGGGACCGATCCCCCTCGACGCCCTCCCGGGCGAGGCCGGCTTCGTAGAAGCCCCCGAGAGTCAGATCCACGGACCTGAAGCGGAGTATCGCGTACTCGAAGGAAGCGGCGGCGGCGGCGAAGCTCGAAGCCTGGACGTTCATCCCCGAGAGGAGCCGGGAGCCCCGCAGGTACTCGAGGGCGGAATCGGGGCGGTCCGAGACCTCGCCGCGGCCCTGGAGCTGGAGGGCCCCGCGGTCGAGGACGCCGAGGCCGAAGCTCCCGGCGGCGGCGAGGGAGGAGTAGGCGCCCTCGCCCAGGGCGCCGAAGCCCCGGCGGACGCCGACTTCGAGCTTCGGCCCGGAGCGGAAGAAGCCCTCGGCCCGCTGGGCGTCGAGGACGAGGGCGACGCCGGGGCTGATCCAGGAAGCGCCGCCCGGGGAACCGTGAGCCTCGTCGTCGGCCGAGGGCTCGGAGCCGGCGTAGGAGATGGAGGATTTGGCGGAGAGGTTCGGGATGAGGGGGACGGTCGCGGCGAAGCTAGCCGAGACCGACGCCGCCCGGTAGGACCGGTAGGCATCGCCGCCGACGCTCTCGACCTCGACCTTCCCCAGCTTGCCGGCTAGCATGAAGTTGTATCCCGGACCGCGAGAGCTGGCCTTCACGCCGTCCCCGAAGATGCCGGTGAAGCTCCCGTCCGTCGAGTAGAGGGCGCCGAGGACGACCCCGTGGCCGCTGCCCAGGAAGTCCGCGTCCATGACCGCCGCCCCGTAGGTCTGCCTTGCGCTCTTGAGGGAGACTATGGGCGCCGGGACGAGGGTCGCCTTCTCGGTCAGGGTGAGAGTGAGGGCCACATCCTCCCCCGACAGCTCGGCGTCGAGCCTCGCCTCGCTGAAGAACCCGAGGGCGAGGAAGCGCTGTTCCACGGCGTCGGGGTCGATGTCCCCGAGCCTCTCCCCGACCGCTATCCCCGCGAGGGATTCAGCCTTGCGCCTCGAGTACTTAAACTCGCCTCGAAGCTCGAAAGAGGAGACCCGCGCGGAGGGATTGTCCGCGACGATGCGCCGGGTGAGCCGCAGTGCCGCGACATCGCCCGCGGTCCTGCCGTGGGCGTCGCCGTCGGAGGCGCCGTCGTTGGCTGTCCCCTGGGCGAAGCCTGAGGCGACGACCCCGACGAGGAACGAGAGGCAGAGGAAGGCGCTGACATCGAGGCGCGTATTCACAGGGAATCAGCCGGCCGGGGCCGAGGAAGGCGCGCGCCCTCAGGAGCTCCGCTTCCCCTCGTGGTCGAGGGAGAGGAGATGGCCGAACTTCTCCCTCTTGGTCTCGAGGTAGAACTTGTCGTGCGCCTGGGCCGGAAGCTCGTGCTGGACCCGCTCCTCCACCGCGATCCCGTGGCGCTCGAGCTCGGAGACCTTCTCCGGGTTGTTGGTCAAGAGCCGCACGCTGGATACGCCGATGCGGCGGAGCATGGCCGCCGGCACCGAGTAGTCGCGCTCGTCGGGCTTGAAGCCCAGGGCGACGTTGGCGTCGAGGGTGTCGTAGCCGTGGTCCTGGAGGGCGTAGGCCCGGAGCTTGTTGACCAGGCCGATGCCCCTCCCCTCGGCCTGGTGGTAGAGGACTATGCCCCGGCCCTCTTTCTCGATCGCCCGCAGGGCCGAGTGGAGCTGGGGACCGCAGTCGCAGCGGAGGCTGCCGAGGCTATCCCCGGTGAGGCAGGCGGAGTGGATGCGGGTGAGCACGCCCTCCCCGTCGCCGATCTCCCCCTTCAAGACCACGATATGGTCCTTGTCGTCCTTGTTGTTGACGAAGCCGAGGATGCGGAAGCGGCCGTACTCGCTCGGGAAGTCGGCCACCGACACGAGGCGCACGCAGACTTCCTCGGAGCAGTCGGCGCAGGCGGCCGGCGCCCCGCAGGAGCGCATCGAGCCTATATCCTGGGCGATGATTTCCTCTATGTCGGGAACGCGCACGATGACCTCCTATCGTTCTCTCGCCGGCGTGGGAGAAGCCGACAGCCCGAGCATATCCGCGAAAGCCCGCCGAGGCTATACCGCGATCCGACCCATATCCTCGAAGAAGTTCGGCCAGGATTTGGCCACGCACTCTGAGCCCTCGATCTCCACGGGGGCCGAGGCGAGGAGGGAGGCCACGGCGGCGGCCATGGCGATCCGATGGTCCCCCCGGGAGTCGACTCGGCCCCCAGCGATTTTTCTACCCCGCCCGAAGCCGCGGACGCGCATGAGGTCGCCCTCGACGGCCACCGAGGCCCCGAGCTTGGCGAACTCCTCGGAGAGGGCCGCGGCGCGGTCGCTCTCCTTGGCCCTGAGCCTCGACGCTCCCCTGAGCTCCGACTCCCCCTCGCAGGCCAAGGCGAGGGCCACCAGGGGCGGGAAGAGGTCCGGGCAGTCCCGCGCGTCGAACTCGAAAGCGCCCAGGTCTCTCCCCCGCACCGACACCGATCCGGAGCCCGAGGAGCCAGGGCCGCCGGCGGGGAGGACCTCGACCTCGGCCCCGGCGGCCGAGAGCGCCTCCAGGACGGCTCGGTCCGGCTGGGACGAGGAGGCGTCCAGGTTGTCCACGACCAAGGGCCCGGAGCCCGCGGCCAAGACCCCGGCGACGAGGAGGAAGGCCGCCCCGCTCCAGTCCCCTTCGACGGTGAAGTCGGCGGCCCGGTAGGCCCGGCGGCCGGGGATCGAGAAGCGGGCGTAGTCGGAGCTTCCCTCGACCTCGACTCCGAAGGAACGCATCGTGTCCAAGGTCAGGTCCACGTAGCCGCGGCTCGCGAGCCCCTCGACCTCGAGGACCGTGTCGGACTCCGCGAGGGGCAAGGCCACGAGGAGCCCTGTGAGGAGCTGGGAGCTCTCGCGGCCGTCCACCGCGGCCCGGCCTCCCCGGAGCCTTCCCCGGACCCGCACGGGGGGAAAGCCTCCAGAGGTGGAGCAGGAGGCTCCCAGGGCCGCGAGGGGGGCCTCGATCATGGAGACCGGCCGCCTCCGCAGGCTGCCCTGGGCCACGAGCTCGATCTCCGACTCGAAGAGGGCCGCCACCGGAGAGAACATCCTGAGGCAGAGCCCCGACTCGCCGCAGGACACCGAGGCAGGAGGGGCGCTCCGAGGGCGGAGGCCGCCCTTCTCGCCCCCGATGCCCCGGACCGAGATGGAGTCGCCCCGGTCCAGGACTTCGGCGCCCAGGGCGCGGGCGACCCCGAGGGCGGCGAGGCAGTCGGCCGAGCGGCTCGGGGAACGGAGGACCGACTCCCCCGAGGCGAGGAGGGCGCAGGCCACGGCCCGCTGCATGGAGCTCTTGGAAGCGGGCGCGGCTAGGGCCCCGCCGATATCACGATACGCGACCGATCTCGTCATGGATGATCTCCGCCACTTCGCCGCAGCCGCGGCCTTCGGTGGACACTAGCAGTTCCGCGCAGGAGGCGTAAGCCCCCCGCCGCTCCGCCTCGAGGGAGACGAGACGGGCCTCCGGGTCGGCTGACGCCAGGAGAGGCCTGGTCGCCCTCCCCCCGGGCCCCTGGGCCGCCCTCTCCGCCGCGGTGGCCGGGGACACGTGGAGCCAGACCGGGAGGCAGCGCTCGACCAGCATGGCGGCGCAGGCGGTCTGGGCCGGGGCGCCTCCCCCCGTGGAGATCACCGAGGCCCCCGGGGCGGAGGTTATGCGATCTAGGACCCGCGCCTCCCGGGCGCGGAACCCCGCCTCCCCCTCCCGCGCGAAGATCTCGGGGATCGAGGCTTCGGCTTCCGCGGCAATCTCGGCGTCGGTGTCGACGAAGGGGACGCCCGCGAGGTCGGCCAGGGCCCTCCCGGCGGCGGACTTCCCCGCGCCCATGAGGCCCACGAGGGCGACCTTATCCCCCCTCCGGTATATCGGTGCCGCGCCCCCCGCGGGGTCGGCGAGGTAGCCGGCGAGGTCGCGGCGCGCCGAAGCCTCGTCGGGGGCGACCTCCTCGCCCATGAAGAAGCGGTAGGCCGGCAGGGCCTGGGAGAGGAGCCAGTCGGCCCCGGTGGCCGCCGGGATTCCCCTCGAGGCGGCCGCCCGGGCGAGGGCCCCGGTCTTGTAGTCCGCGTCGATGACCGCGCGGAGCCGCCCGCGAGAGTTAGGCGAACTCAAATCCGGCCCCGCGGGGAGGAGGCGGGGCAGCCAGGACTCGGGGGCCGGGAGATAGTCCGAGGCGAGGGTGGAGGCGATGATGTCGGAGTCCTCGGCGAGGCCGCCGAGGTCGTCCAGGGAAGCGGAGGCGCAGCCCAGGAGGCCGGCGACCTCGGCGGCCCGGGAGGCCGTGCGGTTCGCGACTGTCACCGCCCCCCCCGCCGACATCAGGGCGTAGGCCGCGGCCTTCCCCGCCCCCCCCGCCCCGATGACGAGGCACCGGGCCCCTTCGGGGTCCACGCCCCTCGCCGCCAGGGCGCCGAGGACCCCGAAGGGGTCGGTGTTTTCCCCGCGGATGCCCCCGCGGGGCGAGGGCGCGAGGCTGTTGATCGCCCCGAGCTTCCGAGCCCTGTCCGAGAGCTCGTCGACCAGGGTGGCCGCCTTCTCCTTGAACGGGGACGTGAGGTTCATGCCGGCCATGCCGAGGGCGCGGAACAGCGAGAGCGCCTCCTCGGCGCTCTCGGCCGCCACGCGGAGGTAGGCCGCCCGCTTCCCCGCCCGGCGGAAGAGCTCCCGGAAGATGAGGGGGCTCCTCGAGTGGAGCGCCGGACGCCCGGCCACGGCGAGCATCGGAATCGTCTCGACCATACGATGTAACTATACATCGGGAAAGACGGGATAATACAGGGCCAGGGCCAGGAGGGGGAATCCCGTCTCCAGACGATTCCGCGGCCGGTCCTGGGTGGCGAAGGCGGCTCAATATCGGATCAGCGCGCTCGCCGAGGGAAGGTCCGGCAAGGTTCCGGAGGCGAGGCCCGCGAGGAGCGCTGCGCCAAAGGCAGCCTCCTCTCTGTGCTCCGGGACCCGCATAGGCATGCCGAAGAGATCCTCGAAGACGCGACGGAACGACGGATTGCGCCTGATGCAGTTCCCGGCCCCCGAGAGCTGACTGAGCGATGACCGTATATCCTCAGGCAACAGACGGAAAAAATCAAAGAGCTCGGTGGCGATCCCGACGCGAAAGGCGGCAATCAGGTGCTCTGGCGTGAAATTTTCCGATCCGATCCTGTCTACGCGCCCGCGCGCTTCAGGGGCAGATCGGGAGCCGGCGAAGCGAGTATCCGCGACTAGGGCCTCGCCCCGCAGCATAGATTCATCCACCGAATCCATGATGCGCCAGTCGGCCTCGAAGTCGCCGCCGATGAACATCCTCAGGGTAGCGGTGAAGAAGTCCCGAAGGACCAGGTAGGCCTTGCCGCCGCAGAGCGAGGCGCCGACGGCCAAGAAACCTCCGAAGGGAAATAGCCGCATATCGAGGCCCTGTATCTCGGTATACTCGCCGAGTGGAAATGATATCTGGCCGCCGGTGCCCAGATTGACGAGCGCCGATCTTCGCACATCGGAAACGGAACCAAGGAAGCTGGCCTGATTATCCCCAAGCGCCACAAAGACGCGAGTCCCTGGCCGGGCTGAGCCGACTGCGGGGTACGAGGAATCGACTTCGGGGAAGATGGCTGGATCGACTCCCAGAGACTCCAATCCCGAGTCCATGAACTGCATTGAGCGAGCGTCAAAGCCGCCGAGGCCTGCTGCGTTGCTTCCGTCCATGATCGGCGACCGGGCTCCACCGAGTCGCATTGCGACATAGTCCATGATGGTACAAAGCGACGCAGCGCCCTCCGGCACCGCGCCAGCGCGTACGTTAAACAGGTGCGTCACGGATCCCATGCCAGCGCTGGCCGGCAGGCCCGTGGCCGCCGCAACCATCGACGCGAAGGTCCTTCCGCCCTCACAGATCAAGCCGCCCCGGGTATCCTGCCAAGTCATGAGGGGGCCGCGCGCTCGCCCCTCTCTGTCGACGTAGAGGATGCCGTGCATTTGGCCGGTGACACCTATTGCCTCAACTCCGATATAGTGGTCGAGGAAGGAGTCGACTATGGATCGCGCCTTACCTAGTATAGCATCGGGATCCTGGAGGACCTCCCAGGGCTCGCTACCCGATACCCGCGCATCGTTGGGAAGAACGACGGATTTGACTACCTCGCCTGAGTCGGCATCAAGGAGGAGGCCACAGATCTTTGTGGTCCCGATATCGAGGCCCAGCAGCTTCGTGGTCATATCGTAGGCTTCAGCAAGCGACGAAGCGCAGGCGCAACGTTTCGGCGAGGATACTCAGTTCGTGGCGACAGTCTCCGTAAGTGATCACCGTGTGTTCGCGGGAGATATTCTCGATGAATGTGCGGAGGTCATCGAACTCCAAGAGCGCCGTCGATTCGCAATGGCGCATATCGTGTCGTGTCGTCTCTACGACTTTGAGCCCCGCGACCACCAGCGTCGAGGCGTCGAACTTGACCTCGATGGCCGTTGCGCGTTCTCCTGCGCGAAGGTCGCCGTCTATCCCACAGCCCCGGCCGTCCCGATGAATCTCGTACGTGCCGCCGAAGTCGCGCAGGCGCACCTTGCCGCCCGGCGTCATCTCGGAGGGGACGATGCCCACGAAGCCACAATGCGCAAGGCGCGCGAGGTTGCCCCACCGCGAGCGGGGGAATCTCGCCTCGTCGGGAGAGAGCGGGTCGCCGAAGTGGTCCCGAAGCGCTCCGACGTACGTCAACGGATACATATTAGACATCATGCACGGCGCGTCGAGGTAGATCGAAGCGCACACCATGCTCTCCATCGCAAGGAAGTCGCCATCGCAGGATGCTATATACCCGTCCTCCCTGAGGAGCGCCTGGGCCAGGCAGGGGACGTCGCGCTCTCCGTTGATAATGAGGTCCCCGTAGCAGTTCACCCCGAATCCGAAGGCCTTTCTCTCCTCGAGAATCGATCGGATGGCGAGATAGTTTCTCAGAGCGATATCGACCTGGTCAGGTCGAGCATCGAAGAGCTCGAGGCGAGGCGCGTGCGCCTCCCACGCGGCCTTCACGTCGGCGTCGCTGAACTTCGGGCGCCTCTCTCGGAACGCGGAGATCGGCAGCACATCGATCTCCGTACCCAGGCCGCGCTTGACGAGATGCCCCGCAGAGCGGGCGTTCCACGGAAAATTCTGATCACCGAAGACGACGAGCCGGGAGCCGTCGAGGAAGCGCCGCGTACCGAGTGCTCTCAGCAGAGCCTTCCCATCCGCCAACGATGGGACGAGGTATACTTTCACCCCGAGGGCGCTCAACATATCGCGGGCCGACCAGCGCCAGAAGTCCGGCTCGTCGTACTCCATCAGAGGCCAAAAGATGACCGGCAACTTCCTTTCCACCAAGGCCTCAGGGTGAGAATTCCAGACTTCAGTCGGATAGGCTGGTACGCTAACTGGAAGAATAGCGTCCACCTCGTCGCCGAGGCTGCGCACGACGGCGGCCCAATGCTCGGGAGACTTCACCTCGATCGGCGGCAACACGCGGGCGATGCCCTCGACTTCCCGTTCCATGCGCGGGATATCCACCGTCGACTTGCCGGGGCGGGCCAAGATGGGCTGGATCACCGTCGTAGGCCTCAGGCGATAATCCGCCACTCGCGTCGATATTAATCTTGCGTTCGAGACACTCATGCTAAGTCCTCCGTAAAGATCAGCACGTCATACGGCTGCATGCCGAATCTCTCCCCTTGTTGCCTTTCATCTCCGTACAGGTGCATGACGACGGAGGCGCTCCCTGGCTTCTTCAGGTATGCGGAGGCATCGACCATAGCCCCTCTGTCTGATAGGTTGAGCAGTACTGTCACCACTTCGCCGTCAGAACTCCTTCGATACGCCAGGATAGAATCATCTTCGCCGATAAGCGAGAAATTTCCGCGCTGCAGCGTGCGGGATGAATTCCTCAGAGCGACCAAGCGCTTGTAATAGTTGAGCATAGAGGTTGGATCGCCATCCTGCCTTTCTACGGTGATTTCATCCTTGGTGGCCGACATCCGCATCCACGGTTTCCCGGTCGAGAAGCCGGAATTGGCCCCTCTCCCCCACTGCATCGGGCCCCTGCCGGTTTCTCGGGTGGCGCCTAAGTTCCAACCGATCTTCGACAAGGGGTCCCTAAGCTCCAAGTAGGGGATCTCGACGTCCGGCATTCCAATCTCCTCTCCGTAATAGAGCATCGGTACCCCGGGCAAAGTCATAGTGAGGGCCGCGAGAATCCTCGCCCTCTTCTGGTCCTCGGCATAGTCCCCGACACCGAATCGGGACAGGGCGCGGCGCACGTCGTGATTCGAGAATGTATTGCAGCAGAGAAACTCATTGAGCTCGAGGGATTCGGCTTCCAGCACGTCCCGGAAAGAGCGCGCCCCCCAAGGCGCATAGGCAAGCGAGAAATTGAATGCTACGGTCATGCCGCTCCGACACAGCTGTCTGCCATACTCAGACCCGGCATCCACTTCGCCGATCAATAGGAGGTCCTCTCCGTGGCGATCGCATATCGCCCGCATCTCACGCATTATGTCGAGCGTCTCTGGTTGACCGCGGTCGTACAGGTGCTCGTACTGCAGGATCTCCGGTATGAGCCAGCGCGCGTACTTGCTCCCGACGATAGGGTCCGAGGGATCGAGAAAATCCCGCGGATCGATCTCCTTTGGCGGATTATCCCTGAGCTCGGCGTCCTTCACGTACATATCGATCGTGTCGAGCCGAAAGCCATCGATGCCGGTTTCGACCCAGAATTCGAAGGCGTCGAAAACCGCCCTGCGGACCTCGTCATTTCGCCAGTTCAGCTCGGCGTGCTCCTTGAAAAATATCCCCAAGTAATACTGGTTGCGCTCCGGGCAGTAGTGCCAGGCGCTGCCGCCACTGTATCCCACCCAATTGTTCGGGACCTCGTCGCGCCAGAGGTACCAATCCGCCTTGGAGTTAGTTCTTGAGGAGCGTGACTCCAAGAACCATTCGCTGAAGATCGAGGTATTGGTGGTAGCCCACTCGAGGAGAACCTTTATCCCCGCCCTATGCGCGACCTCTACGAGCTCGCGATACTGGTCCATGGTCCCCAGTTGCGGATGCACGCGCATCAGGTCCGAGGGACCATATCCGAAGTCGTATTCGAGCCGGCAATCGTAGAATGGGCAGAGCCAAACACCGCCTATGCCCAGGTCTCTCAGGTACGGAATTTTTTCGATTATTCCTTTCAAGTCCCCGAACCCATCGCCATTAGAATCTTTAAAGCTCAACGGATATATCTGATAGAAAACCCGTTCCTTCCACCAGCGGGCGCCACTCGCTTCCTTCATAGACATCTCCTTCCTACCAGGCGATCGACCGTGTCGACAACCGGGGTCTCCTTCTCCGTTCCACTATCGCTCAACCCTTCAAAGCGCCATCGGTCATGCCGCGTACGAAATACTGCTGAAAAGCGAGGAACAGCGCGCAGAGGGGAATGAAGACTATCGTGAATCCAGCTAGGATCAGGTTATAAAATTGCAGATACTGCCCCGCAAGCTGGTATTGCGAGAGCGGAATCGTGAAGTGCCTAGACGAAAGCAGCAGCGACGGTAGGAGAAAATCGTTGAAGATCCACACTACCCCGAGCATTACCACGGTCGCGAGAATGGGCTTGAGGAGCGGCATGACGATGGAGGCAAATATTCTGAAAGTTCCCGCACCATCAATATAAGCGGATTCCTCGAGCTCGAGCGGGACCGATCCCTTGATGAAGCTCGTCAGCAGAAAAACCGGGAGCGACATGCCGAGGGCGAAATAAGAGAGAATAAGGCCATAAACGTTGCCGAGCTTCAGGAAGCCGATGACGCGCATGAGGGGTATCATCAGCACGCTGAAGGGTATCATCAGTCCCGCGACGAAACAGAAATAGATCACCTTATTGTACATAGAAGCCCGCCGCGCTATGACATAGCTGGCCATCGAGGAGAGAAAGACGATCCCGGCCATGGAGATGACCACCACGATCGTCGAGTAGAAAAAAGCGTTCGCCATGTGGGTAGTGCGGACGACCTGACAGAAATTGTCGAACATAAGGCGCATGGGCGGGGCATAGAACGGCTTAGTCATCTCCTCCATCGACTTGAAGGAATTCATGATCGACAGGAAGACAGGTAGGAAGAAGATGAGCGCGACGACGACTAGGAAGGCGCCGAGAACGACGTTAAAAATCACTTTCCGTTTCATTTTTCCACCGCCCGTTTGTTCAGGGACACGATGATGAATAACGAGACTCCCATGACGATGAAGAACAGGACGTAAGCGGCTGCCGAAGCGCGGCCGACTTGACCATTGAGGAAGGCCACCCGATAGATGTAGATCGGTAGCGTCTCGGTCGTGTATCCGGGGCCGCCCTTGGTCATCGAGAATATCTGGTCGAATTGCTTGAACGCGAAGACCAGAGTATTGACGAAATTGATGATGAAAGCGTGCATTATCAGCGGTAACTTAATCGATACCAGTCGCCGCCATGGGCCCGCACCGTCGATGACCGCAGCCTCAAGCAAGTTTTGATCGATGCCCAGAAGGCCCGATGCGTATATCAGCATCGCTACGCCGATGTTCATCCAGCTCGTCGATACGACAACCGAGAACATCGCCCTGTCGAAGTCGAGGAAGCCGCTTCCCGCCAGTGCCCCGAGTCCAACCGCATCCAGTATCGCGGGGATTCCGAGCTTCCAGATATAGTACCAGATAAATCCTATGATGATCGGCGTCAGGATCGAAGGGAGGAATACCATCACCCGCACGACGGCGTTGAGGCTCCGGAAGGGCGAGGCGTCGATGCATACTGCAATAAAAAGGGCGAAGACATTGACGATGATCGAAGTAGCGATCACGTATAGTATTGTGACCCGTAGCGAATTGAGGAATCGCCCCTCGGCGAATATCGAGAGGTAGTTGCTCAACCCGATGCAATTTTGTCCGCCTACCGCTCCAGCGGCATCGGTCATCGAAAGGTAAAAGCCCAGGAGAATGGGCAGCACGAGGAAGACGGCGTATAAAAAAACGCCGGGAAGAGAAAAAATAAACGACTTCCGCGCTGATATCAACATACTCGCTTTCCCTTATCCGGAAGGGGGCGCGCCGTTTCCGGCGCGCCGACGCCTCACTTGCCGGTTACTGCTTGCTGTAGGCCTTATAAGCGTCTACGAGGTAATCCTCTAGGGCTTGGTTCGCCTCGTTGGCGGTGATCTTGCCGGCATTAAATTCCTGGAGCTTCTGACTCCAGTCCGACCAGACGTTCGGAAGGAACCACATGTGGTTCGGCAGCGGGTAGAGGGCAACGCCGGAATCGGCGTACTTCTGGACATCGATAGCCGTGCTGTCGAAGTTGGCGCGGGCCCCCTTCATAGCGGAGAAAGTGCGAGCGTTATCGGTCCACATATTCACGGCATCTTTAGTGGTCAGCCATTCGACAAACTTGAGGGCCCACTCCCTGTCCGGATGGTTAGCATTAACGCCGATAGTAGAATCCGCACCAAGGATCATCGTGTTCTTCTTGGTCCCGTCCATCGCCGGGGGAAGGAAAAAGCCAAGCTCGGCGTTTTTATTGTAGCTGAGGATACCGCTCACAGCCCAGGATCCCTGGATCACGCAGGCGGCTTCTCCCGTGGCGACTTTCTGGTTCCCGAGGCCGTAGTTCAGGTCATTGCGGTCCTTGTTCGCGTAAGTGAGCAGCTTGGCGTAGATACTCATGGCGTTGGTCCACTCTGGACCGGTAAAATGCTTCTTGCCGCTCAGTACGTCCTGGTCGAATGCCGGATCGGGACCGTAGACAAAGGGCACAGCGATCGTCATTACGCTTATCCCGAGGGGCCACTGATCCTGCCCTGCGATGACGAGTGGAGTGATGCCCTTTGCCTTTATCTTTTCGAACGCGGCGAATAACTCGCTCCATGTCCTTGGAACGCTCACGCCGGCATCGCGAAAGACCTTCTTGTTGTATATGAATCCCTGGGCCGCCAGGTCGATCGGCAGACTGTAGATCTTTCCATTAAGCCTCTGTCCGTCGAGGATCCCGTCCTTGACCCTCGATAGGAATTTTTTACCGGAGAGGTCCATCATGACACCGGCCTTCGGAAGAAGGAAACCGTAATTCCCCCCCGGGATGGAAATGACGGCCGGCAGCGTACCGGCGGCCATCCGCGCCTTCACCTGTTCATCGTAATTGCCAACGCCGGTATACGTGACCGTGACGTTCGGGTACAGCTTGTGGAATCCCTTGGCCCAAGCCTCGTAGGTGGCCGTTGCCTCCTGCTTCCAAACGAGGACCTCAAGCTCTACCTTTTTATCGGCTGCCATGAGGCTCGCTACCGAGCCGACGAACGCGAGCAAGACAATGATGAGCCCGAATCTACGCATCTTCCCCTCCTGACACTGAATGTTGAACGAAAGACTCACCCGATCGAACTGCTTCGATCATGTGGATACCTCCTCGCCTCCTTGCTCCGCCAGCATCATGCCCCAGAGCTGAGTTGCGGGATGACTGATGGATGGAGGAGGACTTGTTCTACAGCTAGAGTGCTGACACCAATGAGCACCGGATCGGTATGGAAAGGGCTAGCCTCAATCCTTAGGCTCTTGTAGACGCTAGGCAGCACGTGGTCCTCCACGGTGCTGCGGATAGTCGAGAAAAAAACGTCCCCGAGCTGCGACATCTCATCGCCTATCACGATGATGTCCGGATTGAAGGCGTTGACAACGCTGACGAGGCCGAACCCCAAGTGCCAGGCCGCCATCTTCACCGCCTTTATCGCGAGTTCGTCGCCTGCCCGCGAGGCCTCGACGATAGACGAGAAGGACGCGCCCTTCGCTAGCGAACTCATGGGGTAGTTGATGGCCTCTTTCTTGACTTCGCGGACGAGCGCTATCGAGGAGCAATAGTGCTCGAGGCAGCCATTGTTCCCGCACGCGCATCGCGGTCCCCCGAAATCGATGCTCATGTGTCCGATTTCTCCGGCGATGCCGAGCCCGCCTCGGATCAGCTTGCCATCGATTATTATGCCCGCGCCGATACCTTGCCCGGCCGCTACATAGACCATAGTCTCGTGCTCCATCATTCGAGGAGCAAACCACCACTCAGCCAAGGCGCCAGCCTTCGCATCATGCTCGAGGTACACGGGCAGGGGGATTGCGGCCGCGAGCTCTTTATCGATTGCGATACCTTCCCAGCCGGGATGTTCTGTCATCAGCGACATACTTCCCTCGGTCCTTACGTATGGCCCTGGTATCGCGATACCGATGCCTAGGACAACGCAGTCTCGAGAATCCTTTACAGCTTTCTCAACGGCCGCGATTATCTTCTGTACGATGACGGAGGCCCCTTCGGAGATGTCCAGCTTCTCGAAAAAAACTTTCTTCTGGTTTCCGAATAAATCGAAGAGCCCTAGGCTGAAGTAATTCCTCGTGAGGCGTATGCCCATGCTTCTGTATGTGTCGGTGTTCAGGGTTATCCCTATCGATCGTCGTCCTTTCTCGCCCTCGATACTCCCAGTCTCCTGAACTAGGCCCCATTTCATGAAATCCTTGATGATGTTCGTGATAGTCGCCTGTTGAAGCCCGGAACTCTTTGCAAGGTCCGCTCGAGAACAGACCTTCGCCCGTCTGAGCAACCGGATGGCAAGCGCTCGATTCAGCTCTTGTACATCTTCGAGATTCATGCCCCTTTTCTGACCCATCGCCCCCCCAAACTTAATCAATTGTATTGTATTATTATTTTTATTAATTAATTTGATTAATATATCTGAAAATCGATTCTGTCAATAAAAAAACACGGCGGCAAGATGTATATCCCCCGCATGCGCCTTCGGAGTAACGAACGATGGGAGCGTGCGCGGAAGAAAGAGTCTGAATGCCTAACTCATTTTTATAAAGTAAACTACCACCACCAAAGGTGGTGGCTTTATGTGCTGTGGCCTCTAAAAGAGGCCATAATTTCTCGATTCATCCTCTTCGCACTTTTTTGCATCGCCCTGAAACTTCGCATAGCGACGAGTTCCCTCTTCATCCGATCCCATCGCTGTTGCGCAATATCCCCGCCCCAAAATAATTTCCCCTGTACGATTTAGCCACCAACTCGCTTTTCTCTTTGATGATTGCTATTGCCTTTGCGTTCAATAGCCTTTTCAGACCCGATACCGATGTCTTGGGAGAGTCGTCACAACCATATGAACATGGTCTTTCATTATCGTAAGCTCAGAATCTCGACTTTCTTTCCATTCGCGGATCGTCGAATTTTATTCCAGAGTTGTTTCGCCTCTTTTTTCTTCTTCTTCGAAGATCCTATATCGGCGTTTTGGCGTCCATATCGTCCGCGCTCTGTGATAACGGCCCTGGTAGACTAAATGCGCAAGCTTTTCCCATTAGTCATAAATTATTGCAAATCCTCATCCTCTGAGGGCATAGCAATAGGAGCTCACAGCGCCCGAAGCGTTGGTTTTATGGAATTTATCAAAAACCCACAAGGACACGAGGAGATATTAAAACAAAACCGTCCAGGAAAGATGAGACCGGCGAAGGCTCCCACTGCCGACCGCTTATTCTACTTGCGGCTCGAGGATGATCTCGTCTATCGGCTTTCCCGAGGGGACCATGGGCAGGACCTTCTCGTCGATGTCCAGGATGCACTCGAGGAGCGCCGGGGCTCGGACCGAGAGGGAGGAGTCCAGGGCCGAGAGGAACTCCGCCTCGTCCCGGGCCCGGAAGCCCCGGATGCCGTAGGCCTCGGCCAGCTTCACGAAGTCCGGAGGGCGGTCGAGGGTGGTCTGGGAGTAGCGGCCGCCGTAGAACATGGTCTGCCACTGGCGCACCATCCCCAGGGTGCCGTTGTTCATGACGACGATGAGGATCGGCAGGCCGTAGTGGGAGATCGTCGCGAGCTCGGCGCAGTTCATCCTGAAGGAGCCGTCGCCTGCGATGTGGACCACCTGCCGCCCGGGGTTCGCCGCCTGGGCTCCTATGGCCGCGCCGGTGCCGAAGCCCATGGTCCCCAGGCCTCCCGAGGAGATGAAGGTGCGGGGCAGGGCGAAGGGGTAGAACTGGGCAGTCCACATCTGGTGCTGCCCCACCTCGGTGGTCACGATGGCCTCGTCCCCGACCTTGTCGTGGATGGACTCCAGGACGAAGCGCGGGTGCAGCGGGGTCTCGCGGTCGTGGGCCGAGGGCACCTCGGCCTTCCACGCCTCTATGTCCCCGTTCCACGCCGACCGCTCCCTGGGTTCGAGCCTCGCGACCAGGCGGCCGAGGACGTCCTTCACGTCGCCGACCACCGACATGGAGCTCGCGATGTTCTTGTTGATCTCCGCCGCGTCGATATCGATGTGGAGGACCTTGGCCTGCTTCGCGAAGCGGGACGCGTCGCTCACCACCCGGTCCGAGAACCGGGCGCCGACAGCGATGAGGAGGTCAGCTCGGCTCGCGGCCATGTTCGAGGCCACGGTGCCGTGCATGCCGATCATGCCGGTGAAGAGGGGATGCCGCGAAGGGAAGGCGCCGTGGCCCATGAGGGAGAGGGCGACCGGGGAGCGCAGCTTCTCCACGAGGGCGCGGAGCTCCTCGGAGGCCTCCCCGGCGATCACGCCGCCGCCGGCGTACACGAAGGGGGTCTTGGAAGAGGCGATGAGCCGGGCCGCCGCCTCGATCTCCGAGTCCGAGGCCACGGGGGGCCGCTTGGCCGGGAACCGGGGGTCGCAGCTCGAGTTCCCGCCCTTGGGCGCCCACTCCACCAGGGCCGCGGTGGCGTCCTTCGTGATATCCACTAGGACCGGCCCGTGCCTCCCCGTCGTGGCGATCTCGAAGGCCTGGCGGATCGTGTCGGCCAGGGCCGATGCGTCCTTCACTATGTAGTTGTGCTTGGTGATCGGCATCGTGATCCCCGCTATGTCGACCTCCTGGAAGCTGTCCTTGCCGAGGATCTTGTTGGGCACGTTGCAGGTGATGGCGACCACCGGGATCGAGTCCATGAACGCCGTCGCGATGCCGGTCACGAGGTTGGTCGCCCCGGGGCCGCTGGTGGCCATGACGACCCCCGGCCTCCCGGTGGAGCGCGCGTAGCCGTCGGCCGCGTGGGCGGCCCCCTGCTCGTGGGCGGTCAGGATGTGCCTGATCCTGTCCGAGCACTTGTAGAGCTCGTCGTAGACGTTGAGGATAGTGCCGCCCGGGTACCCGAAGACGGTGTCCACTCCCTCTTCCACGAGGGTCTCCACGACCACTCGAGCGCCGGTGATCTTCATGGCCTCGCTCCTCCCCCCGGCCCCGGCTACTCGCCCTCGCGGGGGGCCGCGAGGACCGCCCCGCTGGAGGCCGAGCTCACCAGGGCGGCGTAGCGGGCGAGCCAGCCCGACCGCACCTTGGGCGACGGAGCCCTCCAGGCGGCGCGGCGCGCCGCCAGCTCCTTCTCGTCCACCTCGAGCTCGAGCTTCCCCGCGGGGATGTCTATCGAGATGATGTCCCCTTCCTTCACGAGGGCGATGGGCCCTCCCGCCGCCGCCTCGGGGGAGACGTGGCCGATGGCCGCGCCCCGGGTCGCCCCGGAGAATCGGCCGTCGGTGATGAGGGCGGTGTCGGCGTCCCGTCCCATGCCAGCGAGGGCGCTGGTGGCCAGGAGCATCTCCCGCATGCCCGGGCCGCCCCGGGGGCCTTCGTAGCGGATCACCACCACGTCGCCGGCCTTGATCCTGCCCCCGAGGACCGCCTCGTTGGCCTCGTCCTCGGAGTCGAAGACCCGGGCCGGTCCCTTGTGCACGAGCATCTCGGGGGCCACGGCGGCGCGCTTCACCACCGCCCGGTCGGGGGCGAGGTTCCCCGAGAGCACGGCGATCCCTCCCACTGCGGAATAGGGCTCCTCGATCCTCCTCACGATAATCCCGTCGGCCTCGGGGGCGGAAGCGGCGATTTCGCCTATCGTCTTCCCCGAGACCGTGGGGGCGCTTCCGTCGATAAGACCCTTCTTGAGGAGTTGCTTGAGCACCACGGGCACCCCGCCGATCTCGTGGAGCTGGTTCACGTGGTGGGGCCCCGAGGGCGCCAGGTGGCAGAGGTTCGGGGTCTTCGCGGCTATCTCGTTGGCCATGACGAGGTCGAGTTTGATCCCGGCCTCGTGGGCTATGGCCGGGAGGTGGAGCATGGAGTTGGTGCTGCAGCCCAGGGCCATGTCCACGGCGAGGGCGTTGCGGAACTGCCGCTCGGTGAGGAGGTCCCGGGGCTTCAAGTCAGCCTCGACGGCCCGCATGACGGCGGCGCCCGCCGCCTTGGCGAGGCGGATCCGCTCCGCTGAGACCGCGGGGATCGTGCCGTTCCCGGGGAGGGCCAGGCCGAGGACCTCGGCGAGGCAGTTCATGCTGTTGGCGGTGAACATCCCCGAGCAGGAGCCGCAGCCCGGGCAAGCCGAGCCTTCGACCGCCGCGAGGCCTTCCGCGTCGAGCTTGCCCGCGTGGTACTTTCCCACCGCCTCGAAGACCGTATTGAGATCGATGTCGGTGCCCTTGAGCCTCCCCGGGAGCATGGGCCCGCCGGAGACGAGGACCGCCGGGACGTTGAGCCTGGCGGCCGCCATCATCATGCCCGGCACTATCTTGTCGCAGTTGGGCACGAGGACCACCGCGTCCAGGCAGTGGGCTTGGACCATGGTCTCCACCGAGTCGGCGATGAGCTCCCGGGAGGCGAGGGAGTACTTCATGCCCTCGTGGCCCATGGCGATGCCGTCGCAGACGCCGATGGAGGGGAACTCCACCGGCGTTCCCCCGGCGCTCCTGATCCCGGCCTTCACCGCCTCGACGATCGTATTTAGGTGGACGTGCCCGGGGATGATCTCGTTCCGGGAGTTGCAGACCCCGACCAGGGGGCGGGAGAGTTCCTCGTCGGTATAGCCGATGGCCTTGAGTAGAGCCCGGTGCGGCGCCCGCTCGATGCCCTTCTTGACCTTGTCGCTCCTCATTTGCCTGCCTCCTTTATCGCCTTCACCACCGCTCCTCCCATGGCCGCGGTCCCGACCAGCTTCTCCCCGGGCTCTCCGCTCGCGATGTCGGCGCAGCGCAGCCCAGAGTCGAGGACCCGGGACACGGCGGCCTCGATCGCCTTGGCCTCGGCCTCGCGCTTCAGGGAATAGCGCAGGAGCATGGCGCCTGAGAGGATGGTGGCGAGGGGGTTGGCCACGTCCTGCCCGGCTATGTCCGGGGCCGAGCCGTGGATGGGCTCGAAGAGCCCCGGGCCGCCGTCGCCGACGCTCGCGCTGGCCAGCATGCCGATGGACCCGGTGATCTGGCTCGCCTCGTCGGAGAGGATGTCCCCGAACATGTTGCTCGTGGCGACCACGTCGAATTGCCGGGGATTCTTCACGAGCTGCATGGCGGCGTTGTCCACGTACAGGAAGGACAGCTCCACCCCCGGCCACTTGGGAGCCATGGCCCGGGCGGTCTCGCGCCAGAGCCGGGAGGATTCGAGGACGTTGGCCTTGTCCACGAGGCAGAGCTTCCCGCCTCGGCCAGCGGCCGCCTCGAAGCCCACCTTCAGGATGCGCTCGATCTCGTATTTCGCATAACGCTCGGTGTCCCAGGCGGCGTCCCCTGCCGGGCTGCGCCCCCGATCGCCGAAGTAGATCCCCCCGGTGAGCTCCCGCACGATGAGGATATCGAGGCCCCCTGCCACGATGTCCGGCCGGAGGGGGCAGGCCCCGGCGAGCTGGGGGAACATGAGGGCCGGCCTGAGATTCGCGTAGACCCCAAGAGCCTTCCGGATCCCGAGGAGCCCGGCCTCGGGCCGCTTGTCCCCGGGCAGGCCGTCCCACTTGGGGCCGCCCACGGCCCCGAGGAGGACCGCGTCGCTGGCCTTGCAGGTCTCGACGGAGGATGCGGGCAGGGGCTCCCCGGAAGCGTCGATGGCCGAGCCGCCCATGGGGGCCTCCGAGAAGGAGAGCTCGAAACCCGACTCCCGAGCGACCGCGCCCAAGACCTCGACCGCGCATTTCACGACGTCGGGGCCGATGCCGTCGCCGGGGATCGTCGCTATCCTGTACTTCATGCTCTCGCTCCTAGAGGTAGGGTTTATAGCGCCGCTCGATGTCGCTTATGAGCTTGTACTCGATGGAGTCCACGAGGGCTATCCAGCTCGCCTCGATGATGTCGGTGGACACGCCGACGGTGGTCCAGGCCGCTTCGCCGTCGGTGCTCTCGATGAGGACCCGCACCGTGGCGGCGGTGGCGCTCTTCGTGTCGAGGACGCGGACCTTGAAGTCGGCGAGGCGCATGGAGGCGAGGCTCGGGTAGAATTTCTCGAGGGCCTGGCGGAGGGCCAGGTCGAGGGCGTGGACCGGGCCGTCTCCCTCGGCGGCGCTGAGGGAGACTTCTCCGTCGACCCGGACCTTCACCATGGCCTGGGCCGAGAAGCCGCCGTCGCTGGGAGGCTCGCCGATGGTGCGGTAGTGGCTCAGCTCGAAGAAGGGCTTGTACCGCCCGGCGGCCTTGCGCATGAGCAGGTCGAGGCTCGCGTCGGCGCCCTCGAACTGGTAGCCGAGCCGCTCCATCTCCTTCAGGCGCTTCACCACCTGGGCCACGAGGGGCGATTCCTTGGTGGCCGTGGGGTCGAGCTTCTTCACCCGCTCGAGGATCACCGACCTCCCGCCCACCTCGCTCGCGAGGATGCGGCGCTCGTTGCCCACGGACTCGGGGTCGACATGCTCGAAGGACAGGGGGGTCTTGAGCACCGCGTCGACGTGCATCCCCGCCTTGTGGGCGAAGGCTTTCATGCCCACGTATGGCATACCCTCGTCGAAGTTCACGTTGGCGATCTCGGCGATTCGACGCGTTATGCGAGCGAGCTTGGGCAAGGAGTCCGGCGCGAGGCATTCGAGCTTCATCTTGAAGACGAGATCGGCGACGAGGGTGGAGAGGTTGGCGTTGCCGCACCTCTCCCCGAAGCCGACGAGGGTTCCCTGGACATGGACCGCCCCGGCCTTCACCGCGGCGAGGGAGTTGGCGATAGCGAGGCCCGCGTCGTTGTGGGCGTGGATCCCGACGGGCAGGCCGAGCTCCCGGGCCGCCTTGGACGCGAGCTCCCCCACCCGGTCGGGGAGGGAGCCGCCGTTGGTGTCGCAGAGGACGAGGCACTCGGCCCCGGCCTCCGCCGCCGCCCGCAGAGTCTTGAACGCGTACTCCTCGTCGGCGGCCGCTCCGTCGAAGAAGTGCTCGGCGTCGTAGACGACCCGGCGCCCGGCGGCCTTCAGGTAGGCCACGGTGTCCCGGATCATGGCGAGGTTCTCGTCGAGGCTGACCTTGAGGACCTCCTTCACGTGGAGGTCCCAGCTCTTGCCGAAGATCACGACGACGGGGGTGAGCGCCCCGACGAGGCTCGCGAGCTGATCGTCCTCCTCGCACTTCACCCCCCGCCGCCTCGTGGAGCCGAAGGCCGCGAGGCAGGCGTTCTTGAGGGCGAGGCCCCGGGCTTCCTTGAAGAAGTCCAGGTCCTTGGGGTTGGAGCCGGGGTTCCCGGCCTCGATCAGGTCGACGCCGAGATCGTCGAGGGCCCTCACGATGTTGAGCTTGTCGGTAACGGAGAAGCTGATGCCCTCGCCCTGGGCCCCGTCCCTCAGGGTGGAATCAAGTACCGCTATCCGGCTCACGCGGGTCCTCCGTTTCCTGCACCATCACGTTGATCGCCGCGAGGTAGGCCCGTATGGAGGCCTCCACCACGTCGGTCGAGATCCCCCGGCCGTTGAAGCGCCGCCCCCCGACCTGGATGCGGACCCGGGCTTCGCCCTGGGCGTCCCGGCCCTCGGTGACGGCGTCGAGGGCGAAATCCTCGAGGATTGGATGCTTCCCGACGATCTTGTCGATGGCCCGGAAGCTCGCGTCGATGGGCCCGTCGCCGGCGGACACCCTCTCCACGAGGTTTCCCTCGGGCATCACGAGCCTCACCGCGCTGGTCGAGGCTATGGTCGTCCCTGAGTTGATGACGAAGCGGTCGAGCCGGATGGCCCCCGGCACCTTGGCCGAGGCGCCGAGCACGAGGGCCTCGAGGTCCTTGTCCGTCACGGTCTTCTTGCGGTCCGCCAGCTCCTTGAAGGCGGTGAAGAGGCCCGCGATGGAGTCGGGCCTCGGCCGCAAGCCCAGGAAGGCCAGTCTCTCCTCGAAGGCCCCCCGCCCCGAGTGCTTGCCGAGGACCATCCGCGCAGTGGGCCTGCCCACCGACTCGGGGGTCATGATCTCGTAGTTCGAGCTCCACTCGAGGACCCCGGCCTGGTGGCCCGAGGACTCGTGGGAGAAGGCGTTGTCCCCGACGATGGCCTTGTTGGGCTGGGGCCGCACCCCGGTGACCGCCTGCACGAGCTTGGAGCTCGCGTAGAGCTGGGCGGTCTCGATGCCGCAGGCGGCGGCCAGGCGGTCCGGGCGGGTCGCCAGGGCCATGACCACCTCCTCGAGGGCCGCGTTGCCCGCCCTCTCCCCGAGGCCGTCGATGGTGCACTCCACCTGCTGGGCCCCCGCGCCGATGGCCGCCAGGGTGTTGGCCACCGCCAGCCCGAGGTCGTCGTGGCAGTGGGCCGAGAGGGTGACCCGGCCGATGTCCGGCACCCCGGAGAGCACGGTCCCGAACAGGGAGGCGTACTCCTCGGGCACCGCGTAGCCCACGGTGTCGGGCAGGTTGACCGCGGTGGCGCCGGCCTCGATCACCGCCTGGAGGACCGAGCAGAGGAAGCCCGGCTCAGAGCGGGTGGCGTCCTCGGCGGAGAACTCGACCTCGGGGCAGAGGGAGCGGGCTTTCCGCACCGAGTCCCGCGCCAGCGCCAGGACCTCCTCGGGCTTCATGTGGAGCCTATGCTCCATGTGGATGGCAGAGGTGGCGAGGACCACGTGGATCCTCGGCCTCTCGGCGGGGCGCAGGGCGTCCCAGGCGGCCTCGATCTCCTTATCGTTGGCCCTGGCCAAGGCCATGATCACCGGACCGCGCACGACCCTGGCGACCTCCCGCACGGCCTCGTAGTCCCCCGGGCTCGTGACCGGGTAGCCCGCCTCGATCACGTCCACCCCGAGGCGGGCGAGCTGCCGGGCCACCTCGAGCTTCTCCTCGAGGTTCATGGTGAAGCCCGGCCCCTGCTCGCCGTCCCTGAGGGTCGTGTCGAGGATCTCTATCCTGCGCCCCATGGTTCCCCTACGCCTTCTCTTCCGTCGGCTTGGTCCAGCTCATCATCTTGCGGAGCTCGGCGCCGACCTTCTCGGACTGGTGCTGGAGGTTGATCTCCCGCATGCGGTTGAAGTAGGGCCTGTTGGCCTGGTTCTCGAGGATCCAGTTCCGGGCGAAGGTTCCGTCCTGGATCTCCCCCAGGACCTTCTTCATCTCCTTCTTGGTCTCCTCGGTGATGATCCGCTTGCCCACGGTGTAGTCGCCGTACTCGGCGGTGTCCGAGATCGAGTAGCGCATGAAGGAGATGCCCTTCTGCACGACGAGGTCGATGATGAGCTTCATCTCGTGGATGCACTCGAAGTAGGCGCTCTCGGGCTGGTAGCCGGCCTCGACCAGGGTCTCGAAGCCCGCCTTCATGAGGGCCGTGACGCCGCCGCAGAGGACGCACTGCTCGCCGAAGAGGTCGGTCTCGGTCTCCTCCTTGAAGGTCGTCTGGAGGATGCCGGCCCTCCCGCCGCCGATGCCCCGGGCGTAGGCCAGGGCCTGAGCCTTCGCGTCGCCGGTGGCGTCCTGTTCGACCGCGATGAGGTCGGGCACGCCCTTGCCCTCGAGGTACTGGCTGCGGACCGTGTGGCCCGGGCCCTTGGGGGCGATCATGACGACGTTCACGTCGGATGGAGGCACTATCTGCTTGAAGTGGATGTTGAAGCCGTGGGCGAAGGCCAGGGTCTTGCCCTTCTTGAGGCCCGGCTCGACGCTCTCCTTGTAGAGCTTGGCCTGCTTCTCGTCGTTGATGAGGATCATGATGAAGTCGGCGGCCGCCGCGGCGTCCTTGGCCGTCATGACCTTGAAGCCCTTGGACTCGGCCTCCTTCCAGCTCTTCGAGCCTTCGTACAGCCCGACGACGACCTTGTGACCGGAGTCCTTGAGGTTGAGGGCGTGGGCGTGCCCCTGGCTGCCGTAACCGATGACCGCGATGGTCTTGCCCGCGAGGGCCTTGGGATCGCAGTCCTTGTCGTAATACATGATGGCCATGATGCTATGCCTCCTCCCGCATCGCTTCCGGCGGCGGGTAATTCACGATGGTCGGCCGGAGACGCGCCCGGCGCGCCCCCACCCCGAAGGGCGGGGGCGCTCAAATGAGAGATAGCTGGGCGGTCCCGCGCTCGAGGGCGGCGATCCCGGTCCGAGCGAGCTCCCGGACTCCGTAGGGCTCGAGGAGCTCGAGGAGCCCGTCGATCTTGCTCTCGTCCCCGGTGACCTCCATGGTCAAGGTCTCGTGGGATACGTCGACGACCCTGGCGCGGAAGACGTTGGCGATCTGCATTATGTCCGAGCGGTTCTCGTGGGTGGCGGAGACCTTGACGAGGGCGAGCTCCCGGTGCACCGAGGAGCCGTAGTCCAGGCGCCTGACGGCCCCGACCTCCACGAGCTTCTCGAGCTGCTTCTGGATCTGCTCGATGGTCGCCTCGTCCCCCCGGACGACGATGGTCATGCGGGAGACGCCGGGTTCCTGGGTCTCGCCCACGGTCAGGCTGTCGATGTTGTAGCCTCTCCGGCTAAAGAGGCCCGAGACGCGGGAAAGCACGCCTGCATGGTTTTGGACTAGGGCCGAAAGGACGTATTTATCCATAGCTCTCCCGCCTCTACTCGAATAGGGTTTGCAAACCGTATCGTATATTGAAATGCTTGTAAAGTAGTAAAGGCGTTTTTTACCGTTGAAATGCAAGGCTGATGAGTGGAATCGGCATAATTTATTCAATCAGAAAAAATTGCATCACACGAGGCAATATTTTCAGCAAAAATGCTTTAAAATATATTTCATCTATTGAAACAGCCATGCCATATCGAGCAAAACCTGTTCCATTACGAGACTTGTTGCCGGTGGACTGGGAGTGGCTTAGGGGCGCCGGCAGCGTTTCCGCGGCAGCACGCCGAATCGATCTCTATACGCCTTTGAGAGATTGCTCATATTGCGGTACCCGACGAGAAAGGCCGCTTCTTTAACCGATACTTCCTCCCGTTCGAGGAGCGTGTCGGCGGCCTTGAGGCGCTCCCCCCGCGGTAGGGCAAGACGCGCCAGCGGAGGATTTACTGCGTCGTCCTGTATCGCACAACGACCTCTCGTTCTCGGGGGTTGTCCAGATAACCGGGATGGCGCTCATCGACAGGGGAGATGGCGAAGCTTCTCGACGACATCGCCTTCCGCGCCAGCCTCAGGCCGAGGTCGAACGCCGCCTCCCCTCGGGGGGCGGCGGCCCGGGGCGCCGCTGGCTAGAGGTTCGCGATCCGGGAGGACAGGCTCTTGCGCCAGTCCTTCTTCTCGCCTTCCTTCTCCCACTGGATCCGCCGCTTGACGGTGAAGACGTTCTCGCCCCTGTCCTTGAACTCGACCACGCCGAAGGCTCCCGAGCCGAGGTACACGAGTTTCTCCCCGGCGATCAGGGACTCCGAGGCGGCCACCCGATCGAGGACGCAGTCGAAGTGGGCGGGCTCCCCGGTATCCATCGACGCCGACAGGGCTGTCGAGAGGTCGTAGATCGGCTTCCCGCAGATAGGGCAGGTCGGCATATCCTCGGGCCGGAGGCGGGGTTCTTCGATCCGGGGGGGCCGCTGCTCCCGGATCTGGCTCTCCCTGGCGGCCGGCCGGGGGCCCGCAGCCTGGCTCTCCGCCGGCTCTTCGGCCTGAGCTTCCCGGGGCTTGCCCGCCTGGCCGCCGTGCCTTCCCCTGAAGCTCCTGCGCCGCCCGTTGCGGCGGCCGTGGCCCTGGTCGCCCGGGCTGTTTCCGGCCTTGTCGCTGCTTCTCTCGGGTCTCTCATCGGCCATCGGATCGCTCCTCCCGGCTCGCCTGGCTAGATCGGGGGGGCCGGCGAGCCGCGCTATAAAAGCCCCTCGAGGATAGCACGTCTCGGCGGATTAGTCAGCGAAGGGTGAGCCTGGCGCTCAGCACCGTCGCGATCCTCAAGATGGCGCCGTCCATGTAATCCGGATCGCCGAGCTTCACCTTGAGCTCCTCGATGCGCTGTAGGTCCGACCGCGAGGAAGTCCGGTACGCGCCCCTCGGCCTCGCGGCGCGCAGCGTGCCCTGCGCTAGGGATGGCAGGGCTTCCGCCGGCTCATCGCGGCGGGGAGGGCGCACCCGAGCCCCCCGGGCCGCCACTCCGGCCACGGGGACCGCCGCGGCGACGGCCCGCTTGGCGGGCAGCAATCCTGCCGGGCGCGGAGAGGCGCGCCCCTCCGCGGCTCGTTCCGCGGTCCTTTTGGCGGCCAGGTTACGTCCAGTATTTCGGCTAGTCATAGATCTCCCGTAAAGGCCGAAGGATAGCGCTCGACCACCGTCCCTCCCCGGACGAGGAGGACGTCGAAGCGAACGCTCCAGTCATTATATTTTCGATGCCGGGAGAGGAAGATTTTAGCCGTTTCGACAATTCTGCGTCGCTTATCCGCTCCGATGGCCCGCTCGAGCTCCTCCGGACCGAGGGACTCCCAGGCTTTGACCTCCGCGAAGGCCAGGACGCCGTCCCGCTCGGCGACTATGTCGACCTCTCCGGCGGGAGAGCGGAAGTTCCGCCGGACCACCGTCCAGCCCTCGGCCTCCAGGAAAGCCGCAGCGAGGTCCTCGCCCCGGCGGCCCTTGGCCGCGCTATCCATCCTCACGGAGCTTCGGGAGACCCCGCCCGCCCTTCGGCGCCGGCCTAGCGGCCGCCCGCCAGTTCCTTGGGATCCAGGGCCCTGGCGATGAAGAGGGTCTTCTCTGCGACGAGGTCGACCAGGTCGCCCTCGTCACCCTCGTAGCGCTTCGAGAACTCGTCCACGATGATCCTGAGCTTGGGCCTCAGGGGCGCGTCGGGGTGGGTCTCGACCACCCGGGCGATCGCCGAGTTGTTGAGGAGGACCGTGGAGCCCAGGGGGTAGATGCCCATGCTCTTGATGAAGGCCTTGAGGATGTCCGGGTCGAAGCGCCGGGAGTTGTCCGAGAGGAGGGCCTTCATGGCCGCGTAGCCGATCATCGAGTTGCGGTAGGGCTTCTCGCTCACCATGGCCTCGAAGGCGTCGGCGACCGACACGATCCTCGCGAGGACGTCTATCTCGTCGCCGCCGGTCTTGCGGGGGTAGCCCTCGGAATCCCAGCGCTCGTGGTGCTGGAGGCCGACGAGGCCCACGTCGTCGGGGTACATGAGCTCCTTCGTGATGATGCGGTACGACAGGAGGGGGTGGGCCCGGATCTTCTGGGCCTCGTCCTCCGTGAGGACGCCCTTCTTCTTGACGATCGAGTCGGGGATTCGGAGCATGCCCGAGTCGTGGAGGAGGGCTCCCGCGGCCAGGTAGGAGAGGCGGTAGGGCGGGAGCTTGAGGGTGAGCCCGATGACCGAGCCGAGGATCGCGGAGTTGACCCCGGCCTTGGCGAGATCCGAGCCCTTGGCCATGGAGCCGAGGATGGCGGATATGGCGGCGTCCCGCTCCTCCCTGACGAGGGCGAGGACCCCCTGGGCGATCTGGTCCACGGCCTTGGACTCGACGCTCTCGTTCTTGCGTATCTTGTCGAAGATCTGGGAGAGCCTGTCCACGAGCTCGGTGTAGCGGAGGTAGAGCTCCCGGCTCCCGGCGAAGCCCTCGGGCTTGCTCGGGGACTTGCCCTTGGCCCCTGGCTCGTCTGATCCTTGGGCGGCGGCGCTCTCGTCGACGAGGGCGCCCTCGGTGAGCACAAAGGCCACGCCCCAGCGCTTCAGGGAGTCCAGGTCCCGCTGCTTGACCGGGATGTTGGCTGGAACGAGGAGGTTGGTCTCGTCTATGAAGACGTCCTCGGTGAAGCGGGAACCGCTCTTGATCTGATCCAGGGCAATTCTTTTCTTCATAATTCCTCTATGGAAGACTTCACGAAGGCGAAGACCTTCGCGACGATCTCGAAGCACTCCTCGGGGACGCACTCCCCGACGTCCAAGGGGAAGATAGCCCGGGCCAGGATCGAATTCTCGACCACCGGGACCTTCGCCTCGGCGGCGATGGCCAAGAGCCGCTCAGCGGCCCGCCCCTCGGCCTTGGCCGCGAGGAAGGGAGCCGGAAGCCCAGACCAATACCGCAGCGCCACCGCCCTACGCATCGAAGTCGAAGCCCCCCCGCTCCTCTCCGACCCGCCTCTCGCCGCGCTCCGCCATGGAGACCGAGCAGCCCGAGGCGGCCAGACTCCTCGCCAGCTCGCCGAGCCTCGACCGCGCGGCGGCCCCGGCGGCGCTGCCCCGGGGCGCCTCTAAGCGCAGCGACGAGGGGCGGACTCCGCCGAAGCTCGCGGAGAGCGACCAATCCTCGGCGAGGGAGCCGCGGGACGCCTTGAAATCGGCCTCGATGCGTCCCGGACCGCCTCGCGCGTAGGGCAATTGTATGCGTAAACCGCCGCTAAAGGCAACCGAATCCGCCTCGAAGCGGAAGGGAACGAGGATCCAGCGCCCCTCGGGTCCCGGCAGGTGGTTGAAGAGCGAGAGGATGTCGCTGCCCTCCCCAGTCCTCGTGGCGAGGCCAGCGAGGAGCTCGGCGAGGACGGAAGGGAAGTCCTCCTCCGGCACCTCGAGGCAGAAGTCACGGTCGAGGGCCCCTGGCGCCGGGGAGCCGATGGGCGCCGGAGGCGGCGAGGCCGTAGCTTCGCCCTCCGCTTCTCCGCCGCCCTCTTCTCGGCGATCGTCGCGGCCGCCTCGGCAGTCCTGGCCGCCCCGATAGTCG
>Ga0268360_1000479_pt1 | contig 65480 bp, 63 predicted proteins | sample BioMet11_FD_192465 | JGI IMG/M metagenome (GOLD analysis project Ga0268360, IMG submission 192465) | Sewage microbial communities from Oakland, California, United States - Biofuel 11 (Illumina Assembly) | ecosystem: Engineered > Wastewater > Sewage > Unclassified | place: USA: California... | reverse complement strand
TCTGAGATGGTACCGTGATCTAAGAATGAAGAGCGATCTGGGCTATATGAGTCCGATGCAATACCGTCGCAAACTCGGACTGGCAGCATAGGGAAAAACGGTCCAGGATTCCCACCGCAGCCCCTTCTGCTCAAGTGCTATTGACTCAACACAACCTGGTCGCCGCCGTGCGCCCGACGGAGGGGAGGCCGCTGGTCCTGCACAGCGACGGGGGCGCGGTGTACATGACCGACGAGTGGGCGGCGGCGTGCGCCGCCGGCCACGCGGCGCGCTCGATGTCGCGCAAGGCCAGGAGCCCGGACAACGCGAGGTGCGAGGGGTTATGTGCTTAAGCACATAATCCCTCTAATGTGCTGGGCAACGTTATGTGCCAAGCAGCGCATGAGCTGCAGGTTGTAATGGACTGCCACACCGCAGCTCGGCACATAACGATATGCCTCTCAGAGCGACATGAGAAAGTCGAGCACATCATGCGAAGGGGCATAGCGCTCCGGTGTGGGCATCCCGACGCATCCATGGACTTTCGCGAGTGCCGCCTCCTTGCGCGCCATGTTCGCGACCATATATCTGTGGGTTGTCTGCACGTTCTCATGTCCAAGCCAGATGGCTATCGTAGACAGGTCCACCCCGGAGCCCGGCATGGCCATGGCGGTGGAATGGCGAAACACATGCGGCGTGATTCGCTTCCCGGCCAGCTGCGGATGAGTCTCCGATGCTCGCCTCACGACTGCATCTATTTTGCTTCGCGCACCCGACCTGGTCAGATGACCCACGTTGCGTCCCGCGAGGAGATGCCCGCCCGCAGGGATGCTGCGGGCGTCGGCCAACGCCAAGACCTCGGCCGCCACCTCCGGCCACATCGGAAGCGTCCTTTCCTTGCGACCCTTGCCGAGAATCCTCACGACATGTCGTCCGCCCCGGCTCTCGAAGTCACAGACACGCAGGTTGACGAGCTCGCTTACGCGCATGCCCGTGCTGAACAGAAGCGCCAGCATGACATGTGTCTCCTCGCCGTGGGAAGTCCCGAGGTCGCAGGCGGCGAGAAGCCAACCGATCTCCTCGGCCGTGAGGTACGCGACCTCGCATCGCTTCTCGGTTCTGCGTGGGATGTCTTGTATGCGCTTCATCTCAGCCAGACGATCCGGCGACCTATAGGCGGCATATCCGCAGAAGGCCTTGATGGCCGCGAGCCTGCAGTTCACGGTCGTCGCGGCGCATTCGCGCTCGAGCGCGAGAAACTGCAGGAACGCTTCCACGTTCTCTGCGGTCAGATCTCTCATCGTCACGTCCGGAGCGGGAATGGCCCGCGCATCGAAGAGCCAACGCAAAAAGAGGACAAACGTGTCGCGGTACGATGCAATGGTCCGCGAGGACAGATGCCTGCCGGCATCCATCCATTGCAGGAAGAACCCCTCGAGGAGAAGGGAGAAGTCGGTCTTCACGACGCACCGCCTCCCAACCCCGCCGCCCGGAAGGCCCCGGCGGCCACCGTCATCAGCTCGGGCGCGCCCGTCAGATACCAGTACGTGTCGGACAGCTTCCGGTGCCCGAGGTACGCAGACAGATACGGCATCATCGCATTGACGTCCTCGCCCTGGGCATACCAACGCAGTATCGTCCTTACGCTGAACGTGTGGCGAAGATCGTGGAGACGCGGCATCCGTCCGGGAAACGACTCGCCGCGGCCAAGAAGCGACCACCTGATCTCGCAGAACATGCGCTCCGCGGAGTTCTCGCTCAAAGGTTTGCCTCCTGTCGAGACTATCGTCGTCCCGTGTGCACGCATCGGCGCCGCGACATCGCGTACATGCTGATAGGCGGACACGCGCTTGGCCACGTCGCTGGCGACGGGTATGACCCGCGACGAACCAAACTTCGAGTCACGGATGCTCAGCAGGCATTTGTCGGCGTCGAAGTCCACATCCTTGAGTCCCAGCGCCTCGCCGACCCGCAGCCCGCATGACCACATGATGCCGATTAGGAACGAGAGGCTCTCTGCGCGCAATCCGTCGGGCGATCTGAGGTCGAGCGCCGCACGCATGAGCACGCATGCGTCCTCTTCGGTGTAGATGTAGGGAACGACGCGTGCACCCGTGCTGCCGAGCAACCCCGGCTGCATCATCGGGAAGCTGCGGTCGAGAGCGTGCGCGAACTCCGAGAGACGCCTGACCGTCTCGTAACGCTGCGCCTGATAGGATCTGGGATGCCCGGAACCGCTGCACGCCCAGGCAAGAGCCGCATCCCGTGAGACGTCCCTTCCTCCGAGGGAGGCGGCAAACGCCTGCAGCCTCTGCATCTCGCCAGAGAAGTCAAATCCGAGAGCCTGCTTGTACTCGATGTAGCGCTCCGCTGCATCTTCGACCCCGGTCATGATGTCGCCTCCCCGGGCCAAGCAGAAACGACCTTGCGCAGGTTGTCGGCGCTCACCTTCATGTAGCCCATGGTGGTATCAATGCGTTCGTGGCCGAGAACATCCGCTATGGTCTTCACGTCGACACCGGCGTTCACCATGTTCGTCGCCACCATACGGCGCAGGCCGTGGGTCCCGCGGTACGATTCGATCCCAGCGCGCCCCGCAGCAAGCGAGATGGCGGTCTGCACCTGGCTCGACGTGATGGCACCTCCAGCCGTGTCGGGGAAGAGGGCGCGTGTCACCTCGTTAGGACCTCGCATGGTCACATAGCGCTCGATCGCCGCGCCGGTTCGCCCGTCGAGCGGCAAGGCCCTCGCCGTCTTGCTTTTCGATCCACGCACTGTCAGGGTTCCATCTGCCCACGCCACGTCGTCGAGCGTGACGCGGGCGACATCGCATGCGCGCAACCCGAGGTTTCCCATGCACATCGCCATCGCGACATCTCGCTGTCCGCGTTCCGTCCCCGTGTCGCACGACGCAAGCAGCGCCTCGTAGTCGCTGTCGCTCAGCCTGCCGGGGATGGTGTGGTCGCGCCTTCTCGGGCCGGTGAGGGATATCACGTCGAGCGGGATGTCGTCTGTGCCTTTGAAACGAAGGAAGCGCACGTAGGAACGCAGGTCGCTGCCCTGGAGTGCGCGCATGGAGGAACCTTCCGAGGCAGCCGCTGCGCCATGGTAATCGATCACGTCCGCAGGTGTGATGGCACGACGCTCGAAGTTCCCGTCCGGGAACGTGGCGAAGAGGAATAGCTTGATGGCGGCAACCCTGTTGCGTGTCGTTTCGGGCTGTATGTTCCCGAAGGTGCGGAGATAGCCCTCGAACTCCGTCAGCTCTGCCGCGATGGATTCGCCTGCCTCGACCTGAGACGGGGTGATGCGGTCTCTATAGGGCCTGTCGAACCGGAACACCCACCATCTGCGGACAGCCGCCGCCGGTATCGTCCTGGCCGTGTTGCGCGGCAACTCGGCGATGTATGCCTCGACCAGCTCTTTTGCCCGGCTCTCGTCGGCTTCGAGGACTTCGGGGCATCGTCTCAGGAACGTGGCGGCCCTGAAGCGGTAGTTCTTCGACGCGGCCTTCGAGTAGCCGCTCTCCAACAGATGATCTTGGAACCTGTCAAGGTGATCCTGTAACCTGTCCATCGCATCTCCCATCAATGGAATGCCATATCCGATAGGGAGACGTTACTTCATTATGTGCTGATTTCATCTCTACTTGGTGCCCTTCACCAGCGCGAACGGCTATTCCCGGCACATAACGTTGCCCAGCACATTAGAGGGGTTCTTCGGCACCCTCAAGAGCGACTTCTTCCACGGGACCGACTGGAGGGGCGTGACGTTCGCGGAGTTCCGCGAGAGGCTGGGCGCCTACATCGAGTGGCACGGGGGCGGCAAGCCGAAGAAGGCGCTAGGATGGAGGACGCTGAGGGAGCACCGCGCGGCGCTGGGCTACGCGGCGTAGCGGTGGTCCAGAGGAACGTCCGGGGTCCCATCTCTGCTGGGGCTTCCAGGCGGCACCGGGACGGACGGCGCGCGTCATCAAGACCGGCGAAGTGACCCTCGGGAAGTAAGCTGCTATTTCGACGATAGAACGGAGACCATCCATGGACGATGCTCAACGGTTGTCACCAGGCGAAGCGCTGCATGAGCTGAAGGCAGGCAACCGTGCCTATCTGCAGGCCACGGGCAACCCCTCCGACATCTCTCCCTCGCTGAGGGTTGAGACATGCGAGTGTGGACAGCACCCCTTTGCCACGATTGTCACCTGCGCTGATTCGCGCGTGGTTCCCGAGCATCTTTTTATGGTGGGTCTGGGGCGCATCTTCGTCATTCGCGTGGCGGGCAACGTCATCGGCAACACGCAGCTTGGGAGCGTGTTCTACGCCATGTCGCATCTCGGCACGAGATTGGTGGTCGTGTTGGGGCATACGCACTGCGGGGCCATCGCCGCGGCTATCGAGGGTGGCGCGCAGGGGAGCATGGGTGTCATCGTCGATCGGATCGAGGAGGCCATAGGCGCGGAGACCGATGACTACCGGGCCTGCGTACTGAATGTCCGCCATTCGATGAGGTGTCTTCACGACGATCCGGAGGTGGCGGCGCTCGTCGACCAAGGAGATTTCAGGATCATGGGCGCGGTTTACCACATCGACAGCGGGGGGGTCGAGTTTCTCGATGAAGGGTAAGTGGCTGCACTACTTCGGCATAAGGTGGGAAGGCCACGTGTGCCAGCGCCGATTCAAATTGCTTGAATCATTGAATCAAATATCAGGGCCCGTCGCGAGGTGTCCCATGCAACATGTTCTCGATCCTGGGATCGCCCACCGACTCCGAGGTGGAGGATGGTACCATCGTCTGCCAGACGAGGGAGCCCTACCTCATCACGCGTGACGTCTGGGTCGTTCCCATCCGAGCTATCTAGGAGGTGTTGGGCATGAGGACGTTCTACCTGGTGGGCGGCACGATGGGCGTGGGCAAGACGACCGCCTGCAAGCTCCTGGCCGACGACCTGCCAAACAGCGTGTTCCTTGACGGTGATTGGTGTTGGGGCCTGCATCCGTTCCGCGTGACGGATGAGACCAGGCGCATGGTGATGGACAACATCGTCGCCTGCCTGGCCAACTTCCTCGCATGTCCGGACATCGACAACACTGTCTTCTGCTGGGTCATGCACGAGCAGGCAATCATCGATGAGATTCTGTCACGCCTCGATTTTGACGGCGTGCGCGTCGTTGCCATATCGCTCACCTGTGACGAGCAAACGCTGCGCGAGCGGTTGGCATGGGATGTGGATGCCGGTCTGCGTACGCCCGATGTCGTTGAGAGGAGCGTGGCAAGGCTTCCCCTCTACACCTCGCTCGAGACCGTGAAGGTGGATACGACCTCGCTCGCGCCTGGCGAGGTTGCGCGTTGCATCGAAGCTCTCTAGCAGTCTCGGCAGCCCAAATCAAAAATGAAGGAGGGCCGGAAGCGGTGGTAGAGGATATAGGCGCCTGGATGCAATCACTCGAGGACCGGCTTCTTTCATGCTTTGGCAGCCGCCTCGTCTTCCTGGGGATACAGGGAAGCTACGGAAGGGGAGAGGCCCACGACGGGAGCGACATCGATGCCGTGGTCATACTCGACCATGTGGCGCCTGATGACCTGCGGGCTTACCGCACCCTGCTGGATACCCTGCCGTACAGGGACCGGACATGCGGCTTCTTCTCCGGTCTTCGCGAGCTGGAGCATTGGGAGCGTTCCGACCTGTTCCAACTCGTCCAGGACACCACGCCGATCATCGGCGACATCGGCTTTCTGGAGGACATGATCTGTCCAGAGGACGTTCGACGCGCGGTCAGGATTGGCGCGTGCAACATCTACCACGCCTGCGGGCACAATATGGTCCACGAGAAGAGTGATGAGATACCCAGGGCACTCTACAAATCAGCGATCTTTACCGTCCAAGCCGTCTCATACCTCCAGACGGGGGTCTATCGGAAACGCAGAACCGACCTGCTTCCGGTCCTGCGACAGTCCGAGCGCGCGATTCTCGAGACCGCATGCACGCTCGACGGCAGCCACGACGGGGTCCAGGTAAACTTTGACGAGCTCTCCGGCGACCTTCTCTGCTGGGCATCGGACATCATCGAGGAGTACTCGCCCGACGAATCGGAGACGCCCATGGACGGAGGAGGAGACAATGGGTAAGCCACTGTCAGAGATGACGCTCCGAGAACTCTGGGAGCTGTTCCCGATTCAGCTGGTGGAGCACAGGGAATGCTGGGATGGTTGGTATCGCGAGGAACGGGCGGCGCTCCTGGTGTTTCTCCCCGGTCCCATCCAGATTCATCACATCGGGAGTACGGCGGTGTCGGGAATCTGGGCAAAGCCAATCATCGACATCCTGTTGGAGGCACCGTCAAGTGACCACCAGAAGATAAGGGACCTGCTGACAGGGCATGGTTATATCTGCATGTCGGAGAGTCGTACACGCACGGACTTCAATAAGGGATATACGCCAAGTGGCTTTGCCGAGCGCGTGTTCCATCTCCATCTCAGGGAGGTCGGTGATCATGACGAGCTCTATTTTCGCGACTATCTGAACGATCACCCCGATATCGCAAGGGCCTACGAGAGACTCAAGCTATCCCTCTGGAAACCGTACGAACATGATCGTGACGGTTACACGGAACAGAAGACGGAATTCGTCAAGGAGTATACGCAGAAGGCGATTCAGTCATACGGTAGGGCGAAACGGTGGGATGACGATATCTGAGTCTGTCGTTCCTGTCATGACCGGGAATATGTTCCCGCCACGCCAACCGAAGTTGATGCAAAACGGCCCCATGAAGAGCTTGACGAGACCGGTAGACAGCAGGATGAGGACGGGGATGCTCTGCCAATCCTCGGCGAGTAGTTCCATCTGAGATTCTCCTGCAAACATCACGAAGGGCAGGAGGATTCCCAGGCTGCCGAGTACCAGGCCGCAGATGACCGCCTTCTCAACGGGCCTGTCCCCGAATGATGTCGCCAGCCTGGCGGTCAACCAGCCGAAGCCTCGGTAGAGGAGGCCGCAGACGATGCCCACAAGGACGAGTGGTACGAGCCAGACGAGCTCTCCCTCCCGTATCTGTATCGCGTCGAAACGATAGAGACCCTCATGACCGCCCGTCAACGCGTTCATGAGCATGAACGTGGCAAGGCCGCCGAAGATGGCCACTAGGTTGAGGAGCATCTTGGTCCTTCTGGGAAAGACCGTCTCCTCTTCGGAATCCGCTTTCGTCTCGAGAGGTGCCACGAATCCGAAGAGCGGTGCGCCGAAGATGGCGCCGAGAGTGGCGGAGATACCGATCTCGGTGAGCTCAGACAGCTCGCGCCCTGCGATTCTCATGCGATCGCCCGCCCAGGTGCAGAGCCCTGCTATCGAACCTGTCAGCCCGGCTTCCGGGCCGACGCAGCCCCCAAAAAGCAGAGGGAGGAGGGCCGCGACGGTGGAGATGCCTACGTCGTCGTAGTGATAGCGCTTGTCTTTCCTGACCTTGACCATGACCTCGAAGAGCTCGGGCGGTAGCCTGCCAAAACGTTTTGCATAGAGCCCGATGACCGCACCGCCCGGGACACAGACGATCAGGGGAAACAGGGACAGGCCGCTCATGGGGTAGAGATGGTTCCAAATGAAATCAATTCCGAGATTCATCACATACAGGAATGCCCAGACGAAGAGACCGACAAGCGCGCCAATCATCATGACGAACAGGACATGGCCGTTCGACCTGGCGGATTGACCCCCGGCATCTCTCATGCGTGCTCTCCTTACCACATGGTGCGGTTACTTGCCATCCTAGGTGTCATGGCGGGTCGATGGTGGAAACGCATGCAAGATGTTGATGTGAAAGCGGGCCGAGGCAGGACAATGGGCTGCCGTTTCCGTGGTTTTGCATATCGTCGTGAACGTTATATTGACAGATATCGATATGCTGTATGATGACATATCGATATCTGTCAATATATGCCAGATGGAAGGAGAAGAGGCTGATGGACTATGCGTCCTGTGCCGCAGCGTGCAACGTGCTCTCCGACGAGACGCGCCTGAAGATCGTCGACATGCTCTCCTGCGGGGAGATGTGCGCCTGCGACCTGCTGGAGCATCTCGAGATATCGCAGTCGACCCTGAGCTATCACATGAAGGCGCTCACCGGCTGTGGGCTCGTGCGTGCCGAGAAACAGGGCTCGTGGATGCGCTACCACCTCGATGCAGCCCGTTTCGAGGAGCTGACCGACTACATAGGGCACCTCTCGGCAGAGAAGGAGGAATGCATCTGCGGAGGTGGGAAACGAAATCGCGCGTGTGGCATCAAGGTAGACGAACTGATGGAGGAGAAGAAATGAAGAAGCTTGAGTTTTTCGAACCGGCGATGTGCTGTGATACGGGGCTCTGCGGCCCGAGCATCGATCCCGAACTGCTGCGTGTGTCCACCATTGTCGAGGAGGTGTCCAGATCGGGGAACGACGTCGTGCGGCACAACCTGAAGTCCGACCCGGATGCCTTCGTCGCCAACGGGACCGTGGCGGGGATCCTGAAGGAGACCGGCGTCGATTCGCTTCCCATCACCCTCGTGGACGGGAAGGTGGTCGCGACCGGTTCCTATCCTTCCAACGAACGTCTCTCCGAACTGCTCGGCATCGAGTCGAGCACTGCGCCGGAACCTGCCGCAAAGAGATCATCATGCTGCTGCTCACCGAAGGCGTCCGATGGAGGCTCTTGCTGCTGTTGATGCCGTCATCCGACGCGTGCGATCACCTGGTAGAACGAAGGACACTATGCAACCTACGATGGATGCTTTCGATATAAACGCACTTGAACCTTACAAATACCTGTTCTTCACGGGCAAGGGAGGTGTCGGTAAGACCTCGGTCTCCTGTGCGGCGGCGGTCATGTTCGCCGACGCCGGCGAACGGGTGCTCATCGTGAGTACCGACCCTGCCTCCAACATGCAGGACGTCTTCGAGACCGAGATCTCGGAGGAAGGAACGAGGATAGAGGGTTGCCCGAACCTCACGGTGATGGACGTCGACCCGCTCAAGGAGGCGGCAGCCTATCGCGAGAACGTCGTGGGGCCCTATCGCGGCATCCTTCCCGATGACGCCATAGCGAACATCGAGGAGCAGCTCTCGGGGTCGTGCACCATAGAGATCGCCGCATTCGACAGGTTCGCCTGGGCGCTCACCGACGCAGACGTCGCGGCCAAATACGACCGCATCGTGTTCGATACCGCCCCTACTGGACATACCTTGAGGACCCTCGAGCTCCCGTCGGCGTGGACGAACTATCTGGACGAGAACTCGACCGGAACCTCATGCCTGGGACAGCTCTCCGGTCTGGGTGACAAGCGGGAGACCTATGCCAAGGCGGTGGCCACGCTCGCTGACGTGACACAGACCGGCATGGTGCTCGTCGCCCGTCCGCAGACCCCGACGCTCGAGGAGGCGGCGCGTTCGCGTGCCGAGCTCTCGGACCTCGGGATAGTCTGCCAGATGCTCGTGGTGAACGGCATGCTGGAGCAGGCCACCGATGAGGCGTCCGGTGAGATGCTCGATGCGCAGGAGAAGGCACTCGAGCATATGCCGGAAGGCCTTGCAGGACTGAGGATGTATCGGAACCCACTCAAGTCCTATAACGTCACGGGACTCGATTTCCTCCGCCGGTTCCTGAAGGGTGGCGCGGATCGATCGATGGCGGCGACCGAGGTCGAGCGTCCCGACCTCCGATCACTCGATGATCTGGTGGACGAGCTCGCCAGAAGCGGCCGGCGCGTCATCTTCACGATGGGCAAGGGCGGGGTCGGGAAGACCTCGGTCGCCGTCGACATCGCCAAGGGTCTCGCAAGACGGGGAGAGAAGGTGCGCCTGACGACGACCGACCCGGCCGATCATCTGGGAAACTTCGATCTGGATATGCCCGGCCTCTCGGTCAGCCATATCGACGAGAAGCACGAACTCGAAGCCTATGAGGCCGAGGTACTCGACACGGCGCGCAAGACCATGGGCAATGAGGACTTCTCCTATATCCAGGAGTCCCTGAGGTCACCCTGCACTCAGGAGATCGCCGTGTTCCGTGCCTTCGCCGACATCGTCGCGAAAGCCGATGAGGAGGTCGTCGTCATCGACACCGCTCCCACCGGACACACGCTGCTGCTGCTGGAGAGCACGCAGAACTACGACGAGCAGATGGAGAACACCGGCGGCGAGGTTCCCGAATCCGTCAGAGAGTTGCTCCCCCGCCTGCATGATCCCGCACAGACGGAGGTCGTCATCGTGACGCTTCCCGAGGCGACGCCGGTCTACGAGGCGCAGCGTCTGCGCGACGACCTCAACCGGACGGGTATCGACAGCAGGTGGTGGGTGGTGAACCAATGTCTGTCGCTGGGGGATGCGACCGATCCCATGCTCAGGGCACGTGCTGCTTCCGAACGGCAGTGGATTGACCGCATTAGGACCATGTCGAAGGGTCTGATCGTCGGCATACCGTGGAACGCGTCGGGAGATGTGAGATGAGTGATGGGAACAAGAGAGGCATCGGCAAACGGCTGGGCCTTCTGAATCGCTATCTGACCCTGTGGATATTCCTGGCGATGGCGGGCGGTGTGGCCATCGGCTACTTCATACCGGCTGCTGCGACGACGCTTGATACGCTGTCCGTGGGAACGACGAACATCCCGATGGCCATAGGACTCATCCTCATGATGTACCCGCCACTCGCAAAGGTGCGCTATGAGGATCTGCCGGCCGTGTTCGCCGACAAGAAGACCCTTGTCCTCTCGCTGCTCCTCAACTGGATCGTCGGCCCTGTCCTCATGTTCGCCCTTGCCCTCGTCTTCCTGCATGGGTATCCCGGATACATGACAGGCCTCATCATGATCGGTCTCGCCCGCTGCATCGCCATGGTCATAGTATGGAGCGAGCTTGCCGGTGGGAGCAACGAATACACTGCTGGTCTTGTCGCGATGAACGCCATATTCCAGATCGTCTTCTACGCTCCTATGACATGGCTGTTCGTAACGGTGCTGCCGTCGGTGTTTGGGCTTCAGGGCATTGCGGTCGACGTGACCATGTGGCAGATCGCGCAAAGCGTGCTCTTCTATCTCGGTGTGCCGTTTGCGGCCGGCATGCTCACGCGTTTCCTGTTCATGCGGCTCAAGGGGCTCGAATGGTATGAGAAGCACGTCATACCGAAGATATCGCCAGTGAGTTTCGTCGCATTGCTGTTCACGATCATCATCATGTTCTCGCTCAAAGGGCAGATGATCGTACAGATTCCGTTCGATGTGATACGTATCGCCATCCCCTTGGCCTGTTACTTCGCCATCATGTTCTTCGCGAGCTTTCTGGTCGGCCATAGGCGCGGCATCGAGTATGCCAGAAATGCCTCGGTTGCCTTCACCGCTACCGGCAACAACTTCGAGCTCGCCATTGCCGTCTCTGCGGCGGTCTTCGGTTTGAGCTCAGGCGAGGCCTTCGCGGCTGTGGTTGGCCCTCTCATCGAGGTGCCTGCCCTTATTTTGTTGGTAAACGCAGCGCTGAGGATGAAGAAACGGATGTATCCCGATGAGTGATGGGGACTCGGGATCCATCACGTCTTGAAGACGGGTGGAACAAGGATGGAGTATTCCATAGACAGAATGCGAGAGGACGATTGGGCGCAGGTCGCTGCGATTTACCTCTTTGGCGTCCAGACGGGAGAGGCTGCATTCCGGTCAGAGGTGCCGTCTTGGGAAGTCTGGGATCGAACCTATGCCGGGACGTGTCGTCTGGTGGCACGTTCCGGTAGCGAGGTCCTCGGCTGGGCGGCGCTGATCCCGGTTTCCAACCTGTGCGTCCTGGCTGGAGTTGCGGAGGTGAGCATCTACCTTGCACCATCTCGTCGCGGTCAGGGCATTGGGACGGCGTTGCTCAGGCGTCTGATTTCGCTTTCGGAGGAAGACGGGTACTGGACGCTGCAGTCGGAGATCATGAGAGAGAACGAAGCATCCATCCACCTACACGAGGCGTGTGGGTTCAGGAGGGTCGGCGTAAGAGAGCGGTTGGGCAGGACATGCGACGGCACGTGGCACGATGTCGTTCTGATGGAGCTCAGGAGTGGGATCGTGGGCATGTGAGGGATGGGTTCCTCTGTGCAGGAGCCGTGTGATGTCTCTTGCGGGTATCTGCAACGGCCTTTCCAGCAAGACTAACAGAGCGGCTCCGATCATCGTCGGAGCCGCTCCCAGTCTCTTTCAGATCGTCTTCGGACGCCACGGACCGTTCGTGGCGAGGTTATCGTATGTAGACGACAGGCTTGATGAGGTCGCGGGGCTTCTTGTCCATGGCGTCGTAGGCGTCGGCAATCTTGTCGAAGCCCTCGAACTTGTAGTTGAGCATCTCGCCTGGGTGCACGCGGTCGCACTCGATGAGCTTGAGGAGCTGCTGGATGCGGTAGGCTCCTCCCGGGCAGAACCCACACTTGATCGTGACGTCAGACATGCCAAGGCCCCAGAGCCTCGTGGGCACCTCGTAGGAGTCGCCCGGGTCCATGAAGGCGATGTTCGAGACCGTGCCGTTCGGGCGCACGAGTTTGAGCGCCTGGTTCATGCACGAGACGTCGGGGACCGTGATGATGGCACGATCGACCTGCCCGTCGTTTGCGGAGAGGATCTGTTCGACGGTGTCACCGTCCTTGTAGCTGATGATGTCGGTCGCCCCGTACTTCTTCGCGAGCTCGGCGCAGTTGGGACGAGTCCCGATGGCGAAGATGCGGCCTGCGCCCTTGAGCTGCGCGCCCGCAATGGACATGAGGCCGACGGGTCCGATGCCAAACACGACGACGGTGTCACCGTAGGCGATGTCGGCATTATCGGCGGCATGGAAGCCCGTGGACATCATGTCGACCGTCATGAGCGCATCTTCGATGGAGACGTTCTCCGGCTGATGGACGAGGTTGGCATCGGCATTGTTGACCGTGAAGTACTCGCCAAACACGCCATCACCATGGAACATGAACTTAAAGCTCGCCATCAGACCATGGTCATGTGCGTTGTTCGCGCCCCTCTCCTGCAGTGCCGTGGCCTCCCAGTCTGGGGTGCAGCAGGGGACCACGACAGCATCGCCCGGCTTGAAGTTCTTGACCAGCGAGCCGACCTCCTCAACTACTCCCACTGACTCATGGCCAAGGATGGTGTTCGGTTTCGCGACGCCAGCGTGCACGGTATGCGTGTCGGACGAGCAGATTGCAAGAGCGGTTGGCCTCACAATCGCATCGAGTGGTCCTGCCGTCGGCTTGTCCTTCTCCACCCAGCCAGCCTTGCCCTGCTCAAGAAATGCGAACCCCTTCATGTCGAACCCCTCTCTTCACTCTTTGGCATTCGATTTGCACAGCAAGAATAGCACTGGGGCAATTGTCGATCTCCGGACGCTGATGGGGTGGCAGCCTTCCCAAACGCCCTCCCTGCCTTAGCGTTGCCCGCCCGCCATTTTCTTCTGGCGGCTCTTCGCGGCACGGAATATGCAGTAGAACACGAGGTACGCGAGGAAAGACGTAAAGATGCCCGTCCCTACGCCCATCGCGAGATTCACCAGCCAATGCACCTGATTCATGCCGAGAACCTGGGCTTCGGCGACGCCGCGGCATAGCATGAACAGGACTACCACCGCAACTCCCGTCAACGAGGACACAAGCCCGAAATAGCCGGAGGGGAACACCTCGGCATCCGAGAAGCGTACGTGCTCGTCGACGATTCCCTTGCGCACCTGCATGATGGTACAGACCAGACAGGTTATCAGCAGCAATGCCAGTATGAACAGAGTCGAGCCGTCTATGACCATCTCATCGGTTACGACTGATCGCACCTGAGCCAGCGTCAGGCTGTAATAGAGATAGACGCATAGGCCGCCTATCAGCATGAGGAAGCCGGTCTTGTAGATTCTGTTCATTTCCGCATATTCGCGCTCGTCCTTCTCGCCGAAGTACTGCTTCCATCCGTCTATGAGTTTCATGATGTCTATCCCTCTTCCCAGAACAGCTCGTCGAGTGTCTTTCCCAAGGTCTTGCAGATGGCCGTGCACAACTTCAGCGAGGGGTTGTAGTTTCCCACCTCTATCAGACCGATGGTCTGACGTGTTGCTCCCACTTCGGCAGCGAGTTGCGCCTGGGACATGTCTGCCTCGACGCGGGCTACCTTCAGACGCACGTTCTTCTTTCCTGTGTCCATTGACGCCTCTTAGATCCCAAGATATACATTGCAACATGCAAGAAATATATTGCATATCTGGCGAGATGTCAAACATATATTGCATTTGCGATGAGACTGATTGATAAGGGGCCTATGTTGGTGTCTTCTTCGGGCCGACATGCGATAGCTAGCCCGCGAAGACGTTCAGGGCACCGTGCAGGAGCATAGTTGAGTAGCAGTTTCGTGTCTTGAGACGTAGAGCTCCCAGCACCACGCCGAAGTACAATCACGTCACCGACTTCCACATCATGATGTTCGCAAGCCTGTCTCCGCTGGCTCCCGTATGGAAGGCGAGGGTGTCGACATAGCCCAGGTGCCAGAGTGCGAAGAGGACGGTGACAACCACATAGACGGTCAGCTGCCTGTGGAACGCGCCCGAGAGATAGTTCCACAGCACGCCACGGAACAGCGTCTCCTCGAAGACGGGCACCACGATGCCGCTGTAGAGGAGCAGAAAGACCGAAGAGGGCGACGCGTCTTGGGTGACAAGAGGGGTAGAGATGAGAAATGCCGCGAACAGGCAGGTGAAGACCACATAGGACACGCTGAACCGGTCAGGCAGAAACGAGATGGGAACCTTGCGCCAGCGTGCCAGTGCGATGATGACCGCGGTCAGCATGACCATTGCGACGAAGCTCGCGACGCGGTCGCCAAGGTCCGTCCGGCCGACAAAGGGGAAGATGGCTTCCTTGAGTCCATAGCGTGCGAGCTGGACCACGACAAGCAGGGTCATGGCGGCTGCGGTCGCTCTGACCTTGCCTGCTACCGACTGGCCGCTCACCTCTCTGCATCCGTTCGCGTGACGTTATCCTCCACCGTGCGAGGTGGGTTGTCCTTTCCTGCCTGAACCGTCAGATGATCGCTGACGAGTGAGGTCGGGCCTGTCTCGCGGATCTCCGCGAGTGATGTCGCGACGTCTTTGGCGATGAGGGGCGCCATTGAGTCACGGTATCCGCTTGGGTCGATTTTCTCCAGCTCGCGAACGATTCTGCGTGCGAGACTGGGAGAGGTGGCAACTAGCTGCGGCATCGCCTGTACGCATTGGCGGACGACGATTGGTTTCGGGTCGTGCAAACATGATGCCATCTTCTCGAAAAGCCTATCCGCCTCAGGCTCGTCTTCGATCCATCTCATGTTTGTCGCGAGGAGCAGGAAAGCCCGGGTACGAGCATAGGAACTCTTTGCATCCAACATGTCTACGAGGTCATTCTCGTATGCATCCAACACGGGCGCCTCTGAGGCGAGTAGTCTAAGCTGTTTGAAGGCGACATATGCCTGATTGCCATCGGGAGAGTTCATGACCTCCCAAAGCCCTTCGGATTCCATTGCGTCTGCCCCCATTCCGTCTCACATGTATGTTCATGTGTGCCAGCCATTGCCTTGCAAACACCTCGACCTCGCGTAATGTCTCGAACGCCCCGTCCAGGGACTCCGATATGCACCTTCCATTGCTGCATGCTGACGATCGTGGCGATTGCTTCCGCGCTCATCATAACCGAGGCTACTGCGAAGGAGGGCTTGGCGACGAGGAGAAGAAACGGCCTCAGGCTTTGAGTCAACCGCAATGGCAGGAAGAGGGAAGGACACATCGTTTAACAGGTGAGACTCAAGGAGACGCCCAGACCATCTGCGGCAAAAACACTGCCTGTTGCCACACCTGCCGGGTTAGATAGACTATACTCTACTCGATTCGGAACAGCGTTATGCTATAGCGGGTCGCTGTTTCCGGCGCAAAGAGAATAGTTCTGTTTTGCATGTACTGTCATGTTAGCGCACGCGCTCTTACTACTAGTGAAAATGGGGGCGGGGAATGAACGATACAACAGGATGCGCCGATGTACGTGGGCACAGGGTACTGACTACGTTATTGATACTGATCGTAGCCCTGTCAGTGTCACTTTTCACAGGGGTACGGTTGGCCTTCGCGGCTGACGTAACGGTAGATATCTCTGGCGCGACGACCGATCTGCAAAGGGGTACTGCGCTTCGCACGGCAATCTCGACAGCAGTAGACGGTGACACCGTGGTGATTCCGGCAGGCACATATGACGTGGCCTTGGGGGGCGCCGGCATCAACGTGGGCGCGAAGGCAATCAATCTGAGAGGTGCGGGAAGCGGCCAGACCATCCTGGATGGTAGTCATATCACCAGCACAACAGCTGCCGGAGCGGCGGTCTTCAAGCAGAGGATCGACGATACGTCAAAGACAATCACCTATTCGGGGATTACCTTCCAAAACGGGGGAACATACAAAAGCAGCGGGATAGACTTCCTCTGCTACCACGATGCTACGCCCAACGTTTCATCAACCCTTGTATTGAATGACATCGCGGTGATAGGAAACGGAAATGCCGGAGTGAATATCAACTCGGCGAAGGTAATCGCCAACGGGCTGCAATCCAGCGGCAACGCAGTGGCGGGCGTTAGCATAGGCGATCCCCATGGCAGTGCAAGCTTTGTCGGGAACGATTATTCCTTTACCGAAACCTATTCCGGAGCCAGCACAGTCAACAAAAAGGTTGGCGTCTATATAGAAAAGGCAAACACCGCATATACGATTAACGCCTTATACAAAGATGCGATAAAGGTGGCACCGTCCTTTGTCTATCCGTGGGCAACGGCCACCGAAACCTCAACCGATAATTGGGTAGTTACCGGATTTAGCAGTCTGTTTTATCTTGGGTTGCCAGACCCGACGAGCATTACCCTTCCCCAGGGGTTGAAGACGCTGACGGAAGACGGCAGTGCGATTCCCATGACGGATAATCAGTTTGCATTTTCCGTAACCGAATCGGTATCCGATGGAGCTGTTGCGACCGGTACGACGTTTACGCCAACAATGAGTGCGGATGGAACCATCACTTTTAGTGCCGATGCAATCCCCATAAGCAGCGCTGGTACCTATACCTATACGGTTAGAGAGACCGGGACGGTCCCAGGGTATACGCAGGACACGAACTACTACGAGATAACGTACGTGGTAAGCAAGGGTGCCACCGCACTTACCGCCTCATCGCCTATGATAACGAAATACGATTCAGAGGGAAACCAGCTGACAGGCACTGAGATAAAATTCGAAAACACGCGCTTGCGTTTTGCGGTATCGTACGACGGCAACGGTAACACGTCGGGTACGGCCCCAACGGATGCATCGTCCCCCTACCATCTCGGCGATACGGCAACGGTGCTTGGCGGTGATGGGATCTCTCGCACTGGATACATATTCACCGGTTGGAACACGGAGCCTGATGGCACGGGCACTTCCTATGCAGCTGAATCGCCTTTACCCATAGAGCACGATGTGGTCCTCTACGCGCAATGGGCGAGTGCACCCGCTGTCGCTTCGCCTGATATCGTCAAGACGATCTCTGGCAATGACTCGAATCTGTCAGGCAGGATCTTCCATTTCACCATGACGGCAGCCACGAGCAATCCCGCTGATGGTGAGAGTGGGCTTTCCACGACTGCCGACATCGTGGGCTCCAATCCGTACACGCTCACCGCGGCTTTCGGTACCGCGACCTTCACAAAAGCCGGTACCTACGTCTATACGATTACCGAGACGGCAGGTACTGATACCGGCTATACCTACGACACCTCCACCTATACCTGGACGGTCATCGTCGTACACAATGACGAATCCGGTGCGTTCACGGCAGCCGCTACGCTGACGAATTCCAGCGGTTCCGCCGTGTCCACGGCGTCTTTCGCCAACACCTATACGGCGCCAAAGACGCCCGCAAAGACGCCTGCGAAGATTACGCCTGCCTCTAGTATCATTCCGCAGGCCGGAGATCAAACGTCGTTGGTCTCGTCCATCGCAGTCCTGCTGCTTGCCGTAAGTACGGGTGTTTTGGGCATCTCCTTGAAGATGCGTCGAGGAATGCGCGGATAGGAACCTCCAGCGTCGGCATCCCATGGCGGATGCCGACGCTGGAAACACCTAGCCAATACGGAGAGGTTCCGGCTGCTCTCCATATTGTCTAGATAGCCCGTGCACCGGAGCCACCACGATTCATGCCGTCTTGCCACTCCCGCGAAATCAATCGAAGAGCATTCTAGTTCGTTCCAAAATCCACACCCATCGACTCCGTGAGACGCATCGACTCGTCGGTGAGACTTCCCTCATCGGTGAGGATGGGCGTGTCGAGAATCGCCTTGATGGAACCGGCTGTCGTGGCTGCCTCGACAATGACCTTTTTGGACTCAGGAGAGTAGCGTGAATAGTCGTCGCCCTCCGTGGCGATGATGCCTTCCATCTTGAAGACGAGAGGGAAAAACCTCGCGTCGAGTCTGGCAAGGAAGCTGTAGAACATGTAAGTTCTCCGACGTATAGCATCGCACTGGAACGACGCATTCTCGAGCTCGGCCACGATTGCGTCTGCCTGTGCGGCGTTCCCCTTGGCAACCTCGAGCTTCTCCTCGGCCTTTTTGCTCGTGATGAGTCCCATGACGAGCAGGGCAGGACCTGCAACGACTCCACCAAGCACCATCATGCCGCCCGCCATGCCGAGGCCTCCGGCTGCGATGGAGCCGCCGCCGAAGAAGGCCAGCGTTGCGTTTGAGGCTGCCGCTCCGCCGAGAGTGGCAATTGCCGTTCCGGTGGAGGCAGAGGCAAAGGTCGTTGCCGCTCCATAGGCTCCTATGGCGGTCAAAGCTCCTCCGGTTATTCCGGCACTGGCTCCTGCGGCTACGGTGGCGACGAATTGGCTCATTTCTTTGAGTTCCTTGAAGGACTCCTTATCGACATGAAACTTCTTAAGTTCTTCCAAGCCGATGGAATCAGTGAGCTCGAGGTTCTTGATCTTTTCAAAGCTGTCGATGAATTTTCCAATGCTGCTATCGAGGACGAATACCTTCTCATCCCCGAGACGGGAAAGCGACGTTCCGCAGGCTTCACGCGAGCGATTAAGGGATTTCTTTGCCTGGGCAGCCCTTGAATTGGCATCGTTTGTGATGTCGTTTGCCCTCTTGTTGTCGAACGCGCCCTTTGCGGTCTTCTCGGCGCCAGCCGCCCCCGCGACGACGGCCGGAACGATGAAAAGCAGGGGAATGGGCATCTTCTGCCTCCTAGTTATCTTCGATAAGGTCGTGGATGGCATCGATGACGGCTAGCTGGCGGACGGATATCCTATTCGCGATGGGCTCGATCTCGTTGTAGGGTCGCTTGCTTTGCGTGATTAGTGCTTTTTCACACTCGAGGTCGGCAACGGCACCGTAGTAGTTCTTCATTTCTTGAAGCACTACAGGGTCAAGTCCGAGCTTCTGGCTAACGAACCGAATGAGGTCGATTTCACTGTCATCAAAGCCGTCCGCTCCGGCAATGGTGAGCATGTCCCAACAGAGCGTCTTCTTCTCCTGATCGCTGAGGTTCAAGTTCTCCAGTGTCTTCTGGGCGCCAATCTTCACGGCGTTCAGGTGACCGAACTCCTTCTTGTTGGCTTCGACCTGACCCAGGCATTCGGTCATTAGGTCGTCGCCGTATTCATCGAAACGCCCATCCATCTCGTGGCCTATTTCTACGAACTTTTTGTACTCTTCCTGCGTGACGTTCCCGTCGGCAGAGGCGAGGTAGGCCATGAGCTTGGCGAAAGTAGTTGTTGTGGGGGAAAATCCCGATGCTTTTTCGTCGGACTTGTTGTATCCCTCTTTGAATTCATTGACCAGATTCGTCGCTATGCCGGCTCCAGCCGATGCAGCGTCGGACAGCTTGTGCATCGTGTCGTTGACATCAAAGTTCTTGGCATTCTCTTGCACGGTTTTCACGCCGTCGTTGAGGGTTTTCTTTAGGCCGTCCAAGTCAATTCCCTTGATGTTTTCCATGCTTCCTCCTACAGCTTGAAGACGTCATCGGACCCCATCAGGTCGTCGAACTCCTTCTGGGTGTGGAACTGCTGGTGTCTTCCGAGAGACTCCTGCAGGCTCGCGTTCGCAGTGATGTAGCCGTCCGCGTCATCTGCGAGAATCGCGCTGTCCATGGCATAGATTCCTGACTCGAAGAAGTCAATACGCGTCCCGAGATACTTGTCGACGAGCGTTTCCATCTCAAGGTGGTACCGCTCGTATCCCGCGACTGACTCTCTGCAGCGCCTCTCAATGACCAGTCGATTCTCATGTGCGATTCGCGCGTCATCGGAAGCCTTCTCGTAAATCTTGTAGGCGGTGATGAAGCAGTAGACCGCCAGGGCATCTAGGGAGTAGCGCGCGAGCAGCTTTTCCGTTCCAGGCGGGAGCTCTATCGCAAAGGAGCTCTTAACGACGTCAATGAGCATACCGGTCTTGTCTGCGTATAGTCCGTCGAGATTATTCACGAGGTCGTTTGGGGACAAGTTCCCTTTGACATAGTCAGAGACATTCTTCGCGACGAATATGCCAATCGAGACAATTATCGACGCGAGTTTCTTCGCGTTCTCTTCGCCGATCTGTTCTGACAATGCCGCCGCGATCTTTCCTGATGTAAATTCGGCGAGATCGCTAATGCCAAACGCCTTGGCGATTTTCCGTACCGTCTCTTCCGGATCGACCGTTTCCTTGGCCCCTTTTTTCTCGATGAACTCGAGGAGGATGGGGAGTAGATTTATCAGTTCGTTGGGCCCTATGGAAACTATGTCTTTCATCTTTTCCTTCCCTGCGCTTGGAGTCCTTGGCCCAGTCTCCAGGAATTGCATCTTTCGTTGTGCTGGCGGCAACCAATAAAATCATATCAGTTATGTTTTTAAGAATCTCAAAGATGCTATCTGATAAAAACGGCGTTTCTTCTGAGTGACGGTTCCGTCAGCTGATGTATCAGCACCGCTTGAGTCAATTTGCATAGCTCTGTCCCTGAGACTTGCGATATATGTGGGGAGGACGGATTTCTCCAAAACGGGAGCTCGCCGACGCACTCGGCGTCACCATCGGGTCGGTCGCCATGATGTTTCCGCCGCTTGTGAAAGTGCGCCATGTCAAGCTGCGCAGCATTTTCTCGAACAAGAGGCTGCTTGAACCATAACTGGCTTATCGGTTCTCTCGTCATGTTCGCGTTGGCCCTTGCCTTCCTCCGCGATACTCCCTCATACATGAACGGCGTCATCATGATTGGCATCGCACGCTGCATCGCTATGGTCATCGTCTGAAATGACCTGGTGGGTGGTGACAACGATTACGCCGCTGGGCTGGTGGCTCTGAACGTCATATTCCAAGTGATGTTCTATGTGTCCATGGCATGGCTGTTCATGACGGTACTGCCGTCGTTGTTTGGGCTCGAATCTACTGTAGTGGACGTCGGTTTATGGCAAGTGGCACAGAGCATGCTCATCTAGCTGGGCATCCCTTTTCTCGTGGGTATGGCGGTGAGCATTCTGCTGCGTCGCCGCAAGGGCGACGAGTAGTACGAGACCGTGAAGAAGGTCGGACCAGTAGTGCGCCACCAGTACGGACCTAATGCGCACAAGAGTTGCCGAACCGCCCCCGATGAGCCGACCATCGGGGGCGGTTCTTCCGTAGGACCTAGCACCAATACTTGGTCCTCAAGCCAATACCTGCAGGAAAACGGCACGAATGTACGGCCTTGCCCCCGGAGTACCCGAGAGCGCCAATCGTTCCTGCGGGTTTATGGCTCTTGAGGGGACTATGGGTGCGTCTCGTCGGGGGTGCCGTACATTCGGCCCGCTTCTCTGATGGTTGCTGCGACCTTACGCGGGAGAGGCGCGCCAGGACGGTCCCAGAGGGGCGTGCGGGCAGATTCCCGGATCTGGATTCGCGGCCATGCTACTTGCCATAAGCGCGGGTGTCGACGCTCGAAACATCTGAGGGGGAGCATCTGATCGGGCGCATGTGCATCCGGAGGGCCGTAAGAGGGTATCCTCTTACCAAAGATGTAGCCTAAAGGGAGCAGGTTGAATGAACGCGATTGTGTATACCTCCAATACCGGTTTTACCGCGCAGTACGCTAAGCTGCTGGGCGAGAAGCTGGGCCTGCCGGTCTATGCTCTGGACGAGGCAAAAGGAGAGCTTGCTACCGGCACCGAGATTCTCTATCTCGGGTGGCTGATGGCCGGTCAAGTCAAGGGCTATAAGCAGGCGGCGAAGCGTTACAAGGTTGCCGTTGTCTGTGGCGTTGGCATGGGAGCCAGTGGTTCTCAGATCGAGGATATCCGCAAGAGCAATGCCATTCAGGAAGACACGCCTGTCTTCACGCTGCAAGGCGGTTTTGAGCTCGACAAGCTCCATGGCCCCAATAAATTTATGATGAACACCATGAGACATACCGTGGGCAAAAAGCTAGCGGGGAAGCCGGACAAGACGGCAGAGGAGCAGGATATGCTGGACTTGCTCCAGAACGGCGGCAGTCGGGTTAACGAGGAAAACCTGCGCCCGGTACTGGAATGGTGCAAGAATGCTGGAGCGCAGACTCAGGATTGAGGATATCCCCGCCGTGGTGTACGGCGACGCGTAGGACAAGGCCTATCTGTTTCACGGTCAATGCGGGTGCAAGGAGGAGGGGCTGGCCTTTGCCGAAATCGCCCGCCCTATTGGATATCAGGTGCTTGCCATCGACCTGCCGGAGCACGGTGCGCGTCAGGGTGAGAAGAACCGCTTTAACCCATGGACAGTGGTACCGGAACTAAAAACGGTATTTGCCTACATGAAGCACCGGTGGAGTGAAATCGGCGTGTGCGCACATAGCATCGGAACTCATTTCTCCATGCTGGCACTTGATGGTGAAGCCCTCTGCAGTGCTCTTTTGTCTCGTCTATCGTGGATATGGGGTAGGCGTGACCGAGTTGGAGCTTCAATCCAAAGGTGAAATCGTCGCTGACTTTGGGCGGACCCTCTCCTGGGACTGTCTCTCTTGGGAGCGAGATACTATCTGAAATGGGGCTGGGATGAGTACGGCGGAACAAGAGATTCAGGCGAAGCTATTTGCCTTACAGGATATGCCGTACAAGGCTTTTCAAGCCAAGTTGATTCCCACGGTGGACCCAGATACCATCATCGGCGTGCGAACGCCCGCCCTACGCAAGCTGGCAAAAGGGCTTTGTGGTACATCAGGGGCAGATGCCTTTTTACAGACCCTTCCCCATCGGTATTACGACGAAAACAACCTTCACGGTCTTTTGCTGAATCAGATCAGAGACTACGGTTCGGTGCTGGCCGCCGTTGACGCCTTTTTGCCCTATGTGGACAACTGGGCCACTTGTGACTTGATGAACCCCAAGGTGTTCAGGAAGCATCGCTCAGAGCTGATTTTGGACATTCGGCGGTGGACGGCATCAGGGCGAACCTATACCGTTCGCTTTGGCATCGAGATGCTGATGACGCACTTCTTGGATGAGGACTTTTTGCCGGAATATCCAGCCTTGGTGGCGGAACTTCGCAGCGAGGAATACTACGTCAACATGATGATCGCATGGTATTTCGCAACGGCGCTGTGCAAGCAGTGGGGTGCAGCGATTCCCTTCCTCCAGGGAAACCGGCTGGACAGATGGACTCATAACAAGGCCATCCAAAAGTCGGTAGAAAGCTACCGCATCACGAACGAGCAGAAACAATACCTCCGTACCCTGCGGATGAAGTAGAATCCGCTACTGGAATACGCTTATGGTTCGGAGGATTTGCAAGGACAAGTGCGACAACGATAGGTTTGTCGCTGTTCTTCTCGCGCCGTGCTCATCGTGCTTTTTGGTTGTCATACGGTTGTGACTGCCATAGAAACCTCCTGCCGGCATGGGAAAGGCCACCCTCTCGGATGGCCTTCTGGTCGTTGCACTATGTAATCCCTGCTAGAACTCTATGAAGGTCATCGAGACCTTCCCGTCCGTGCCGCTCCAATCAGCGAGGCGCATATCATTCATAAAGCGGGGAGATAACCTACAGGACCACGCATGACCCAGAGACACCCCATCCCCCGTTGCGGCCATTCGAGACGGGAAACCCTAGGATTCTAGGATTGGTCGGGAGACTTCTTCGAGGGCTTCCTCCTCGTGTCTGGCCTCTGCTGCGGCCACACCCTGTTATCGTTCTTGTTGATCTCGGCCGCACGTTCGTCTGACCTCTCGGGAGGTTTCTTGCCATCGGACTGCCTTTTGGTAGCCATGTTGTACCTCCAATCTTTATATCATTCTACCCTTCTCCTGCTGCGACCCGCCGTTGCCCCCAGGCCATGCCACGAACGGGCGAGGAACAACTCCAATCTCACACTCTCATACGTCATTTCGAGCGTTACTCACGTGAAACAGCATAGGCATGGAAACGATGTCCTACAGGCAACATGCCCTCAACATGCAAGCTCTAGGCTACGAATATGTTTGAGGACAAGCAGTCACACGCGAAGGAGCCGGCATGTACAAGGACATCATCACCATTTCCACGGTTAGCTTTCACGCCGAGTGGGGCGACAAGGAACGCAACATCAACCGCATCACGGGCTACATGGAGGCTGCCGCGAAGAAGGGATCCGACCTCATCGTCTTCCCAGAGATGGCGCTCACGAGCTATGACGACGAGCCAGATGTTCCCGTCGATCAGAAGATGCAGCACAAGCTGGCCGAGACGGTGCCCGGGCCCACGAGCAACGTAATTTGCGAGCTCGCCAAGAAGCTCGGCCTGTACGTGATCCTTGGCATGCCCATCAGGGACGATGACAAATCCGACGTGGTGTACAACGGGCTCATGGTTGCCACTCCTGACGGCCTTGCTGGCAGCTATCACAAGATTCACCTCCCGGCGCCCGAGCCGAACTGGGCCACCCGAGGCGACAAGCCCTTCATCCTCGACACCCCCTGGGGACCTATCGGCTGCGCAATCTGCTATGACACATACTGCTTCCCGGAGCTCATGGACTACTACGTTGCCAAGGGGTGCAGGCTCTACCTCAATCCGACCGCGGTCTGCCATGCGCACGGGGAACATCTCATGGATGACACCATCCATGCACAGGTCATTCGCGAGGGTATCTTTATCGCGAGCGCAAACCTCGCCGGGCTCGACCGCGACAACTGGTTCTGGGGAGGCAGCTCGATCATCGGCCCCAGCAAGCAGACGTGGGCCTACCACTACTATGCTGGCGGTCCCTTCGTTGCACCGGGTTCGGATGAAGAGGCCATGCACACAGCCACCATCGACCTCTCTCTGGCTACCCGATTCCTCTACAAGAACAACTCATCCGTCGGCGGGACCGACTGGAGGCCCGACCTCTACCGGAAGTGGTTCGACGAGATTCTTAGCGACGAGAACTACGGAAAGTAAGTGCTCTCGCTGGTGGGAACGCCAAGAAGTCTCGGCGTTCCCACCTTCTACGTCTAAGAGACCTCAGTCCCAACTTCTCGGCGAGCATCGCTGACACAGGCAGGGACAGTCGGTCGCAAAGTTGTCCGACAGGCAGCCAGACCCTCTCCGTCGTGAGACGGGAAGTATGCCCTTGAGCAGCGGGTCGTGCATGTCGAGAGGAGCATCGGCGAACCACTTGGGAGAACGTATGAAATGTCGGATGGGCGGGCTGTTGCCAACAGTGCCTGGAGCCGCTTCTATTTCAACGGTCGAAATATGATTCCTCTCCTGTTGGCGTCCTTCCTTGAATTCTTTCTTGCGGTATCCGTCGCCCCTGAGCGCAAAACTTTTAGAGTGGCGTAGCAGCTGGTCTAGGATCGCCGTAGCGATAACTTCGTTCCCCGAGAAGACATCTGCCCATTCCGAATAGGTCTTGTTCGAGGAGAGCACAATCGAGCCATACTCATAGTGCTTACAGATGTCATCGAATATCGACGATGCTTCTTCATCATCAAATAGTTTGAAGCCTATCTCATCGATGATGGGCGATAAGGAATGCGCGAAGGCGGACAAGCGTCTGGAATAGGTGCTGTTCAAAACAGCATCCGTGCTCTTGCGCCTGACCTCAACGAAGGGACCAGGGAGAAACCCCTGGTCAGTCGAGACCCTGCCTGCGCAGGAGCTCGGGTGCGAGACCTCAACGAAGGGACCAGGGAGAAACCCCTGGTCAGAGGAGGACGGAGAGATGCTGACGCAGGACTCATTCAAACCTCAACGAAGGGACCAGGGAGAAACCCCTGGTCAGGGTCTATCACGCCGTCGCTACCGGGCACGTCCACCGTACCTCAACGAAGGGACCAGGGAGAAACCCCTGGTCAGGGCGCGGCACGCCTCTGCCGCATCGGAGAGGTCTAAACCTCAGAGAAGGGACCAGGGAGAAACCCTGGTCAGAACCGTCATAGGCCGCGTTGTGTGGTTCTGCATCCCACCTCAACGAAGGGACCAGGGAGAAACCCCTGGTCAGCCGGGACGGCGCTCGCCGCCCTCGACACCGTCAAGTGACCTCAACGAAGGGACCAGGGAGAAACCCCTGGTCAGTTGCCGTAGCCGGAGTTCCAGTTGCCTGAGTTGCCACCTCAACGATGGGACCAGGGAGAAACCCCTGGTCAGCACGGCGAACCTCTGGGCGTCGGTGGCGTTGCCGTCGTACCTCAACGAAGGGACCAGGGAGAAACCCCTGGTCAGTTTGGCATAGGGGATGGTGAGGCATGGCAACACCAACCTCAACGAAGGGACCAGGGAGAAACCCCTGGTCAGGGCGGCGGCGGCTGCGGCTGCTGCGGCGGCCTTGTTACCTCAACGAAGGGACCAGGGAGAAACCCCTGGTCAGTTCCAGCTCCGAGGGCGGCACGAAAAAAGGCCTGCATACCTCAACGAAGGGACCAGGGAGAAACCCCTGGTCAGGTATCGCAGGGCGCGAAGCGATTCGACAGCAACTAACCTCAACGAAGGGACCAGGGAGAAACCCCTGGTCAGATAACGGCTCCGATGTCTCTGAGGATTCATAGATTACCTCAACGAAGGGACCAGGGAGAAACCCCTGGTCAGGCATGTAGGGACTTGCCCGAGCCAGGCGTACCAGAACCTCAACGAAGGGACCAGGGAGAAACCCCTGGTCAGCTCGGCGACGACGAGCTGACGATCAACACCTATCCGGAACCTCAACGAAGGGACCAGGGAGAAACCCCTGGTCAGCGAACGGATTCGTCCGTGAGGGCATCTTCGACGCCCAACCTCAACGAAGGGACCAGGGAGAAACCCCTGGTCAGCGGAACGACCATCTGGGACTACATCGCCGGAATCCAACCTCAACGAAGGGACCAGGGAGAAACCCCTGGTCAGTCTACGCCGACGAGACGCGCATCCTTACCGTGCATTACCTCAACGAAGGGACCAGGGAGAAACCCCTGGTCAGTACAGAAGCGAGGACAGCGCAGGAGAGTTTGACCAACCTCAACGAAGGGACCAGGGAGAAACCCCTGGTAAGTAGACCTTTCCTCCTTTGGTCTTGGGGACCAGACTCAACCTCAACGAAGGGACCAGGGAGAAACCCCTGGTCAGTGATGTTGAATGTCTTGCTGGAGCCGATTATCTCGACCTCAACGAAGGGACCAGGGAGAAACCCCTGGTCAGTTGCTCGGGTGGTACGCCTCTTGCAGCCATAGCTGACCTCAACGAAGGGACCAGGGAGAAACTTCTGGTCAGAGCAGTACTCAGACAAGGCGCTCAAGAGCGTCAGCAAACCTCAACGAAGGGACCAGGGAGAAACCCCTGGTCAGCAGCGTGCCGAAGCTACCATCCACGACACACCCCTGACCTCAACGAAGGGACCAGGGAGAAACCCCTGGTCAGTGGAGGATGTTCAGCGGACGATGCAGTTCTACGGGCTACCTCAACGAAGGGACCAGGGAGAAACCCCTGGTCAGCTGGCACAAGCACCACCACTATTAGCACGACCGACAACCTCAACGAAGGGACCAGGGAGAAACCCCTGGTCAGACGTTGCCAGATGCGGTGACGGTGTCGTTCAGCGCACCTCAACGAAGGGACCAGGGAGAAACCCCTGGTCAGCGCCGCCGTGACCCTCCAGACGGCATTCGGATTCTCACCTCAACGAAGGGACCAGGGAGAAACCCCTGGTCAGCCCCGCTGCTCCGCCCTCTGGATAGGTAGACCACGTACCTCAACGAAGGGACCAGGGAGAAACCCCTGGTCAGAGCATGGCTCGGCCGCGTCCCAGGAGACGACTATCGAACCTCAACGAAGGGACCAGGGAGAAACCCCTGGTCAGCAGGGTGGAGGGGCGCATGTCAAACGAGATTCTTCCACCTCAACGAAGGGACCAGGGAGAAACCCCTGGTCAGCACCCCCGCTCGATTCGTCCGTGTCGGTTGGCCTACCTCAACGAAGGGACCAGGGAGAAACCCCTGGTCAGCATAGGACTCTGCTCGACCATGGAGAGCAAGTACCGACCTCAACGAAGGGACCAGGGAGAAACCCCTGGTCAGCATCTTGATCTTGAACCGTCGCACGTTCTTCGCCTTACCTCAACGAAGGGACCAGGGAGAAACCCCTGGTCAGGGCCGAGTTGTTCACGGGGTCGAGCTTCCAGTCCTCACCTCAACGAAGGGACCAGGGAGAAACCCCTGGTCAGGGCGCCGTTACGCTCGATGGCGTTCTTGGTCTGCACACCTCAACGAAGGGACCAGGGAGAAACCCCTGGTCAGCCGCCGTGAGATTGAAATTACCTGTCACGGGTGTCACGGACCTCAACGAAGGGACCAGGGAGAAACCCCTGGTCAGTGTATCAATGATACGCCTTTCTTTACCTGCAAAAATACAGATAGACGCGAGCGCCTTAGCTAGAACTGCCAAGATGGGACTCGATTTTCCTTATACGCTCAATCATAATGCCATCTAGCTGCAGAAATAATACGCGAGAGCCTCGGGGGTATTTTGCATTAGCTGGGCTCTCGCGTCAGAAAATGTTCTCGTTCAGAACCGTTGGGTTAACATAGCAACCATATTTTTCATAGCGAGCGCTCCAAGAAGAGTCGTTTCCAAGATCACAGACTATAAGGGAATCCTGGTTACGATTGAAGTACTCCATAACTTTGTCTTTCATTCTTAAGTACTTTGCACCACGAGCTTCAATGAGAAAAACACTGCCCTGGACTCGTATTCCATACGAAAGAAGAACATCCGCAATACGCGACCTACGTTTGTCGTCGGCAATGTCGTATGTGATGAGATAGGTATGTGCTTCGTCTTTCATCTTACGTGGATACCTTGGTATTTTGTCTGAGAGTGTTCGATAAACCCTAGTATCTGGCGTGCCTGAATCTCGAGGGCGCGATGCCATGTAACTCGATATTTAAACGTTGGGTGCATAAACTCTGTTGCCATTCTTCTCTCATAGGTACTTATCAATTGTCGTCGGGCTCCCTGGTCCATTCTTACGCTGCCGAGGACGTCAACAAAATCCGTGGGCTTTACAATCTGGCAGTTAATGCATGTCTGTACGACCGAATCAGCAACAGGAGCCCTGAACTCTTCCATGAGGTCAAGGGCAAGGGCGGGCTTATTTCTTGAGGATGAGTGAAGAAATCCAGCATGAGGGTCAAGCCCGCATGAAATAATCGCTTTCACGGAATCAGCCAACAGAAGCGCATATGCATAGTTCAGCATCGAGTTAATTGCGTCGTGGGCAGGCCTACCCGATCGGCCCTCCCATGTCCATGACGGCCGCTGCTCCTCTGTGATTAAATCCGGCCAGTGAGAGAAGTACAGGTCTGCCGCCCTTCCCTCAAGGCCAAGTAACTCTTCATTATCGTGGACGCCATCACAGCGATGTTGGAGTGTCCTCAAAGCCGAAACCACATCTGGTTGGGTTCCCGAGCGGCGTAGCTGGGTTGTCTGGTTAGCTATTTTTGCCGCGATAAACTCGCGGGAGAGTTGCAGGCTGCCTTGGTTGGAGAGAACGTGCTGTTCAAGCCGTGTGGAACCGTTCGGTCCCGAAGAAGAGACAGTCCAGCCAAGAAGCCTTCCCGACGTCGTGCACCACTGCAGAGGAATATCCCTCTGCATCAGCTCTTTTATGAGGCCTCCCGAGAGGTTGACGTTTCCGTGCACTTGGACCGCTTGGATGGTTTCGAGTGGAATCTCCGCAACCGGTTCATCTTCCTTCTCGACAAGCATCCTCCCCTTTTTGAGGTGAACGTATGCCCCCGGAGTGGTGAGATAGATGACTCGAAGGTCATTTCTCTTTGAGATAATGCTCCTGGTTACGGGTTTGAGGTACTTCTCATCAGGTAAACAGAGATCCACGTGAGAACAAAATGAACAGCGCACATCATCCTCGAGTGCTTCGGGAGCAGAAGTGGAAAGGATGAGAGTCCGGGTCTCTTGTACCAGCCTCTCCGCGCAAGCAAAGTCTTTCTCGGTGAGGTAGACAGGAACGATTTGGTTATGATTCGTGAAGTAGATTTCTGTAGAGATAACCGAGTTGCCCATTTCACGCAGACAGAGGGTCTGTAGGGCAAGCTGAACTCGATTACCCTCCGTAACGACTGCTTTATTTCTTACGGGGGTAGATTTGTACTCACGAATACACAGGCCCTGACTTTCCATTTTCACAACGTCAGTCTTACCTGAGATTCCAAGCCTCTTGCAGTAGATTTCAATTGAGCTGTTCTCGTCGGGCCCTCGTGATAGCTGAGAGTCTGTTCGATGATGTGCCGAGAGACCCGACTGCATCTGGAAAGAGTCGATTTTCTCACCTTGTGACTCCAGCCAGGCTCTTCTGGGACAGTAACAGTAATGGACGACAAGGCTGATTTGGATTACGTTATCCTCAATCATGGCATCTCCGCTGTCGATTCAAGTTCGATGATGTTCCCGGGGAGCGCCCAATACTTAGGGCAGTTCTTTGTACCTCCCACATTTCGCGCGAACCATGCGATTCCCTCAACCTGATGATCTGTCAGCCACCTTTTTTTGAGGACAAGATCAGGGGATATGTGATTCTCCCCGTGCCGCATGGCTCCAGTTATCTCGTAAAGTCCCGCATACCTGCAAACGCAAAGATACCGATCAATCGTGATAGGTCTGCTAAAGATGGGAAGGACAAAAGCAACTCTCTCATGCTGTCCTTTGGCTGGCTCGAGTACGCCCGTCGAGGCTGAGTCTCGCCCGCTCCTCCCCGAAGCAATTGGCCTTGTCGGAAAACAGGATATTCCCTGGTAGCAAATCCATGAAAGAAGAGAATCTGCAGGAGCTGTTGGACGAAGCCCGCAGGCATTCTCGTTTTCACCATTGTTCTTTAGGTACTTTCTCAATATCCTATCGATAATCTCTTGTACTTCCAAGCTTTCAATATAGCCAAGAAGCTTTTCATACTTTGATCTAAAGAACTCACTTCCCGAGTTTCTTGGGGCCATTTCCCACCGGCTTGCCCCCTGGTCGACCTTTTGCTCTTCTTTAGTACCAGTGAGTCTTGTCCAATAGCTTGGCGATCCGAGACAACCGACAAGGCTTGCCATAAGAGGGTTCTCAGGCTCGATTCTGTCAACGATGTGCTGCCTGCAGCGGAAGTACTCGGTCCACTCTTCAGGTGTAAATGCATGCGCAACACGAGGGCTTAAGGGAGAATGCAATTTACCAGAGATTTGTATTTCCTGACCAAGTATTTCTCGCTGAGAAGCCGTAAGCTCGATAAACTGTCTTACGGAAACCGCAAGTAACGTGCTATCGAGATTCCCATCTGCCGTATCGATTGTCATGGTCTCTGGGGATTCCCACCCAAGAAGGACAGGTCCCTTCACGGTGTCCGACTGTTCGAGGATGCGTGCAAGTCCGAGAAGCTCCATGTGAGAGAAGAGGTCATCGACCGTACCAGGCAACTTCACCATAGCTGGTCACCTGCCGATACTCTTACGTCGGCTGCTCTGAGGAGCGCCTCTAGATAGGCCATTCTCCAGTAGCCAAAATCTTTGTTCGTTTGATGCACGATGTACTCCCAATAGCCTCGGTCATAAAGTTCGGAAATGCTTGGCAGGTATTGCACGCAAAAGTTTGAGGTGCCAGTGAGAGATACCCCCGAGAGAGCAAACGAATCTCTCCCATGCCCATGTGACGTGCCAATCAACCTTGTCACGAGGGATCTGTCTATACTGCTGCCGACAAGATCTCCCCATGCGATTGCGGCAGATACTTGCTCATGTCTCCAGTTCGTAAGCCCTAGTCGCTGGTAGACCTGTTTCATCTCACGACGAGACAGGGGAAGACCCTTGGCCAAAGGTTTCCGTGAGGCATTGCCGGACCATGTAAGCATTTTCTGGAAACGCTCATCTGCTTTACCATCGTCGTGTCTCCGTGCTGCCTCGATGAGGTCATCTCGTATTGGTTGTAAGATGCCAAGAATTGTGCTGAGCGATTCCGCTACGTTCGCAACATCTCGTGCATGAGATTCAAGCGTGATGCAGTCTGAGGCTGTAATTTCTTCCTCCATCACCTGTTCGTCAGAGAGGTTTGGATGACAGATGATAATTACCTGCTTAAACGCACCGTCCCGACTTTCGTCTTCCAAACCCGTTGGAACAAATACGAGTTCAGGAGTACCAATCTCGTGCTTTGTCTTGCTGTCTATGCAGATACTGGACTGAATCGCGTTTGTAAATGAGAGAATCGGGCTATCTTCTTCGTCACGGCTATCATCATTCCGCCAGACAAGTGCTTCGCGTCGAAGGCTCTCGGTAATGGTTAGCATCTCTTCTTTGGCTGACTCGCTCAGTGCAAGATGAGAATGCTCGTCAAGGATAAAGGGAAGACTGGAGGGCGTTTCCATTTCGCCCCTCGTTCGCACTTCTTCGTAGATGTCAAGCATCTCAACAGCCATTACGCTGTTGTCGGGGTGCAATAGCCCTGCCTCGCTTTCGTCCAGAATGACAGTGCTTCCCGGATGAAGCCTTGCTGTCGCTAGGGAAGTGCACTCAAAGGAAATCCCATCGTCTGATATAAAGGCACGAAGAGATTTAGCAGATTCTTGCTCCGAATAGCTCGCGTTGGCTTTTTTTAGAACTGGGATTGAGCATGGCAGCATTTCTCCAGACAGAGGCGGTACGCGCTCGATGACGCTGATTGCCGTTTGGGCATCGTCGGGAAGGTCTCTCCTCACAACTACGGTCACGTCCAGATCGTCTTCTGCGAGCTCGTCTCGGAGCCAGAGCGTAAGGTCAGCTAAAGCGAGAGGACCATTATTGCTTGTCTGCGATTTGCTACTGTCCTCAGTCTCCCTCACCGGTCGGTCGACTTGGGTTCCAAGCTCAGCTGCAAGCTGCTCATCAGTGTGTGAGAGATACTCAACATCCCATGATTCGAGTCTCTGAAGAACCGGTCTACGCAACTTTTGAGTAGGCAGAGAATGCTGTGCAATCCATGCGGAGGACACTCCTTCGCTTGGAAGTGTCTCCATCCACCTCTTACAAGAGGCAAGTTCCTCATTGTCATATGGATAACCTTGTTTTACTGTACAAGGAACATCAAAGACGATAACTTCACTTGAGGGATAGTGACCAAATCGGTTGACTCGTCCAATCCTCTGAACAAGTGCCTGAGCTGATGCGAGTTCTGTCACCATTGTGTGACAATCGTAGTCAATGCCAACCTCAAGTGCCTGGGTGCCCACGATGAAACTGGGTGAGTCGGTGTGGTCACGAGAGAGAATCCTTTGAATGACGGAATCCCTATCATAAGGTCTCATTCTGCCCATCACGCATGCGACGGTGTTTGGATCAACGTGCTTGCATAGTTGCTCGACAGTTCCCGTTACCATGGCAACGGTGTTCAAGATGACAGACACGGTGTCGTTGTTCTGCTCGTGAGCCGTGAGGGCTGCGCTGACAATGGCATCGATGTATGCGCTCCTGCTCTTGTTTCCCTCTCTTAGCGTAATGTGTTTTGGTGCCAAGACTCTTTGGGCGAGACGATCATCCTCCCTTATATCCTTGTCAGTAAGAGCGATGGTTACGCTCTCGTCAGTGCTTTCTGGAGGTGTTGCCGTCGATTCGACTACCTGAAGAGGTGTCACGGGAAAACAGCGCTGCTGCGACATGCCCTCGATGCGTTTTACCTGGCGAGCAGTCATGACCAGTTGTCGGTTGAGATGGGCCTCGTCGACAACCAGGACGGTGTCATAGGCAAGAAGACCTGCCTCGATAGGGCGAGCGCCGTGGCTCAGCCCGTAACCCCTGAACAGCAGCCTGCTTCCAAACATGTCTGGTGTGGAGCAAATCACCATGGGTGCCTCTGGATGAGAGCGCCATTCACGGTTGAGGCCAAACGTTTCCGTTCCACCGTGCATGCTGTCGACGCGTAATGGAAGGGCGTCTTCCGTGTCGTGGTCCGAAGGTGCTCCTTGTCGCAACAGCAGGCCCTTTGCAACCTCGTAAAGGATGGGAGCGTTCTTAGCATCTGGTGAGAGAATCTCATGAAGCTGAGCAGATATTTCTTTCGCATGTAGGTACTGGGAGTCGACGAGAGCACGGCGATTGACGGTAAGGCAGAGCCTTCGGGGAAGACACAGTGGAATGCCGTAGCGACCGGCGTAGGCATTAAGAAAAACATGAATCTCGATAACTGCCGTCTTGCCGGAACCCGTTGGAGAGACGATTTGATCTGGCCACGTACCATGTTCTGCAACGCCTGTCATGAGACGTATCTGCCAGTTGTATGGTTCATGACCCCCATTGATGGCAGAAAAGAATTGCTTGAACTTCTCAACGAGAGTTTCCATGATGACCCCCCTACTCCTCATCTTTTGATATGTGGGCAGGAGAGTCGGGGATGTCAAATGGAACAAGTAGGCCGCCTCCGAGGTGACGTGTTTGGCCGATGGCCGTGATTGCCTCGTCGCATCCAAGTACAGAGAGGTCAATGATCGCGCGCTCCCCTACAAGCATGCTCCCCTTGTTTGTCCGGTGCACAAATCGCCTAATGTCCTCGGTGGGAACGATCCGTCCTCCACAAACGCTCACACCCTTCTCCTCAACCGACCGTGAAAGTGATACTCTGCCGACATCTCCTGAGGCAATATCACCAAATATGTCGCGCCACACATAGCCAATGGCGATGCGAGCATCGTCCTCAACTGACCAACGGCTGCCATCGTCCTTGCTTCTTGTGGGAGGGCGGCTGTTCGAGATAAAGAGTGGATGTGTTTCAAAGAGACGGCGACAGCCAGAGGGGACAGGCTTCCAGAAATGGGAGAGATCGATCCTCTCTCCCGTAAGACAGACGTTCATGTTGCCAAGTTGCCTAGAGTACAGATGTTTAATCTGCGATAGCGCACGGACAATCAGGCTTTCTTCTCCTATGGGAGCATCTGTGGGAATCATGACGAGGATTGCTGTTCCAGCGGGCCTGTAGTCATCTCTAATGGGAAGGTTACGTGAGATGAGCTGAATCGCGAGGCCGTTGGGGCGTGAACGAAATCGTTTATCGGGACCTTGCATAATGGACGGCAATGAGTCACCCACGTATTTCGCAAGGGCTCTGTGTAGGCAGGTTGCCCACGTAGTGAAAGTGTCAACTTCGATGACGCTTTCATCTATATCCAGCAGAAAGCCTGCTTGCCAAGGAGAATTTGTATCCGTTTGCTCATTCGATTGGAATTGATAATACGCGCTTGAGATGCAACTAGATGGGGGAGGGCACGTCTGCTCTATCTGCTCCGAGAGGTGTTTATCCTTTGCCCGATGAGAGGCGTTCAGGTAGTAGTTTTGAAGCTCATTGCTTCGACCTTGCGCAGCTACTAGGGTTCGTGTTGCGCTAAACGAGGGGGCGCAGCGATGGAGATCCGTATCAGATGGCGTCCTGTTTTCTACGAGCAACCTGACTGGACTCTCCGCTTCACCAAGATAGGGGACTTCTTGGGCGATAGCTTCGAGACGACGCTGCCGCTGCTCTGCGGGTCCCTCATTCCAGAACCACGTTATAGGGCCGGAGAGAAAGGACTTCTCTGATGCAGTTCGCTCCTTTTTCCCCCTGTCGGAAAAGCCTTTGACTTCACCGCAGTTTCTATAGGCGATGGCAGTGCTCTGCGATTTAATCGACGAGGGCAGATCAATGGCATCTGGTGGATTCTGCTCAAACCAAGAGAAGAGATCCTTATCCTCGTTCGAGAGCCCTTTGGTTGTGGACAGACCCTCCTGACGCTCGAGAGAGAAGGCGCCAGCAATGAGTGCCGAATATAGTCTGAGAGGAGTAGGGAATGCCTCAATACCCCCTGAGGTGTTGCGTCCTTGGTAAAAGCCAAGGAGAAAGTCGGCAGCTATCGAGAGAGGCATAGCTACTCCCCGGTTGAGGAATCGTTGATGCCTTCGAGGACGCGCGGCTCACCCAGCACCTCAAGAACCTGACCATTCCAGTTGAGTCCAGCGATTTCGTGGGCTTTCTCGTACGCCTCGTCGAGGAGTTTGTCGGCATCTTCTATGGAAAGAGGTGCAAACTGTATCTCTTTGCCAAAGCGCTCGTAGAGGGTGACTTTTGGGGCTTCCTTCTCAACGAGGTGTGCATTCGCCCTGAGAACAAGCTCGGCATCGGCGCGGGCCATGGCGTCGAGGGCCACAGCAGCGAGCAGACAGCGAATGGCACGATTACCCTCTGGACCACGGCCAAACTCGAGCGTCCTAAGCGTAGCAAAGCTCAAGACGCGCGAACGAATGATGCGTTTGACAGAGATCCCATCCAGGGCATCCTGTCCGACGCCTGGGGGAATGGCACCAATGACCAGCTTGCTTCCCGAAACCACACCCTTGTCCGCACTGACATGAGAAATGCCCATGCGGTCGCATAGGACATCGGCGTCTTTTGGCGAGAACTTGATGCTCGCACCAACGGGGTCGATACGAGCACCACTACGATGTGTTATTACTTTCGTAGGTTCGGAGTCTTGGTCGGTTAGCACGCCGATGATTTCGCCAGTAACGGATGAAGCAAATCGAGCTTGTTGGGTCTTTCGTGTGCTGTCCCAGGCACCGAACAGAATTGTAATCGGGCTTATTGAGATGATGTCATCTGCGTGCGCAGGCGATGCATTCCGAACAGAGAGGTATTCGGGACTATTGATAATTGGCTCGGTTGGGTTATCAGCGATGGCGCCGAGGCGGATGTGAGCGTCATATGCACGATGCGGTAGGCTAAGGTCACTCTCAACAATAAATGGTTTGTCATTCTTGTAATAGGTTACGATAATACGAGGCATTCTGCAGAGGGTTTTCTGGCCTTCCTTGATTGCTTGTTGAAGTGCGGCTTCCTCTCGGTTTGACGTAGATGTGCGAGAATCAATCAGACAGGTTTTCGTGGGGATGCCGTCAAAGTTCCTTGTCTCGAACACATATGTTGCTCGGCCGTTTTCCTGAGCGCTCAGGGCATATTTGGCAGGAGCCACCTGCATCTGCTCCCCACCGGCAACCCCAAGTTCCGTAACTTGCGCTAGGGCTGATGCTCCCCCGGCATGAGCGGTCTGTTCCAAAACTGCATAGGTCATTTTCTCCATTGCGATTCTCCTTACTGCTACTTAATATGCTATTGCTCATCTACATATAGTACATTCTCGGTATATGGACGACGTTTGGTCTAACTTCCCCCCGTGTTCTGCGTGAATGGCAACATTTAAGGTACAGACGGTTTGACGCTATCTTTTCACCAGACAAATCTGTGCAAATCTCTTTGCAGGGTTCCTTTGCGTACGTCATACTAAAAAAGCCCTTTTGGTACGCGTCGGTGCGTTACTCCTTCGTTGAGGGTGCTATTTAATCTGTAGCTAGGTATTGTTTTGTATTTTGGCTGCACCTGTCGGTGCAGCCCCTTCGTTTGTAGGCAGCCTGTTTCAATCAGTGCTCCTAATGGGAAGATGAGTTTTCCCGCATAAAGTAACTAGTTCATATGACTTCCTCCTCTCGCCTTCTGAGAGCAGTATATGCGGCGTCGCGGACACAAATAGAAGCCGGGCAAGGTCAGCCGAAGAGTCATCGTCCATACCTCCCTGTTCCTGCAACGGTCGCCTCCGCCCCAAGCCGCGTGAGATAGTATTGGGGCGAAGAGACCTTTGCCCGATACCACACCAGAGATTCTGGTTCTCGAGATGGACGTGAACATGATTAAGCTTGCGCTTGCCGATCTTGACGACACGCTCATCCCCTTTGGCGCCGCCTGTGCGAGTGACCGTGCCCGTGCCGCCATACATTCCGTGCACGACGCTGGCATGTTCTTTGGCCCCGTGACGGGTCGGGTCCCCGCTGCCATGGAGTGGATGTTCTCGGGTGACGCGACCTGCTATTCCACGGGTGCCTTTGCCAACGGACAGATTGTGAAGGTGGAGGGTGAGGTCGTACAGCTCGTCACGCTCCAGGGATGCTACCTACAACGCGTTGCCAAAGTCCTCGATGAGATTGGCCTCGATGCTTGGCTTGCGGTTTACAGCCCTACCGATCTCTCTGATGTGAGCATCGTGACCACGCGACCTCAAAGTGTGATTGACAATCCGCCCAAGACCTGGGGCAGCGAAGTCCACGGCATCGTGGAGCGCGTGTCCCCAGGACCCTACGTCAAGGCCAATGTGCAGTTCCGCTGCTCGCGTGAGCAGATTTCCATGATTCGGGACCGTCTTGTCCGGGAGATTCCCGAGTTGCGATTTGTCTTTCCGAGTCTTGTCGCCGAGGTTCTTGACGTCAACGTGGGGGAGTGGGACAAGGGAGACTCCGTCCGTCTCATCGCAAAGCGCCTGGGTATCTCGCTTGACGAGGTCGTGGTCTTTGGCGACTCGGATAATGACCTCTCGATGATTGAGGTCGTACCCAACTCCGTGGCCGTGGCCAACGCGGCAACGTCTGTATTGGATGCAGCCCGCTGGCACATTGGCTCGGCCGAGGATAATGCTGTCGCGACCGCCCTTCTCGACCTCGTCGAGGCGGCAGAGACGGGACGGACGCCGTCGTTCATGCGACAGTGATGTGGCAAAACGGCTGCATATAGTGTGAGGCAACAACCGAAGGGCGTGCCATTGGCCCCTGGGTGACTTCTGGTCGCAAGAATCCCATTAGACTAATTTGTTGCAAATGGTACAGACCGAGTTCAACCAGTCCAGTTTGCTGCGCCCTTTTTTGAAGCAAGTTGAGCTGGTGTGATGATTATGTGAACATAAAATAAGAGGAAACATACATTGCCTTGGGGGAGGTGATGACCAGATATGAACAAGCGAACAGTACATATTGTCCAAGTCCTATCACATTCGACAGAGCCCTGTAGCATAAGTGGTTTGGCCAGGGAATTTAGGGTCTCCGAACGTACCATCCGCAATGACCTCACCATTCTCAACGTCTTTCTCTCCAAGGAGTCATTGGGGCAGATTTCGCTTGCCGCAAAGGGCGTCATCATCCTGCCAGAGGGATTCTCAAAGGCGGAGGGACTCCTCCCCGTGGAGGATACGTTCGCCTACAAGATGTCAGTCGATGAGCGCATGGAGCTCGGGGCCGCTATTCTCATCTCGGCTACCGACTACATGACCCTTGGCAACCTCGCGGACATCTTCTCGGTGAGCAGGGCCACCATCCTCAATGATCTCGATGGGATCAAGCAGCGAGTACGTGATGCGGGGCTTGAGGTGGTCTCCAAGCCAAGCTGCGGCGTCATTGTGCATGGTGAGGAGATGCTGCGCCGCAAGTTCCTTCTCGGTTTCATATCCGGAGATGCGCCCATCGTTGACAAATGGTTCTCCCTGCCCGAGAACGTCTCGATGCGCGAGGATGCCATCATCATCAAGAAGATCCTTAACGAGCAGTGCCATGCATCGGGTTGTGATGTTCCTGACCAGCCGTTTCAGCTCCTGACCTCCTACCTCTGCCTTGCTGTTTCTCGCAGTAGAAGGGGCATGTGCATCGGCGAGTCCGATGTGGCTCTCGATGGCTGCTCACCGGAAGACGTCGGCTCATTTGAGCGTAAGACCGTCAATCTTGTGGGCCAGTACTGCTCGGTCGCTCTTGGTCCCAGCGAGGTCCTGGCCTTTGCCAGCTTCAGGCAGAAGCTTCGCGGCCAGGGCGAATCGCAGTTCAACATCTACGACATGCGCGTGCAGAAGCTCTCGCGCGTCTTCATCAGGAACGTCTCTGACTGCATCGGCATCGATCTGAATAACGACTATGACCTCTTCGAGTACCTCTCCAACCATCTTGAGTCCATGTTCACCACCGAGCCGTCGCGCTTTCCCGAGAACCCTGCCCTGACCGAGTGCGTCAATGACCGACCCGAGGTTCTTTCGGCGGTTCAGGATAACCTAGGGCTACTCGAAGACTATGCCGAGCGAGAGATCACGCATGTTGAGACCCTGTACATCGCCCTACATATCTGTGCAGCGCTCGAACGGCGCAAGAGTCAGAAGGCCAAGCCACGTGTGATCGTGGTGTGCGATGGGGGTGTCGGCACGTCGCAGCTTCTCGCTGAGGAGCTGCGCAACCGCTTTGACATCAAGATAGTCAAGGTCCTCCCCGCGCACGATACGCCCTATATCGAAACGTATTATGCCGACCTGGTCATCTCGACGGTGCCTCTTTCAAGTTGTCCCGTGGATACCGTGGTGGTACGTCTTCCCCTCAGAGAAAAGGGATACCAGACGATCAGGGCGAAGCTCGCTACCATCGAACCGGTCGTCAGGCTCTCGGACCCTGAGGAGGAGGTCACCGCTCAGGGGATTCTCGAGCGAATCGAACCCATCATCCGCAGGCATGTTCCCAATGACAACGACCTCGTCAAGGCCATTCGCCTGGAGGTATGGAACTGCTTCCACGCGACCCAGGATCTCGAGAACCAGCTCATCGCCCCGTTTCTTCATCAGCTCCTCCCACCCAGCCACATTCAGCTCGACGTGGCGTGCGATAACTGGCGTAGCGCCATATGTCGTGCGGCAAGGCCCCTTGTGGAGATGGGCTATATCGAGGAGCGATACGTGAAGGGCATGATTGAGGACACGGAGAAGTATGGGCCATACAGCGCTCTCGTACCGGGCTTTGCGGTGCCGCACAGTGCACCGGAGAACGGTGCGGTCAAGATGGGCATGAACCTCATCAGGCTTAAGGATCCCGTGAGTTTTGGTAGCGAGGAAAACGACCCCATCCGGTTCGTCTGCGTGCTCAGTGCCGTGGATCACAAGATGCATCTCCGGGCATTCACCAATTTGGTCGACCTCCTCACCATGTCAAGCAACGGCTTCTTCGAGGCACTCACCAAGGCGAAAAGCCCCGAGGAGGCATCGCTCGCCATCGAGCAGTTCGAGTTCATGATTGTTTAGGTACGAAGAGCGCTTTGTGCTAAAAGTATCATCTTTCATATAAGAAGATGATTCTACTAATTATTCATGTTCTGCGCATTCGAATAGTTCGTTTCACAAAACAAATCGTATTTCGGGGAATATTCCGTTAATGCAAGGGCCTTCGCCAAAAAATGAAACACCTTAGTCTGTTGTGCATATTTTATGAACAATAGAATACTCGTAAAGGATGCCAGGACTGCCGGTTTGCGGCCCAAGGCAGGTGACGAATGTGAGGTGGGGTTACTCGTGCTTGGCAAAGAAACTATCATGAGGGAGCTTACGGCGATCGATCTCGACGTCGAGAGCTACGAGCAGGTGTTCGATACCATGGGCGCCCGGTTCCGCAAGCTGGGATACGTCAACGACACGTACCTTCCCTCAATAAAAAAGCGCGAGGCCCAGTACCCTACCGCACTTCCCGTTGAGCCCTATCCCATTGCCATTCCACATACGGAAGCCACTGCGATAATTCATCCGTTTATTGCACCGGTTCGCCTGAGGGAGTCTGTCAAGTGGGGTGACATGTCCAATCCGGACAATATGTTCGATGTGAGGCTCGTATTCATGCTTGGCTTCAAAGATCCTGGCGAGCATATCGAGTTGCTTCAGATTCTCATGTACAACTTCCAGAAGCCCGAGTGGGTAGACGGGCTGTTCGCCGCTACGACCGAGGACGAGCTTTATGACGCCGTCATCTCCATGGAGTGGAGGTCGGAATAAATCCGTGTGCACGAGCGTTTCCAGTGGATTCGAATAGAACGAGGGGAGGTATTTGATATGCCAGTCAAGGTAGTCGTTGCGTGTGGAAGCGGTGTCGCCACTTCGCAGACCGTGGCCTCGAAGGTCAACCGCATGCTGAAGGCCGACAAGATTAACGCTGAGGTCGAAGCCGTCGACCTCAAGAGCGTTGATCGCCATCTGAAGGGTGCTGCGGCCTACATCACCATCGTCAGGGACAAGAGGGAGTATCCCCTCCCTGTCATTGACGGAATCGCGTTTCTGACGGGTGTGGGCCAGAAGGAACAGTACGCAAAGCTTCTCGATGCAATCAAGAACTTCAAGGGTTAATGCCTGCGGGCTAGATTCAGGGCGAAGAGATATAAAAAGAGGGGTGGTAACCAATGCTTGATGCTGCAAATGCTTGGGTTCAAGGCTTTCTGAGCAGCGTGGGCGCAGCCGTTTTCGTGCCCATCATCATGATCATCATGGGTATTATCGTGAGGATGAAGGTCAAGGATGCCATCAGTGCGGGCATCCTGCTCGGCGTTGCCTTTACCGGCATGTCGATGCTCATCAGCTACATGTCTGGCATTATCCAGCCTGTTGGTCAGGCCATGCTGACTCGACTCGGGATCGACCTTCCCATCATCGACGGTGGCTGGACCACTATGGCGGCCATAGCGTGGTCGTGGCCATATGCGATACTCATGTTCCCGCTTCTGATCGTCATCAACATCATCATGCTGATGTTGAACAAGACGGAGACCTTCAATGCCGACCTCTGGAATGTCTGGGGAAAGATTTTCACGGCCATCGGTGTCGTGGCGGTCACCGGCTCCGTGCCCCTGGCCTTTGTCATCGCGGCAATCCAGATCGTCTTCGAGCTCAAGACGGCCGACCTCTTCAAGGACGAGATCTATGAGCTCACGGGGATTCCTGGCGTAACCTGCACGCACAAGATGGTTTTCCTGAGTGCCATCTTCTATCCCATCGACAAGCTTCTTCGCAAGATTCCCGCCCTCGACAAGCAGGCCGACGCGGCTGCCCTGAAGGAGAAGGTCGGCATCTTTGCAGAGAACCACGTCCTTGGATTCATCATTGGCTGCCTATTCGGGGTAATGGGCGGATACGATGTCCCTGCCATCCTGACGCTTGGCATTCAGGCCGCGATGTGCCTTACGCTCTTCCCGGTCATCTCCAAGTACTTCATGGAGTCGCTGTCCCCGATCTCTGAGGCCGTCTCCGATTACATGCACAAGAAGTTCGCCGACAAGCAGCTGGTTGTCGGCCTCGACTGGCCGTTCCTGGGCGGCTCGAACGAGATTTGGCTTGCCGTGATCTACAGCATTCCCATCACCGTTCTCTTCTCGTTCCTTCTTCCCGGCAATGGTCTTCTTCCGTTTGCTGGCATCGTGAACATCGCCCTTGCCGTTCCTGCATACCTGGTCACTCGCGGTAACCTGCCACGCATGATCATCCTCTGCACGCTGGGCGTTCCCATCTTCCTGTATGTCGGCACCGCATTTGCACCGTTCGTGACGACTCTTGCAAACAGCACGGGCGCGGTCGCCAATCTCGGCACCTCGATGATCTCTAACTCCTGCATCGATGGCCCCGTCTTCACGTACGCGTTCGCAGAGTTCCTCGACGTCATCCACGGGAACTTCTTCCCGATGATCATCCTGGTCATCTGGCTTGCTGGCTACTTCTTCATGTACAGGGACCTCAAGAAGGAGGCGGCAGCAAAGAAGTTGGCAGATGCCGACAACGAGGTGGCAGATATCGCCACCGAGTAGGACTGTCTTTTGGTCTGGCCACAGGCGGGTCTTCCGATGCCTGTGGTCAGGCGTTTTCACACTATGGCTTAAAGGAAAGGGGCGCGTCAATGCTCGAAGATATGAAGCTCAAGGTCATGAACGTCGCGAAGCGGGCTCAGCGTGAAGGGATGTGCAAGCACAGGTCGGGAAACTTCTCCTCAAGAGACCCAAAGACGGGCTATATCGTCATTACGCCTACGAGTGTTGACCGCGAGGACCTTGTCGCTCCTGACATGATCGTCATGGATCTCGAGGCCAACGTCATTGAGAACCAGACGGGACTTCGCCCCACGAGCGAGGCGCTCATGCATCTCATGATCTACAAGACGCGGCCGGACGTGATGTCGATTGCTCATACGCACTCGATGTACGCGACGGTCTTTGCCGTGCTGAACAAGCCCATCCCCGCCGTCGTCTACGAGATTGCCAATCTGAACTGCTCGAAGGCACGTATTCCCGTTGCTCCTTACGGCCGTCCTGGTACACCAGCTCTTGCCGAGTCCATCGTTGGCCCAGCGAAAGAGGCTGACGTATTCCTGATCCAGGGGCACGGTGCGGTCGCCGTGGACGAGACGAGCATCGATGAGGCATACCTTAAGGCCTGTTACATCGAAGAGCTTGCCGAGCTCTATCACCATGCCCTGACCGCTGGTGGTGGAAAGGAGCCCGACTCGTTCCCCGTCGAGGAACTCCAGAAGTGGGAGTATCCGAAAGAGATCAAGTTCCCCAACAGATAGCAGACCTTCCGAGGTACGCCCACGTCCGACGTGCATGGATGTGGGCGTACCTTCCGACCGCATGCGCCATCATGCCGTATTCATGCCAATCCAAGCGAAGCAAATCATGACGAAGAAGAACAACCAGAAGCAGTTCAAGCTCCAAAAGGTGCATGAGCTCAAGAAGGTGCCGCCTATCTCGACAAAGGCGCGCATCATCACCTTTGTCGAGCTTGTCGTCGTATGCGCCGTCTGGCTCTTCTCGGCGTTCGCGCTGTTCGACAATGATGACGTTCTCTCCATGGTCCTGCTGGGCGTCGTCTTCTTTCTCTGCGTGGTCTCGATGTACATGGTGCGCGCGGCCCTGGAGTCCAGGCGTCGCTACGGGAAGGTTGACTCCAAGTCCTGCTTCTATTACAGCCAGATGGTCAAATACGACCAGAAGTGGTCTCTCTGGATAGGTCTGTCCTTCTTTGCGGTGTTTGCGGTCGGAAGGTGGCTCTTCCCCTCCCCAAACCTAGACATGACGGCTCTTGATATCGCCACGAGCTTCTACCTGGGCTATATCTGGACAACAAAGTACAAGGGAGAGGAGCGTACGCCTTTCCAGTACATGGAGGCGGTATTCCTCTTGCTGGTGCTCGTGTCGAACTACATCGTCTACTTCATATAAGAGGTGAGTGTCCATGAAAAAGATCATCAACACACCCGAGGGGTACACCGACGACATGCTCAGGGGAATCTATGCATCTCACCCTGACAAGGTGACATATGCCGCAGGCGACCTTCGCTGCTATTGCAGTGCCAACAAGAAACCCGGCAAGGTTGCCATCGTTACGGGCGGAGGCACTGGTCACCTGCCGCTCTTCTTGGGGTACGTGGGCGACGGACTTCTCGATGGCTGCGGTGTTGGCGGTGTGTTTCAGTCTCCGTCGGCCGAGCAGATCTATAACGTCTCCAAGCAGGTCGAGACGGGTGCGGGCATCTTGTACCTCTACGGCAACTACACCGGTGACATCATGAACTTTGATATGGCGTCGGAGATGCTCGAGATGGACGACGTCGAGGTCAGGTCTATTGTCGGTGCCGATGACGTCCTCTCCGGCAGCAACGTCTCTACACGTCGTGGCGTTGCCGGGATATTCTTCATGTACAAGGCCGCTGGTGCCAAGGCCGATCAGATGGGCACCCTTGACGAGGTCCTTGCCGCTGCGAAGAAGGCTGGTGATAACGTTCGCACCGTCGGCTTTGCGTTGACGCCCTGCGTCATCCCGGAGGTCGGTCACGCCAACTTCGAGCTTTCTGATGACGAGATGGCCTTCGGCATGGGCATCCATGGCGAGCCAGGCATATGGAATGGCCCAATCAAGACCGCCGACGAGCTTGCCCAGGAGGCCGTGGAGGAGATCCTCAAGGACATGCCGCTTGTCGAAGACGACGAGGTTGCACTTCTCGTCAACGGCCTTGGTGCTACGAGCGCTGAGGAGCTTTACATCCTCACTGGTTCAGTCCGCGCGCAGCTCAAGGCCAGGGGCATCAAGGTCTATCGCTCCTGGACCGGCGAATATGCCACCTCGATGGAGATGACGGGTGCATCCATTTCGATCTGCAGGGTTGACGATGAGCTCAAGGGATACTTCGACTATCCCGTCGACACGCCTTTCGTGAGCCAGAGGTAGCTCTTCGGATCTGCTGGAAAGCGAAGGGGGTATGTAATGGAGAAGCTTGTCATCAGTGATGTTCCCGAGATGTTCGACCATGTGGCCCAGGTCTTTGCGGAGAGGAAGGACGAGCTCTGCGCCATGGACGCCGTCATGGGTGATGGTGACCTTGGCCTGACCATGAGCAAGGGCTACGGAGCGCTGCCCGACTTCATGCGCGACCTCGAAGGCGAGGGGGACATTGGCAGGATGATGTTCAAGGCGGCCATGAGGATGCAGAACGTCGTGCCTTCCACCATGGGTACCCTCATGTCCTCGGGCATCGCGGAGGCCGGCAAGGCCCTCAAGGGAAAGACCGAGCTTGTACCTGCTGACGTGGTCACCTATATCATCCAATTTGCCGCCGGCATAAAGAAACGCGGCAAGTGCGAGCTAGGTGACCGCACCGTACTCGACTCCATCAACGCCGGTGCCGTCAGGGCCTCGGATTGCATCGCCGACAACCCCGGGGCCAGCTTCCTTGACGTCATGGCTGCCGCCACGAAGGGCGCGGAGGAGGGGTGCGAGGCGACCAAGGACATGCTGCCCAAGTACGGTAAGGCTGCCGTTCATGCCGCCAAGGCCAAGGGCGTCGTCGATCAGGGCGCGCTTGCGGGCAAGTACATGCTCGAGGGTATCGAGAGCTACTTCGTCAGTCGGGGCTAATCGGCAGGACCATCAGATCATGGGGCGAGGAAAGACACGTCCCGCCCCCTACGCGTATCGAAAGGCGGTTTCATCATGCTCTATAACGACCCGAAGGCTTTTCGCGAGGACATGCTCAAGGGCTACGTGGCCGCCTATCCCGACTACGTCGTCGAAGTACCTGGTGGCGTAGCCCGCGCCACAAAGATGCCCGTGGGCAAGATCGCTGTCATCAACGGCGGTGGATCGGGCCACTACCCGGCCTTCTGCGGCATCGTGGGAGACGGTTTCATGGATGCCACTGTCGTGGGCAACGTGTTCACGTCTCCCTCTACGGAGGACGTGCTTGGCGTGGCCAGGTCCGTCGAGCAGGGGTCGGGCATCTTTATCGTTGGCGGCAACTATGCGGGCGACAAGATGAACTTCAATATGGCACGTGATCGTCTCGTGGAGGAGGGTATCGATGCCCGATCTTTCTACATCACGGATGACGTGGCTGCCGCACGACCCGAGGAGAAGGAGAAGCGGCGAGGCAACGTAGGAACCTTCATGGTGTTCAAGGCGGCGGGTGCCGCTGCCGCGGCGGGCGTCTCGTTTGACGATCTCGTACGCATCACCGCCAAGGCCAACGATCGTACCCGTACCATGTCCATGGGTTTCCGAGGTTGCACGCTGCCTGGGGAGGCGGCCCCGCTCTTCCACGTACCCGAGGGCAAGATGGAGGTCGGCCAGGGCATACATGGCGAGCCAGGTGTGGGGGAGGACGATCTCAGGTCTGCGGCCGAGGTCGCACGGATTCTCGTCGACCGCGTCTTGGCGGAGGCGCCCGTGGATGACTCCAAGCGTATCGCCGTCATCCTGGACGGACTTGGGTCCACCAAGTACGAGGAGCTCTTCGTGGTATGGGGTACGGTTCGTAAGCTTCTCGAAGACAGGGGCTATACCCTCGTGGAGCCACTTGTGGGCGAGTACGTCACGTCTCTCGACATGGAGGGTATCGCGCTGGCCGTGGAGTACCTCGACGAGGAGCTCGAGACCTACTGGAGCGCCCCGTGCGACACCGCCTCGTTTCGTAAGGGTGCAAGCTCCATGGCATCGGGCGAGCGCAAGGTATATGCCGAGGCCACCGAGGGGGTCGATTCTTTCGAGCAAGGTTCCGCTGCTTCCGTTGCGGCTGCCGATTACATGGTCGGGGCCCTTGGGCGCATGAGCCAGGCGATTGCTGCCGCCGAGCCCGAGCTTGCAAGGATCGATGGTGTTGCGGGAGACGGAGATCATGGACGCGGGATGGTTAAGGGTTCCACCTTCGCCTACGAGACTGCTCGGGCGGCATTTGATAGGGGAGCCGCGGCGGGGTCTGTCCTCAGGGAGGCCGGAAGGGCCTGGGCTGCCAAGGCTGGTGGTACCTCGGGCGTACTCTGGGGCTCAGCGCTCGAGGCTGCGGGTGACATAGTGGGTGACCACTCGACGGGCTATGACACTCGGATTGCCGCCGAAGCGGTCAGGGCCGCCTGTGAGAAGATGCTTTCGCTCGGTGGGGCACACCGCGGTGACAAGACCATGCTTGACTGTCTGATTCCATTCGAGGAGGCCCTCGAGGTCTCTGCCGCTAGGGGAGAGGCGCTCCTCGATGCATGGGCCGAGTGCGCGGAGGTTGCCCAGAGGTCTGCCGAGGAGACGGCCAATCTCGTGCCCAAGGTAGGCCGCGCCCGTCCTGCGGCGGAGCGCTCCCTAGGCACGCCTGATGCAGGCGCCGTTTCCATGGCCCTCTGCATCAAGGCCGTTCTTCCCCAGGGACAGACTCGCTAGGAGCCTCTTCCCGAACGTCATGCATTCCATGACACCATATCTGGGCATGCCCGTCAGATACCCTCGATGGGAGTGTGGTAGACCTCGACGAAGTGTCCTTCTACCACATCTACGACCGTATACCCGCAGTTGGTCTGGCGTACGCTCCAGAACCTGTCAAGGGGGATGTTGAACATGCGTCCCATGATTGCGCAGTTGATTCCGCTATGGGCCGCCACGAGAATGCATTCATGACAGCTCGACTCAGGAAGAAGAACCTCATCGACGAAGGCCTGGGCGCGAGCATACACGGCATCGAAAGACTCTCCCCCCATGGGTGCCTGGTAGCGTTTGGGGTGCGCTTCGTAGTCGTGCATGCCGTTGAAGAGAACGAACCAAGGCGTATGCCGATAATGCGTGCCCTCCCTGATGCCATATCCATGCTCAAGCAGCCGCTCGTCCTTAACGATGGGAACGTCACGGTTGGCAAGTACGATGCGGGCGGTTTTGATGGCACGGTCGAGTGGGCTTGAGAAACACGCATCGAAATGATAGTCCGCAAGCTGGTCTGCCAACGCATGGGCTTGCCGGACGCCCGTCTCGTTGAGGGGGATGTTTACCTGCCCCTGCATCTTCTTCTTTGCATTCCAATACGTAAGGCCATGGCGTATCAGGACGATTCTACAGGGCATCTTTGCTCCAACAGATTGAATTCCCTTTATCTCATTGTAGCTAAAGATATGCATATGCAGGCCTTCTACCATATGCGATGCCACTTCAACGAAGAGGGCCAGAGAAATGCTTCCGGCGAGCTTGGGGTTATGGTCCGCCCCGTACGTGGGCATTGCGCTGCCATGTCTCGAGTAGGAAAAGACGGCTTCTACGACCACAAACGCCCATTCCATGTCTTGGAAGCGTATCACCTATGTTTCTATGCGGGTGCCGGGATGAAGACTTGCAGAAAAAGCAGCCAAATGTACGAGCTTCTAGAGGACCTCGCGCAAACCGCTTCATTTGTTTCGGGAAATCCCTGTTGGGTCGGAGCCCCGTGGCCCCTGTTGGGGCGCACCGATATAGACCCGTCCATTCGGACGGTTTTCCTGCAGGTGTCTCTGCCGTCACGAGTCATGCAACGAGAGGAAGGGATGAACGAGCGCCACACGACGACCGCCTGACTGTTTTTCTCCAGTTAGGCGGTCGTTGTGACAGACCAATCAGTCGCGCACTTTCTAGAGCTCGTATTTGCGCTCGACGTACCTGTCGTAGAGCGGCTGCCAGATGGTGGCGACCTCCTTGGATCCACGATGCCCGTCAAAGTCCTCTATCGTTTTCCACCCGTCGGAGACGACGACCTCGTTCTCATTGTCAATCGCCACGCTGACGTTGTAGTAGAGGTTGCCAGGCTGCTTCCGAAACGCACCCATGACGCCAGATTCACGCAGCGCGCTGACATATTCGTCGCGCATGCCCTCTTTGATGACATACACTCCGTGATAGATAATCATGTCCTGCTCCTTTTCCAGGCCGATATATATTGGTTCGCCGTTCGCGTCGGGTCTCGCGGCGAGAAGCCACCTGCTCATCTGTGACGATGCCAATCCTAGAGCACGGCATATCAGACCGCCGCGATTTGTTTGGGAGTCCGCCCCACAAGACCGTTAACGGTTCCTTGGGTATCTCGAAGAAAGGCCGGGCACGGCGACTCCATTATGCCTCGTCCTTCATGGCTCTGTAACCGATGAGCACGGCCCACAGATAGGCGCAGGTTTTCGGAATCATGAGCGCGCCCACGGCAGGAATGGTGTCAGCAAAGAGCACCACGGGGATGTAGCAGGCAAAGCTGATGACCACCGTGAGCCAGAGGTTCTTGAATGGCACGTCATTCTTCTCCCGTGCGCTGCGGAAGAACAGGACGATGATGACGAGACCGAGAATGGCAAATGGGATGTTGCGATAGATTCCCCAGCTCAGGGGTGGCTCGGCGCTGGTCCAGGCATTCTGTGGGAAAAGGCAGAGCACGATGCGGGCGAGGACGAGCGCCCAGATGCCAACGGTGAGCTTGGACCTTCCCCCAACGTGATAGCGTTCGCGCCAGACGTAGTAGAGCAAGAGGTAGAAGACGGTCATGGTAATGGACGTGATGAGCTTGCCGATGCCCAACGCAGCCGTGTAGTTTGCCAGTCCCGTCGTGCAGAGGGCAATGGCCCGTGGCACGAGATGGAAGGAATCGCCGCAGCCGAGCGTCACGGCCATCGCTCCATAGAGGAGATACTGCCGTCTTCCCTTGCTCTCCCTCACCATCAGGATGCCCAACGTGACCACCGAGGAAAGATAGACGATGTCAAAGAGGGTTTCGAAAATTGCCTGCATGTCAGTTCCTTTCATGTCGAACAGTGTTCATCTTCTTTGCATAAACGAATATCCATCGGAGGTGCGGCAACGTCAGCGATAGATGGCCCTGCGAATTACCTCGATCAGAACATCACACGTCTCGTCGCCCTTGGCTAGGGAAGACAGGAACGCCGAAAAGACAAGGCTGACGAAGTCCTCTCGTGTGAAGGAGTAGGAGAAGGCTGACGAGGAGACTCCGGGATCCGCGACGAGCGACGCGAGGAGGCCGTGCTCCATGTGCGAGAAGCAGCGCATCATGGTTGACCGTGCCTCATCCCTTGCCGAGCTGGCAAAGTACATGGAGTGGGCCATGAAGAAATCTGGGTACTCCTCGGCGGCATCGCGTACGCACGAGAAGAGCCAGGAGACGTAGTCGGGAAACGATGGCGGCGCGGTTTTCTGCTGGTCCATATGGAAGACGTCGTGCCAGATGCTCTCGACCGTCGCGGTGACCATGTCATCCTTGGAAGGGAAGTAGTGGTAGAGAGAGCCAAGGGCGACGCCGCAGCCCTGCGCGACGTGCCGCATGCTGAGTGCGGACAACCCCTCCCGCGAGACGATCTCTCGACAAGCTGCAAGTATCTCGTCTCTTGATGTCACGACGGTATTGATGGCGACCTCCTTTTAAATTGAACAGTGTTCAGATTAGCGATTGTCGTCGCGTGTGAAATCGCCGCCGAGGAGGTTGCACGTTTCGTACATGCACGCATTGATATTCAACCCCGCACTGCTCGACCACGCCGGAAAACTAGGATCGTCCGAGACGTCCATGTTTCGAGACAGTCGATCGGCACGGGTGAAGTTATTTTGGATGGTCATGATCGCACGCTCGATGTTGCTCTTTCCCCGAACGTTCTTAGCATAGGGGATACCAGTGTTGACCAGGTTGTCTTTGACGCATTGCGTATTGAATTGGTATTCGTGTGACGTCCTGAGGTTAAGGATGCCTGGGTCTCTAAAATTGCATTAGTTCGAGACCTCAAATCGTTTCAGCCTATGCAACTCCTTTGGCGTTCACGAAGTTGGGTGACGTGTTCTTTGGATAGCACGTAGACTCCGCTTTTCGTAAATGTTTTATGAAAAGTGGAGGTAACCTCTCATACGCCAATGATGAGTGCTGTTGCTATCCCAGCTCAATCAACCAGACGAAATAGGGGCTACAGAGAAGGGCCATGCATCACTCATGGCAGGTCGGAGTCGATCTGACTGTGAGGCCGTGTGCCATTGATGCGGTGCTGGAGGTGGTGACGGTATAGGTAACGGTGACTGTCTCTCCGCAGCCGATGTGCAGCGTGCTCATCCACAGGTCATGGGATTCATAGGTGCTCTCAGTAAAGGGAGAAATGGGCGTGCCCGTTGCGTTCACGCTCGAGATCGTTCCTCCTGCGGGGGCGAGCAGGCTGACCACGGTAGTCATTTCACCGGTTTCGGCTGCGCCTAGGACGATGTGCTGGAGGGTCTGAACCTCATCGGAAGTCAACGTGTTGGTGAACGCGCTGGTCACCGAATAGCTTGTCGTGCCATCTGCGTCGAGCGTTGCCTTCCCGACAGTCGTAGAGTAGTCGAGATACCAGTCAATCTTGCCATAGGTCTTGTTGGACATGTAGATGCCGAGCATGGGACGGGTCGCATCAGTCTCTATACAGCCAGAAACCCCAAGCTGTTCGAAGGTTGATTCGCAGGTTTCGTCGTTACTCCATATGAGCAGTCGATGCTCTTGTACGTTTGTCTCGAGGGTCTTAAGGAAGTCGGTTATGTTAACCGTGCTCATGCTCGAAAGAATCTTCTTAAAGCATAGGCCTGCCGTCTCGGTGAAGAAAGCGTCTGATAGGGCGTCATTTGTATCGCCGTTTTTGACATAGGTGCCGTTGAGAAGAATCTGGGCGGTGTTTGTGCCATCGAGTACGGTGCCGTCGCTGGTCGTGACGCCGCCTGTCAGCGATAACAGGCTTTGGAGCATGACGGGATCGACTGCGATGACACCATCGATGGTGGCTGAGTTCCTCCGTTCCCACATCCATTTCCAGCAGCTGGCCACACGCGTGAAGTCGGGCATGAAGCCCACGTCACCAGGGACGATGCAGGTGGTGTCCCCATCAAAGAACTGGCGCTCGTCCTCGTTGAGCGGAAATCCTGAACCAGGGTCAAAGAATTCGAGGTTGTTCTGCGCGGTGTTCACACCAGAGAAGTTGCCTAGGTCCATCTTGCCGTCGGTTACGGTGAGCAGAGTCATAGATCCCGGGAAACCTCCCGTCGTTCGAATCTCGGAGTTTCCCTGCGCGACGACAAGGTACCTTTTCGTCTGACCATTAGCTCCGAGCAAGGTAGATACGGATGGTGCGATTGTCGTTGCCATGTTGGTAACCGAGTCGAGTTCGTCGATGATCGGGGTGATTTTATCAATCTGATCGTCAATTTGCGGAATGGTAGCCTCTCCCATGCCGTCGAGTGCCGTGGCCGAGCGGTGGGTGACGGATTGGATGCTGGATAGTGCGTTCAACAGGGACGAGCAGACATCTATGTTGATGGCGCCATCGGCACTGACCATGTTTGAGACCGGTGCGTCCGAGAGCAGTTCTGTGATGGGGACGATGGCGTTTGATGACAAGTCATCAGCAACATAGGTGAGCGTCTGGATCCTCACGACGTCTCCACCGTAGATGGGAATGTGAGTTGCGGCGTTCCATAGAGGACTCGACGTCTCCTCATGCATGCCCTTTGCGATGGAGGCGACATTGGCTGCCGTCTGGCCTGCAGACGAGGAGTCACCCGACATAAGCTGCGAGCTCAGGGCTGATGCTTGAGTGACGAGCTCGGTTGCCTGCGAGCGGACGGTCATGGCAGAGCTGTAGAAGCTATAACCAACGACGCCGACGATGACGAGAAGCGCGAGCACGATGATGCCAACGAGACGGAGTACGTGCCGCTTGTGTGAACGATGGTGGTGGTGGCCGCCATGGGCATCCATCGAAATCTCCCCATCCGTCCAAGTGTCGTTCTTCTCGAACTGCGGAATCACGGAGAAGTCTGGTCTGACCTCGTTTGTTATTGGAGATGAGCTGGGGAGATCACTCTTGAAGTGGCTGCCGTGTGATGGAGAATCGCTCATCAAAATCTACCCTTCAAGTTCTCAGATTGCTGGAAAAATAACATAGCTTATCCGGTTAAATATACGCCTATTGTCATCTGGGACTGCGAGAATTGAAGCGGAGTGCCGACCAGCTAGAATGAAATAACGCGCACCGTCTTCAAAGTCCAAGAACGAGAAACACGAGGCCAGCGTGAACTACCACCGCATTCTCAAAGACTTCTCCATCGCTGTTATCTCGCAGGGCATCAGCATGCTCCTCAGCGTTGTGACCTCGCTCCTGGTACCAAAGGTGCTGGGGGTGGCAGAGTTTGGCTATTGGCAGCTCTTTATCTTCTACATCTCATACGTCGGCTTCTTCCACCTTGGTCTCAACGATGGTGTCTACTTGCTCAAGGGTGGACAAACAAGGGATGAAATTGATAAGGTTTCCATTGGTCGTCAGTTTTGGTGTGGGATGGCCTACCAGACGATATTCGCTGCCATAATCGGACTCATTGCAATCCTTGGACCATTTGAAGAGAAGCGCGAATTCGTAATCATCGTCACCGCTTTGTTTATGCTCTTGAATAACGCATCTTCTTTCATTGGCTATGTTTTTCAGTCTATGAACGAGACAAAACTCTTTTCATTCTCTGTCATAGTTGAGAGACTGATTTTTTTTGTCCCACTTGCTTTCCTACTTGTTGCTAGAGTCTCAAGCTTTGAGCCCTATGTCGTTGCATATGCTGCATCCAAAACATGCGCCCTCGCATACTGTGTCTGCAACGCGAGGGCACTGTTGTCTCCAGACTTTTCTAACGTCGTCGCCGCTTTCCAAGAAACGCGTGGATCTATACGCGTCGGAATAAAACTCATGCTTGCAAATACCGCGAGCATGCTCATTTTGGGCATTGCAAGAGCATTGATTGATTCTGTTTGGGGTATCGAAACGTTCGGTCAGCTATCCTTATCCCTCTCAATGGTTGGCTTCTTTTCAACATTTGCCACGCAGGCAAGCATGGTTCTCTTTCCCTCGTTACGGCGGAGTGCCGGCCATGAGCAGCAGTCGTTTTTTCGAAGCGCCCGCAATGCGTTAGGCCTCTTTTTGCCAGCAGTTTATCTGTTTTGCGTACCCGCGATATGGGCTATGACTTTGTGGCTTCCTCAATACAGTCAGGCGATGACCTTTTTCATAATCCTGCTGCCAATGTGCGTATTTGAGTGCAAGATGGATATTACTTGCACTACTTACTTCAAGGTTTTGAGAGAGGAGAAGCTCCTTCTTCGTATAAATGCTGCTACTGTGATAGCAAGTGCTACGTTTTCGTGTCTAGGTGCCTACCTCTTTAATTCGGTATTCCTTGTCATTGCTGGCGCAGTTGTCTCGTTTATCCTCAGGAGTACGTACTCTGAATATCTCCTATCGAAGCAGCTTGGTGTTTCCACCACGTCAATCACGCCAGAAGAGATTCTGTTAACAATAATGTTTGTTGTTACCGCATACACCTTGCCTGGATATGCATCAGTGGCCATATATGCTAGCGCATATATTCTGTTCCTATATATCAACCGTGACACATTATTGTGTACTATCGGTCAGCTCAGGCGAATGGGGGCCAGTAAATGATGACAGTTCAGGTAACACCGTCGTTATTTTGTGCCTGTGATTGACAAGGGGCAGGGGGGGTCACTTAGCACATCCGACTGTAGCGCCCGGTTCATTTGCATGGTTGCTGAACATCAAGACAAGGACTGCGAACACAATGAAAGAGATGATGTTGGATACGGTCAATAGATCTCGTAGGAGCATCTCCTCAATTCCCTGCATCGCCAAACCGTAAATAACAAGTGAATAGAAAAAAAGATATATGGGATGCATCGAAGTCCTCGGCCTCTTACGCAATGCGCCGTATAGTAAGCCCGTTCCATAGCCGATGCATGCCTGAGTTATCGCCACCCCGACTGGGCCGAAATCATACAGATAGGTTCTGAGAGAAGTGTAGATGTTGGTTTGCATACCATTTCCAATGTCCATCATGGGCAGATGGAAGATGTTATTTGGTACGGAAATTCCCAAAGTATTAAGTGTGTGATAAAGACCAAAAAAGGACTCTTCGCCAAAAAAACGACCATCGTAAGCGTAGGCAGGAACGGCCTTGTCAAGCGCTATTAGTGATGCTCCGGAATAGCTGTATAGCATATCAGTTCCAGACATAACTCCAGTTTTCATCGTAAGATATCCGAGCAGTTGAAAGAGGAGGAAATAGGCAGCAATTGCACAAAAAAAGAGGAAGAGGATTTTCAATACACTTGAAAATCTAAATGAAATTATCGCATTATTCACCATGTATAAATAGAAAGCAACAATAGCGACAAACACAACCCATTTAATTAGGAATGTGCGGCCAGTCCCCATTGATGAGCTAATAAAGAATATGGCTATGGAAGCAAAGTCTAAAGTGATTACCATTCTGGACTCTTTGCGGTGCGTGATGAAGTCACTAACAACTTGATATGTAATGAAATAACCAAAGCCCTGAGCTGCCAAAGTGAGAACGGAGAGAATGGGTCCCAAAGACGCATTGTTGAACAAGTAGGCGTTTCTGGAATAGAAAAGCATATCAGAATAGTCGCTATTGGCATTGACCGTTTGGGCAATCTGCAATGTCGCTCGTATGGTTAGAACGGCGATGATTGCCTGTGCAATTACGAGAATAGCGAGTACATATGTATGGATACTTATCGTCCAAACGCGAGTATCGGTACTGCCAATCCTGCTCCGGATGCTTGCTTTCCCAATGCAACAGAAAATATAAAAAAAGACGATTGAGGAGAAGACAAAGAAAACGGTATCAAACGATATGTCAATGCCGCCAAATCCGTTGTGCATTAGGGCAACAAGCGAAGAAAACAAGAAGGATATTGCAGTAAGCGACATCGGTGAGACGAGATCGCCTCCGTCGATGATGAGGGCGACTAACAGGAGAAGAGCCATAAGAATAATGAGAAAAAGCACGTTCATGTGGTCCGCCTAAACCCTTATGAATTGATGCTCGGGATATTGAAACGCTTCATCCAGTTTTCGTAGTCATAGTAGCAAAGCAGCTCTTGGGAAATCGGTGCTGGAGAACTCATGATGAATGAGGGTAGTAATTGCATGTCATCCTTTCCCAAGAGAAAGACCCTTTCTGGGGAATAGAAAGGCTCCTCGGCAACAAAAAGGTTATTGGTAATCAGGCATTTGTTGAAAAACAGGGATTCCATAGACCTTAAAGTCATTCCTCGTTGGCCTTCCTGTACAATATCCACCAGAGCTCTGGTACGTTCGATTGTTGATATTATCTCACTGTAAGATTGCCTATCTGTATAGGTTCCATTTTCGATGCTATGCCCGTCTTTGACGATATCGAATCTACAGGAGATGCCCTGTCCAGAGAGCTCATTCTTTAGCCTATCAAGCAAAGTGTATCGTCCTTTGTCAAGTCCAATGAAGTATGCATCATAAATGGGCTTTTGGCTATTACGCGGTATCCGGGAAAAGTAGAATTGCGAATTGTACTCCATCCCAAATCTTTCACAATCCCCCTTGTCGAAGGACCAGACCTCGCACAAATCACGATTAATCCTGTTTGGATTCACACAGCTAATTACTGGATTCCAATACCAATAAATAATGCGACCAGAATACCCCAGGTTCCTTAGAACTCTAGGGACTGTTATGTTGTTGATATCGGCTTCAATAATGACGATGTCGAACGTATTGAGTGACTTGACCCAGCTGGCAAGGAACGCCCCTGTCGAGAGGTTTATGGTACTTAACGCACGACGCACTGCTCGACCAAGAACGCCGATTTCTTTATAGATACTGTCCGCGGAAGCGACATCAGAATATCGACTCAAGATTACATTCGGGATATCATCCTCAATGGTTGGAAAGAGTTGAAGTATTTTCATTACATGAGTCCCTCGTATATACTACTAATATTGATTCATATAGACTTCATCGAAGGCTTCTCTTAATAACCTGCTACTTTAGTAAATTTCGGTAAAGACCAGCAAGTCTTTTTGACGATACGTTGATATCAAAAGAGCGGTCGAGAGAACTGATATCCCCGCGGTCCTTGGATTCTTGTACAAAGCGAGGCACTTCCCTCGCCCATAAATCTGATGACTCGAGTGGCAGAAAGCGTACGTTTCCGCCAATGTCAGCCTCACGTGGGATATTGCTGGAGAGGAGCACCGATATGCCGCTAGCCTGTGCTTCGACCGCAGCTAACGGCAGTCCTTCATAAAGCGATGGCATGACAAATACGTCTGACGCACTTAGCAGTCTTTCCGTGTCTTTGCGCACTCCAAGGAAACGGCAACGTTTGGCCACCCCGAGTTCTAATGCTCGTGCTTCGCAAGCAGTCCTCAGTTCTCCGTCGCCAGCAAACAATGCATAAGCATTCGCCCCGTCTTCAATAAGTCGTTTCTCGACGTCAATGATGAATGATTGATTCTTAATATCTGAGAAGCGGGCAACAGAGCAGATTACCATCGCGTCTTGGGGAATATCTAACTCTTGACGGATCTCGTCTCGATAGACGAGGTGATACGAATACTTTTCGAATGGAATTCCATTCGGGAGAACCTCAAACGAGAACCGATTCCCATACAGGGCAACACCTGCCTCATATGAACACGCAAGCCTGACATCAGCAACATTTCTAATCGGGTACTGAAACATTCTCTTTGCTAGCCCGTATACACCTGCACCGAACACGATGCTGTGGCTGTGCGCAATAGCCACAGCATCGTGTTCGTGGGCAGACTTTAGGTAGAACGCGGCAGGACCGTTGTTATGCCCATGAACAATTTTATACTCGGGGTGTTGAGAGAGAAATGTGTCCCACCACCTGCAATAGCTGGGAACATGATCTGGTGCGAATCTAGGGCTAGAGAATATCTTACCTCCGAGAGATTGCACCTCATCAGTGTAGTAGCACTTTTCACTCGTCTGAAGAACAAAATCGAAATAGAACCCCTTATGTACCATGCAGCGAAAGAGGTTCATAACCATCGTCTCCGCCCCTCCACAATTGAGACTGTTGAGTACATGCAGTATTCGGATGGGTCCATCGACGTGGCGAGTGCTATTCATCGGTAGGTCAATCGCTCCTTTCCGCAGGCTACTAGTTCAGATTTTTCTAACAACAATCAGCAAGGTGCCATTGATATAAAAAGTCATAGTTCTGACGATGCGCAATCACAAAACTCGAAATGTACATGTTAATACGATACTTGATATTTTGAATATGCTTTTCGCATTGTTGCTAACGTGACCGCTGTTGAGCAAGCGCATGCCTTCGTTCTGTTATATTCCCCCATTGCTTTCGAATCACTTGCAAGGAGACGCCGAATTGCGGAGACAATAGTGCTAACGTCATCGGGTTCAAAAAGAAATCCTCCAAGCTCGACATCAACAAGATCTCTGCAGCCTCTCCTGTTGCTTGCGAGTACGGGTAGCTCGCATGCCATTGCCTCGGTTATTGCAGTGGACAACCCTTCCCGAAAGGAGGGATGAATATAAACGTCAGCCATGTTATAAAGTGAGGTAACGTCATCAATAAAGCCTAACATTCTTACTTTGTCCTGGAGACCGAGCTCGAAGATAAGATGAGAGAGACTGTTTCCAAGTGGTCCTTGTCCAGCAATGCAATAACATATATCGCCATCTATCTGCGTTAACGTTCGAATAACACTTTCATGGTTCTTGTTTTTGTTGAGTTCCCCCACCGAAAGAAGCACCGTCGTCTGAGGTCCGATTGACAAGGACATACGAAGTTGCTCGCGATTTTCCCACCGTCTCACGAATTTTGACGTATCTATTCCTGCGCCAGGAATCTCTATGGTCTCTTTTGCGTGAAACCTTGCTTTCGCAAGTGCATAATCCTCGTCGTTAATAGTGATTAGTGTATCGGTGCATCGCGACAGCAGCTTCTCGATTGGATAAAAAAGTAACCAGTTCTTTGCAGGAGCCCCTTTATAGAAATGAAATCCATGGGCAGTATAGATGCATCTCGTCCTTGTATCGTGGCAGACAACTCTCACAATCGCGCTTGCGATGGGCGTGTTCGTATGTACGAAGCGGTAGCGCTCATTCAGTATGAGCGACTTCAACTGCCTATATGCCCTCACATGTTGAGGAAGGTCCGTTGCGTTCCTTGTGAAGTCGATCTGCCATGACATGATACCTTCTGCAGCAAGATTCTCTCTCCATCCGTCCACGTCACCGCTTGGCCAAGATTCTCTGCTAAAGTCAGCGGCTATGTCCACATCGTAGCCAAGCTGCTGAAGAAGCCTAATATTAGGTATGCAAAAGCTCTTGATGGTTGTTGCGATGGTCGCAACAACCAGAACCCTCTTCTTGAAAGATTGTGTTGCCAGCACTAGTCCTCGCTCCTTTTTTGATGGTGATGGATTGCGGCAGCGGGAACGCCTACGTATGACCCAGGTGCTGATATGTTCTTCACTACAACCGCGCCAGCACCGATTATGCAATCCTGGCAAATCGTAAGATTATTGCTTACTACGGCTCCTGCCCCAACCCAGGAACGATTCCCGACAACGACAGTTCCAGCAAGGTGTGACCCGACAGAGATATGGCAGTAATCCCCAATAATCGAATCGTGGTCGATTGTAGCTCCGGTATTGATGATGCATGAGCATCCAATGCGAACGTCTGGATTTACTACGGCCCCCGCCATCACCGCAGTCCCAGGTTTGATTCGAGTGCTCTTCGCCACGGTTGCAGAGGGATGAATCAGAGAAACGGATTCGATTCCGTGCGATGCAAGTAGTTCTGTAATTTGCTGCCTTGCCCGTGCATTCCCAACCGCTACAAAGTAATCTTGGGTATTGGCATTTACAAAATCCTTCACATTCCCAACCACCGGGAATCCAAGGCAGGTCTCCTTTGAGGCGTCATCGTCGAAGAAAACAATATCGGAATAGCCCATGCACTCCGCTATGTCGGCAACCACCTTTCCATGGCCGCTTGCGCCAAGAATCGCCAACCTGTTCATTGCACTGCCTCGCATAAATCATGATTCCCGCTAAACACCTCTGCCGTCGCTGAGCTTTCGGCGCTGATGCCTTTGTGACTCAGTACCTCACCGACTGTATCGAAAATGATTCGCCAATCCAAAACAAAACTCAGATGATCCACGTACCAGATGTCCTTGTCAAACTTCTCATCCCAGGTGAGGGAGTTGCGACCATACGCTTGTGCATACCCTGTGAGTCCTGGGCACACCTCGTGTCGTCGGGCCTGACGGTTGCTGTAGAGAGGTAGGTACTGCATGAGCAGCGGTCTTGGTCCTACCACTGCCATATCTCCTCTGAGGATGTTTACCAGTTCAGGAAGCTCGTCTAGACTTGAGGAGCGAAGCATTTTGCCAAATGAAGTAAGTCTCTGTTCGTCAGGAAGAAGACAGCCACTCTCGTCACGCGCGTCTGTCATGGTGCGGAACTTATAGAGTTTGAATGGAACCCCATTCTTTCCGGGGCGCTCCTGCCTGAAGATGACCGGGCTTCCCAACTTGGTGCGAACGAGAAGTGCCGTTACCCCCATGACGGGGGAGAGGCAGATGGTGGCTGCGAGCGCACAGGAGAAATCTTGCGGTCGCTTCACGTGCCGCTCATAGAAGCCTTCGCGATGGCTGTTTGTGCTATTTTGTGTCATCGCGTTGTAAATCTCATTCGCAATCGAAGAGGTGGCGATGGCGGCAAGAAAGGTCAAGCCGACCCCGAAGGCAACTTTGTTTAGCCTGTGGCTCATGCGAAGCACGCCTTGATTATCTCGATGATTTTATCCTGTTCGGCGAGGGTCATCTTATTGTCTGAGGGGAGGCAGAGACCGCGCTCAAAGATGTCAATCCCCATATCAAGCGGCCGTCCGTCTTTGCCGAGCATTCCGCCAGGGATATAAGCATTGGTCTTCGCTCGGCCATTGCCCTCGCGCGTGACAAAGGGGTTCATACGGTAGATGGGTTGTGCGTGCATGGGCTTCCAGATGGGTCTACCCTCAGCGTTCTTAGAAGCGATGCCCTCGAGAATCTCAGAGGGACAACTCTTACCATGCTCGCTTATGTAGAGTACTTCTGTTTCGCTGCGCATCTGTCGGCACATGGCTTTGCTGTTCACAGTGATACAGGAGAGCCAAAAGTTGGGCTTGCTGTTCAGGGCGTCAAAGGGGTTCATGGTGACGGGAAGGTCTTTGAGTCCATCACGATAATGCTCGTAGATGGCCTTCTTCTGGGCAATGTGCTCATCGAGGTAGGGGAGCTGGCCACGCACCACACCCGCGATGACGTTGCTCATGCGATAGTTGTAGCCGAGCTCCTCGTGCTGGTACCACGGGGCGGCTTCGCGGGCTTGGGTTGACCACTTGCGAACCTTGTTGGCGTCCACCTCGGAGTTGGTGAGGAACATGCCCCCGGCAGAGCCCGTAATGATCTTATTGCCATTGAAGGAGATGGCACCATAAGTTCCAAAGGTGCCCGTCTGCTGCCCCTTGTAAGTGGCACCGAACGATTCTGCGGCATCTTCGATGATTGAAGCCCCAAAGTCGTTGACCACGGCACGGAGCTCGTCAATCTTCCCGGGAGTACCATAGAGATGTGCGATAACTACGAGCTTAGCCGTTGGATGGAGCTCAAAGGCGCGGCGCAAGGCAACGGGATCCATGTTCCAGGTATCGCACTCAGTATCCACGAGTATTGGGATGCCGCCCTCATAGACTATGGGATTTACGGTGGCATCGAACGTCATGTCTGAGCAGAGGACTTCGTCACCGGGTCTAACGCCGGCAAGGCGCACGCAGAGGTGGAGCGCAGCAGTACCAGCAGAGAGCGCCACGGCATGCGCGCAACCGACCTTCTCGGCTACGGTGTGTTCGATTTCATTGATGTTCTTGCCCACGGTGGACATCCAGTTGGTCCTAAATGCCTCCGTCATATAATCGAGCTCAGAGCCGTGCATGGTCGGACTGCTTAGCCAGATTTTGTGATTGAAGGGCTCAATGTCTGCGAGGGTTTTCTTCAAAACAACGCCTTCTTTCAGCTATAATACTAGATTCAGTTATAACTCTGGCTTATACGTTGGAACGATTTCTGCGACGAGCTGCTTAATCATAGGTTCCTCGTGCCCGCTCAGCTCCTCGAGTTTATGGAGCTGCCGTTCGAACAGGGCGTCGTCCATCTCGATGGGCTCGCCGATATGGATAAGTTTATTCGGGGTCTCCTTGAGACCCTCCTCACCCATAAGCATCTCCTCGTAGAGCTTCTCGCCTGGGCGAAGACCCGTATAGACAATCTTGATGTCTACGTCAGGCTCATAGCCAGAGAGACGAATGAGGTTTCTCGCCATGTCATCGATCTTGACCGGATCCCCCATGTTAAGGACGAAGATCTCTCCACCCTTTGCGTAATATGCCGCCTGGAGGACCAGACTCACGGCTTCCGGGATGGTCATAAAGTAGCGGATGATGCGCCTGTCGGTCACCGTGACGGGGCCTCCGGCAGCTATCTGATTCTCAAAGAGAGGAATAACGCTGCCGTTTGATCCGAGCACATTGCCAAAACGTACGGCTACGAACTCGGTCTTAACGTCTAGCTGTGATGCTTGGACCTTCCGGTTCATCATCTGGATGACCATCTCACAGAGCCGCTTGCTTGCCCCCATGATGTTAGTGGGGTTCACGGCCTTGTCGGTGCTGATGAGCACGAATCGACTGACGCCATAGCGAACGGCCGCCCGTGCAACCTTATAGGTGCCCATGACGTTGTTCTTGATGGCCTCGTTCGGGCTGTCCTCCATGAGAGGGACATGCTTGTGCGCTGCCGCATGGAAGATGATGTCGGGCTTGTACGTGGAGATAATGGAGTTCACACGGCTGGTGTTTCGAACAGAACCGATGAGCGTGACGAAGTTGAGCGAGGGATAGTCCCTGAGTAGCTCCTGCTGAATGTCGTACGCATTGTTTTCGTAGATATCAAAGATGACGAGCAGTTCGGGCTGGTCGCGCGCAATCTGGCGGCAGAGCTCGGAACCGATTGAACCGCCACCACCAGTGACGAGAATCCTCTTCCCCGTGATTGTAGAGTGGATATCACTGTTGTTGACCATGATAGGGTCGCGTCCCAGCAGGTCCTCGAGTTTGATAGGACGTAGACGAGAGACGGAGACCTGACCGTCGACGAGCTGGTAAACTCCGGGGACAACGCGGATGTCGCACCCGGTCGCTCGGCAGATTTCCAGAATCTCCTTTCGTGCGATACCCGAGATGCTTGGGATGGCGAAGAATATCTCGTTGATGTCATACTTCTCGACCGCGCGCTGGATATCGCCGCGATTCCCCACTACGGGGATGCCATCTACGAGCACCCCCTTCTTTTGAAGGTTATCGTCTATGATGCAGCAGACCATGTAGTTGAGCTGGGTGCTGGACAGTATTTCGCGCACCAGCATCCTACCGGCATCGCCTGCGCCAATAATCATGACGCGCCTCTCATATGCATTGTTCCCGGATCTTTGAGACCAGACGTTGCACATGGATCGCAAGAAGCGGTAGGAGAACCTGAGGGCGCTGGTCGATAGGAAGCAGAGTATCGCGCCTATCACCCAAAAGGAGATGGGCATTCGGATTCTGGTGACCGCATAGATGAGTGCGACGGCGGCTTGGTCTATGGCCCATGCGGCAAAAAGACGAACGAGCTCGGTAATCGAGACATAGCTCCAGATGCTGTGATACAGACGAAATGCCCACATAATGAGTATGGCGACAATGACGTAGAGAGGCATCAGCTGAAGGTAACCACTCACGTATTTTGCATCGATGGTCGAGAAGGCAAAGTCAAAGCGAAGCAGGAGCGCAAGGAAATACGACGCAGAGATGAGAATGGCATCAAGAAGAGCAATGATTGCCGCACGGACCAGCCATTGACGATTATGAAAGGAGAGACCAGCGGGAAAACGATTCTGGTTATGAAGAGTCGAAGAGACCAAAGCCCTTGGTTTGTTCCTACCGTTACTCACTGACAATCAACGCTCCCTACCAAGAGCAAATGTCGAGCATTGCTCCTAAAGATATTCCAAAATACAACATTCATAATGCTATACCGAATGATGGGTAGGGGCTGCGGTGGGAATCCTGGACCAGATAAGACCAGGAGGAACATTGCATGTTCAACACGGAGCAGAGAAGGAAAGCGATAGAGACCTTCATCAGGTTCGGCCATAGCTATGCCGACACGATAAG
>Ga0268360_1000474_pt1 | contig 66149 bp, 48 predicted proteins | sample BioMet11_FD_192465 | JGI IMG/M metagenome (GOLD analysis project Ga0268360, IMG submission 192465) | Sewage microbial communities from Oakland, California, United States - Biofuel 11 (Illumina Assembly) | ecosystem: Engineered > Wastewater > Sewage > Unclassified | place: USA: California... | reverse complement strand
GCTGAAATGGAAAAAATAATATAAATGTAAAACATAAAAAAAGCCACCTAAAATTAAGTGGCTTATGGTTTGCTCCCCCTCCAGGACTTGAACCTGGGACCCTCTGATTAACAGTCAGATGCTCTAACCAACTGAGCTAAGGAGGAAAATATTTTTATTTCAAATTTCTCTTTGTCCCCTCTGATTAATCCCGATCTATCGGGACTCTAACCAACTGAGCTAAGGAGGAAAATATTTTTATTTCAAATTTCTCTTTGTCCCCTCTGATTAATCCCGATCTATCGGGACTCTAACCAACTGAACCAAGGAGAATGTTCTGTTTTTTCTTTCAAAAACTTTTGCAAAATTAAACAAAGAGATGATATAAACAATATCTTTGCGAAAATTTTTTAATATTCAATTAAACAATATTTTTATGGTTCGCGTTCTTGGCATTGGTAATGCATTGGTTGATATTTTAATCCGGCTTAATTCGGATGAGGTTTTAAATAAGTACCGTTTAGGAAAAGGTAGTATGCAATTGGTTGAGGCTGATTTATCAACCGACATTTTATCAAATACTACGCAATTTCATCAGGAACATTCTTCGGGAGGTTCGGCTGCAAATACTATTCACGGACTGGCAAATCTCGGGATTAAAACATCTTTTATAGGTAAAGTTGGGGATGACTCCAAGGGTGAGTTTTTTACTAACGATATGAAAAATGCAGGAATCGACCCTTTGCTTTTTAAAGGAACCACCAACACCGGCTGTGCAATTGCTCTTATTAGTCCCGATACTGAACGGACTTTTGCCACTTATCTTGGAGCCGCTATAGAACTAAGTCCGGAAGATCTTAGCCATAAACTTTTTAGTGGTTATGACTATTTCCATATTGAAGGATATTTGGTTCAAAATCAAAAATTGATCGAACAGGCTCTTAAGTTGGCAAAAGCTAATAATTTAACGATTTCTCTTGATTTGGCCAGCTATAATGTTGTGGAACAAAATCTTGATTTTTTAAAAGAAATGGTAAAGGAATATGTTGATATCGTTTTTGCAAACGAAGAAGAAGCTCGTTCATTTACCAGTAAAGAGCCCGAAGAAGCAGTTAATGAGCTATCGGAATATTGTTCCATAGCCATCGTTAAGACAGGCAAGAGCGGTTCTTTGGTAAAATCAAACCATAATCTTCATCGTATCCAGCCTATAAAAGCAACAAGCTTAGATACCACCGGAGCTGGCGATTTATATGCTTCAGGTTTTCTGTTCGGATTATCTCAGGGTTTTACTTTGGACAAATGCGGCAAAATTGGCTCGGTACTTGCCGGGAAAGTCATCGAAATACTTGGTGCTAAGTTACATAAAAATGCATGGACCGAATCAAAATCAATCATATCTGCCCTTTAATTGTTTGATTCTTACTTTTTTCGACTATCTTTCTGCAATTAGCCCTAATCCTACGCCTAAAAATTTTTTAATTGCATTATTTTTATAATTTTGCAACCTCCATTATATTGTATTTTTAATTTAATATAAACTACTCCAATGAAGATATATCAAACAAATGAAGTAAAAAACATAGCACTTATAGGCGGGGCTAAGTCGGGTAAAACTACTTTGGCAGAAGCCATGCTTTTTGAAGGTGGTATAATAAATCGTCGTGGTACAGTCGAAGATAAAAACACCGTTTCGGATTACAGAGACATAGAACTTGAACGTCAGAATTCAGTATATTCAAGCATATTGTATGCGGAATTTAACGGTAAAAAGATTAATATTATAGATACCCCTGGATTCGATGATTTTATAGGCGAGGTTGTGGCTGCACTTAAGGTTGTGGATACAGCCGTAATGGTTATCAATGCTCAAAATGGAGTAGAAGTTGGCACCGAAATATCATGGAGATATACCAATCGCGACCATACCCCTGTAATATTTGCTGTAAACCAGTTAGAACATGAAAAAGCCAATTTCGATGAAGCAATTCGCGAAATGAAAGCCCAGTTTGGAAGCAATATTACCCTCGTCCAATATCCTGTACATACTGGTCATGGATTCAATTCCATTATTGACCTGCTACAGATGAAAATGCTCCAATTCCCCGAAAATGGCGGCAAACCTACCATCAGCGATATACCCGAATCGGAAAAGAAAAAAGCAGAAGACCTTCATAATATTTTAGTTGAAAATGCAGCAGGAAATGATGATGCGTTAATGGAAGCCTTCTTTGATACGGGTTCTTTAAGCGAAGAAGACATTCAAAAAGGGTTAAAACTTGGAATAATCAACCGTGGAATCTTTCCCGTTTTTTGTATCTCTTCCAAATTAAATATGGGTGTTAGCCGTTTGATGGAATTTATTTGCAACTCTGTACCTTCCGCTAACGAAATGCCTCCTGTAAAAACAACCGAAGGCAAAGAGATCAAATGCAGCTCTTCCGAACTTACCACGGCATTTGTTTTTAAAACGTCTATCGAATCGCACCTTGGCGAAATATCTTTCTTTAAAGTATACGCTGGTGAAATCGCTGAAGGAATGGACATGATTAATGCCAATAAAAACAGTAAAGAAAGAATTACCCAATTATTCGCTTTTGCCGGAAAAAATCGTGAAAAAGTTGAGAAAATTGTTGCTGGTGATATCGGCGCCACAATTAAATTGAAAAGCACCCTTACCAATCACACCCTGGATTCGCTAAAAAATTCAGATGACATGATTGCCCCGCTGGTTTTTCCCGAACCCAAATACAGGGTCGCTGTAAAAGCTAAAAATTCAGCAGACGACGAAAAAATAGGCGGATTGCTCATCGAAATGAGCAAGGTGGATCCGACATTATTGACGGGTTATTCCAAAGAATTAAAACAGTTAATTTTACAAGGTCAGGGAGAACTTCATCTGAATATTGTTAAATGGCATCTTGAAAAAATAAATAAAATTGAGGTGGATTATTTATCTCCAAAAATCCCTTATCGCGAAACCATTACCAAAGTGGCAAAAGCAATGTATCGCCACAAAAAACAATCGGGTGGCGCTGGTCAGTTTGGTGAAGTCCATATGCTGATACAGCCTTATTCCGAAAATATGGTTCAACCTACCGAATTCCCTATCCGTGGAAAACAGGAAGAAGTTTTACCATGGGGTGGTAAATTATTGTTCTTTAACTGTATAGTTGGTGGAGCGATTGACGCCCGTTTTATGCCGGCTATTCTTAAAGGAATCATGGAAAAAATTGAAGAAGGACCTCTTACCGGTTCCTATGCCCGCGATATTGCCGTTTATATTTATGATGGCAAAATGCACCCGGTAGATTCTAATGAAATTTCCTTTAAACTGGCTGGACGACATGCTTTTAAAGAAGCTTTTAAAAATGCCGGTCCGAAAATTCTTGAACCAATTTGTGATGTCGAAGTGATGGTCCCTGAAGATAAAATGGGCGACATCATGACAGACCTTCAGGGTCGCCGTGCCGTTATCATGGGAATGGAAAGCGAAGGAAACTATCAGAAAATTAAAGCTAAAGTTCCCTTGGCTGAAATGAATAAATACTCCACTGCATTGAGTTCAATGACCAGCGGAAGGGCCACTTTCGGAATGAAATTTGCAGAATATACACAGGTTCCCACCGATGTTCAGATTGCTTTGCTTAAAGCTTATGAAGAACAGGAAGCCGAAGAAGAATAGTTTATTTTTCTTATTTACTAAAGCCCGCCCCCTGAATGGGATGCGGGCTTTTTTATTTTTTGTCATCTCAAAAACAGACCCTGCATTAAACTTTTATACATCAAAATTGTTAACATTTAAAAACAAATTATACGACTAATTCTTATCTTTGCAACCACAATTTTTAATTAATCTAAATAGTCCCCAATGGCAAAAAAAGCTAATAATATATTGGAAGAAGTAACCCGGGAAGATTATAAATATGGCTTTTATACTAATATCGAAATGGATATGGCTCCTCGCGGACTCAACGAAAACATCATCCGTTTTATTTCTGCCAAAAAAAACGAACCGGAATTCCTGCTTGAATTTCGCCTGAATGCTTATCGCAAATGGCTGACCATGACCGAACCCCAATGGGCGCATCTGCATCATCCTCCCATTGATTACCAGGATATTATTTATTATGCTGCACCCAGGCAAACGACCCAGTTGGATAATATTGATAAAGTTGACCCCGAACTTCTCGATACCTTTAACAAATTAGGGATATCACTCGAAGAACAAAAACGACTGTCGGGCGTTGCTGTTGATGCCGTGATGGATAGTGTTTCGGTAAAGACAACCTTCAGCGATACATTATCAAAACTGGGAATTATTTTTTGTTCATTCAGCGAGGCTGTCCAGAAACACCCTGATTTGATAAAGCAATATTTAGGTTCAGTAGTCCCTTCAGACGATAATTTTTTTGCATCGCTCAATTCTGCCGTATTTACTGATGGATCATTTTGTTATATACCAAAAGGCGTTCGCTGCCCGATAGAACTTTCTACCTATTTTCGAATCAATGCCGCCCGAACCGGACAGTTTGAACGCACACTCATCATTGCCGACGAAGGCGCTTACGTAAGTTATATGGAAGGTTGCACCGCACCTCAGCGCGATGAAAATCAATTGCATGCAGCCATTGTTGAAATTATTGCCATGAAAGATGCCGAAGTAAAATATTCCACGGTCCAAAATTGGTATCCGGGAAATAAAAAAGGCGAAGGCGGTATTTATAACTTTGTTACCAAACGCGGGATGTGCAAAGGCAATCATTCCAAAATTTCCTGGACACAGGTTGAAACCGGCTCTGCCATTACATGGAAATACCCAAGCGTAATTCTTATGGGCGACAATTCCGTCGGAGAATTTTATTCCGTCGCCATCACCAATAATTATCAGCAAGCCGATACCGGTTCCAAGATGATACACCTGGGAAAAAACACACACAGCACCATTATTTCCAAGGGCATTTCGGCCGGTTACAGCAATAATAGCTATCGCGGATTGGTCCGTATGACCCGGAAAGCCGAAAACGGCCGCAACTTCTCGCAATGCGATTCGCTCCTTTTGGGTGATAAATGTGGCGCCCATACGTTCCCTTATATCAAAGTCGAAAATAAAACAGCTATTGTGGAACACGAAGCCACGACAAGCAAAATATCCGACGAGCAACTGTTTTATTGCAACCAGCGAGGAATCAGTACCGAAAGCGCCATCGGATTGATCGTAAACGGTTATGCCAAAGAAGTGCTGAATAAACTTCCCATGGAATTTGCCATGGAAGCCCAAAAACTACTTTCGATAAGCCTCGAAGGTTCGGTAGGCTAAAATCCAAAATGTTATCATAAAAAATAATAACCAACAACTAACAATATGTTATCAATTAAGAATCTAAAAGTCTCTATCAATAATAAAGAAATACTTAAAGGTATTGACCTCGAAATAAAACCCGGTGAAGTACATGCCATCATGGGACCCAACGGTACCGGAAAAAGCACCCTCGCTTCGGTTATTGCTGGCCGTAGCGAATTTGAAGTAACTTCCGGGGAAATTATCTACAAAGGGAAAAACCTGTTTGAACTGTCGCCCGAAGAACGTGCTTGTGAAGGTATTTTCCTTGGTTTTCAATATCCTGTGGAAATACCCGGAGTGAGCATCACCAATTTTCTGCGCACTGCCGTAAACGAACAGCGTAAATATAAAGGGCTCGATCCCCTGCCGGCCACCGAGTTTTTGGCCTTGATGGAAGAAAAGAAAAAATTAGTCGAAATTCAATCAAACCTTACAAAACGTTCAGTAAATGAAGGATTTTCAGGTGGCGAAAAAAAGAAAAATGAAATCTTTCAGATGGCCATGCTCAATCCGACATTGGCTATACTCGATGAAACCGATTCAGGTTTGGATATTGATGCCCTTCGCATCGTAGCTAACGGCGTAAATAAACTCCATACCAAAGATAATGCGGCTATTGTTATTACCCATTATCAACGATTACTCGATTATATTATCCCCGATTTTGTTCATGTCCTTTTCGAAGGACACATCGTAAAAACCGGTGGCAAAGAACTCGCCCTCGAGTTGGAAGAAAGAGGCTATGAGTGGCTTAAAAATGGCTTGTAGATTTTCGATCATTGATTCCAAAAAGATTGAATTGACAAGAAACATAAAACTGAAAACAAGAAACAAAGAATTATGGAAACCATTTTAACAGAAAATACATTTAAGGATAAATTAATCAGCTTGTTCGATGATAACTTCAAGGCTAATTTCAAGCACGATACTCCATATATCCATCAAATTCGCCGGAAAGCAATGGAAGTTTTTGCCAAAATTGGCTTTCCGCATACCTATCTCGAAGAGTGGCGTTCAACAAACCTTACCAAACCGCTTGCCTTAGAATATGTTCAACATTTTCAGCCGTTGGATGAAAATATTGACATCGAAAAAGTATTCCAATGCGAAGTTTACGACCTCGACACCTATGTCTTCAGCCAGATGAATGGCTGGTATATTTATAAAACCTCCCCGCTTACTACCCTTCCTGACGGAACCATCGTGGGAAGCCTCGATAAAGCCATGGAAACCTATCCCGAAATTTTTGAAAAATATTATGCAAAACATACCGACTTCAAAAATAACAGTTTGGATGCGCTGAATACGGCTTTTGCACAAGATGGCATGTTTATTTATGTTCCCGATGGCGTACATGTTCCAAAGCCTATTCAGATTATCAATATCATTAATCTGAAAGAAAATATTTTTATTCAGCCACGCAATCTCATTATCCTTGGTAAAAACAGTAAACTTCAACTGGTAAACTGCGATCATTCCCTTTTACACAAAGCAAGCCTGATCAATTCGGTAAGCGAAGTGGTGATTGGCGAAAATGCCGACCTGGATTATTATAAGATGCAAAACAAGGACAATGAATCAACAATGATTATATCCATGTATTTTCATCAGGAAGCCAACAGCCGTTTGACCACAAATACCATTACCCTCAACGGAGGTATAGTACGTAATAATACCAGCGTCAACCTGCATGGACCGGGTTGCGAAACCAACCTTTACGGACTGTATCTGGTAGACAAAGAACAGCATATCGATAGCCATCTCTTTGTGGATCATGCCAGCCCCCACTGTAACAGTAATCAATTATATAAAGGCATACTCGACGATCAGTCGCAGGGTGTTTTTCATGGACACGTCCTGGTACAAAAAGGCGCTCAGAAAACCAATGCCTATCAAAACAATAAAAATATTCTGCTTACCGATAAAGCCGTCGCTCAATCGGAACCCCATCTCGAAATTTATGCCGACGACGTAAAATGCAGCCACGGAGCTACCGTCGGTCAGCTTGACCCGGAAGCCATGTTTTACCTGCAACAACGCGGCATCAGTAAGGACAGTGCCCGTATGCTTTTGCTGAATGCTTTTGCCGAAGAAGTGATAAATAAAATTTCTATCGTACCTTTGCGCGAACGCATAGATGAGCTGGTTACCAAACGACTAAAAGGCGAACTAACAATCTGCGACCAGTGCATCCTCGATTGTAGCGGACGGAAACCTGTAAAATTTGATATTGATTTAACAAAATTGTCTTAACTAACAATCTAAAATGTCCGATATATTAGTTACCCGTTCTGATTTTCCTATCCTGCAGCGTAGCGTTTATGGGAAGCCCCTAGTTTATTTTGATAATGCGGCTACTACCCAGAAACCTCAATGCGTTATTGATGCTATCAGTAATTATTATCTTACCGAAAATGCCAACGTCCATCGTGGCGTTCATTTTCTCAGCCAGCAGGCAACCACTGCTTTTGAAGGCGTCCGCCAGCAAATGAAAACGTTTGTCAATGCACGGCTTGCCGAAGAAATTATTTACACCCGTGGCACTACCGAATCCATTAATCTGGTTGCTTCCTCGTTTGGCAAACAGTTTATCCGGAAAGGCGATGAAATTCTTATTTCCGCCATGGAACATCATTCCAATATTGTGCCCTGGCAGTTTGTTTGCGAAGAACGCCAGGCCAAGCTCAAAGTGATTCCGATTACCGATAACGGTGAACTGGACATAGACAAGCTCGATAAACTTATCACCAGAAAAACCAAAATTATTGCCATCACTCATGTATCAAATACTTTAGGAACGATTAATCCGGTAAAAGACATTATTCGAAAAGCCCATTCCTTTGGAATTCCCGTGTTGATTGACGGGGCGCAGGCCATACCTCATCTTAAAGTGGATGTTCAGGATTTGGATTGTGATTTCTATGCCTTTTCCGGGCATAAAGTCTACGGACCTATGGGAATCGGATGTCTTTACGGCAAGGAAGAATGGCTCAATAAATTGCCGCCTTATCAGGGCGGAGGCGAGATGATTTCTACCGTTAGTTTCGAAAAAACAACCTACAACAGTCTTCCCTATAAATTTGAAGCCGGAACTCCTAACGTTGCCGACGTAGTAGGTTTTGGCGTTGCCATCGACTATATCAATGCCATAGGCATTGAAAAAATAGGAAGTTATGAAAGCGACTTATTGCAGTACGCCACCGCTGAATTATTAAAAATTGACGGCTTAAAGATTATCGGGACAGCAAAAGAAAAAGCATCGGTCATTTCCTTTGTCCTCAATAAAATTCATCCCTATGATGCAGGCACTATCCTGGATCATCTCGGAATTGCCGTTCGTACAGGGAATCACTGCACACAGCCCATCATTGACTTTTACAATATTCCGGGTACTATCCGCGCTTCTTTTGCCTTTTATAATACCCGGGAAGAAATAAATTTATTGGTTCAAGCAATTTTACAGGTGAAAAAAATGTTTGAACTCTGATATTATAACCAAAAAATTTTTACGGATGAAAATTGAAGAAATACAAAATCAGATTTTAGCCGAATTTGAAAATTTCGATAATTGGATGGATCGCTACAATTACCTTATTGAGTTAGGCAAATCCGTGCCGATAATAGACGAAAAATTCAAAACCGATAGCAATCTTATTTCGGGCTGCCAGTCAAGGGTATGGTTGCATGCAAAATACGAAAACGGTATCATCGTATTCAGCGCCGACAGTGATGCCGTAATTACCAAAGGCATTATTGCCCTTTTGATAAGAGTGTTGTCCGGGCAGACACCTGACGACATCCTTAACGCTCCGTTGACTTTTATTGATGTCATTGGCTTAAAAGAGCATCTTTCGCCTAACCGCTCCAATGGATTAACATCCATGCTGAAGCAAATGAAACTCTATGCCCTCGCTTTTAAAGCTAAAAATGAATAAAAATGTCTTAAAAACAAAAACCTTATGGACAAAAACGATTTGAAAAATGGCATCATCAACGTGCTCAAAACCATTTTCGATCCCGAAATTCCCGTCAATATTTATGATATGGGTTTGATTTATGAGATTAATGTGGACGACCAAGCCAATGCTCACATCCGCATGACGCTTACGGCTCCCAATTGCCCAATAGCCGACAGTCTTCCCATAGAGGTTCATGACAGTGTTAAATTGGTGGAAGGCATCAATGATGTGGTTGTCGACCTCGTCTTCGAGCCGCCATGGGATACTGATATGATGTCGGAAGCGGCACAGCTTGAACTGGGAATTTTGTAACCACGTCTTCATATTCCGAGTCGGAATTGCATCGCGGAATACAATATTCACGGATTAATCTTACTTTTGCAATCCAAAAAATAAGGAATGACTGTTAACGTCGGAAAGCTTTTAGCTACTATCAATGCTCCCGCCGATTTGCGTAAGCTGAACGAGGATGACTTACCCCGCCTGTGCGAAGAAATCAGACAAATGATTATTGATGTCATCTCGGTGAATCCCGGTCATCTGGGATCAAGCCTTGGAGCCGTGGAGTTAGCCGTTGCCATTCATTATATTTTTAACACTCCCAACGATAAATTGGTATGGGATGTAGGTCATCAGGCCTATGCCCACAAAATACTCACCGGGCGCAGGGACGTATTTTATGCCAACCGTACCCATAAAGGCATCAGCGGATTTCCCCGCATGTGCGAAAGCGAATATGATGCCTTCGGCGTAGGCCATTCATCTACCTCCATCTCGGCTGCCTTGGGAATGGCGGTAGCTGCTCAATTGAACCACGATAATAAACGCCAGCATATCGTTGTGATAGGCGACGGAGCCATGACGGGGGGCGAAGCCATGGAAGCGCTCAATAATGCCGGCGTTTCGGGAAGCAATATCCTCGTTATTCTTAACGATAATGGAATAGCCATTGATAAAAGCGTAGGCGCCCTTAAGGAATATCTTACCGACATCGTTACTTCCCGTACTTACAACAAAATACGCGACAAGATATGGATGCTTACCGGCGGTAGCAGCAAATACGGAAAATATACCCGCAAAATCGTAAAACAGATAGGAAATGCCGTCAAATCGTCCATCTTACGGAAAAGCAATTTATTTGAAGCTTTCGGTTTCCGCTATTTTGGTCCCGTTGATGGCAACGACATCATTCGTCTGGTAAAAGTATTAGGCGATTTAAAAAAACTTCCCGGGCCCAAACTTTTACATTGCATCACCGTAAAAGGTAAAGGACTGGCTTTAGCCGAAAAAAACCAGACCCGTTATCATGCACCAGGTGTGTTCAACAAAACAACAGGCGAAATTATTGATACCTCCTGTCCTGGCAAGCTCCCACCTAAATACCAAACCGTTTTCGGGCGAACCATTATTGAACTGGCCGAAAAAAATCCCAAGATCGTGGGCATTACTCCCGCCATGTCGTCGGGTTGCTCGCTTAATCTGATGATGACTAAAATGCCTGAACGTACCTTTGATGTGGGTATTGCCGAACAACATGCCGTAACCTTTTCTGCAGGATTAGCTACCCAGGGTTTTGTGCCCTTCTGTAATATTTATTCCACCTTTCTTCAGCGGGCCTACGATCAGGTGATACACGATGTGGCTTTGCAAAAACTGAATGTGGTATTCTGTCTCGATAGGAGCGGATTGGTGGGCGAAGATGGCGCTACCCATCACGGTGTCTTTGATCTTGCAATACTGCGCGACATACCCAACATGACCATAGCTGCCCCCATGAATGAGCAGGAGCTCCGCAACCTGATGTATACCGCACAACTGAACGATAAGGGTCCCTTTGCCATACGTTACCCTCGTGGACGCGGTGTGATGCCCGAATGGAAGACTCCGCTGGAAGAACTCCCCGTGGGCAAGGGCAGAAAAATAAAAGATGGCGATAGAGTGGCCATCCTATCTATCGGTCATCCCGGAAATTTTGTTACCGAAGCCCTGCTACGTCTCCTTCCCGAAGGAATAACCCCCGCTCATTACGATCTTCGTTTTCTTAAGCCCCTCGACGAAACATTACTCCATGAAGTATTCCATAAATTCAACAAAATAATTACCGTGGAAGATGGGGTGGTAACCGGCGGTATGGGAAGCGCTATCCTTGAATTTATGGCAGCAAACCATTACCAGGCCGAAGTTTGCCGCCTCGGCATACCCGACCGCTTTATCGAGCAGGGTACTCCCGAAGAACTCTATCGCGAATGCGGATTCGATGCTGAAGGCATTGTTAAAGCCGTTAAACAAATGCACTAGACCCCCTTCCCCCCACTTCACCACTGAAGTGATGCATTTCAAATTAAATTCGAGCTACTTCACCACTGAAGTTAGGCATTTCAAGTTAAATTCGGGCTACTTCACCACTGAAGTTAGGCATTTCAAGTTAAATTCGGGCTACTTCACCACTGAAGTAAGGCATTTCAAGTTAAATTCGAGCTACTTCACCACTGAAGTAAGGCATTTCAAGTTAAATTCGAGCTACTTCACCACTGAAGTAAGGCATTTCAAATTAAATTCGAGCTACTTCACCACTGAAGTGAAGCATTTCAATTTAATTTTGTGTTGCTTACTCGGCATACCATTCAAATACAGTAATAGCATAACCTATATTCAGAGTAAGGTTTTATGCAAATAACTGAAAAATGATATTCATTGCAGTTGACTTTAGTCAACGAAATGAGATAACCAAACAATTTGGTTTTTAGCCCAACGAAAAGACAGAAAACTGTGGATAGAGCCAAAAATAGCTTATCCCTTTTGTCAGACAATAAATATACCTGATAATCAAACAATCCTTTTTTAAAAAATTAAGATCGTTATTCCGAGCTCAGGTTATTAGTTAGTGATTAAATCTCAAAGTTGGGTGGAATCAGAGATGCAGTTTTTTCCCTTTGGTTTCGGGGAAAGTCCATATCCAGATTCCGGTGAGTAACGCAAAGAGTGATGCGAGGGCGATGCCTCCTCCCAGCCCATAACGAACGGCAATGGTAGCTATAATCACCGGGGTAAAGAACTGTATGCCCCGCGCCAAGTTAAAGGCAGTTCCCATAGCAGTGCTACGGATATGCGTGGGAAAAAGTTCCGAGAATAGCGAACCATAACCGCCAAACATACCCGTACCGAAACCTACCATAAACATAAAACCAAGAATAATCGAAGGATACATCGCTATATCTTCCCAAAAAACAGTGATCATCAACAGTCCAGCCGCCATGATTACCGAATAAATGCTGTATGCCGGCCGGCGTCCCCAACGGTCGGCGATAAAACCAAAAAAGAAATAGCCTAAGAAGCCGCCGCTTTGAGTAACCAAAATCCAGATCGCCGACTTGGTCATCGTAAAATGACGTTCGTGGTGCAAGTAGCCAGGCATCCAGGAATAGGTGAGCCAATAAGCGGTCATGTCGAAAATGGCAAGCACCAGCGCCAGGATAAAAATTTTACGGTATGCCGGACTGAGAAGTTCCCGGATTTTACTCTTTACCTTATGGAATTTATTGTCCGGACTTTTTTGCTGCTGAACCGACCAAAGGTCAGATTCGGGCAGATTTTTGCGGATGAAAACCACCAACAGAGCGGGAATTACAGAAATAAAGAAACAATAACGCCAGCCTATTCCGGGAGCAAGTATTCCTCCTACTATCGAAGCCAACGCTATACCCAGCGGAGCTCCAGTTTGCATAAAAGCGCAGTATCTCCCACGCATCCTTGGCGGGAATGTTTCTCCGATATAGGTTTGTCCGGTAGCCCATTCGCCTCCTACACCCAGTCCGGTAATGATGCGGAATAATAGAAATACCCAAAGATCGGAGGCAAACCCGGAACAGAAAGTACCGATACTGTACGTAAGAATGGTAAGTTGCAGGGTGAGTTTCCGTCCTATTTTGTCGGCGACCACTCCAAAGATTATTCCTCCAATGGCGGTAGCTGCCAGCGAAGTACCCATCAGGTACGAAAGTTCCGTTTGCGAAAAACCGAATTCTTTACCAATAGGGATCAGTAAAAAAGTAAACAAAACCAGATCGTAGAAATCGAAAACCCAACCTGCCCAACTCATGAGCAGAATTTTATAATGCGTACGGGTGGGCTTAACCGACTCGCATAAAAAGAACTCCGTCATAATATACCTTTAGGTGAAAATTAGAAAATCAAAGATACATTTTTATTTTATTAAAAGGGAAAAAGGACGAAGACAAGACAGACGGTGCAATTCCCCTCCCCTTCCCGGTTTACGGGAATACTAAAACACCCCCAAAGATAAAACTTTTCCAAAACTTATTTGAATAACAAAATGTTTTGTATTTTAGTGGATTGAAAAAAGCTGTTACCTAAGGAATAATAGGTGCAAAAATGGGCGTTTAGATGCTACCGTTCATTAAAAAAAAGGAATAAAAATGTTTAGCTGGATTACGGAACCGGAAAAATCAAAAGATTATTTGCAAAGCGCATTGAAATTATATGAATTTTGTAATTCATTGGACAAAACTTTTTTATTTGACCGGGAAAGTAAAATCAGCGAGATAAAAAACGTTTTGTAACTGTGAGAAAAAAAATATTCAACATCATCAAATTTTCATTGCTGCTCGGCTTTGGCATCTTTTTGTTGTTTGTCTTTGTACCCAAGAAATACAATGTCCCCAAAATGCAAAAAAGAGAAGGCACAAAGTATTGGGATTTACCAACGGGCTCAAGAATAGGTTATGTGCTTATTCCGGCCAAAGGCATAAAAAAATCTTACCCGATTATTTATTTACACGGTGGACCGGGTGGAATAATCACCGATGAAACTATCAAAATGTTATCGCCCCTATCCGAAAACGGCTATGATGTCTATCTGTACGACCAAATCGGAAGCGGACATTCCGGCAGATTAAAAAACATTGAGGAATACACCGTTGACAGACATAAACGGGATTTGGAAGAAATCATAATGAAAACAGGAGCCAGGAAGGTCATACTCATTGGGCAGTCGTGGGGAGCCATGCTTGCCACACAATTTTTAGCCGACAATCCCGAAAAAGTCGAGAAACTTATCCTTACCGGTCCCGGTCCCATTCTACCCGTAAGGCAGGAACTGGCAAGTATAAAGGTTCCGGATAGCATCCGGTTAAAGGAGCCACTTTATTCCAATAGGCAGGCTAACAAAAAAACATGGTCATTGCGAATCAAGGCTATTTCGCTATGGGCTATAATTTTCGGCAGCAAATTAGCTTCTGATAAAGAAGCAGATGATTTCCAGACCTACCTCACCAACGAATTAAACAAATCCACCGTTTGTGATACATCAAATGCTTTAAAAGCAGAAGGTGGTAGTGGGTTTTATGCACACTTAATGACGCTGCAGAGTTTTGATCGGGTAAAAGACCCCCGGCCAAGGTTAAAGAATATTCACATTCCTGTCCTGGTGATGAAAGGCGAATGCGATAACCAGAAATGGGGATATACCAACGAATATCTGGAACTTTTCCCCAATCACCGACTGGTCATTATCCCCGGTGCAGGACATTCCATCGCCGTTGAGCAACCAAAATTATATCTTAACGTTATCCGCGAATTTCTTAACGAATAAACGACTAACCATATCTGAATTCGTTTCCTTACTGAAATAAAAGGTCGGGCATACAGATATGCCAGATTGTAAAAAAATATTAATTATTTTGGAAATTTACTAAATTTGTATTTACTTTGTAATTACAAACACACTGATTATGGACGTTTCAATAATACCCATCGGTAATTCCAAGGGAATACGCCTGAGTAAAACCCTGCTGGAAAAATACAATATCAAAGACACCGTAGAATTGATATTGGAGAAAGGCTATATTATTATCCGGCCGACAAATTCTCCTCGAAAAGGCTGGGAAAAAGCGTTTAAACGTATGCACGAAAAAGGAGACGATAAACCTTTAATGGCCGACATTTTTGAGGATGAAAACTTTGAAGAATGGATGTAAATCAATATCAAATTGTCCTGGTCAACCTTGACCCAACCATTGGCAGTGAAATTAAAAAGACACGTCCGTGCGTTATTATTTCACCTGACGAAATGAATAAATATCTGCAAACGGTTATCATTGCCCCCATGACAAGCCAATCCAAACATTATCCAACACGAATTGAAGTTAAACATGATGATAAAAAAGGTTGGATTGCATTAGACCAGTTACGGACTATTGACAAGCAACGAATATTAAAAATACTGGATAAATTGACTGACGCAGAAGTCTTGAAATTGAAATCAACCATTAAAGAAACGTTGGTTGATTAAAAATTTCAAATCACTTCCGGCACGATCATCACCGGACATTTGGCTTTGCGGAGAACGCCTTCGCTTACGCTTCCCAGGAAAGTTTTGTAGAAAAAACCGTGGTTGTGGGTTCCCATCGCTATCAAATCAATGTTTAATTTATTAGTCTGCTCAATGATGGCATCAACGGTCAGTCCCTCGACAATCATGGACTGCACATCCACCCCTTTTTCCTTCAGATGACTCTCCATCGCAAGCAGGTCGCGGTTCTCCGTTTGTAATTCACGGGTACGCTCTTCCACATCGTACTGCGGAACCATCTCAAACCCGACAAATGCCGGAGGCGGCGCCGAAACATGAACAATAAAAACTTTAGTATGAAAAGCGAGGGCTATTTCGCCAGCTTTTTCGATAACCTGAATAGACAGATCGGAAAAATCAACCGGAACAAGAATATTTTTCATGGTCGTAAAGGTTAATTATGATGTACAAATATAATCAAATTTTTGAACCAAATAAAAAAATATTTTTCCGTAACACACTATTTTGTTAATATTTCAGAAAATTTACGTATGTTTGGCCTTCTTAAAATTTTTGTATGCAAATTGCTGTTATCGGTTTTGGCGCTGCCGCCATTGGGTTTATCGAAAAGATAAAAGACTCCTCTCACCAAATCCATATTTTTGAAAAGAGCAAAGATGTGTACTCATCGAGCATTTCGGGCATACGTGCCGATGGTAAGCTTTTTGTATCCGGTGAAATGGGCGGCAACATGGATATTCCGCTCGAACTTCAGAAACAGTTTGTGGATTATTACATCGGACATACCTCCAACGGCACGGTGGAAACCGGACATTCCTTCACCAACAAGGAATACTACAAACAATTTTACGAAAAAGGTTTTCTTCCCATCACTTCCGACTTTTACCACATCGGTACCGATCAGCTAAAAGAAGTTCTTTTTAATATTTATGAAAAATTTAAATCCTGTCCTAATATCCATTTTCATTTCGAAAGCGAAATCACCGAGATAGCGTGTTTCCCGGGAAGAGTGGTGCTTAATAATTCGGAAAGTTTCGATACAGCTATCGTATCCGTAGGACGCAGCGGGCATAAACTCATCAACACGCTTATCCACCAATATCCCGAACTGATACTCGATAATACCAAGGTTGACCTGGGCATACGTTTTGAAGTGCCCAACCATATCGTGGAGGATATCAACCGCGAGATGTACGAGTTTAAGGTGAAATTCAAAAGCAAGACCGGCTATATGGTACGCACCTTCTGCAACAACCCTTCGGGTTACGTGGTTACGGAACATTATGGCGACTTTGTTACCGTGAATGGTCATGCCAAGCTGATAGGAAAAAGCAAAAACACCAACTTTGCCGTGCTGGTTACCATTCAGCTTACCGAACCTTTTAACGACCCCATCGGTTACGGACAGCACATTGCCAAGCTCAGCAACCTGCTTGCCGGCGAAAACAAACTGATACTCCAGACTTACGGCAACTTTAAGGCTTCAAAACGCACCAAATACCTTTACCGTGTACAGCCTACCCTCAACAGCAATAAATATATCCTGGGCGACATCAACCTGGCATATCCACGCCGTATCATCGAAAGCATTATTGATTTTCTGGAGAACCTGAATCTGGTCATTCCCGGGATAGCCAATTCCGATAACTTGGTATATGCACCGGAAATCAAATTCTACTCCAACCGTCTTGATAACGACAAAATCGAAAACCTGATGTTTATTGGCGACTGCTCGGGAGCCACCCGCAGCATCATCTATGCCACCGCACACGGGTTTATGGTAGGAGAAAGGTTTCTTTGATCGGAGAACGGCTGTTAGCTATTGGCAGTTGGCAATTGGCAGTTGGCTATTCATTGCTTATCAATACCAATTCAAACCCTATAACTTTACAAACCTTATGAACCTTATAAACCTTATGAACCTTACAAACCTTACAAACTTTACAACCTTACAAACCTTATAAACCTTACAAACTTTACAAACCTTACAAACTTTACAAACCTTACAAATCCCGAATTGCTTCGCTTCCCGATAAAGAATCCCTAAGTCGTTCCTTTTTAAACCACAATAGGCACATTAGGGCACATAGAAATTAATTTCCGCTTACAACTGCCTTCTACTTTCTGCCTATCCCGAATCGCTTCGCTCGGGACTTCGCTTCGCTCAGCTGCCTTTCTGCCTTCTGCTTTCTGCCTACCGCTTTCTGCCTACCGCTTTCTGCCCTGGTTTCCTCGTAACATGTATCGGGTAATATACCAACCTGCTCTGATTTTTACTTTTTATATATCGGTTAATATACCAACCTGCCATGATTTTTACTTTTTATGTATCGGTTAATATACCAACCTGCCATGATTTTTACTTTTTATGTATCGGTTAATATACCAACCTGCCATGATTTTTACTTTTTATGTATCGGTTAATATACCAACCTGCCATGATTTTTACTTTTTGTGTATCGGTTAATATACCAACCTGCCATGATTTTCACTTTTTGTGTATCGGTTAATATACCAACCTACCATGATTTTCACTTTTTGTGTATCGGTTAATATACCAACCTGCTCTGTTTTCCTCCTGAAATGTATTAGTCCGACCTCAGACCGGCTCTATTTTTCTTCCGAAATGTATTAGTCCGACCTCCAGTATTCTCTGATATCAAAAAAACATTCCACCCCGAGTACTCGGGATGGAATGTCTATACCCTGATGATAAAAACCGGATTATTTGAAAGAAACCGCTGTTAGCTTTTGGCCAATAGCTAATCGCCAACAGCTAACAGCCAACAGCCAATAGCTAATCGCCAACAGCCAATAGCTAACCGCCAACAGCCAATAGCTAACCGCCAACAGCCAATAGCTAACTGCCAACAGCCAAAATTCCTACAAGTGCGGATTCATCACTTTACCAATGAACATCACCGCATGGGTTTCCTTTTCCGTAATCATAAAAACAAACGGACGGTCAACCGTAAACAGATAAGGCTCTGGTCTGAGGCTTGTAGAAGACATGCCAATGACAACCACAGTAACAGCAGCGGCCTCGGTGCCTTTCTCGCTCACATCCACAAAGGTATTATGCTGAACCTGGGAAATAAATATATTATTTATAGGATCAGCATTTATTTTGGCAAAGTTAGCCTTGTCGGGATCGAAAGCAATACCCATACCCATGCCGGTAAGGGCTTTTCCCAATTGTTTTTCGAACGAAAATTTAAACTTAGGCATCGTCAACTGTACGTCGGTTTCCTTCATCCGGTTCATCCATTCGTCCAGATTTTCACCGTTAAGAGAAGCAATCACATCATTCACCGTTTTATTTTTATTTGGCAGCAGGATGATCATGTTATAATTGCCCTGCCCGTAAGGAATTTCGATGGCATCAAAATCAGGCTGAGCGCCATGTCGAAAATTAGCATTCATCATCATGCTCATCACTTTGTGGTTAGTTTCGCCGGGAATGATAAATGGGCGCCGGGAAGTGTTTTTTTCATCGAACGGATGTTTCCATTTCCCGTTGAAATAAATGGCATTGACAAGGAACATGACTGTTTGTGGGTCTATGACTTTAATCACGTTCTTTATTTTATCGTTGGTTTTGCCGGCTATCCATTTGTTGATGATGCCGGGCGATTGAGGAGACCTAAAATCAAGAGCGGCAATCTCGGCATCGTAATTCATTTTATTGATGTCAATAAACGACTGTTGCACATTAAAGTTATTACGATACCAGATGGAATTGGCGATGGAAAGTTGCACCTGTGGATCGAGGCTAAGGAGCGATAGCATCAGTTTGCGGTAAGCCTTGTTGATTTCGGAATTGGTAAATCCCTGCATCCGCAAAGCCTGTTCCATGGCGGTTTTGGTTGTGCCATCGGCGCCATTGTAAGTCATGCCAAGCGCCAGCGCCACGCTCACGGGCGATATCATGAGGTTGGACGTGTCGGCTTCGGCAACGTTGACCGCCCGGAATAAATCCAGCCCAAAGGTGTTTGAATTAGCAATGAGCTGCCTTTCCTGTGCCGTAAGCGGAATTTTTTTATACGTACTATCATTGCCCGCTTTGCACGACATCGTTACCATCCATGCAATGCTTATGATAAAGTACATGGGCAATACGGAGCTTTTTACCGTTAGTATTAATGATTTCATAGAATTCAGGTTTTTTATTGAAAAATAAAATCGGATATTTGTAGTTTAAAACCAATGGAATAATTTAATTATCAGCAAAAATCAAACCAAATCTTTAACTATGAAAAAATGTTTTCTCTTCGTACTGATTTCCTTTTTCGCAGCATACCTGTATGCCGGAGTAAAGGATAAGAAAGATGAATCGAAAAAATCCGACACCCTGAAATCGGGTACATTCGGCGGATTAACCTGGCGTGGCATAGGACCGGCATATAGCTCCGGGCGTATCGCCGACTTTGCCGTAAATCCCAACAATCACAGCGAGTATTATGTAGGAGTGGCTTCGGGGCATGTGTGGAAGACCATCAATTCCGGAACTACCTTTGAACCCGTGTTCGACAATTACGGAGCCTATTCTATCGGTTCCGTTGCTATTGACCCGACGAATACCAACGTGGTCTGGGTAGGAACCGGCGAAAACAATCACCAGCGGGTATTAGGCTATGGCGACGGCGTATACAAAAGTATTGACGGCGGTAAGAGTTTCAAAAATATGGGACTTAAAGAAAGCCGCCAGATAGGAAAAGTGCTGATCGACCCACGCAACGGCAATGTGGTTTATGTTGCTGCCGAAGGTTCAGTCTGGGGACCGGGCGGAGATCGCGGTTTGTATAAAACCACCGACGGTGGCAAGACATGGAATAAGATACTTACCATTTCCGAAAACACCGGTGTGAATAACATCATCTGCGATCCGCGCAATCCCGATGTGCTTTATGCTTCGTCGGAACAACGCCGCAGACATGTATTTACCAAAATTGGCGGCGGCCCCGAAACAGCTATCTACAAATCGACCGATGCCGGAGCCAACTGGGAAAAACTGACTTCCGGTTTGCCTTCGGAAGATATGGGTGGCATGGGATTAGCCATTTCTCCGGCCAATCCGGATATTATTTATGCAATCATCGAAGCGGCTAACGACGCCAGCGGCTTTTACCGTAGCGCCGACCGTGGAGCTTCCTGGCAGAAAATGAGCGATCATTCATCGCAGGGACAATACTTCAACAGAATATTTTGTGATCCTAAAAATGCCGATAAGGTTTATTCTGCCGAAACCGTTACCCAATTTACCGAAGACGGAGGTAAAACATGGAAGGTTCTTGGCAACAACAAGCGTCATGTGGACGATCATGCGATGTGGATAGACCCGGATAATACCCTTCATTTTCTCATCGGCGGCGACGGCGGCATCTACGAAAGCTTCGACGGCGGCAAGGAATATTCCTTCAAACCCAATTTGCCCGTTACTCAGTTTTACCGCGTACAGGTGGATAATACCCTGCCATTTTATTACGTTTACGGCGGAACCCAGGACAACAACAGCATGGGTGGACCTTCGCGCAATACCAATGGTACCGGCGTGGTAAGCGACGAATGGCTGGTAACTCAGGGTGGCGATGGTTTCTGGAGTCAGATTGATCCCGAAGACCCAAATATTGTGTATGCCGAAGCTCAATATGGCGGGATGACCCGTTACGACCGGCGAAGCGGTGAAGGTATTGACATCCGTCCCGAACCTCGCAAGGGTGAAGATATGTATAAATGGAACTGGAACACTCCGCTCCTCATCAGCCCGCATTCGCATACGCGGCTTTATACCTGCGCCAACAAAGTATTCCGAAGCGATGACCGGGGAAACACCTGGCAGGTGATTAGCGATGACCTTACGGCTAAAATTGACCGCAATACCTGGCCGGTGATGGGCAAATACTGGAGCATCGACGCCGTTGCAAAAGATGTCTCCACTTCGCTCTACGGAACCATTATTTCTTTTGATGAATCGCCCGTGAAAGAAGACCTGCTTTATACCGGCACCGACGATGGAGTGATTTCAGTTACCGAAGATGCAGGCAAAAACTGGCGGCAGGTGAGCAAATTTCCCGGTGTGCCCGAAAATACGTACGTCAGCGATGTGTTTGCCTCCCGTTTTGATGGAAATGTGGTGTACGCTTCCTTCGATAACATCCAGCGCGACGATTTTAAACCATACCTGCTGAAAAGTTCCGACAAGGGAAAAACCTGGACATCCATCACCGGCAATCTTCCCGCCAAGGGAACGGTACATACCATCCAGCAGGATTTTGTAAATGCTGATTTACTGTTTGCAGGAACCGAATATGGCTGTTTCTTCAGCATTGACGGTGGCAAAATATGGATTCAGTTGAAATCGGGATTGCCAACCATTCCTGTAAAAGATATCGCCATTCAGAAACGGGAAAATGATCTTGCTATCGCTACCTTTGGACGTGGTTTCTACCTGTTGGAAGATTACACGCCCCTGCGTTTATTCAAAAAGGATATTTTAGATAAAGACGGATACATCTTTCCGGTAAAAGATGCGCTGATGTACACGCAAACCGACACCAAATACGGACAGGGTTCCAGTTATTACATTGCCAAAAATCCGGATTTTGGAGCTACTTTTACATATTTTCTGAAGGAATCGCCCAAGACGCTGAAGGAAAAACGTCATGAGAAGGAAAAAGAACTCTTCAAAAAAGGCGAACGCATTCCCCAACCTTCCGAAACCGAACTCCGCGCCGAACAAAATGAAATTGTTCCTTACCTCACTTTTACTGTTACCGACGAATCGGGTAATGTGGTTCGCAAAATCAATACCAAACCTTCGGAAGGCATCAACCGCATCACCTGGGATTTACGTTATCAGGGCACATATCCGGTAAGACTCAATGGCGAAAAGTTCGATCCCCTGGCTTCAGGAAACAGCGGCACACCCATAATGCCTGGAAAATATAAAGTTGCTCTTTCCGAAACGGTGAATGGCGTTACTAAAAATCTGACGGACGCCGTTGAATTTACTTGCGCGGCGCTCAAAAACACTTCGCTTCCTGCCGATAGCCGTTCCGAGATGGTAGCTTTTGAGAAAAAATCCGCTGAGCTGGGACGCATTGTCTGGGGAACCAAACAATTTACCGATGAATTTGCTAATCGTGTGCAGCTTATTCTCCAGGCATTGAACAATACTCCCGGCGCCTCGCCCGAATTGATGAAACAGGCTCAGTCCATCGCCGCTCAACTCGACGATATTTTATTCACATTTAATGGCAAAACGCCAAAAGCAAGCGACGAGGAAAATCCACCGGCGCCCGTTCCGTTGAACTGGCGTTTAAGCAAAATGGCTTGGTCGCACTGGGGTTCAACTTCCAACATCACCCAAACCCAGAAAGATGCGTATTCCATACTTTTAGATGAATTTACACCTGTTTACCAGAAAGTAAAAACCCTTTACAATGTTGATCTAAAATCGCTGGAAGAGGCGATGAACAAAGAAGCGGTTCCTTATACCACCGGACGACTACCGGATTTCAAATAGCACAAAAGAAGTTTAACCAAAAAAGGCATTCCTTTATATTCGGAATGCCTTTTTTACTGGAATAACCTTTTTGTTTTTTATTCAAATGCCCCGGCAATACGGGAAGCGATATCCTGCAATTCAGCAGGAGTAAGTTGCAGTTTATTCTTTCTGAAATCCATATCATATACCGTGTTAATAGGAATTAAATGAATATGGGCATGTAAAACATCCAATCCGATAACCGTAACGCCTATTTTCTGGCAAGGGATAACTTTTTTAATCGCCCTGGCTACCCTTTTTGCAAAGACCATGTATTCTTTTATCAGATCATCGTCAATATCAAAAATATAATCAATCTCCTGCTTGGGGACTACCAGGGTATGACCTTTTGCTAGAGGATTGATATCGAGAAAAGCAAAAAACTTATCATTTTCGGCTATTTTATAGCATGGAATTTCGCCATTGATAATTTTTGAAAAAATAGTTGCCATAGTATTCGTATTAACGGTTAATTTCAATGATTTCGAACGTAATTTTTCCTGCAGGAATAGTAATTTCCACCTGAGAGCCGATGGCTTTACCCAGCAGCCCCTGAGCAATGGGAGAATTTACAGAAAGTTTTCCGGTTTTTATATCTGCTTCATTTTCCGGAACAATCGTATAACTCATCACGGCATCATTTTTCAGGTTCTTAATTTTGACCGTGGATAGAATAAGAACTTTTGAGGTATCCAGTTTTGATTCATCAATTTCGCGTGCATTGGCAACCACCTGCTGGAGCTTGGCAATTTTAAGTTCGAGCAGACCCTGAGCATTTTTAGCAGCATCATATTCGGCATTTTCACTTAGGTCGCCTTTATCCCTGGCCTCGGCAATTTGTTGTGATATGGAAGGACGTTCGACAGTAATCAGGTGATACAGTTCATCTTTTAATTTTTGCAATCCTTCGCGAGTATAATATTTAAGGGTTCCCATGTATTAAAATTTAAATCGTTATAATAAGACAAAAAGACCCTTAAGAAAAGGGTCTTTTAAAAATTATTTTAGAAAAACAGCTTTTCAGCCGCGATCGTTAGAAGTTAATTCTTGCTCCTATGCTATGTGTACCGGAAAAATTATCGGTAGCACGGTATGAATAATCAATGGCAAAACTTGAACCTTTTTCCTTATTCAATGGAACCTGAACGGTAAAACCGGCACTGGGTCCTGTAGAAACATTGGAACGGTTAGGATCGGTTACTGCTTTGGTGATCCCTTCTTCGTAGGTATATGCTCCACGAAGCATGAGATAGGATTTAAGATCGTATTCCAAACCTCCCATAAACTGATCCTTAGTAAATGAATTGGATGCAAAATTACCGGCAACAGTCAAACGATGGTTTTCGCCCAAATTAAAGTCGTAAGCAGCACCAATATTAAGCTGTGAAGGCAATTCAAAATCGGCAGAACGTTGTTCAAGGGTAAACTCGTCATCCTGTCCGGGAAGAAGTGTTCTGAAAGCTAAGCCATCACCTTTGAACTTCATCGTGGGACCAAGGTTACGAAGCGAAATACCAAATTTGATATTTTCGGTTTCTCCTGTTACGTATTGAATACCTGCATCAATGGCAACGCCCTGTGCACTTACATCGGAGATTACTTCCGAAATAATTTTAACATTGATACCGCCATAGATACTGCTTGAAAAAGCCTTGGCATAGGAAATTCCAATATTCATATAATTGGGTGAAAATGTTCCTATTCCTCCTTCAGGCAAATCAGTAGTTGTAATATTAATATCACCAAATTTCATGGACATAATGCTGAGTCCTATAACACCGGCTTCGCCTACTTTTTGGGTTAATCCAAAAGACATAATATTAATGTCGGAACCTTGCAGCCAAGTTGTATTGGAAAAAATTATTTCTGTTCTTGGGGTAAAAGCAGTACCGGCAACATTATTAAACATGCCTTCTAACCCACGGACATTGGCAGTATTCACACCACCCCAACCGGAACTACGTGCCCACGGATTAATAAGTAATTCTCCGGCTCCTGCTTGTCCTGATCTGTCCTTATTACCAGCTAACAAATTATTAGAAGGTATAATGAATAATCCCAACAATAGCATTGAAATTAAGAATCTATAAGTATTTTTCATATTTCGTATATTTAGCAAATTACAAAATCATTTTCAAATTAGAAAGAATTGAGGTCAACAGGACGCAAAGTACCAAACCATTTAATGATTTTCTCGCCTATACCCGATGATTTTACATGAATAATGTATACACCGCCAGAAATTGGAATACCAGCAAGGTTTTTCAAATCCCAGTCAATATAAGTCTTGGAATCATCCTTAGTATATTGACGAATAAGTGTTCCTGTGATGTTATAGATAGAAACCACGCAACGTTGGGGAAGATTAACAATTTTAACGCGGTTATCCAACTGATTGGTTTCGTAGGAACAATATCCGTAATATGGATTGGGAACGATATTGATAAGGTCGAGATCGCTTTTAGCTTTCTTAACGTCATTTGTAACGGTTGCAATATTGCTTGTTGAGAACTGATACATCGGGAAACCCTTGTTGGGACCCATAGCCGAAGTAAGATCGTTTAATGGATCGGCCAAATAACGTTGATATGGTTTTGCCACCCTGATTTTCATCGTAACATCGCTTGAAAGCCATTTCTGTCCGTCCACGGCCATTGGAATATTAACCCACATAGCACTTGCATAGGCAAGTTCGATAGGAGCAAGAATATTGCAATAAGGAGCAGGATATAAAGGTCTGTTCATCTGTGTTATTAAAGCTGCACCGGCATCGTAAGCAGGCGCCTTAAACGATATTTTTGAACGTGGATCAACAAAATTACCCTCTGCCATAACATAAACAAAATGTCTGCCACCGAATAAAGGATTGTCTGAAGTACCTGCATTGGAAGTAGGATTCCATAACATATCTCTTCCATTTTCACTACTCAACCATGAATCTTCACCAAACATCATGTTTAAGCGTTCGCCGGTTTCGATGTTGATAGCATATCCGGGGAACCAACCCATACCCGTACCTGAAATATAAGCAGGATCGTCGGGATTGGAACTTGGAGTTGCTCCCGCACGGGCATAGTTACCATTTTTATCTACTGAACGTGCTGCACGCGGATGATATTTTAATGCATTTCCTTCTGACAGTAATGGATCGGGGCACATTTCAACCACAGGGCATCGCGTCCATTTCGATTTATCGGAAGTAAAAACAATATCAACACTTGCTAATTGCGACATCTGGAAGATATTCTTTGAATTGACTGTAATTGCAGGTGAAATAACACCTTGACTGGTACCAGACGGTAAACCTGCAGCATTAAGTTTTGAAACTCCGTAAGCACATAGGTTATACGGAGCCCATGTCCCATTAATAAGCTTTTCATACTTTCCCTCCGGGTCATAAGCTTGTCCGATAACCGTAGCAGATCCTGATGAACCGGTATATTGAATATTCCAGTCATCATATGTAGGATCTGTAAAGTTTGCCGATGAACCACCTCTTATCCAGTTGTTAGGAAGAGGATCATCACTATCTGAAATCCCCGACAGCCATTTTTCCGAACTATCGGCATATTGGATGGATGAACTGATATAACCATTATTATCCTGTAGCGAACTATATACTTTGGTTGAATCGGCATTACTGGCTGATTTATACCCAACCATATAGGATCCTGGGAAATAAGCCTGAGAAAGAACAACTGAAAATCCAAGATCAAGGAAAAGTTGTTCATTATTGGATATTATGGATTGATCAGAGTGATATTCTGTTCCTGTAGAATTGTCAATCAATGTCCAGCTTGAACTGTATTTGGAAGCGGTGTCTCCACCTGCATAAATACTTATATCGCCGGTAACATTATTAATTCTTGCTTTATACAGGGAGTCAAAACGCAAAATGTAATTAGCGTCTTTAATATTCAAAGGATCTATTACTTTAATACTAACCGGACCATGGTTATTTTGGTATTTCGGCTGATAACTTATCGGATAATTAGGATTTCCAAGTTTGTTATTAATAGAATCAGCTGGTGGTTTCGACATAATTTCGTCGATGGTTTCTTTTGTCAAATCAAGAGACATTCCACCGTTACCCTGGCCGTCGATACGTATAATCTGCGGTCCGTCATCAAAACTTGAAGATGGACGTGCTTCTCCAATATTAATATGGGGGATACCTGTGTAAACTTTAATATTTCCACGGCCTGCCAAATAAACTCTTTTCTGACCAGTTAAACCAGATATATTAGGAACCTGTGCTGCAGCATCGGACGAGTATTTCATAAATTCGTTATGTCCGTATGCAAGAGCTAAGAAATAATATTGTTTATGATTAACAAATGATGTACCGGTAAACGCATCTTCCGATAGCTTAAATGAATGAACAATTCCCGTATTTGCACCGTCAACTTCCAGCACCGGAACAACACTACCAAGCGATTGATCGTAATTAAAATTGATCAACTTGCTTACATTATTCTTTTTATCGCATTGGAATACCTGACGTGCTAAACTGGGGTCGCTAAGGTCGGCTACAGATACACTTGCATTTTTCAACTGAAAAACCTGATAACCTTCAAAATTGTATAATGAATCGTAATGAACACCAGCGGGTGATTTGATGGTATTATCCCATTCCGAATAACTTTCATTATAGTTGTTACCGGCATCTTCAATTTTTCTGTTGCTAATATAAATAACAAGTTCTTTGTCTAATTCTTTAATGGTTAAATCTGGAGCATTCGGTCCGCTGATTACTTTAAAACAGTTATCGAACAAAGCCTGACATTTATCGTCGGTAATGCGTAGTAATTGAACGGAAGCATCAGGTCCGCCTGATGCAGCTCTCGCCCATGGAATACCTACGGTTATATAGTTAACGGCGCCTGGTAACAATGTAAATGGACCTGCTGACTGCATAAAACGGCGGTCTCCAGGTTGGTTACCCGATCTTGCTTCTGTCCAGTTTTTATCGCCATTTGGAGCTAATCCTTTGGTACCCCAGTTGCAGGGATCGCTATCGCCCGGGAACATGAAATCGCATTCAGGACCATAAGTACCCGTGTTAAGAGCATCACCACCATAAATCATTTTTGCACCATTCTTCCAGATACCTCTTAAGTAATTATAATAGTCCATCGCTTTATCGGGATCACCGTTGGTAGACGAATTATTATTATAGAATACAAAACGACGCATACCAAAACGTTCGTTATTCGGAATACTGTCACCAAAATTTACACCATTAATGGCAAATTGGTCAGAAGGATATTGGCTGTTTAATATAGAACAATCACCGGTAAATTTTGGATTATCACGGGGAGTTCCATCGGTATTATAGTCAGGATCCATATATGGTCCCTGGAAAAAGTCAACACCTATTGCAGGGGGCTGATCTCCATAAGCGTAATACTGTCCGCTTCCGTCAGTAGGTTTACCATTATAGCAATATCCCAAACCTCTGGTAACATCGCAACCCACATAGTCATCACCAGAATATCCCAAATCGGGATCAAGCCACTGGCTGAAATAAGTTTGGGTTAAGGTATAGGTAGAACGGTTAATAATCTCATAACTGTAAAAAGTCATGTTGTTTATTTCATCATTGGTGGAAAAAGCAAAGGCTTGAGCACGTATTTCAAAACCAATGGCTGCGCCTTTGGATTCGCTATGTATATTTCCTTTATCATTAAAAACCCACCATAAGGTTTGGTCACCTTTAATTACCTGGTCGGCGAGAATACCCATGGTATCTACGGAAGAACCACCCTGATTCCAGGCGCCGTCGCTATCGTAGCCATCAGGAACGGGAACAGTAACATCGGGATCTAACGTAGTATGCGTTCTCCTTGCCGGTTTATACCAGTTTTCCCTGTTTCTTGGGCACAACGAATTGTCTACATCATAATATGGATAATCGCCCTGGGTAGGATCATAATGTCCATCGCCATCGCGGTCATAAAACGGAGCAAGGTAATAACTTTGGTTGGCACTGGGATCGCCATTACCAGGCCAATTTTTAATGGATTCGGGTATGGCATAATCAGGATAATCCGTTTTGTCGTTCCACCAGGCAAGGTAATCATTTACTTCAGCTCTGGTCATCGGAAAATGTTTATCGAATTTTGTACAGGTGGCTTCAGTAACGGCAGCAGTACCATCAATAGTTAATGGTCCTGGCCAGTAATCCACACCTACCTGACGGAAACGTTGAGCGGCAAGTTTTAACTGATTGTTAACGTCCAAACCTCCAATCCAAAGGGCAGAAGCAAAAATGGAAGTCTTCTTCGAGCCATTAGGTATTTCGTATTGAGCTACTTCAAAGTCCCAAAACATATCTCCACCCGTATTTATTCTACATCTTACGTTGTTGATGTCCAAATACTTAAAGCCAGCGCCAGGCAAACAACCTGCGGCGGAGGATTTGATATTATCAGTACTCTTCACCTTAAGCCAACGACATTTATCAGCCTTGCTGTATTCCGAAAGAAAAACACAGCAAACAAATATTAACATTAAGCGAAAAATATTTTTCATATTGACTATTTTTTATTAAAATATATGTCTAATTTTATATTTTATTTTGATTTCAATATTGAAAATCAATATTGAAATCAAAATAATTAAATTATATTAAGGTTAAAAATTAAGTGAAAGTCCAACTCTGATCATACGGGGAGAGCTATAATTACCGGGATAGTTGATATAAACCTGATATAAATCCCTGAACGATTGGGAATCTAATTGCTGGTTGATTTCTGCCTGATATTCAGCAGATGCCAGATATCCATCATCGTTAGCATTTCCAGTAGCACTGTAAACGTTTAAGATATTTTTCGTATCCAGCAAATTGAGCACCTGCAAATAAACATTTATATAGGTTTTTTTACCAATATTAATATCATGGTCAAGCCGTGCTTCAAGCCGGAACTGCCATGGTAAACGGGAACCGTTCATCGTACCTTGCATATTTTTTCCAGCGCCTCCGAAAGTTGCTTCCAGATCTTTGGTGTATGGCGTGCCAGATCCACCGTTAACAGTTAAACTAAGTCCGGTATTTTTTAATATCTGAACGTTTTCGTATTTATCAGTTCCTTTAATTCTCCGTCTAACGACCGGACCATTGTAGTTCTTGCCTTCATCATAACGGTAGTCAATAAGTAAATTAATTCCATGACGACGGTCGAATGATAAAGGAATAAGGTTACGTAAATTTGGCTGTCCGGAGGTAATTAGGGCCTTTGACGTTTCAGCGTCGGAACCTGTTCCACTGGCAAACTGCAGGGTATAACTTGCACGTACACGAGTATTACCCGTACGGCGTAAATCGTAAGTTACGGTTAATCCTTTTACCGTACCAAAGTCGATGTTGTTGTACGAATAATATGTTTTGGGATAAGCTGCAGTATAGCGGTAGCTCTGAATCTGATCGCGTACTTCACGATAATAGGTTGATAAAATAAGCGAAGAGGTATTATTCAGTTTTTGTTGAAATCCTAATTCATAATCAATGGTTTTTTCAGATTTCAGATTTGGGTTGTTAATGGTAGGACTGCTTCTTACCGGAAGATAATAATAGGCTGTCGGATCCATTCTCAGATTGGAGGTAGGACGTTGGGTAAGCACATCATAATGTGCAAAAAACAACGCTTCATCGGAAATTGGAAATGAAAACGAAATACGAGGCAAATAATTGGTTTGTGGTTGATAATCTTTAAATACTTTAGATGTTAGTACCTGATTGTTAGGGTCGAGTAAATAAGGAGAAACACCATTACCAACATTTAATGCTTTTTCGGGGTCGGTAACTTCAGCGCCCTGAGCATTATACCATACATTTTGGCTACGATAACCAACAATCTTGGAAGGTTGATTTACCTTATCAACATATACCACGTAATCGTTTCCCATATTGCTTGGAATCTTATAATTCGACATACTATTAGCCAAATCCTGTACTGCAGTTTCTTTTACGGTATAGGCTTCATATAATAAATAGGGGTCTTTTAAGACCATCTGATTGGCATCAAAACGGTCGACACGTAAACCAACATTGAAAATCAAATCTTTAAAAGCAAACACATCCTGAACATAACCTGCCATATAAATAGGCTCAAAAGCACCAATTTCCCTGGTATAATTACCATCAGCATCTTTCTTGGTAAAGAAATCATCAAAACTGGGTTGGCTCGTCAATTTCTTCCCTTTATAATCGTATCCATAATAACTTACAGCAGAAGTTCCACTACCATTATTTAATAATTCATCGGCAGAGAACATTTTAATATTTAATGGCTCATTCAACGGAATATTTTTATGGAGAACCCCATTCTTATCGTAATAATTAATGGTATTTTTGTTCATGTCGTAGGAATCGATGTCAATATAATCGGTGCCATTTACGGCCAAACCACCGTTACCACCGATGGCTTTACGTAAATTTTTGTCAAAATTCCGCTGAGAACCTGCATCGTAAATTCTATCATATTGAATGGTATCGAGGAAAATACCGGTAGGATTGGCTTCGTCATAAGCAAATACCCCATTATCATAGACTAAATATGGCTTTGAAAAATCAAGCTGATCAATATGGGCATTGGTATAACCGCGCATAAGTTCCCATAAACTGGTAGCGCTAACACCAAAATACCTGTCGGAACGTTGCTCATATTGCAACCCAAACTGTATGGCATGATTACCTATGTCGGCAGAACCGTTGATACTAATACCCAACTGAGAATTATCAGTTAGTCTATAAGCACTTTGTATGGTTCCAATATTAGACCATATACTATAAATGGACTGTGGATTATCGCCATTAACTAATCCGCCTTGAATTGCACTTATATCCTGATATTTCGATATCTGATTGTTACGTAATGCAAAATATTGGGAAGTATAACTGGCAAGCAAAGGATTAATGTTTGAGGGCGTAAAGGTAATCAGCGTATCTTCCCAGTTGTTCTGCAAATAGGCTGTTTTTTTTGCTATCGTATCATATCCAGATGCATAGGAACGAGTCCTGGATCTTTCAAATTTTCCAATATAACCATATTTAAAATAATTATCCTTAAACCGTGCATCCTGTTGTGTTTCATGATATCGGGTATAATCGGCCTGAACGGTATAATATACGTTTTTGATCAGCGATTTGCTGTCTTTTTCCCCGGGGAAACGTTGGGTAAATTTACCGGACACCCTCCAGGTATTGTCAATATACTGAGCATTGTCTCCCCAGTTTAATAATGAATTAGCATAATTAAAAGCTCTATAATCCGTATGATCATAGGAACCACCAAACGTCAGGTTGATATTTGGACCGGTTTTAACATCTAATTTTCCGGATAAATTGATATCCTGACTATTAGTATTTTTGGTTGCATCTACGTGTTCCAGATCAGATTTACGTAAATATTCGGCATTCAGAGTGGTGGCCCCGTTATTATCAATACGGAGAGGATTTGCCTCAAGTTCTGCCAGCTTGCTGTCTTTCACTTTCCATACTCCGATATTTGTGGGATTTCCATCCTTTTCGAAGTTATATTCACCTGCGAAAAAGTATCCCAGCAAAGCGGTAGCATTATCGCCTTTTCCCCTTTTAATTAAGGGCCCATTCATATTCAACCCTACACGATTGTGTCCAAAGGCATCAAGAAATTGAGAAGTCTCAAAATCAACGCCAGCGCCAAACGTCCGCGAAGGACCTTTGGTGGTTACATTAATAATACCACCGGTAGCATCGCCATATTGGGCAGGTACTCCACCTAATATAACCGATACCTGATCGATGGAGGATTGCGGCAAATTCTGTGAACCGCGTACTTTAATACCGTCGATATACATAACGGTACCTTCGGAACGCTGACCACGAACGCTTCCCCTTTCACCATCGGCCGAGAAAACCCCACCAACGGTAGTTGCCACTGAAGAAGCCGAACGGTTAGGCATCTTTGAGATTTCTTCGGAAGTAACAGAAGCGCCACTCGAAGTTTGGTCCTTACTGATAAGAGGAACCTTATAATCCACAACTTCTACCTCACTTAAGGTAGTAGAAGTGGGTTCCATTTCGAGGTTCTGAAATGTAATCTTATCCGAATTAATAAATAACCCTTTCATTAGCACACCCTTATATCCAACGTAGGTTGCTTTAACGTCGTATTTCCCGGGGGGAATCGGTTTAATGGTGAAATTTCCATCAAAATCTGATGTCGCCCCGCCGACTTGCGTACCTCCATTGGCTACAATGATGTTAGCGAATGGAATGGGTTCTTTTGTGCTCTTATCACTAATCTTTCCCTTTAGGGTTCCCGATTGCGAAAATACCATTAAACTGGTAGCACAAATAAATCCAACTGTAAAAAGTAGTTTTTTTAACATACCATATAAATTTGTGTTATATATACAATGATTGTTTAAAAAGTGTGTAAAGATAAAAAGAAAAATATTTAGGTTCCAAATTTATTTTAAAGTTTACGTCAAAAGATTTTATTATTATCTTAAATTTCAATTAATTAAAAAATTGTGAAAATTTAACAAGTTTTTGTAGTGTGTTCATTTTTATTCCCGTCCGACCATGGTTTACATAAAAAACTGCTTCATTTTTCGATGGTTACGAAACCCTTGTAAATGCTAAATTCCGGCGTAATAATGAATAAAAAATGGACGCTATTCTGGCGGCAAATATAAAAACTTTTTAAGTTCAACGAAAATATTATGCTTAAAATATCGTTTTCCGGTAAACAGAGTTTATGTTTAATATTAAGAATCTTTTAATCACTGTTTTATTTTTTGGATTTTTGATAAATAATTCGGGCTGCTCGAAGAATAACTCCTATTCCAATATTCCTTATGCGTATATCAATTTCTCCCTCAACCTTGAATTGCCAAGCAATTACCGTTTAGTTCCGGTGGGTGGATGCGAATATTATACCGCAAATTCTCCTAGCAGGGGTGTTGTTATTTATCATTACATGCCCGATGAATTCCTGGCTTATGAACGAACCTGTCCGTATGATCCGGAAAATGCAAAAGCAATCGTAGAAGCATATCCAGGTTACGATGGATTAGTCATTGATAAAAATTGTGGTTCTGTATATTTACTGTCAGATGGTTATGTATTTAAAGGTCCGGCACATTTGCCACTAAAACAATACCACACTAATTTCGACGGAATAACCCTTCATGTCTATAACTAAAAAAACATTCCATCCCGAGTGCTCGAGATGGAATGTTCAGCATATTATCGATTATTAAAAATTAGTACCTGTAATGATCGGCTTTGTAAGGACCGTCCACAGGAACACCAATATAATCCGATTGTTGTTTTGTAAGCTTGGTTAATTTTACTCCAATCTGCTCCAGATGCAACCGTGCAACTTCTTCGTCAAGATATTTTGGAAGACGATAGACACCAACTTCATATTTATTTTTCCATAACTCAAGCTGGGCAAGCGTTTGGTTGGTAAACGAATTACTCATTACAAACGAAGGATGTCCCGTTGCACAGCCTAAGTTTACCAATCTGCCTTCGGCAAGCATGAAAATGGCATGGCCGTCGGGGAAAATGTATTTATCCACCTGCGGTTTAATTTCTATCTTTTTGATTCCTGGATAGTTGTTCAAATTATCCACCTGAATTTCATTGTCAAAATGGCCAATGTTGCAAACGATAGCCTGATCATTCATTTTAACCATGTGTTCGATGGAAATAACATCCAGGTTGCCGGTACAGGTAACATAAATGTTGCCTTCTGCCAGAGTATCTTCAATCCGAGCCACTTCAAAACCTTCCATGGCAGCCTGTAAAGCACAAATGGGATCAATTTCGGTAACAATAACTCTTGCTCCGTAGGAACGCATAGATTTGGCACAACCTTTTCCCACATCGCCATAGCCTAAGATCACCACCACTTTGCCGGCTATCATCACATCGGTAGCCCGTTTTATACCGTCGGCGAGCGATTCGCGACAGCCATATAGGTTATCGAATTTCGATTTGGTAACCGAATCGTTAACATTGATAGCCGGAACAAGCAATTCGCCTTTTTCCATCATCTGATACAAACGGTGCACGCCGGTGGTAGTTTCTTCCGAAACGCCTTTCCATTCGGCTACGGTACGATGCCATTTTGTAGGATCGGATTGTAAAATCGACTTGAGTGTATTAAGAATCACCGCTTCTTCATGGTTAGCTGGCTTGGCATTAAGCAGGGATGGGTCATTTTCGGCTGCAAAGCCTTTGTGGATTAGCAAGGTGGCATCGCCACCATCATCTACAATTAATAAAGGTCCTTTTTCCCCGGGAAAACTCAGCGCCTGGTTGGTGCACCACCAATATTCTTCGAGCGATTCGCCTTTCCAGGCAAATACCGGAACTCCGCGTTCGGCAATGGCTGCTGCCGCGTGATCCTGGGTCGAGAAAATGTTGCAACTTGCCCAGCGGACATCGGCTCCCAGTTCCACAAGGGTTTCGATTAAAACGGCCGTTTGTATGGTCATATGCAACGAACCGGTTATTCTTGCTCCTTTCAGAGGCTTTTCTGCGGAATATTTGCGACGGATGGCCATTAATCCCGGCATTTCCTTTTCGGCAATTTCTATTTCCTTGCGACCCCAGTCGGCAAGCGAAATATCGGCAACTTTGTATTTTAATGTAGTTTCTGTCATTGAATTGTTCTTTTGTATTTAGCTTATCAAAATTTTTGCAAAGGTAATCATAAGACTTTTATCAGCAAATTATTTTAAAAGGGTTGATGTTTGCTTATTTTTTACAGAAAATGACACTTCCACCATCGAATAATTCACCGTCGTAAAGTTCGATAATCGTATAATCGAGTTTTTGTAAAAACAATCGTATTTTTTCCCCGTCGGGATGATAATCAAGGCTGCCACAAATGAAAACATTGTTGTTCCATATGCCGCTGACGCCTCCGAAAAAGCCATGCGGAAAATCTTCCAGCCGTATGGTTTTTGCCGATACATAAAGCACGTCCAGCTTTTTATCCGTCAAAATTTTATGAATTCCAATATCGGAAGTAATGAAATGATTTTCCTTTAAGGGCAATAAATTGCAGCGGCAATAACCCTGGCGAACCGTTATCGGTATTAGATTCCCGACATTTTCTTTAATTTTCGGATCGGTGATTTCAGGATAATGTATATAATAGGTATCGGTAACCACGGCATTATACCTGGCGCTTTCAGGATAAATTTTTCCAACCGGATTTATACCTATAATATAAGGAATACTGCGCTTGTCTAAAATTTCAAAATATTCTGCCGGCAGGTTGGGAGCCACGACTATGCCACCCGGATACTGGCAGAAAAAAATGTCGGGATGACCCGAAATGGCATCGTAGGTAATTCCTGAAGTTGACAATCCGATGACTTCGCCAAATTCTGAAAGACGGACACGGGCTGTTTCCGGGATTTTATTATCAACAATAATCAACATAATAGTTTCTTGCATTTAGTAACGAATCCGGAATATATTTTACATTCCGGTAGTGTTTTTGAAGCATTTTACGGTTTTTGCCTCCATAACCGATGGCAACGTTGAGTTCAGCCGGAGAAACATGAATTACGATATTTTTTCCCTTTCCGGCATTTATTATCAATTGCTGCTGAATATCGTTCCATATTTCAGTCATTACCAATTCCCTGAACGAAACATGGAAAGGACCGGCAAGCATATCATTTCCATTAAGCAATCCTTCGGAAGGATGAAGGCCAATCCGGATTATCTGAACATTGCCCGATTCAAACACCGGAATAAGTTGCTTTACATTATCAACGGCTTGCGACAACGTCAGCGGAATGTACTTGTTTTCAAGATATAGCCTTTCCAAATCCGTTTCGCGTATCACCAGCGTAGGATAAATCCGGGTATTGGCGGCTCCCAGTTCAACAATTCGTTGGGCTGTGGCCACAGATTTTTCGACGGTATCGCCCGGGAGTCCTATCATCATTTGCAAACCAAGTTCAAAACCTTCGTTCTTTATCATGGCTGAAGCATTTTCCACATCTTTCACCGTATGTCCTCTGCCCGACAGGCGCAAAACTTCCTCATCCAGCGACTGGGCGCCCAATTCTATGGTCGTAACATGATGCACTTTCAATAGCGAAAGTACTTTTAAATCAATATAATCGGGACGGGTGGACAAACGTATACCCTGCACTTCTCCTTTTTTGAAATAGCTGTCTGCTATCTGAAGGTAACTTTCCTGCCTGTCAAAAGGTATTCCTGTAAAGCTACCTCCGAAGAATCCGATTTCTACATGCTTTTCCTTGTCGGGAAAAGTACGAAGGTGATTATCAATGATATTCTGAACTTCCTCCATTGAAGGCGATTTCATCGTACCCGAAATCTTACGCTGGTTGCAGAACACACATTGGTGAGGACAGGCAAGCTGCGGAATAAAAACCGGAATGGTATACTGTTTTTGATCAGAAAGAGTACGCATGGTGGCCCGAATTTACTTTCAGAAAATTAGTGGCAAATCAATTCTTCATCAATCAGGCGCATACAATTGAAATGTTTTTTGGGGCAACTTTCGTAACCAATTTTGCTGCATGGGCGACAGGAAAGGTTTTTTACTTCAACAATGGTTGATCTTTCGGGAGTTAACGGCATATATGGATACATACCAAATTCAGGAACGGTATTGCCCCAGATGGAAACGATTTCCTTGTCAAAAGCGGCGGCAATGTGCATCAATCCGGTATCATGGGTTATAATCCGTTCCGCCTGTTTTACGATGGAAGCCGATTGATTGATGGAGAATTTTCCACAGGTATTAAAAATCAGGTCTCCGACAGCCGCTTTCACTTTTTCGCCTACCGGAAAATCTTCCTTACCACCTAAAATGATAAGCGGACGGTTAATTTTTTGACAAACGGAAATAATTTTATCATCCGGCAACTGTTTGGTAGCGTGCTTCCCTCCTATCACCAGTCCGATAAACCCTTTTTGATGAGTTAGCGGTAATGATGTCATGGACACTTCTTCCTTTTCGGGAATAAAATAATCCAATCCGCTGCCGTCGTTTTTCACGCCAAGGCAATTGACTGCCCGGAAATACCGGTCAACAATATGAATGGGAGGCAAACAGTTAATTTTAAATCGTGTAAGCAATAATTTCCGGATGTTTAATTTACTGAAGTTGGAAAAAGGCCTCCTGAGATGCAGAATAACATAAGCCGAACGAAGATTTTTATGCAAATCAACAATATGATCAAACTTTTCGGAAACGAGCTCAGGAATAAGCAATTTCAGGCTTTTATCAAGCACATGAATCTTATGAATATACGGATTAGCCTGAATAACAGTCATAAATTGTTTTTTTGTCAGATAATGAATTTCAGCTCCGGGCAATTGTTGTTTCAGGCAACGGATTATTGGAGTTGTAAGTACGATATCGCCAATAGAACTGAAACGGATAATGAGGATTTTTGTTTTCAAAATAAAGAATTTGAAGGGCAAAGATAATAAAACCTCATTATCCGTCTATTTTATCCGCATTTTGAATACCCGCAATGCTGGCAGCTCAGGCAGCCTTCCTTATAGGTAAGTCCGCTTTTTTCGCCACATTCGGGGCAAGTACTTCCGGTAGCAACTGTTCCGTCGGGTATAAATTTTTTCAGGGCACGAACCACTCCGTTTTTCCAGGTATTGATGGTTTCGGAATCAAGGTTAAGATTCGTAATCAGGTCAACAACAATCGGAAGTGGCATCCCATGACGGAGTATGCCCGAAAAAAGCTTGGCATAATTCCAGTAAGTCTGGTCGAACGTACGCGAAAGAGCTTCAATGGTAACTTTATAACCATCTTTGTCTTCAAACTGGAAATCATAGCGTGCATGTTCGGTTTCGGAAGTTTTCACCTTTATTACCCAACCTTTGGTAACTGTGGGCGGAAGGAAAAAGCCTTCGGCTTTCCCGGTAAAAATCTCGTAGGGCTTCCCATCAAGCAAACCGACTACGGCTATCCATTTTATATAATCATTCTGAAAACGAACGATTTCGGCTTCCAGCTTTTTAGGGCGAGGCGGAGCTTTGGTTTCTTTAAATACATGTATGTCTTCAGTTGGCTTTTTATCGTTGCTCACCAATACGCCGGAACGTGAGCCATCCCGATAAATAGTCATTCCTTTGCAGCCACTTTCCCAGGCAGTTTTATACACTTCACTTACCAAATCCTCGGTAGCTTCTTTGGGTAAATTAACGGTAACGCTGATGGAATGATCGACCCATTTCTGAATAGCGCCCTGCATCCTCACCTTGCTTACCCAGTCAATATCGTTGGAGGTAGCTTTATAATAAGGCGATTTACGGATAATTGGTTCCAGTTCTTCGTCGGAATAGTCTTTTACCTTTCCTTCGTCATAGCCATTTACTTTTAGCCATTCCATAAATTTAGGATGAAAAACGTTGTATTCTTCCCACGTATCGCCCATTTCATCCACAAAATTGACTTTGCTGTTTTTGTCGTTTGGATTTACTTTACGGCGTCGTTTATAGCTAATTTTAAATACAGGTTCTATGCCTGAAGTAGTTTGAGTGCAGATACTTACGCTGCCCGTCGGAGCAATGGTGAGCATAGCAATATTCCGACGGCCATAACGCATCATATTTTCATAAACCTGAGGGGCTGCTTCTTTGATGCGACGGATAAACGGATTTTTATGTTCGCGGGCTATATCAAAAATAGGAAAAGCGCCCCTTTCGCGAGCCAAATCTACCGATGCCCGGTAAACTTCAATGGCAAGAAGTTTATGAACTTCTACCGAAAATTCGGTAGCGGTGGTGGTTCCATAACGGCAGCTAAGGGAAGCCAGCATATCGCCTTCGGCGGTGATGCCTATACCTGTACGGCGTCCCTGCGATGTCTTTTTCCGTATATTCTCCCACATTTTTCGTTCAATGCGTTTGGTTTCATCATCTTCGGGATCGCGGGCTATTTTTTCGAGTATCCGCTCTATCTTTTCTATTTCCAGATCAATGATATCGTCCATGATGCGTAAAGCATAATGGGCATGTTGGGTAAACAGTTCGGAATTAAAACTGGCTTCGGCAGTAAAAGGATTATCCACATAGCTGTAAAGGTTTAACGCAAGAAGCCGGCAACTGTCGTAAGTGCACAAAGGTATTTCACCGCAAGGATTGGTGCTCACGGTTTTAAAACCAAGATCGGCATAGCAATCGGGAACCGATTCGCGAAGAATGGTATCCCAGAATAAAATCCCCGGTTCAGCCGATTTCCAGGCATTATGGATGATTTTATCCCAAAGTATCTTTGCATTAATTTCCTTTTTTACACTTGGATTATCGGAATGTATGGGATATTTTTGGGTATAGGGTGTGTTGGACAACACCGCTTTCATAAATTCGTCGTCAAGCTTAACGGAGACGTTGGCTCCGGTAACTTTTCCCTGTTCTAATTTGGCATCAATAAAGTTTTCGGCATCGGGATGGCGTATAGAAATGCTGAGCATAAGCGCTCCACGCCGGCCATCCTGAGCTACTTCGCGGGTGGAATTGGAATAGCGTTCCATAAAAGGAACAATACCCGTTGAAGTTAAAGCTGTATTTTTTACCGGACTTCCTCCGGGACGAATATGCGAAAGGTCGTGTCCTACCCCACCGCGCCGTTTCATCAGTTGTACCTGTTCCTGATCAACTTTCATGATCCCGCCATAAGAATCCGATTCATTACCAATGACAAAACAGTTTGACAAAGATGAGACCTGAAAATCGTTTCCAATGCCTGCCATGGGGCTGCCCTGGGGAATAATATATTTGAAATCCTTAAACAACTGATATATTTCCTCTTCGCTCATCGGGTTAACATATCTTTTTTCGATGCGGGCTATCTCGCGGGCTAAACGATGGTGCATATCGTCGGGAGTTAACTCAAAAACCTGTCCGTCGCTGTTCTTCAGGGCATATTTATTCATCCAGACGTTAGCAGCCAGGGTGTCGCCTTTAAAGTATTCGGTGGCTTTTTGTAATATTTCCTCATTCGGATAACTCACTAATTTTTCTTTCATTTTAATCTTTTCGGATGGATGATTGATTATATCTTGTATGTTTTCAGTGCCTAACACTGAAAGATCAGGCATGGTTCGTTTTGCCAGCACCTGGTCGTAAAAATTTTCATTTTTTACTTTTTCCTGTTGCTTTTCTATTTCGCTGAACAGATTAGTATCCATGATTTTCCAAATCTACCTTGGTTATCTCTTCCAAAGAAGAATTTTATAATGGTTTGTTTTTAAATAAATTATTTAATTTTCTTGTCCCAAAAAACGATAAAGCAATGTACATCCAATGGCTAATTTTACCAAAATGATTTATTAACAAGATATGAACACACCGCGATAAGCGAATGAATAATAATAATTTATTCCAACAATAGCCGGATTAATCTATTCATCCTTTTTCCAAAGTAATTTTTTTCCAAACCCCAGACGATTATGAGTCATCTTAATAAATTCGGGCTCGATACCCCACAATGTGGTGTCTTTGAGAACGGCAATAGGAAATTTTTTAACATACGCCTTTTCAGCGATTTTTAATTCGTCGCCTTGGAGCTTGCGCATCGAACCGGTAAACTGTATCCCCTGAATTTTTCCGATAATGGAAGTTTCAAGGGCAATGGCGCCCGCCACCCGGGGTTGGATTTCAGCTTCTGCGATGTGTCTTGTTGTTCTGTCGGATGTAAAAACGAAAAGGTTTAAATCGTCCAGAAAAATATAAAAGCAGGTGCAGGTATACGGTTGATTATTGCTGCTGGTTGCCAGAGTAAAAATATGATGCTTGTGAATAAAATCGGTAATGGATACGGGAACAGGTGTCATTTTCTGAGAAGCATATTTAAGGAAATAATTATCAACGAAATGGCAAAAATTCGTTTTAATGTTACCACGGGAATGTTAAGGGATATCCTGGAGCCGAAATAGCCTCCTATGAAAAACGCCGCAGCAATGATAGCCGCATAACGAATATCGCAATTGCCTGCTTTATAATAATTGTAAGCTGCTAAAAGTCCTACCGGTGGTAACATCACAGCCAGGCTGGTTCCCTGCGCCGTATGTTGGTCGACACCCAGCAAATAGACCATGGCAGGTATCATTATTACACCTCCGCCCAAACCGATCATACCGCCAAAAATCCCGGCCGACAATCCAATTCCTATTAAAATAATTACGGTTACTGTGTTCATGGAGTTTAGTTTATAAGGTTTGTAAAGTTTGTAAAGTTTATAAGGTTTATAAAGTTTGTAAGGTTTATAAGGTTTGTAAAGTTTATAAGGTTTATAAGGTTTCACTGTTGTCCGGCAAAAGTATTCGGTCTTTTCTAAAAATGATGGTAAAGATATTTAAAATGATGGTAAAGATATTTAAAACGGTGGTAAAGATATTTAAAATGATGGTAAAGATATTTTAAATGATGGTAAAGATATTTTAAACGATGGTAAAGATATTTAAAAACACTACCGGCAAAAGTATTCGGACTATCGTTCTTCAAATAATTTGGATTTATAACACTAAGCTTAAGCCTTGTGTTATAAAATACATTTAGCCCTATAAAAAAATTATTATTGGACAACAGTGATAAGGTTTATAAGGTTTATAAGGTTTGTAAAGTTTGTAAGGTTTATAAGGTTTGTAAGGTTTGTAAAGTTTATAAGGTTTGTAAGGTTTGTAAGGCTAAGTTGTAAGATTGGTGATTGGTGGTCAAAAATCGAGGCTCATCGAAAGGTAAAAGATTCCTTTGTTGGGTTTTCCGTCTTCTACTCCCCAGGCATAATCGGCTCTGATGAAATAGCCGAACAAAGTACCCCTGAGTCCTGCTCCATATGAGCCAACGATGGGTTCTTTCTGGACTTTTACATTGATAAGCAACGGACTGTTTTTAATGATTTTGGTATACAGAAAATTTTCGTTTGAATATGGCGTAAGCCCTGTCCAGGCAGTACCGATATCCGTAAAACCGACAACCTGAAAATTATTCAGGAACGTAAATTTGAGCGGACGGTTAAAGAAATACCTAAAAACAGGGAACCGAAGTTCACTGCTGATTAAGGCAAAGCTATTTCCGTTGCGTATGTTTTGATTAAAACCCCGCATATCCGTAGCTAAGGTTTGATAAACATATCCCTGAGAATAATCAATAGGTGTTTCCTGCATAAACTTAGGGAAAAGCCAGTTATCGACACCACCCATGTAATAAATCAGTTTGCTGTTGCCTAACGAGGTGCTGGCGGCAAAACGGTTGGCCCAGATTAACGTCCGGTGTATTTTAGTGTATCTCCGGTAATCAATCCCAAGAACCACCATGTTTTTCTGTTTTTTATCAACCAACTGGTAGTATTCGCCAAATATCTTGTAGCGTGTTCCGTAATAAAGGTTCAGTCCCATGTCGCGGGTTGCATCGTAAACCCATTCCATTTTAACTCCTCCCCAATTTTGGATTACGGTAGGTTGGCGAAGATTGTAATAGTCGGTGGAAAGATATACGGCCTGGTCGTTGCGGTAAATAAAAGTACTTTTTATGCTCGCAACCTGGTTTAGCGGATAGGTAAGAATATAAAAAGCCTCGTGAGTATAATGCCGGATGTCGGAATAGTCGGTGGATTCCTCTACACTTTGGCGATGGAGCACCAGTTCTTTATCCAGCCGTCCGCGGTTGTTGCTTATGCTGATCAGGTATTCGTTGTTGACAAGGTTAGTATTTAAACGCACACCACCGGTTATCCGGTAATCCTCCAGCAGATCGGTTACGCCAAAATTGATCAGGGCGCTGGTTCCGGGATTTAGATAAATGGGTGAGCCGCCTCCGGTAAATGTTTGATAAGTCGCATTTAAAAATGAAAAATCAATCTGACTCACCATCTGGTTGATGGTATATTCCACATTATAATTACGCTGTACCGGAAGAATAAAGGTATCGGCGGGAGGTTCCCCATTGCCGGGCTGGCGTAATTTCAACAATTTCCCCGGAACCTGTACGGCATCTTGTCTTGGTCTATCGCTTATCCCGTTATTTACGCCTATTAAATTTTGTTTTTGGAGACGAGTGGTATCATTAGGTTGATCATTATCCTGTTTTAGTTTTTCTTTACCGGGCACAGGAGTCAGGTCTTTCTGATGGACACTCACAAAATGCTTTCGCTTATCGGATATCTTTTTCTTTTCATTTATAATTACTTCTTCGGCTTTCTTTTGTGTTTCTTTTTCCAAAATCTCAAGGTATGGCGTTTTGGCAGGCTGAAGCGGTGTTAAATTTTCGGGAAGCAATTTATCGGAAACGTATAATTTGTATTGTTTGTTGGCTAGGATTACTTCCGAAATTTTCCCTGAAGCCGGATTGATATCCTGATCGAGGATGTTGCGGGAATAATCCGTAACCGGGAACGATTCTGTAAAAAAACGGTAATGCGTAGTGGTATCCACATAGGTGATAGCGCTGTCGAAGCGGGCAAGGTAGCGGTTGGTTATGCCGTTCTGATCGCTGAGGTAGGAAAAATAGCCGGGCGAATATTCCATAGACTGGGTTTCGTCGGCTAAGGGAGTTTTGGTAATATGCCTCAGGATACCGGTATGTGAAGCATAATTATAAAGGAAGAGATCGTGGTTGGGTGATAGTCCCGGTTGAACATCTTTTTCGGAAACTGCCAGGGTATCGTTAGTACGGTTGGAGCTGAATAGTATTTCGGAAGAGTTGTTGATAAATTTCGGATACAGGTCGTCGTAAATATCTTTGGTGATTTGTTCGTAGGAATTAGAGGCGATGGTATAAACAAAAATATCGGATTGTCCGTGTTGCACCGCCGACATCACAAACATTTTTCCGTCGCTCGAATAGGAAAAATCGAGCACTTTATCGAAGCTGAAGATGGTTTGCCGGGTGAACTTATGATTGGCAAGGGTATAAAAATAAAGCTGTGTCTGACCTTTTTTTTCCAAAATAATAGCAAGCATAAGCCCTGTAGGATGCCAGGCAAGCAAAGGATACGAATAATCCACCTTTTCGTCTAAGGCAAAGCCGGACTTAAAGATTTTCCGCTTTTTTCCGTTCCCAAGATTGTACAGCCAGATCTTTGTTTCGCCCAGTTCGTTGGTGGTGTAAGCGGCATAGCGGGCGTCGGGGCTGACTCGTAAACGGCTGTATACCTTTGACAGGTCTTTCCTTTTCAGCAAAGGTTTTACTCCGGGAAGTTTATCGTTGGTTTTATAGGCGGCATACTTGCTTTCGTAAAAAGCTTTCCAATCCTTAATCAATTCTTTAAAGCCTATTCCCAGCGCATAACTGAATCCGCTTTCCGTGTTCTTGCTCACCTTGGTCATATAAATCACATTGGGAATCATGGTGGGACTGTATCGCTCGGCAATAAATTTCCAGATGGAATGGCCGGCATAAACGGCATCGCTGCCGGTAAGCTGGTTAAAGCGTTTATAACTTCCCGACAAGATGGCGTCGCGGACATGGTTATCCATATCGGTGCTCCAATCTTCGGAAAGGTACGAAACAAGCCCATTGATATACCAGTCGGGCATGTTCACTATTGTCGAGTTTTTGATCTGCGAACCGAGAGTCCCGCCGTAGATCGAACTTTCGAGCAGGATGCGGATGATCCCCGCACGGATTTGCTTTTCAAAATTGGCATGATTGCCATCGAAATAAAGAAATACTTTAGTCCCTACGATGTGGGTAATGCCCCCGGTATTATATTGCTGATTGGTTATTGACCCGATATTAGTTTGTTTGAGATCGGTAAGGGAATTATAAATCACAAACGATATCTTGTCGTCGAGATGGGTTTCGAGACGTTTTTCAATTTCCGGCAGATAACTTTTGGCATATTTTGCGGTATAAACAGCAAGCTCTTTGCCATTCAGATAAAAATAGGTATCAAAACGGTCGAAACGGTAATAGGTCCAGAAAAAATCCTTGTATTGCACCCGGCTACGCCCGAAACTCATCTGCGAACCGTTATAAAACTGCGAACGGCACACAAAAGGCAAAAGCAACATCACTGCTGTTATCGCCAGAAAAGTTTTGGGAAATAAACCGTTGAATGCTTTGGATTTTTGCATGAACATTCCTTTGGAATGAAGGGGCTAAATTACACTAAATTTTCTAATCGACCGTAACTGCCAATTATCAATACATTTTTTACTATTTTTGTTTCCCCTTAATTTTTGACTCCTTAATTGATGATTACTCTAAAAATATTTGTCTTTAACGCTTTTCAGACGAACATGTATTTGCTTTACGACGAAACTAAAAGCTGTGCCATCATCGATGCCGCATGTTCCCTTGAGACTGAAAAACGTGAAATCAGCCGGTTTATTGAATCCGAAAGATTAATTCCCGTAAAACTTCTCAATACGCATCTGCATATTGATCATGTGCTGGGCAACGATTTCATTACCCAAAATTATGGTCTTCAACCCGAAGTCCATCCTGCTGGTCTTGTCTTCCTGAAATCTGCCCCCGATTTTGCCTCTGTCTTTGGCATTAAAATGGAAAACATTACCATTCCTACCCATTTTATCAACGAGGGCGATATTATTACCTTTGGCAATTCCCAACTGGAAGTTTTATACACTCCCGGTCATGCCGACGGCAGCGTTTGTTTTGTGAACCATGCCCAAAAATTTGTTATTTCCGGCGATGCGTTGTTTAACGGAAGCATAGGCCGCACCGATTTTCCCACAGGAAATTATTCCACGCTTATCCAAAGCATAGAAACCAAACTTTTCAGCCTGCCCGACGATTATATGGTTTATCCGGGACACGGGCCCGCCACCACCATCGGTAACGAAAAGCAGTTTAACCCGTATTTTAACGGGATAGAAGACTAAAACATACCGGAATTGTTTTCGGTTGCATCCCTCCTATCCGACAATGTCTTTTACCTTTTACTAAACCTGAGCCGGGTTATCCGGAAGGACAAAACCAAATTTATGCTGATTTTATGTGCATTAATTTTTTCAGGAAGCTGAATTTTTTCGCATGCCGCTCACTCCTGGCGAAAAAAGCTTCCCGCTCACCGCATGCCACTCACTTTTGGCGGCAAAAGTACTCCGCTCACCGCATGCCGCTCACTTTTGGCGGGAAAAGTACCCGGTAAACCGTCGGTCGGGGTATCGTTTTTTAGGATTTGTTGAAAAATTCACATCATCTTATTTTTTTGATGAACGAATAACCATTTTTATAGAATCAAATGCAGGAAAAACCAGACACATCATATAATGCAGGATTTTGTCCGGATAGTTGTTCTCCCAAAATCATAGGGAGTTTAAAATTTTCAACAAACCTTTCTTATTTAAGCCGACATGTTAATTTTGTTTCCATTTTATAATCATTATTAGGGGCAGATATTTCCCGTTTTGAAAGGCTATTCATATGGATGAAATATTATTTTTAATAAAGAGTTGATTAAAAGCAGAAAAAATCGTTTTTTTGCATTATCAATTGTAATAGCAGAAATGGAAAGCACAAAACGCATTAAAATTAAAGATTTACTGGCTGATAAATGCCAGGTAGCCATAGGCGAAAAAGTAACGGTTAAAGGATGGGTACGTACCAAACGCGGAAATAAATCCGTAGCCTTTATCGCTTTAAACGATGGTTCCATCGTACACAGCATCCAGATAGTGGTTAATGTTCCCAACTTTGAGGAAGAATTATTAAAGCAAATAACCACCGGCTCATGCCTTTCGGTTACCGGAATTCTGGTTGAATCGCCCGGACAGGGTCAGCATGTAGAAATCCAGGCTTCCGACATTATCGTTTACGGAACTGCCGACGCAGAATCGTACCCTTTGCAGAAAAAAGGTCATACCCTCGAATTTCTGCGGGAAATTGCTCACCTCCGTCCACGTACCAATACCTTTGGTGCCGTTTTACGTATCCGCCATGCCATGGCATATGGCATTCATAAATACTTTAACGATAATGGCTTTTATTATCTGCATACACCCATTATTACCGGTTCCGATGCCGAAGGTGCCGGAGCCATGTTTCGCGTAAGCATACTCGATCCCAAAAATCCTCCGCTGAAAGACGACGGAAGCGTTGATTTCTCCACTGATTTCTTCGGCAAGATGACCAATCTTACCGTCTCGGGTCAGTTGGAAGCCGAATTGGGAGCGCTGGCGCTATCGGCTGTTTATACCTTTGGACCTACCTTCCGTGCCGAAAACTCCAATACGCCACGCCACTTAGCCGAGTTCTGGATGATAGAGCCTGAAGTGGCATTTAACGATATTACCGATAACATGGATTTGGCTGAAGATTTCCTGAAATACCTCATCCGCTACGCTCTGGAAAACTGCAAGGATGACCTTGAGTTTCTGAATAAAATGTATGACAATGAACTAATCGAACGGCTCAACTTTGTAGTGAACAACGATTTTAAACGCCTTGCCTATACCGAAGCCGTCGAAATACTGATGGCATCCGGCCAGGAGTTTGAATTCCCTGTTTCCTGGGGTGTGGATCTGCAATCGGAACACGAACGCTACTTAGTGGAAAAACATTTCTCCTGCCCTGTCATCCTCACCGATTATCCAAAGGATATAAAAGCCTTTTACATGAAACAAAACGATGATAACAAAACCGTAAGGGCGATGGATGTTCTGTTTCCCAAAATCGGGGAAATCATCGGAGGATCACAAAGGGAAGAAGACTATGGACGGCTTATGAATCGGATCGGGGAATTGCACATCCCCGAAAAAGATGTATGGTGGTATCTCGAAACCCGCAAATTCGGTTCCGCACCGCATAGCGGCTTTGGTCTGGGCTTCGAACGTTTGATTTTATTTGTTACGGGTATGACCAATATCCGCGATGTTATCCCTTTCCCGCGCACACCACAAAATGCCGAATTTTAAATTTTAATTCCTGGTTAATTAAAAAATAGTAATTTTAGGCAAAATTTAAATTTATAAACTTTGATCGTTGTAAAGCCATGTTGAACCAGAGATTGGAACAAAAATTGCTTCAGAAGCTTTCGCCTCAGCAAATCCTGTTGATGAAACTGATTCAGATACCTTCCATGGCTCTCGAACAACGGATAAAACAGGAAATTGAAGAAAATCCTGCCCTGGACGAAGTAAACGAAAATGAAGAAATCCTGCAATCGGAACGCGAGCTGGCTAACGAAAATACCACCGATGACGTAAAGGAAGATGCTGATCCCGATAAAGAAGAGTTCGACATCACCGATTACATGGACGATGACGAAATACCCGCTTATAAACTCAATTCGTTCAACTCATCCCCCGACGAAGAACAACGGGAAATACCTTTCGAATCTGGCATATCATTCCACGAATTCCTTCTTCAGCAGGCAGGCATGCACGTACTTTCGGATAAATATTCCGTCATCGCAGCCACTATTATCGGCAATATTGATGAAGCAGGTTACCTCCAGCGTGAAGTGTCGGCCATGGTCGACGACCTGGCGTTTTCGCAGAACCTGACAGCAAAAAAAGAAGAAATCCTTGAAGTTTTGAAAATTGTTCAGGGGTTCGATCCTCCGGGTATTGCAGCCCGTAACCTGAAGGAATGTATCCTTTTACAGCTCTGGCGCATGGATGATTCCCCGGCCACTCAAACCGCTATTCTGATCATCGAACGTTACTTCAACGAATTCACGAAAAAACATTACGACAAGATCATTAAAAAAACCGGGATCACTGAAAAGTTGCTGAAAGCCGCTATTGGCGAAATCTTAAAATGCAATCCCAAACCAGGAAATTCCTTTGGCGACACTTCGAGAAGCAACCAATATATCATTCCCGATTTTATTTTAATGAACAAAGATGGCGAATTAGAATTAACACTCAATTCACGCAATATCCCCGAACTTCGGCTCAACAAATCCTATCAGGATATGCTTGAAACCTATTCGGAAAACAAAAGCAACAGCGTTCATAAAGAAGCGGCAATGTTTATCAAACAAAAGATTGATTCCGCACGTTGGTTTATGGATGCCGTAAAACAACGACAAAATACGCTGTACACCACCATGAAAGCCATCATGGATTACCAGAAAGCATATTTTATAGAAGGCGACGAAACAAAGTTGAGACCAATGATTCTTAAAGATATCGCCTTAAAAGTCGGACTCGATATTTCAACAATTTCCAGGGTGGCCAACAGCAAATATGTCCAAACGCCTTTCGGAACATTTTTGTTGAAAAGCTTTTTTTCGGAATCCATGCAAACCGACAGCGGAGAAGAAGTTTCCACCCGCGAAATAAAGAAAATCCTATCCAACTGCATTGACAACGAAGACAAAGATAAACCCCTTACCGACGAACAACTTACCGACATCCTGAAAGAAAAAGGCTACAACATTGCCCGCCGGACGGTTGCCAAGTATCGCGAACAGCTCAACATCCCCGTTGCCCGCCTCAGGAAAGAACTCAAATAGTAATAAAAGATTAGTTTTTTAGTTAATGATTTTACCCATTTCAATTTCCCATAGAAAAACGAAATTTAATTGGTCAACATTAAATCAACAACATAGAAAATGGAAACACGTCTTGCCAAAATAACATCATACATTTTTCATCCGGTGCTCATCCCCACCTATTTAATGTTCATCCTTTTTTATCTTAATTTTTATTCTTTATCGCTGATCCCTTTATGGGGAAAACTGCTGATGGTTGGGATAGTATTTTTGTTTACGGCATTGTTTCCCGCTTTATCAGTTTATATTTTTTTTAAAAAAGGGTGGATAAAGTCGCTGGAAATGGAAACGAGGGAGGAAAGGATATATCCGTTATTATTCACGGCATTTTTTTATTATTTAACCTTTTACCTTCTCCGTCAGGTTCACTGGCCGCCCATCATACCGGTCTTTATGTTTGGCGCTTTATGTATCAATGTTGCGGCTTTAATTATCAATTTTTTCTGGAAAATAAGCATCCATTGTATGGCTGTAGGTGGATTGCTCGGTGCTTTTGTCAGCATATCCTTTCATTATCACCTCGATCTGGTTTATTTGATCTCGGCTATTGTTCTACTATGCGGGTTGGTAGGTTATGCGCGGTTAAAACTAAACTCCCATAAGCCAGCCCAGATCTATACAGGCTTACTTACGGGAGCAGTATTAATGTTTGGAATATTTTTATTGCTTTAGAATGGCCTTAAGGCTACCCCAATAGATATCGGATATATATCAGGTCCTTTGTCATTCTTAAACAGGTTCGATAAGGAATAACAACCTACAAGATTGATCCATTTATAACCAATTTGTCCCGTAACCCCGTAACTCATATTTTCGAGATTTTTAATGTCGCTTTGTTTTATCTTATACGATTCGGTACCGGTTTCAAGATTGTCTCCTTTGTATTTAGTATGACTTCCTACCAAAAAACCCAACTTAAATCCCAGCGCAAATTTCATTTCATTTTTTGTTTTATACCGGAATTCCATGGGTATGTCCAAATAGGCCACCGTTAATTTATTCCGTTTATATTTAATACTATTCCCGTCGACTTTTGAAGGAATTTTATAAAATTTTGAGATGCTAAGGCCACCAGTGGTGTCCACTTTAATCAGCGAGTTACTCTTAAGATTATGTGCGGTGATGCCCAGGCCGAATGCAAAGCTAAAATTACTCTTACCGATGGGATTGTTATACAACACATAAAAACTTGTACCTAAATTTAAAGGTTTTGTGCTGACACTGTCGGGAACACCTTGCCAGAAATCCGTAAAAACGTCCATGCCTGTACTGAACTTGCCCGTAACTTTCGAAGGACTTTGATATTCCTGCGAAAAAACATGAACAGACATAAAAATAACCGGCAAAATGAGTAGTAGTTTTTTCATCCGCAAAGGATTTACTTTAAATAGGTGAAATAGAGTCCGATTATGGTAATTTCCATCCGGATAAGTGTTGGTAAAAAATTTACATTTCATGTTTACTAAATTATTGATTTTTTTTACAAACATACAAAATTTTCAGACAGCTATACTCCCTGATTCAAAAATTTAGGATAGACCATTGTCCATGTAATCATTTTACGATGTCAATCAGCAGTGTAAATAGTGTTAAATCGCAAAATACCGGAACCTAAAGGCAAGTTCCGGTATTTACGAGAGAGAAAAAAACAAAGAAAACCAACTGATTATTTAATCAGTGCTGGGGTAAACGGTTATTATCTTCATAATATTTATAAATAAAACCGGCTATGGGAGTAAAAATAACACCAATAATAAGGCATTTAAATCCATTTTGTTTCATTTTTTCACATTTGTTAGCCAATGGAAAAAGCAAAACAATGTACAAAATCATTAAAATATCCGACCACATATTATAATTTATCAATTTATTTAATTCTAATTAAATAACCATCCTTTTCACAAACCGGGCATGTCATCTTTTTTGATGTTACAAACCCGCATCGTTTGCATTTATAAAATTTATTCAGTACGACACGTCGTGATTTAAACTTAGGTAATGGAATCAGTAATCTCATTAATTTAAGATTTGCTGCAAAATTCCGTCAAAAAAAGTTACGTTTAAAAAAAAATTTTTAGTGTATGGTTTTTCTGGAAATTCGTAAGGCTTTTTTGAAAATTCGTAGGAAAATAAAAAAACAGCCTTCAGTTTTTTAAAAAAGGAGGCTGCTTTTGGTGGACAATTTTTGTTCCTGAATATTTGGTTTACAACACCTTACTTTAGCGAGTTTAAATGATTTAATGCATTTTAACGGGATTTTACTCTTTTTTAGCTTGTTTTTCGGCGATTATTGGTATTCATCCCAGCTTGTAATACCCAAACTATCTACATCGAGTCTGCAAATAGCATAAATAAATGCGCTGGCAAGCCGTGCGTTGGTTATTAGCGGGATATTAAAATCAACGGCACTCCGCCGGATTGTGTAATCGTTATTAAGTTCAGTTTTTGAAAGATTTTTCGGGATATTAATTATCAGATCAATTTTTCGCTCCCGGATATAATCAAGAGTATTGGGTTGTGCCGGATCATCAGGCCAATGCAATACCATAGCCGGAATTTCATTCTCGCTCAGGAACTGTGCCGATCCTGGAGTGGCAAAAAGCTGAAATCCACGTTCAACCAGCATCCGTGCACTATTGAGAAGTTCTATTTTAGAGCGGGTATCGCCGGTGGAAAGCAGAATATTTTTTTGAGGAATACGATAGCCCACAGAGAGCATGGCCTTAAGCAATGCTTCGTAATAATTTTCTCCGATACAGCCTACTTCGCCGGTAGAAGCCATCTCAACTCCCAGCACAGGATCGGCTTTTTGCAAGCGCGAGAAAGAGAACTGAGAAGCTTTGATTCCAATATAATCAAGATCAAAAGCCGATTTATTGGGTTTTTCAGTTTCCAGGCCCAGCATGATGCGGGTGGCCAGTTCAATAAAATTGATTTTTAAAACTTTGGAAACAAACGGAAAACTTCGGGAAGCCCTAAGGTTGCATTCAATCACTTTGATGTCGTTATCCCGTGCCAAAAACTGCATGTTGAAGGGCCCGGAAATATTTAATGCCCGGGCAATTTCGCGGGAGATCCTTTTGATTCGGCGTGCTGTTTCAAAGTAAATCTTTTGAGCTGGGAAAACCATAGTGGCATCTCCTGAGTGAACTCCTGCAAATTCAATGTGTTCGGAAATAGCATATGCAATAATCTCTCCCTTATCGGCAACAGCATCCATTTCAATCTCTTTAGCATGCTGAATAAATTCCGAAACCACCACCGGATATTCTTTTGAAACCTTTGCAGCAAGTTTCAGAAAATGATCGAGTTCTTCGGTATTGGAAACCACATTCATGGCTGCGCCCGAAAGAACATAGGATGGACGAATCAAAACCGGAAATCCTACCTCTTCGGCAAAATGATGAATATCTTCAAGCGAAATTAATTCTTTCCAGCGTGGCTGATCAATGTGCAGGGTATCGAGTAAAGAGGAAAAAATATGACGATTTTCAGCCCGGTCAATATCTTCAGGTGAAGTTCCCAAAACCGGCACTCCCTGGCTATGTAGCCGCATAGCTAAATTATTCGCAATCTGCCCACCGGTAGAAACCACAACTCCCATAGGCTGTTCCATCTCAATAATATCCATCACACGTTCGAAGGAAAGCTCATCAAAATAGAGTCGGTCGCAGGTGTCGTAGTCAGTACTTACAGTTTCGGGGTTATAATTAATCATCACCGACCGGAAACCCGCATTTCTTGCCGTTTTAAGGGCATTCACCGAACACCAGTCAAACTCTACAGAACTCCCGATACGGTAAGCTCCCGATCCAAGGACAATGACCGACCGCATATCATGTTCCGGAGAAATATCACTTTCTGAGGCATTATACGTAAGGTAAAGGTAATTGGTCAGTGCAGGATATTCCGCAGCCAGAGTATCTATTTGCTTAACAAAAGGGACTATTCCCATTTGTTTACGGTAACTACGTACCCGGAGCATTTTTCGGTGCATGGATCCCTCGGATTTGATTACAAAGCGGGCTACCTGAAAATCGGAAAAACCCTTTTGTTTGGCACGGATAAGCAGTTCTTCAGAACATGCTTCCAGCGAAGGACATTTTTTCAATTCCTCCATCAAGTCGAAAATAGATTTTAGCTTTACCAAAAACCATTTGTCAATACGGGTAAGTTCATGAATTTCATCTACAGTCAAACCTTCCTGGAAAGCAGTTGCAATACAATAAATACGCATATCTGTCGGGTGAGAAAGGGCTTCTTTTATATTACCAAACGAAAGATCGGAATTACCAACAAAGCCGTGGGTACCCTGTCCAACCATACGCAAACCTTTTTGTATAGCTTCTTCGAAGGTACGGCCAATAGCCATCACTTCTCCTACACTCTTCATGCTCGAGCCTATTTCTTTGGAAACCCCTATAAATTTATTGAGATCCCAACGTGGAATTTTCACTACAATATAATCGAGCGCAGGCTCAAAAAAAGCAGTTGTCGTTTTGGTAACGGCATTCTTTAATTCATGTAATCCATATCCCAAAGCTAATTTGGCAGCTACAAAAGCCAAAGGATAGCCTGTAGCTTTGGAAGCCAATGCAGAAGAACGCGAAAGGCGCGCATTAACTTCAATTACCCGATAATCCTCAGATTGAGGATCGAGGGCATACTGGACATTACATTCGCCCACAATGCCCACACTTCTTACAATTTGTATGGAAAGTTGACGCAATTTGTGATATTCGCTGTTGGTAAGGGTTTGCGAAGGTGCTACTACGATGCTCTCGCCGGTATGAATGCCTAAGGGATCAAAGTTTTCCATATTGCACACCGTGATGCAGTTGTCATACTGATCGCGCACCACTTCATATTCAACCTCTTTCCAACCTTTTAACGATTTTTCGATAAGAATCTGACCCGAATAAGAGAATGCTTTAGCCGCCAGTTTGATTAATTCTTCACGATTATTACAAAATCCTGATCCTTGACCTCCCAAGGTAAAAGCAGCCCGAACAATAATCGGAAACCCAAGATGGTCGGCAGCATCCAGGGCATCTTCAACGGAAATAACCGCAATGCTCTTAGGTGTTTTCACATGAATGGCCCGAAGTTTATCGGCAAAAATTTGCCGGTCTTCAGTATCAATAATTGCCTGAACGGGTGTCCCCAGGACCTTGACTCCATACTTCGCAAGAATACCAGCCCGAAACAGCTCGATGCCGCAATTCAGCGCTGTCTGACCGCCAAAAGAAAGCAGAATACCATCTGGCCGCTCTTTTTCTATCACTTTTTTAATAAAATGAGAAGTTACGGGAAGAAAGTATATTTTATCGGCAATACCCTCTGAAGTTTGAACCGTTGCAATATTGGGGTTGATCAATACCGTCTGGATACCCTCTTCGCGCAGGGCTTTCAAGGCTTGCGATCCACTATAATCAAACTCTCCTGCCTCGCCGATTTTTAGCGCGCCACTTCCTAAGACTATGACTTTTTTTATTTCATGATTTATCATGCTTTCAACTTATAATTCTACCTGCCCAAGCAGGAAAGATGTTTGATGAAAAATATTTTTTAAATCTGATCCTTAAAGGCAAAAAAATCCGATAATTAAAACGATCAATTGCCGGAGTGCTGGGTAATGAGGTCAAGGAACTCATCGAAAAGAAATTCGGTATCCGTCGGGCCACTGGATGCTTCAGGATGAAACTGGACCGAAAATATAGGTTTGCTTTTATGCCGGAGACCTTCGTTGGTTCCATCATTTAAATTTACAAACAAGGGTTCCCATTCCTTTCCCAGTGTCCGGTTATCAATGGCAAAACCATGATTCTGGGAAGTGATAAAAGCCCGTTGGGTACCACATTGCAATACCGGCTGGTTATGGCTACGATGTCCATACTTTAGTTTATACGTATCGGCACCCGAAGCCAAGGCAATAATCTGGTTGCCCAGACATATCCCAAAGATTGGTTTATCCTGTTTCATAGCCATAGCCACATTTTTGATGGCGGCTCCACACATCTTGGGGTTTCCAGGCCCATTCGACAAAAAAAGTCCATCATATTGCTCTTTCGAAAAATCATAATCCCACGGAACACGGATTACGGTAACGCCACGTTTAAGAAAATGACGGATGATGTTGTTTTTCACCCCGCAGTCGAGCAATAATATTTTTTTCGCCCCATTACCATAGGTAACCACCTCAGGAGTACTTACCTGAGCCGTCAGGTTTTCGAGGTTGGGATCCAGAAAATCAACGCCCTGATCAAAAACAATTTTACCCAACATGGCTCCGCTTTCCCTGATATGCTTGGTCAAAGCACGGGTATCAATGCCGGTCAAAGCCGGAACCCGGTTACCTTTCAACCAGTCGCCTAAGCTCTGATTGGCATTCCAGTGGCTGTATTCTTCCGAATAATCAGCGATTATCAACCCGGTAACATGCACCTTATCGGATTCAAAGAAACGAAACAGATGATTTTCTTCTGTAATTCCGGGAACGCCATAATTCCCAATAAGTGGATAAGTGAGAACCAAGATTTGCCCACGGTAAGAAGGATCGGTTAAACTTTCGGGATACCCGGTCATCGCAGTATTAAAAACGACTTCCCCGGCTACACTTCCTTCGTATCCAAACGAAGTCCCAATAAATTCGGAGCCATCCTCCAAAATCAATTTTGCCTTTTTCAATCTCATGTTATGGATTTGATTATTGGAGGGCATTTCTCAAGGAAAAACCCGGCAAAGATACTCAGAAATCCAATGCAAAAGCCTTTCTATGCTTAAATCCAGACTAAATATTAAGAATTTTTAACTGTTAAAAACTGAGCAAATTTTCAACTACGAGAAATTGGATCATCAATAAATGGCTTTCAACAGGAAAATGGTTTAATCGTAGTTTATAGCTTTATCTACCAATAATAATGAGACCGCCACAAAAAAAACGCCGTGAAAGTCGTTATCACAGCGTTTTTCTTTTTGCAGTGGGCCCACCTGGACTTGAACCAGGGACCACCTGATTATGAGTCAGGTGCTCTAACCAACTGAGCTATAGGCCCTAAAAAATTCAGAAATCATGTTTTGATTTCTGGCTGCAAATTTACACTTTTGTATTCGAAAAACAAAAACATTTTCACAAACCATTATGATTGATCTTAACGGAATAAAAAACATCATTTTTGACTTTGGAGGAGTAATAATAGACATTGATTTTCAGGCTATAAAACCTGCTTTTGAAAAATTGGGCGTATCTGATTTTTCAACGTTATACTCACAATTTTATCAGACGCAATTATTTGATCAATTTGAAATGGGAACGGTAAGTCCGCAGGAATTCAGAACCGAGTTAAAAAAACTACTACCAAAAAATATATCTGATTGCGAGATAGATAATGCTTGGAATAGCATGGTTTTACAAATTCCGGACCAAAGAGTTCAGCTTTTGCAAAAATTAAAAACGCGATACCGGACTTTCCTTTTAAGTAATACAAATAAAATACATTATGATTTTTATTTAAAAAATTTCAGAAATGATTTTGGATTGAATGATTTTTCCGAACTTTTTGAAAAAACCTATTTTTCGTTTGAAATGGGAATGAAAAAACCAAATATTGACATTTTTCAGTACGTTTTATCTCAAAACCGGTTAATACCGCAGGAAACTATTTTTATTGATGATACGGAAGCTAACCTACGTGTTGCCAAAGAAATGGGAATGTTAACGTATCTTTTGCCAAAGGGAAAGGATATTTGTGAACTATTCCGGTTATAGCATCTTGTTTTGCATCATCCGGTAAATGGTTGTTTTACCGATACCCAATTTTTTAGAAACAAGGCGGACTTTATTGTCGTATTTTTCCATAAAATGCCTGATAATACGCATATTATATTCTTCCAATGTAGTTTCTTCAAGCAGAAAATCATTCAACGTATTTGACGATGAAAGATTAATATCATTGTCATCAATCATATCCGAATTAGTCATCACAGCGGCTAATTCCATTACCGCTTTAAGTTCTCTAACATTACCGGGCCAGGGATATTTTTTCAGCTTGTTGAGGGCTTCGGAGGTAATGGTAAGTTTATTTATTTTATTTTTACGGCAAAATTCATCAACAAAAAACCTGGCTAACAGAAAAATATCACGACCTCTGTCTCTTAGCGGAGGCAATTCGATGGGTAAACCAAGCAAACGGTAATAAAGATCCTCGCGGAATTTCTTTTTTTTCACCTCTTCGGCAAGATTTTTATTGGTTGCTACAATTACCCGCATATCCAACTTAATGACTTGATTGCTACCAATGCGTATTACTTCATCTTCCTGTAAAGCCCTCAGGAGTTTTGCCTGCATATTTAGGTCCATGTCGGCTATTTCATCCAGGAATAAAGTGCCTTTGGTAGCTTCTTCAAATTTCCCAATACGGCGGGCATTTGCTCCGGTAAAAGCGCCCTTTTCATATCCAAACATTTCGCTTTCAATCAATTCCTTAGGAACGGCCGTAACATTCACAGCAACAAATGGCATTTTTTTCCGCGGAGAATTATAATGTATAGCTTTAGCAACCAGCTCTTTACCCGTTCCGGTTTCGCCGGTTATGGAAACGGTAATATTTGTCCGTACCGCTTTTTCAATTAATGTAAAAATCCGGTGAATGGGAGGACTATCTCCTTTGATTAGATTCTGATATTCATATTTTTTACCGATTTCTTCCTCAAGAATGGAGATTTTTTGCTTTAACTGAAAATTTTCCTTGATGTTTTTTGTAATATTCCATAGCCTATCTTTTGTATCCTGATCCTTAATAATATAATCATAAGCACCTTTTTTTAACAACTCAATAGCCGTAGAAATATCCTGTTGCCCCGATACAATAATAACCGGCAAATCGGGATTAAACTCACGGATTCTGGTTAAAACCTCCAAACCTGTCATCCCCGGCAGATTGTAATCCAAGGTGATTACCGATGGGTTTTTATAAAGATTTGCTAATAAACTTTTACCATCCTGAAATATTTCAACCTCATAATCAGGGTTTAGCGATAAATGGTAAGCCATGATTTTGGCAAAAATCAAATCATCTTCGAGAATAAAAATCGTAAATGGACCGTCCATATTTGTAGAATAAAATAACCATGCTAATATACAATAATACTTTTATGAATAATCGCTTCTTGATTAAAAAAAATATCTCTTTTTTTGAAAAAATTATTAAAATGTTATATCTCTGCTATTTCATCGAATAATTTTATTATTTCACAAGGATTCTCCAAAGCAAGAAGCTTCATTTTATATTTTTTAAAATCGGGTATTCCCCTGAAATAACCCGAATAATGTTTTCGCATTTCGAGCACACCCCGGTGCTCGCCTTTCCAATCAAGTGATTGCATGAAATGGAACTTACAGATTTTAATGCGTTCGTTCATATCGGCACCGGGAAGTAGTTCATTATTTTCAAAATATTTTTTAATGCTGGTAAATATCCATGGATTTCCGACAGCCGCACGACCAATCATAATACCATCAACGCCGAACTGGTTTCTCATTTTCATGGCTTTGGGGGGAGAATCTACGTCGCCATTACCGATAACCGGGATAATCATACGGGAATTATTTTTTACTTCGCCTATCAGAGTCCAGTCGGCTTCGCCTTTGTATAGTTGTTCCCGCGTACGTCCATGAATGGTAATTGCTTTAATTCCAACATCCTGTAGCCGTTCTGCAATTTCAACAATATTTTTATTTTTCTGATCCCAACCTAAACGGGTTTTAACCGTTACAGGCAAACGTGTGGCTTTTACTACGGCATCAGTCATGGCTATCATTTTGGGCAGATCATTCAGCAGACCGGCGCCAGCCCCTTTAGAAGCCACTTTTTTAACCGGACAACCGAAGTTGATATCGATCAAATCAGGATTGGCCTGTTCGGCTAATATGGCAGCCTGTTTCATGCTTTCGATATTATTACCAAAAATTTGTATGCCCACCGGACGTTCTTCATCCGACAAATCGAGTTTGTGTATGCTTTTATCTGCATCCCGAATCAGTCCTTCCGAAGAAATAAACTCAGTATAAACCATATCAGCGCCAAATCGTTTACACAATCTGCGAAAAGGCGGATCTGTAATATCTTCCATTGGAGCCAAAAACAGCGGGAAACTTTCCCATATAATATTCCCAATCTTTACCATGAATGCAAAATTATCTAAATTTACACACAATTTACAAAATGAAAATTCAATGAAACCCTTCGATTTTCTCCGACGTTATCCTCCATATTTTCAGCTCATTTGTTTCTGTCTCATTGCTTTATTTTCGTTAATGCTCACGTTGTTTCTGGGTTTACTGGCAGGCGTACCGTTTTTTGGAACAGCCATTTTGAACAATCTGGCAGAAATTTCTAATTTATCCGACCCTCATGCAGTCAGTCTGTTTAAATATTTACAAATTGTCAACCAAATAGGCATGTTTGTTTTTCCTCCGTTAATTTTTGCCTGGATAATTAGCGATAAACCATTATCCTATTTGAGTTTAACTTCCAAACCCAAATTATTTACACTGCTCACTGTGGGAATTATTATGTTCCTTGCGGTACCGTTGATAGATTATTTTTCCGAAATCAATTCATTAATGAAACTTCCTCATTTTATGGCTGGTATCGAAAACTGGATGAAGGAATCGGAAAAAAACGCCGCACAGCTTACGGATAGTTTCCTAAATGTAAAAAGTGTTGGTGGTTTGGCGGTCAATATGCTGATGATAGCTATTTTACCGGCAATAGGTGAAGAGCTTGTCTTCCGTGGAATTTTATTGCGTCTGCTAAAAAGTTGGATGAGAAATAATCACTGGGCAGTAATTATTTCAGCTATCATTTTCAGCGCATTTCATCTTCAATTTTATGGTTTTCTTCCGCGGCTGATGCTCGGTATATTTTTTGGCTATCTTTTAGTCTGGACAGGATCGCTATGGGTAACCATTTTTGTGCATTTTATAAATAACGGAACCACCGTAATTGTTTCCTATCTGGTACAAAACGGATTAACTCAGATAAATGTCGAAAAGATAGGAAGCGCTTCCTCTTTACCCATCGTTTTGGGAAGTCTTATTGCAACTTCCCTTTTGATCTGGAGCATCTATTATTATGAAAAAAAAACCGGAAATTATTTTCGGCTTTGAATTACCGGAGCCTCTTCAACCTGAATTACTTCTTTGGTATTCTCATTATAAATAAAAGCAACCACAGAACAATGTTGGGCTACCCATTCCGGTTTCAATGTGTATGGGGCTAATGTAGTAGTATACGTTTTGTTTATCTCCAGCAAATCTTCTGAAATTAAATCACCAAAAGTACCGTTGATGGCATCCCTTAACACATAACGATGAACATAATTCGGAATATCTTCAGGTAATCCGGTAGCCGTATTTTGATGTTTCTGATACGCTACAATACTATCTTCTGTAAGATAAACACACAATTTATAATTAATATCGTCGGTTTCCAAAAATTTACTTTCAACTTTAACGGATAGCTGCTTTGTGGAACTGGTATAGGTATTTTCAATTTTTATGGTAGCAATTGCTACATCTTGAATCATTTGAGCAATATTGGATCCCCAATTGTTATAATCTACCAGCACATTTCCATTAATCGCTTTTCGGTTAATCATCCCAATCGGATCATAAGGTACCTGAAAATTAGAATATAATTCATTTCCGGCAACTGTACGAAAATCCGTTGAATAATTGCCTGAAGAAGATGGGTTAGCTAATTGTCCGGCATGGATAGAAACAATAATTAACGATTTGCCGTATTGATTTTTTAAATCAGCAGCTACTTCGTGAGCAGCCGGGCAATTTGGACAATAATGACCGGTAAAATCTTCAAGCAATATTTTTTTACTGGTAGTATTCACATTTCCAGTATCCACCTTGCGAAGATAGGGTCCATCAATTTTATCGCACGAAAAAAAGGCTATCGGAATAATAATGGCTATGATATAATTTATAAACTTTTTCATGTCTTTACTTTTTATTTTTTAAAAACTACTTGAAATTGAGAGCGTAAATCCGTTTGAAGCGGGAACATCACGGCAAACACCTCCAACGCAGAGCAATCCTTCACGTGATCTGCCATAGGATAGTGAAATACGCGTCGTTTTCAGATTATACCCGGCTGCCAGATTGTAATAATTCAATTCTTTTCCACCGCTTTCTTTCTTTTCTTCGGAGATATTGGTATTGAACTGATCACTTACCGCAAAAAACCATTTTGGAGCAATATCATATTCAAGTGTAGCCATCGTCCAGTTGCCATAATCCTGTTTGGGATTCTCAACTTGCATTTCTAAAAAGGGAAAGTGTGAGATATTTTTTAGATTAGCATTAAGCTTGGTTAGATATTGCAACTCCAGACGTAAAGAATTTTTTGTGTTAAATTTATAGGTTAAATCGGCTATTCCGATATTTGCATAAACCATGTCAGTCGTATCATGTCCCTGAAGCACCTGAATATTATAAGCAAGACTCATATAAGAAACCACAGCCTTAAACTTTTTGCCAAAATTATGAGCAATTTCCACACTAAAATCTTCGTAATACCTGTTTTTCCCCAGGGTAAAGAAATCCGATTTATATCCTTTGGTACCTCTTTCATTTACATCTGTGGTATCATTTATCTTTTGTTTATCAATTGCATTAACTTTGGTATAATTTAAGGAAATATTTGTGCCGTTTTTACCACCAAGAAACGTTCCTTTTTTAATAAAATATTCCACCGTGCCTTCCATTCCCATTTCACCATTGGGTTGGCTCACATATGGATACATAGACGAGAGCGTATAACTGTATTGTTTTGAAATAGGTGGCAGAAAATTAATATCCAATGGCTGGGTAAGTTCTGTCCGGCTTGATTTAAAGCTCATGTTGTCGATACGTTTTCCCGTAAGGGTAATTCCCAGTCCTTTTTTAGAATAAGAAGCCGATACCAGCAATGCCTGTCCATCTCGATAGATGTAATTGTTCACAGCGGTAGGATCGTTGATTTTATAAGCATATTCCGACATCAGGCTGACTTTTCCACGCGAAATATTGAGGCGTCCGGCAAAAGCCGAAACGTTTTCGGGTAATTTATATTTAAAACTTGGATCATCCTTCTGATATTTACTTACGACGCTACCTCCTAAAATCACTTTTGTCTTGCAGGCATCTCCGCCTTTAACCATATCATTTAAATTGAATTCGGCATCCACACCCCTGACAATACCCCGGCTATTGGTGGTATATTTATCCCAATAATACCGTTGAGTACCTATTATTCCTTTAATGGACACACCTTTAAATGGATTATATTTCACCCTGACGCCATCCAAAGAGTTGTCGTAACCCAGATTCCATTCCTGATAAGTCCGGAAAATCAATCCGTTTCCGAATTGTTCGTAAAAATTTCCAACCGTAATATCCAGTTCATCTTTTTTATAATTCAGAAAACGATAAGGGAAACCACTACCTTCATAACGATTATCAAAACCATTCAGCGGCTTCATATAACTCTCAAAACGAACACCAGCCGTAAAATTACCATTGGTATAAATCAGGTTCATATACGCATTCATTCCCAGTTTTTTTCCATTAATGGTGGAATCGGTAATGCCTAAATCCTTATCAGGTTGATAGTTTTGCGCATCCAACTGGAAGTCGCCATGTACCTGGCCTGAAGAAATAATATCCTGAGCAAAAATGAATTCAGGCAAAATGAACAGAAACATTAAATAAAAATAGCGGGTAAATTTTTTCATAAATTATTACAATTTCAACAAAATGAATAAAAATGGATTGGATTCAGCTAAACTGAAACTAATTGATATCCTGGCCGGCTGCTAATTTTTTTACCAGATCAAATAATTGTACTTCGCCGCCTTCTTCGTAGGAAGTATGTTGCCATACAATTTCACCCTTACCGTTGAGCAGGATAGTAAAAGGTACATTCCCAACATGCATGGCGCGATAAAAATCTTTATTTACATCTAAATATACCTCGTAGTCCCAATTTCTTCCGTTGACAAAAGGCATCACTTTCGACGAATTGCGGGCATCGTCAATGGAAACAGCCACTAACTTAACACCAGTTTCCTTTTGCCAATCGCCATAAACTTCGGAAATAGAATTCAGTTCTTTGACGCAATTGGTACACCAGGTTGCCCAGAAACTGATAATTACCGGTTTTCCGTTGTTGCTGATGTTCATCGTATTAAACGTTTGCCCATCAGGTGTTTTAATGTTCACTTCGGGCAATTTGTATTGTTTTTCTTTCTTTTCCTGAGAAAAAGCAAAAACTGCAAATAATAAAGTAATAGTAAGAATAAGTGTTTTTTTCATTTTTTATATTGATAAAATTAGATAGTATGATTTAACGCTATGAGCCGCCAAAATTAGGAAAATCATAGTAACCACCAAAAAAAAATTAGATAATATACACTTCGAGGAGCTTTGCTTCCTTAGCCGTTTGTAGAACAACATTTTTAATTTCGGCAGGAATAAGAACGGCATCGCCTAAATGCAAATCAATAATTCCTTCATTATAAAGCAATCCACAACTGCCCTCCACACAAACATACACCACAAAGGAATCCAACTCGCTAAAATCCTTGGCGATGGACTGGTTAAATTGAAGCATATTTGTTGTAAAGTATGGTGATTTTATTACAGTAGCAGTCTGGTTAACTTTGTGTAAATAGTTGGTCCGGTAATTGTCGTAAACATTAAAATCCATGGCTTCAAGAGCAAGAGCCGTATGAAGTTCGCGGGATTTTCCCTGTGCATCCACCCGATCCCAGTCATAAATCCGAAAGGTGTTATCCGATGTTTGCTGTATTTCGGTGAGCAATATTCCTGGTCCAACGGCATGAACCCGGCCTGCCGGTAAATAAAACGCATCCCCGGCAGAGACGTTTTCATAGTTTAAAATATCAGTAAGCGTTTTATTTTTAAAATGCTCCAGATAGGTGTTGCGGTTCATTTTCTGGTTAAAACCACTGATGAGTTGGGCATTTTTTTCGGCATGCAAAATGTACCACATTTCCGTTTTGCCCGAACCAATGTTCTTTTTCCGGGCTAATTCATCGTCGGGATGAACCTGGATGGAAAGATAATCGTTGGAATCGATGAATTTGATCAGCAAAGGAAATTCATTATGAAACTTCTCATAGACTTTATCGCCCACAAGGTCGCTCATATAAACTTCTATCAATTCCGTCAGTTCGTTTCCGGCAAGGAAACCATTTTCCACAACGGAATGATTGCCCTGGTAATCGGACACAACCCATACCTCGCCACAGTTTGGCAATGGCGAAAAGTCCATTCCCAGAATAGTTTGTATCCGGTTGCCTCCCCAGATTTTATCTTTGAAAATAGGTTTAAATTTCAGCGGATAAAGTGTGTTCATTGTTCTGATCGTTATAAATTTTAATTACTGCCCATCGCGGGTTTCACTTTTGCAAAAATAAGATAAATGGC
>Ga0268360_1000472_pt1 | contig 66210 bp, 47 predicted proteins | sample BioMet11_FD_192465 | JGI IMG/M metagenome (GOLD analysis project Ga0268360, IMG submission 192465) | Sewage microbial communities from Oakland, California, United States - Biofuel 11 (Illumina Assembly) | ecosystem: Engineered > Wastewater > Sewage > Unclassified | place: USA: California... | reverse complement strand
TGAATGTGAATAAGATATCCCAAATTGCACGTATCGGGTTTCCGATTGTAGTAGTGTGCATTGGGCTTGTTTCGCCGGTAGCGCTTCCGCCCACTCTTGGTTCAGCAGTAAACTGAAGCGGAGTAACAGAGCGTTTTCCGTTGGTAACCAAAGTAGAAGTCCAATTGAGCATACAGTCGCCATTGTTAGCAATCTGGACTGTTTGATCGATTGTTCCATTCGGTGCTAAAGTTACAGTAAGCGATTGTGGCGTAACAGCCATCGTAGGAGCGGTTAGATTAATATCAAGGGTCGTCGTTTGACCTCCTGTTATTACCACACCGGTAGTTGAAAATGGACAATAGCCCGTTGCTTCAGCCGAAACGGTATACGAACCACCTAAAACTTGTGGGAAAACATATACACCGTCGGGACCGGAAGTAGTGCTGTAATTACTGCCTTGTTTTTGAGCAGTAACAATCACACCAGCCACTGGTTGACCACTATGTGATACCGTACCGGAAAGAATACCATAGAATTCACCTTTAATTTTGAAAGTAACCGGAACATCAGTTGTTCCAACGTTAGGATCGGATGTAAAAGTGATATCGCCAGTCAATATTACATCTTTCTGAGGTGGTACATAGTTGCCATCCAGAGTAACAGTAACTTCCTGAGTCATGCCCGGAGGAACGATACCTGATTTCGGGTCAATGCTTAACCATTTGCTTGCGCCACCTGGGAATGCAAATGCATCAATTTCGCCAGGTAATGAGCCTAATACGGCTGTACTACCAGTTAGTTTATCAAATAAGCGTAATTCTCCGGCTCCGGTTCCAACATTGTAAGCTGCCATATAAATGGCATCAGATTCTGGATCCCAGCCCATGCCTTGAGCATAGCTTGCATCGAATCCGATAGAACCTATCAAAGTAGAAGTACCAGAAGTTTTGTCAATCTTGTAAGCGTTGTCGCCAACAATGTCATAACCATACATCTGACCATCACCGTCGATAGCAATATCAATCAAAGCAGGAATTCCTGTAGGACCAACAACAGTACTTGCACCGGTAGCAGGATCAATGGTATAAAGCATAGATTCTGTTCCATTGGTAGATGCTGCATACAGCGTTCCGTCAACCTTATCACAAGTTAAACCGGTTGGGGTATCGCTGCTTTGTAAGCCGGCAGCGCCAACGGTAGTTACATTACCTGTTGCTATATCTACTTTTTTAATAGCGCCATCATTGTAATCAATAACATACATGAAGTCGGTATTATCGGGATCAAATGTACCTCCAAAAGGAGTAATAGATACATTAGCAATAGTTGTTGGATTGGAAGGATCGTCCATATCAAATGACATGAAAATGCCATTATTTACATCAAATCCATAAGCAATCGAACCTTTAGCACCCTTGTAAGCGCTGGTAACATTTGCTTTATTAACAACAGGAGCAACGCCTGCAGATGCAGATGTATGTTCGAAGTTACCATTGCTTGTAGGAATAGAAACCTGAAGTTTGTTATTTTGAATAGCTTTACCATTCCATGCTAAAGAACCATCACCATTGTTGGTTACATTAATCGTCCGGGTTTTAATCTCACCAACCAGAGCTGAATCAATAATTGCTAATGGATTAATAACCATAACAGGAGCAACCATTGCAATATTATGGATGGTAGTTTGATCACCAACAACTACAATACCTAAAGCTTCGTAAGGATTGTATCCTTCTTTAGTTGCGGTAAAGTCGTAAGTTCCGTACATGGTTGATGGGAATGAATAAGCACCGTCAGCGCCAGTAACCATAGCATAGGTATAAACAGGGCTTTCTTCACGGGTAGCTGTTACGGTTACGCCTTCAACAGGAGTACCACCGTGAGTTACCGTTCCGTTCAAAACACCAAAAAATGGACCTACAATAGTCATGGATAAAGCAACAGTTGCCTGTCCAACATTAGGATCGGAATTAAATACCAGGTTGCCAGTTACGGTTAAATCCTTCTGAGGAGGAATATAACTGCCGTCGAAAGTAATAACTACGTTCTGTGTGCTATGAGAAGCAACAACTCCTGAAGGAGGATCTATGCTTGCCCAACTTGAAACGCCACCTGGGAATGCGAATCCATCAATTTCACCAGGTAATGAACCTAATACGGCTGTATTACCAGTTACTCTATCAAGCAAACGTAATTCTCCGGCTCCGGTTCCAGCATTGTAAGCTGCCATATAAATAGCATCAGATGCGGGATCCCAGCACATACCTTGAGCATAGCTTGCATTGAATCCGATAGAACCTATCAAAGTAGAAGTACCAGAAGTTTTGTCAATCTTGTAAGCGTTGTCGTTAACGATATCATAACCATACATCTGGCCTGTTCCGTCGATAGCAATATCAATCAAAGCAGGAATTCCTGTAGGACCAATAACTGTGCTTGCACCGGTAGTAGGATCTATGGTATAAAGCATAGATTCGGTACCACTTGTAGAAGCTGCATAGAAAGTACCTGTTAATTTATCACAGGTTAAACCGGTTGGGGTATCGCCGCTTTGTAAGCCGGCTGCTCCAACTGTAGTTGCATTACCTGTTGCTATATCTACTTTCTTAATAGCGCCATCATTGTAATCAATAACATACATGAAGTCGATATTAAAAGCATCAAATGTACCTCCAAAAGGAGTAATAGACACATTAGCAATAGTTGTAGGATTGGAAGGATCGTCCATATCGAATGACATGAAAATGCCATTATTTACATCAAATCCATAAGCAATCGAACCTTTAGCACCTTTATAAGCGCTGGTAACATTTGTTTTATTAACAACTGGAGCAACGCCTGCGGAAGCTGCAGTATGTTCAAAATTACCATTGCTTGCAGGTATAGAAATTTGATCTTTATTGGATTGTAAACTTCCTGTCCAGGCTAAAGGACCATCTCCATCGTTGTGAAGGGTTACCGTACTGGTAGTGGTTCCTCCTACAGGAACATTTACGGTTACTGAAGTCGGGTTAACCGAAATCGTAGGAGCCGTCAATTGATAGTCCTTGGTTACGGTTTGATTGCCAACGATAGTAACGTTATCGTTAACTACATTATAGCCTTCTTTTGCAACGGTTAGCGCATAATTGCCAGCTTCGGCTCCGTTGATAGCATAAGTGCCATCAGCGATAGTAGTAGCCGTGTAAGTTCCGCTTAACGCATTGTTGATGGTGACAAGTGCACCTTCTACAGGAGCGCCACCCGTCAATTTGGTAACAGTACCTGCAAGATTACCCACAACCTGTTCGTAAACTTTAATATTATCTACGTACCAGTAGTTGATGTTGAATGAATTAGCTCCATAAGCACGGAAGCGAACACTAAAGTTGTGTCCTGCAGCCCACTGTGTAATGTTATACGATTCGGAAATCCAGCCGAAACTACCATTGGTATTTGGATAATCATGAACCAATTGCCAGGCAGTGCCATCATATACTTCTACAGCCATACCTTCCAGTGTTGATGTAGAGAAATTATTTAGATTAAGATCGTATTTTAACGTTACATTATCGGTTATAGCGCTTGCATCAAGCATTCGGGAAACCAAAGCGACACTATAATTGGTAATACTTGGCGACCAGCTAAATTGTGCTGAAGGAGCAGGATTACCCATAGAAGTAGTTACCGACCAGTTACTCTGATCAGGATCAAATGTCCATTCGTTGGTTGTAAAACTACCCGAAGCCCAATCTTCTATAAGAGGCATCTGTCCAGGTATTTTAACCGTTAATGATGCAGGAACATTGGTAACCGGATGAGCCGGGTCGTTACTACTAACAGCTAAATTGCCATTATACGTACCAAGTTGTAAACCGGTAGCATCGAAGGTAACTTCGATATTCACATTACCGCCGGCAGGAACAGTACCTGATAACGGATTAGCGGCTAACCAGCCTGTTGGAGGTGGAGCCTGTGTGCTGTCGGTTAAAGCAAATGCCAGATTTTGATCAACATTACCAGACCATACTATTGCACCGCTTGTCCAGGTTGTATAACCAGTACCAAATCCATTACCAGGATTTTGCCATTGGAATTCACTCATCACTGTTGGTGCGGCTTCTTTGCTCCACATCCATTGGAAATGAGTAGTGTAATCCATGGCTGCTGCTACTGAAACCCAGTAAGTACCTGCGGTTAATGTTGCAGTAGAGGGTAAGAAAACATTTACGTTTCCGGTTGCATCAGATTCTGCCGGAACGGCGGTAAATGTATACAAGGCGGCTCCGGGTATTCCGGCTGCATCGGCATAGAATATTACATCGGCTGCCGGCACTTCAAAGCCACCATTATAGTAAATACCATTTACAAATACATGGTTTACATTCCAGGTAGCGCCTGAAGGTACTACAAAATCGTCAGCGCCTTGGCAAGCGTATGTTGGCATGTCGGTAAAGTTCTGAGATGCAATAGCTCCCTCTGCTGAAGGATTGCCTGTTTGATTGTAATAAACAGTTGCACGGCTGAATTGAGGAGCAAATTTATTTACTGCTTTTGAACTCATAGCAATGTCAGCAGGATTAACCACCGAAGGAATGAGCTTGCTGCCTTGTTTTTCAACCATTACCTGTCCGCCCTTCATGGGAACATTTTCGATAACGCGTTCGTATTTTGCGTTATGATTGATGACCTTTACTGATTTTACTTTAGAATAATTAATATCAATATTGTAGGTCAGGTCAGCGCCACCGGTATTGGCAATATTCAGCGTTTGAGTAGCCGTAGTATTGGGCATCAAATCCTGAGACAGGCTTGCCGGAGTAACCACGATATGCGGTACAGTAGGAGCGGCCATTGCTTTATAGTCAATGTCGTCAAAATAATATTTTGGCACATCGGTAACATAATTAGCATCAGCACCAGCGAAAAAGTCAACAGCTGATAACTGGTTAATTCCTGCGGATCCTGTTGCGCCAAGGCTCCATTGCCATGTATAGATTAAATTACCATCAATGTATAATTCGGCCTGGTCATTATCCAGATCGATAACATTCTTGATTGGTAACCACAGATCATGGTTGTAGCTGAATATAGCGGCACCGTTGCCACCGGCATTAATAATACCCGATCCGTCAGTATGGAAATATACTTCCAATCCCCAGGTGCTGCTTGTTCCGGCAAAATCCTGAAGAATATTATAATATCCGCAGAAGTCGGTAGGAATGTACATGGAGAAGTCGAATTCATAACTTCCGGTAGTTTTATTTCCAAGATACAAAACCAGGTCGTTTACGCCTTCGTCTTTAACGGAATTAACGCCACTATGTGCAAAATCAGTACTTACATAAGCATCTTCCGTTGGAGAGCAGGGAGTATTGCTCCAGGTTGTCCAGTTGACTGGATCCTGGCAAGCTACTTGTCCACCTGCTGTAAACGATTCAAAATCGGTTGCATAGAGGCTTGGTGTTACAACGATTTCTTTGTAAACCAAGTCATCTAAATAATACAAGGGGTTAACGATACCCGTAGCGCCGCTTCCTGAGAAGAAGTCAACGGCTGAAAGTTGATCTAAACCAGCTGTTCCGTTGGTTGGATCAAGGCTCCATTGCCAGGTATATACCAAAACATCATCAAGATAAACTTTTGCTTGGTCGGCATCGAGGTCAATTTCATTTTTAACCTTAAACCATTGGTCATGAGTGTAAGGAACAGAAGTTACCACGCCACCGGCATGCAAATCAGCGCTGCCAGCATCGGTGAAATAAAATTCCAATCCCCATTCGCTGGAACTACCGGCAAAATTGTGGAGTAGATTGTAATAACCACCGTGATTGGTAGGGATATACATCCAGAAGGAAAATTCATATTTGCCTGCAGTCTTGTTTCCCATCGGGAGTACAAGGTCGTTGACAAGTTCATCCTTTACAGCATTAACGCCACCATGAGCAAAATCAGTGCTTATATAAGCATCTTCTGTTCCGCATGGAGCATTGCTCCAGGTTGTCCAGTTGACTGGATCCTGGCAAGCTACCTGACCACCTGCAGTAAACGATTCGAAATCGGTTGCATAAATATTCGGATTAGAAGATGCGATAGTAACTTCGACTGGACTGGTATGAACCGATTCACCTTCGTCGTAAACGGCGGTAGTAGTATAATTATACGTACCAGGGGCTACATTCATGTCATCATAGAACAGATCAGTTATAACCGAAGTATTCAACTTTGTATCATCGCGGTAAGCGTTGTATCCGAGAAGTCCACGTGATGATTTAGCATGATTGTTATAGGCAAGTTTTTTTGCTTCAATCTGTTTTGGATTCAGACCCTTGGTTTTAAATGCGTAACCTTGGTTGTGAATCGGAGCAATCTTTGGTGTAGCTATAGACCGGGTTGCTGTGTTGGTAACGGTTATATCATCAAGTTTCATCCAAAACATATCGGTTACTTCACAATGTTCGAAGGCAATGTAAATGGTTTGACCAGCAAATGCAGACAGATCAATAGTATTTTCTGCCCACGTTTGAGGAGTAACTCCATCAAAAATAGTATTTGTGAAACTTGCCAGATCGGGAGTAGTGGTTGACACCTTAATGTAGTAATGTTCATCAGCCCAATCAGGATCCTGTGCAGAATGCCAATAATTAAGTTGAGATGTAGCTGTAACCTGAATGGCTGGTGTAATTAACCAGTTGTCGGGAGTTAATGCACCCGCGGTATTATCATACGAAGCGCTGGTCATAGCACCAAGACCGGTATGAGCTTCAAAACCGAATCCCTGTTCAATGACATTGATCCAGTTGAAACCATCGCCATCGTTATCAATGGCTAACCAACCGGTAGGTAAGGTACCACTTTCGAATCCTTCAAAAAATTCATTGCCGCCACTTGAAGGAGCATCCCATGTAAGATGAACATTCTGTCCGGTAACGGAAGCCGCAAGATTGGTAGGAGGATCTAAACCAGGTTGAACTCCACCCATAAAATACAGCGTCGTATTGGGGAAAAGATTCAACGGAGTTGTACCTGTAGGAGGAGCATAAGGATCAAATAACGTATTATCATTATTTACTGCCAATGTTCTTGAAAGATGAGTAGTACTGGTAGTTGAAAAGAATTTATCAGCCGAAAGATAATACTGAGTATCCATAGGACGGTTGGTCATGATTACCAGATTTCCTCCATTGTAAGTGTACGGAGTGGTCAAAGGAATAATGACATCATTAATTCCAGATGGAAAAGCTGCTGTGCCGTCATATACTGTAGTCAGATCGTTGGCACTAATCCAACCGCCTGTTAAGTCATTAACAGTAGTTTCTCCAATGAAAATCTTGATAGGGGTACTTGTAATATTACTCGAAAAGCTATTATGATAAGCAATCTGAGTAATTTGAGTACCGGCAGCCTGATTAATTTCATCAGGGAAATACAACGATTCAGCTAAACTGTTTTTCCAGTAAAAGTCGAATGGCGTTTTTGGTGAACCGGGTAAATCCGTTCCCGTTCCAATAGTTACCACGATTAAACCAGCTGCCTGTACGTTGACACTGAAATTAGGAGTCTGGTCGTTGACCGGGTTTTGGTCACCCGCTAAGGTTACCTTACCATAAATATAGGTAGGCCCGGTAGCGCTTGGTGTCCACGGAATAACAAAAGGAATAGATTGTCCAACGGCAATATCAATACCATTAGCCGTGCCAATTAAAACATTGTTGGCATTGTATAACGATACGGTATAGTTAGCGCCTGATTCTGCTTGTACACCAGCATTGGTTACCGTAACGGTATAATCGGAAGATGTTCCCGAAGTAGGGGTAACATTCCCGCTAACCGAAGCTGCTGCCAAGTCGTGAGTTAAAGGAAGCACACAACTTATGGAAGCAGCCCAACCCGAATTGGTGCCTGAACCATCGGAAGTGAAATTAAATGTAATAGCTCCGGAAGAATTCGAAGCAGAAGCTACCAATTCTACTAAAGCGGCAGGAATGGTTGTCCCGGTGAAATTTCCAATCATCGGAGCTGTTGCATCCATTCCATCATACACTTTCAAGTAGTCCCAATTTGTTTCCAGATCAAATGATGTGAAATTAAATTTAATTTTAGCGCCTGCGGTAGAAGGGGCAAGAGTTAAAGTATAATTTTCGCTGTTTTGATAGGTTCCATCAGGACCACCCGAATCATAGAACGTTCCGTCGCAAGTGGACATGGTTCCATTCTGCATCAGAATTATGTTACCCAGATTGGTTATCGACTTTGTTTTACTGTCGTTAGCCGGGTTTTCATCTCCGGGTAAACTTACAGTAGAAACAAAAGCATAGGTTTGAGCAGCTGATAAATCAGCAGTTTGAGTAAATGTATAATCAAACTGTTCACCGCTATTGATAGGACCGGGAATTACTTCGTTAACGGCAGCGCCGCCATTGAGGGTATAACTTACCGGAATATTGGATTGAGTTGCCGTTCCATTATTTACAACCCTTACGCTTACTGTTTCGGTAGCTGTCAGGTTCGGTCCGGTAATAGGAGTAAGTATAGACATCATTGCCATATCGTTGGTGGGCAAACTTCCACCTGTTCCGCAAATAAGGAAAGGCAGGCCTTTTGCTCCACCGCTACCAGCATCAACAATGTCAGCCCATGCAGAACCTGTCCACTGTTTGGCATTACCAGTTACAATTTGTCCAAGAATAGAAATAGGATTAGCCCATGGACCAGAGCTTAAAGATCCGGTACATGTCCATTCAATCCAGTAGTCGCCTGCCGGTAAAACCAATCCCGGAGTAGCTGCTACGTTACACATAATCGGGCGGGCAGTTGTAACCAAATCTGTGGCACGATAACATCCCGACCAGTAAGTTGAAGTTAAAATATTGGTAGTTAAATCACCCCATACAATTGAACTTGTTGCCAGGCTGGGATCTCCATTCCATATCTGAACATAGAGTCCGGTAAAGGTTGATGCTGTGGTAGAGTTGGTTTGGTAACCATAAAATACCAAGGAGTCAACTGCCCAAGTACTCGTAGCAGTAAAATCATCTGCTACATAATAACCGAGGGTAAGATTGCAATTTGACCCGTAACTAGTATTGGGCGTTTCCAATAAACTAATGTCCGAGCCTCCAGGTCCCCCTCCAGGATTGGTTACAAAAGGACCATTATCAATAAGAAGTCCTTTAGGAGAGTGTTTGGAAAAATCTACAAACTGATAAAGAGCTTTGTTATAACCAATAGACGGAACAACAATATTATTATTATCCGCTGCTATGTTCTCAATTTTAATCAGCCCTTCATTTGCTAATTTTTCCTTTTCTGTTAACACCTTTTGCTGGGCAAATGCAAAATTACCCATCAAAAAGGCAATTAAGACCATTAAGATCTTAAGAAACCGTAAGTTTGATTTCATAATAAATAAATTTAGTTAGTAATTAAGTTTGATTTGATAATTTAACAAGATTATTATTAACCCTTTTTGCATCATAAATTGAGCTAAAAAAAACAGCAGGCAATTCATTTTATGCAATAAATAATAAAATGTTCGTTGATTTTTTTTAGTGCTTTTCCTCCTTTCTTTAAATTCGAGAATACTTTATTTGGTTGAATTATATTGATTTGAAATTTTTCGCAGATCGTGATTTCTTAAAATTATTATTCAAAACCTGCACTTTACTGATCTGACGTTATTTGCCATAATCGGTGGGTAAAAGTATAACCTTTTTCATTAAATGACAAAATTTTTGAAATATTTTTTACAATTTTTTATAAAGAATTTCTTTTCCATCCTTTCTGTAATTGCTTCTCCCTTCTTTTCAGTGCTGATATATAATATTTTATATTCTGCTTTAAAATAATATTGTTTTTAGCTAAAGCTAATTTATTGTATAAATAATCTTTAATAAAAAAATATTTATATTGTTATTTATCAATAATATACAACAATAAAGTTTAGTCTTGATTGCGGTAAAGGTATCTACCAGATAAATGGGCTAAATGAATTTAAATACCTGTATTTTAACCAAATACCGTATAAATTTAGCAAAAATTTCCTGCTTCGGTTTTTATTTTTTCGTTAACAGCCCATAAGCTGGCAGAAAGCCAAAACCTTCGTTAAAAATAGTTCTATAATTTTTTTCCAATGCCAAAGAATTTGAAAAAAGATTCGATATTTCTTAGTAAAAGGTTTGATAAATTGATTTTTTTTTTAATTTTGCACCTCCAAATTTTGGGTAAAACTAAAAAAAATTCAGATGTACGCAATAGTTGACATAGCCGGACAGCAATTAAAAGTCGAGAGAGATAAAGATGTTTTTGTCAATCGCTTGGATGCAGAAGAAGGCTCAATCCTTAATTTTAAGGAGGTACTGTTGGTTGACAACGACGGTAAAATAAGCATAGGTATGCCAAATGTAGAAGGCGCTTCCGTATCGGCAAAAATTATTTCCCATGATCGTGCCGATAAGGTTATCGTTTTCAAAAAGAGAAGAAGAAAAGGATATCAAAAATCCAGTGGTCATCGTCAGGATTTGACAAAAATCCATATTGAAGAGATAACTGCTTAATTTTTAACAATATAAAATTCAAAGAAAATGGCTCATAAAAAAGGTGCCGGTAGTTCGAGTAACGGTAGAGAATCGCACAGCAAGCGTTTGGGCGTTAAAATATTTGGCGGTCAATTTGCTAAATCCGGTAATATAATCATCAGACAAAGAGGTACTGTGCATAATGCTGGTATCAATGTAGGAATGGGTAAGGATCACACCTTATTTGCTTTAACCGACGGCGTTGTCGTTTTCAAAAAGAAGAGCAAGGATAAATCCTATGTATCTGTAGCTCCGCTGGAAGTTTAAACGACTTGTAGAAAGATTTTTTGTAGTTTTTCATAATACTTACGTTTTCTCCTGTCGCTTTGTGCGACAGGAGTTTTTTTTGTTTTTGCCAACCTATTTATAAACAATTGTTTATTGGCATTTTTTTGCTTTAAAAAAAATTGCCAGTAATCTTTTATTGTTTATCTTTTTATTTATTTAATTTTACAAAAAATATAATCCAACTCATGGATAAACGCTGGAAGTTGAAAAATAGAGGTGATGATGAAACAATTAAGCGTTTAGCTGAACTCTTAACAATCAGCCATCCTCTGGCTAATCTGCTCGCTCAGCGTGGAATAGCTTCTTTTGAAGAAGCTAAATCCTTTTTCCGTCCCGAACTATCGATGCTACATAACCCATTTCTCATGCGCGATATGGATAAAGCGGTTCAACGTATTGAAAAAGCTATTGAACATGAGGAAAAAATACTTGTTTACGGCGATTACGACGTAGATGGCACTTCCGCTGTGGCTCTGGTTTATTCTTTTTTAAAGGAGAACTTTTCCGTCAATATTCATTTTTATATCCCGGATCGCTATAGCGAAGGCTATGGTATTTCTTTTAAAGGCATTGATTTTGCCGTCGAGAACGGTTTTTCATTAGTCGTTGTACTCGATTGCGGTATTAAAGCTGTCGAAAAAATAGATTATGCCAATCAAAAGGGAGTAGATTTTATTGTTTGCGACCATCACCGTCCAGGCGACCAAATTCCCGCTGCCATTGCCGTTCTCGACCCCAAACGTGCCGATTGCGATTATCCTTTTAAGGAACTTTCCGGTTGTGGAGTAGGTTTTAAACTTATTCAGGCTATAGCCAAAGAGAAAAATATTCCCGGTAAGCATTTAAATAAATACCTTGATTTGGTGGCTATTAGTATTGCTTCCGACATCGTACCCATTACCGGTGAAAACCGGATATTGGCATATTTTGGTTTAAAACTCATCAATAGTAATCCCCGTCCCGGCATAGAAGCTATTCTTAAATGCAGTAATATTATCAGAAGGAAAGAAACTAACGGTGATGTACCAAATTTCCTTTTCAACCGTGAATTGGTTATCAATGATTTGGTTTTTCTTGTAGGACCGCGCATCAATGCTGCCGGCAGAATTGAAAATGGCTGCAATTCGGTATCGTTGCTGATAAGTACCGATGCTGAACATACCGAAAAGTATGCCAACCAAATCAATGACTGTAATACCGAACGAAAAAACCTCGATACCCAAACCACCATCGATGCTCTGGCAATGATAACCAAAGATGAACGGTTGCAAAAAGCCAAATCCACTGTTCTTTATAATCCCGACTGGCACAAAGGAGTGATAGGCATCGTCGCTTCACGGCTTATCGAGACCTATTACCGTCCCACCATTATCCTTACTAAATCAGAGAATTTAATCACAGGTTCGGCACGTTCCATTAAGGATTTCGACATTTATGATGCGATAGATGCCTGCAGCGACCTGCTCGAACATTTTGGAGGACATAAATATGCAGCCGGTTTGTCGCTCAGGGAAGAAAATCTGGAAGCGTTTTGCAACCGGTTCGAAGAAATTGTTTCAAAAGGCGTTACCGATGAAATGCTTATTCCTGAAATTGAAATTGATGGTATGCTCAACCTCAGCGATATAAATACTAAATTTGTACGTATTCTCAAGCAATTTGCTCCGTTTGGGCCCGAAAATATGTCGCCTGTTTTTTGTACCAAAGGAGTGATTGACACCGGCTCAGCTCGCATTGTCGGCAAAAATCATTTAAAATTAACCATTTACCATCCCGAAATCCCCGGAGGCCCGCATCCGGCTATCGCTTTTCAACAAGGGGAACATCTTACATACATCGAAAAAGGAATACCTTTTGATATCTGTTATCATGTGGAGGAAAATGAATGGAACGGGAATAAAGGCATCCAACTCAACGTGAAGGAAATCAAGATTCCGGATTAAAAGGCAATCAGTACCCGGATAATCAATACCAATCCGAAGATAATCAGCAAAATCCCTACGGTATGATTGAGATGAACCAGTACTTTTGCGTTTAAGCGTTGTTTAATGCTGTTAGCAATAAAACACTTTAAAATATCGGTTGAGAAAACCGTTAACAATGTGCCGAGGAAAAACTCGATGATTTTATCGTTATCGGGGCTATAATTGGCTTTTACCAATCCCATCACTCCTATCCAGAAAATCCAGATAAACGGATTGGTAAAATTAAGGAAAAAGCCTTTTAAAATATACGTTATCAGGCTCGGTTGTTTTATTTCTTCCTGATTGTTATCCTCATACATTTTGTATTTATGCCAAAAGGTATATCCGCCGAACAATACCAGAATAATTCCTCCAACAATTCCGAAAAACACATTGTTGGCTTTGCTATCATCAATAAGCTGAAGTGCACCAAGAAAACAGAGGGCAACCAGGGTTATATCGCTTAAAAATATGCCTACCGCCAGAAAAACACCTCGTTTAAATCCACGGTGGATGCTGGTTTGTAAAAGTGAAAACACAGCCGGACCCAACATGATGGCAAGCGTAAACCCTAAAATGATGCCTTCCAAAAACGGATACACGGTTATTTTTCCTTTCTGTTAATTCCGGTTAAAAAATTCTCCCATTGAGTTATTTTTTCATTCCTCAAAACTCTGGGAAATTTATTCTGTCCGCCCTCTTTACCCTGACTGCGTAGAAATTCATAAAATGTTTCCACCGGAAGGATTTCCACCTTTACATCACGAATTGCGGCAATACGTTCTACACGGTAATCGTCATTCAGGATTTTAAGATATTCGTCAATTTTGTTCCTGACTAATTCCGGGTCAATAGCATCATTGGTTCCAATATACCATTTATGAGCAAACATGCTTTCGTGCCGTATTCCGGCAACGGTAAATTCCCTGACTTCGATATTAAATTCTTCCTCAAGCATTTGAATAGCTCGATTCATATTGTCCTGCGACAGGTGTTCGCCGCACAGGTTTAGAAAATGCTTGGTGCGACCGGTAATCACAATTTCATGCAATTCCTTAGATGTAAATTTTACGGTGTCGCCTATCAGATAGCGCCATGCACCCGAACAACTCGAAAGCAAAAGGGCATATTCTTTATTTTCCTCTACCTCATCAACGGTCAGTGTTGTAACGTCGGGTTTAAGATTGTTATCGGAATCAAAATTTTCATCCGAAAATGGAATGAATTCAAAAAACAGACCGTTATCCAAAACTAATTGCATACTGCTGGTATTTGGACGGCTCTGGTATGCTAAAAATCCTTCGGAAGCAAGATACGTTTCGATATAGGTAAGCGGATGGGCAAGCAGTTTTTCAAAACCTTTAATATATGGTGTAAAAGATACACCACCATGAACATAAATGGAAAGATTGGGCCAAACATCATGAATGGTCTTGACATTGTAATACTTGATGATGCGTTCGAGCAAAATCTGAAGCCAGGCCGGAACACCGACAATTACACCTATATCCCATTCGCCGGCTTTGCGCACAATTTCATCAAGCTTGGTTGACCAATCGCGTTCCTTGCTTATCCGTTTTCCCGGTTTATAAAAATGCTGAAACCAGAAAGGTAGGTTTCCAGCCGTAATGCCCGACAAGTCGCCTTCGTAATAGGTTCCGTTATAATGCAAGTGAGTGCTACCACCCAACATCAAAATGCCTTTTTCATAAAATTCCTTGGGAAAGTCATAGCGCGCCAGCGAGAGCAACTCGCGTATGCTTGTCCGCTTGATGGCGTGTATCATGTCACTGGTTACCGGTATGTATTTACTTGAAGCTTCGGATGTACCGGAACTCAGAGCGAAATATTTTACCTGGGTAGGCCAGCAAACATAGGTTTCACCGTTGAGGGTACGGTACCACCATGATTTAAAGATGGAATTATAATCATGCACCGGAACGCTCTTCTTAAATGCACCAATAATGTCTTTATCGGGTATTATCTCCTGAAAACCATATTGTTCGCCAAAAGAAGTAAATTGTGCCTTGCGTAAAAGCTTTTTTAATGTTTTACGTTGTTGGGCTATAGCCGATGGTTTCTTTGTTACCTCTAACGGAATTTTACTCCGAAATTCAATAGCACTTTTTATTATTGAACCTAAAATAGGCATCATTTTCAATACAATAGTTATTTACAATGGTTATTAATAAATCCGTTTTGCTAAATCCTAACGATATTCTTTCCGGCAAATTGCCACTTCCCCGCAAAGTTATAAATATTTATTAATATCCAAATTCGAATTCTTAGTATTTTTTTCGTTCACGAGCTGAAAGTATCTATTTTAATAGATTTCCAACTATTTTCACCTGCTTTATTATGCTTGAAATAATGTTGTTTTAAAGAATTATTGGCATTTGAATTTCCACAATTTGTATGGATTGCGTTTGCAAATAATTGCCGGTTATTTATATTTTCTTACTTTTGGCGATTCGTACGGTATCCCATGAAAAAAAAGATCTTATGTCTTCTGATAATAATCTTATCAGCCGGTAATCTGGTTTTTAGTCAAACCAATCCGGAAATTACATCATCAGAATTAAAGGCACATGTTTATTTTTTAGCCTCCGACTCGTTGAAGGGTCGTAAACCGGGAACTCCAGAGAGTGGTATTGCCGCTGCCTATATTTGTAATAATTTTAGAAACGATAAGCTTAAATTACTGGATGCCGATGGTTTCCAGTCCTTTGATTTAATTACCGATATGAAAGCCGGAACGAATAATTCTTTTTTATTCAACGGCTTTACCGGAAAAATTAATGAAGATTTCATTCCGCTGTCTTTTTCAGCCAATGCCCGGTTACAGGCAGAAATAGTGTTTGCAGGATTTGGCTTTGATGTGGATTTCGACAGCATTTCGTTGCACGATTATCAAAATGTGGATGTTAAAGGGAAATGGGTGATGATTCTCCGTGGCGAACCCGATCCGGATAATTCCAACAGTCCGTTTGTAAACGTAAGCCAGGAACGCAGTAAAGTACTCACGGCTAAGGATAAAGGCGCTGCCGGTGTTATTTTTGTTACCGGTGTGGAAATGAACGATAAAGACCGCCTGATTCCATTAACTTACGATATGACGGCTTCCGATGCCGGTATTTCCGTGATCAACATCACACGAAAAGTGGCTGATCTTTTATTGAAATCAACACAAAAATCCATTGAAGAGATTGAAAAAGAGCTGATCAAATCAAAAACGTCCGGATCATTTTACCTTCCGGTAGCAGTGGATGCTTCCACGGAAGTGATTCCCGTAAGGGCAAAAGCACAAAATGTTGTTGCCCTGCTCGAAGGCAGCGATCCGGTTTTAAAAAACGAATACATCGTGGTAGGCGCTCATTATGATCATCTTGGGTTTGGCGGAAAAAACTCCGGCTCGCGTATGCCCGATACCGTTGCCATTCACAACGGAGCCGACGACAATGCTTCGGGCGTGGCTGCCGTGCTCGAACTGGCTCAGAAACTGGCTTCCGAACATACAAATCTGAAACGAAGTATACTTTTCGTAACTTTTGATGCCGAAGAAATGGGAATGATCGGTTCAAAATATTTTATTAAACATCCGCCAGTCGCCAAGGATGAGATAAAAGCCATGATAAATCTTGATATGATTGGCAGACTAAAACCCGACAGCAAGGTAATTTCAATAGGCGGCACAGGTACAGCCGCAGAACTGGATTCCATCCTGACGATAGTTTCTGCCGACCGGATATTCACCGTCAGCCGTTCGCCCGAAGGCTACGGCCCAAGCGACCATGCCGCATTTTACAGCGAAAACATTCCGGTTCTGTTCTTTACTACCGGCGCTCATGAGGATTACCACACGCCGATGGACAAAGCCGGTAAAATAGATTATGATTCGGAAGCAGAAATAGCTAAAATGGCTGACCAATTGATTTTTATGCTGGCAACGATGGATAAACCCTTGACTTTTAAAGAAGCCGGTCCCAAGGCACAACCCGAAAGCGGCCGAAGACTGAAGGTTACGCTCGGCATCGTTCCCGATTTTGCTTCTACCGATAAAAAGGGACTTGGTGTTGATGGCGTTCGCAAGGACGGACCAGCCGACAGGGGCGGAATTAAAAAAGGCGATCTTATCGTGGCAATGAACGGACAGCCGGTTACCAATATTTACGATTATATGTCGCGGTTGCAAAAACTAAAACACGGACAGACCGTCATCGTGGAAGTGATTCGCAGCGGAAAGAAAGAAGTTTTATTAATTCAATTATAAGGATCAGTCAGTTACATTTATAAATAAAATACTACAGCATGTTTGAATGGCTTACGCGCGAATTATTTTTTAAATTTATTAAATTTGGTGTTGTCGGTTTTACAGGAGTCGGCGTTGATTTCGGAACCACTTTTTTGGGAAAGGAAATCGTTAAAATACCCAAATATATCGCTAATGCCATTGGCTTTTCAGTGGCGGCAACTTCCAATTATTTTCTCAACCGCATCTGGACTTTCCACAGCCAGAATCCAAATATTGGCGTTGAATTTTCGGAATTTTTTACGATTTCGATGATTGGATTGGCAATCAATACTTTAATATTATGGATACTCGTAACCAAGTTCAAAAAGAATTTTTACGTATCCAAACTATTTGCCATTGCCATCGTTACCGTTTGGAATTTCTTTGCCAACGCTTTTTTTACCTTCGTTTAATATAAAACAAGTAATCGCTTCTGTAACAGATAGCACACTGTCAGTTTCCACATTAAATATCTGGTAATCATTCAACAACCATTTTTGGATAACGGCTTCGGTAAGTTTTTGGCGAACCGTCCAAATCATTGGTATATCGCAGCGACGAAGTATTTGATCTATATTTTTCGCCCAGCCGCCATTTTCAATCTCAAAACCGCCCACTTCATCTATCGCTATGATATCCGGCATTTTAGCTAAAGCTTTGTTTAATATCTCTTTACCAAAAGCAAGTCCGCCAGGCTTAAACCAGAAATTCCGGTAGGCTATATCTCCGGCAACTTCCGAACGGTTACAAAGAAGCGTTTTCTCTCCGGTTTCAATGTCCACTATTTCAAAGCCTGAGCGCAGGTTATTTTCCCAGTGTCCTTCGGCAAGGATGCCCGAAACTTTTAGATTTTCCCGATAAAGAATTTCAAGCACCTGTTTCAGAAAAATGGTTTTTCCGCTGCCTTGTTCCCCGGTAAAAATAAAAATCATGATTAGGTATTAATCAGAAAATTAATTTAATATGATTTTGCGATAGACTTTTTTATCGCCTTGCAAAATTCCGAGAAGATAAACGCCACGAGGCAGGGTGGAAACATCGAGTTGTTTACTGGCACCCGAAGCAAAATGGTTTTCCAAAACCAGACTGCCGCTAAGGTTGAAAATCTGAACGGTGGCTGATTTTTGAACTGGTAAATTTATCATTAAATGATCGGAGGCGGGATTGGGGAAAACAGACATTTGGTCGTATCCTTGGTTTATACCGGTCATCGGATTGTTTTTGTTGGATTGCCAAACAGCTGTATACATACCTCTTCCATGAGTTGCAGCGAGTATCATATTGTCGGCAGGACGAATCTGAAGCATATCCACCCGCACGTTTGCCATGCCTTCCACGGCCGGTTGCCAAACTACCGGATCGGCATTGATGTCGTCGGTCGTCCAGATTCCCAGTTCGGTGGCAAGCATTACCTGTCCTGAATTTTGGGGATGATAAATGGCCCAGCGTATGGGCATATCCGGCAAATTGCCTTCTTTAGGCTGCCAAGTGCCACCTCCGTTGCACGATTGCCAAACGGATGAAACGCCATAATTTGAGAAAGTTGCCAGCAAGGTATCTTCCGAACCGCCAACAGCCACGCACGAAATATTGGCGGTCGGGAAACCACGACTTCCAACATCTTTCAGTATGGGTGTGGCTTGTGCTTCGGTAATTTTATACAAGCGTCCCGACTGAGTTCCGACAAAAAGCGTAGTTTTATTTGTCGGACTAAAAGGCGAAACTTTGATATGCGAAAAAATCACAGCGGGCGTGTTATTCAGCGTAATATAACTTCCGGAAGGGTTGTTGGGAATATTGGTTACCCGCAAAAGCTGATGAGCACGACTTCCTAAAAAATCTACAGCATTGGCATAGAGCTTATTATTGTAACTATCGTAATCCGAGGGATTAATAAAAATTCCGCTGTTGAAATATCCCGTGCTGACGTAGTTTCCATTATTATAAAAGGTGTAGGCATTATAATAATAAGAGGTAATGAAATAATTCGGCTGGTTTTTATCGTAAAAACAACAGGCACCGTCGGCGCCGTCGATCATATCGTTGTTGGTAATTGGTGCTCCGGTAAAATACACCGTTCCGTTATCCTGAAGTCCGCTTAAATATTTCGCCTGATTGACGGAAGGATGTATAGCGCAGGTATAACATTGTAACGTATTGTAATTGCTGTTTTTTTGTTCAAAAATAGGCTGGGTAGCCGTGGCATTGGCCGTGTAAAAAATTCCACCGTCGGAACCGAAAAGCATTTTGGAAGAAGAGCCCGGTTTGTAAACCATGATGTGCTGGTCGGCATGAACATAATCGGTACCTGTTTGCCCGGTCATCTGGCTCCAGTCGCTAACCCTTGTCCACGAATTGCCCGAGTTGGTCGATTTATGAATATCCAGTCCGCCAATGTATACATTATTAGGATTGTTGGGATCGACAGCGGCATCCATAGCATGCCAGGCGATATAAGCAAAATTGTTGCCCGCCTGATAATCGGTAGGCAGGTTTTTGGCAGTCCAGCTTACGCCTTTATTGCTTGATCTCAATATATAATTGCAATAGAAGAAATTAAAGCCATTTTCGGTGTCTATGCCTCCGGAAGCAATCAAAGCATATACTACAGTGGCATCCGAAGGAGAAGTGGCAAGGATTACCCTGCCAGCCAAAGGATATTGAGAATTTGCGATAATGTTTACATAATTATCGTATTTCGTCCAGCTTCCGGCAGTTCCCAGATCGGAATACAAGATAGTGGCTCCGCCTTGTCCGTCAATATTTCTGCCTGTACCCACATAAATTCTACCGTCGGCGCCCAGAGCAATATCCGAAGGCGCATACGGAATATCGAGCCCGGTAATATTGGGCAATACTTGTTCCCAGGTTTGTCCGCCGTCGGCAGAACGGTACAGCCCATCGGAAGGAAGCCGCAATTGATTTTGTCCCATATATTTTCCCGAAGCGACGCCGGCATAAATAACGCTGGAGCCGTTTTCGTTTCTTACCTTAATTTTAGTAATGTATGCAAAATTTTCGGTGGAAGGAAGCAATTGCCAGGTCGTTCCGCCGTCGGTTGTTTTATAAATGCCCACTCCTCTGCCCGACGATTCGCGGTAGGTGATGATGGCTGTTTGCACTTCGCCGGTTCCGACATAAAACGTTTGTGGATTATTGGGATCGGCGGTGATGCAACTGATGGAAAGTCCTGCCCAGAAGTCGTTTACCGGAACCCACGAAGATGAAGCGTTGGTAATGTCGTTGTTGTACCATAAACCTCCGGTAGCGCCGCCAGCCCATACTTTATTTCCCGATGAATTGTTGGGATCCCACATGATGGCACGCGAACGCCCGCCGATGTTGGTAGGAACATTTTGCCAAACGGGCGATAAAAAACCGGATTTATATTTATTGCCTTCCATAATAGATTTAGTCTGTTGATATGCCATGACTAATCTTTCGGTCGGAACCCTTCCCAAGGCCGGATCCAAAGTCATTAAAAAATCCTGGTAGGCTGCCACATCGGGCTGATCGGGACTCTCTTTTTCATCCGAAATTTTTGGAGCTTTGGCATAATATGCTTTCAGAAATTGCTCGTATCGCTGACGTTCAAAGGAATGAGTCTTCTGAAAAATACCATAGCTTGCCAATAATGCCATGGAAAGGCTGAAAAGAATAAAGGGGGTGCGCTTCATCTACTATTTTATAACTAACAGATTATAAATGCTATAGTGTTTTTATGATTGATTTTCCGATAAATACATCAGGAAAAACGTTCAAAAGTATCAAAATTTCGTTTAGAAAATAAAAAAACCGGCTCCTAAATTTCGGAACCGGTTTTCAATGGTTGTAAAATTTAGAATTATAAACCTAATTTTTTAGCTATATCTTTGGGAATGGCATTTTTATGAACCATAATGGATACGGTTTTATAGCGGACGTATGTCTCGGAAGCATACAAATAACCTTTGTATGGATTTCCGGTAACATTCCACGAGTTTTTAACCAGGTAATATTTGGTGCCGTTCTGGTCTTGGGCTATACCGGTAATATGCAATCCGTGATCATCGGTAGTAGCGTAATTATCATAAGCTTCCTGACGAATTTCGGGGGTGATTTCTTTTTCCTTCCCGGGTTTGTCGAAAACATAAAGTTGTTTGTTACGTTCGCTATCCGACATTTTATCCCATTTATCGCGTTCGGTCTGATTCATCTTTACCGTATCTGCTTCCGGGACAACAGCCACACCATTTTTCCATGAAAAACCCTTTTCGCTGACATCGGCTGCCCAGCAAACGGTATATCCTTTATCAATAGAATTATCCAAAACCTGCATCATCTCGTCGAGCGGGAGGTTGAAAGCGGTTTCGTCAGCCCAGTTGTCAGGAAGTTCGATGGCAAATTTGGAATAAAACGGATGATGGGTAAACGAAGTCAGGGTAATATAATTATCGGGATTAATACCCAATTCTTTAGCAAAACTCTTTGGCGTATATTCTTTTCCGTTGTACGAAAACTTTTCGGGATATTTTCCCAGATAAGCATCCAGCAAACCATTGAATCCGTCGTGCCAAACGGGAGTCAGTTTTCCGTTTTTGTTTTTTACCACGCCGTCGAGATAATCTTTAAGCACTTCGTCCATTTCGCCGTGGATGTGTTTTTTCTCTCCGTAATTCAGTCCACCGTAAGCTTCTTCGGGAACTATACCATATTTTCGGATGATATTTAATACATCATGAGGTTCGCCGCCGCCGCCAAAATTGCATTCGCCATGATAGCGAACATATTTGGTAGCCTTATCGCTATATGCGTTACGTACGCAAAACATTTCCGAAAGATTGTATTCGGGTTTGCCCATACGGAGCAATTCCGATTCGATAAACGAACAGGTGGAAAAACTCCAGCAGGTGCCTGAACTATACTGATCTTTTACCGGGGTTGCCTTAAGTTGTTTCTGAACGGTAAACACGTATCCAGAATCCTTTTTTGCAGCTTCCTGGGCATAAGTTTTCGGCAAAAAGCCGGCGACAGCCAAAAAAGCAATAGTTGTAATTAAATATTTGATTTTCATTTTGTTATTTATTTTAGATGAGTTTTCAAAAACAGTCGTTAGAATTGTGCAAAATAAATGAAATATTAATATGCTCGGGCAAAAAGTACGCGCTGGGTAGAAGGATTTCCTGTCATAATACATTTTCCATTTTCCAATTTATTATTCAATGGAATAGCCCGGATAGTGGCTTTGGTTTCATCTTTGATGCGCTGTTCGGTTTCGGGGGTTCCGTCCCAATGCGCCAGGACAAAGCCGCCTTTATTTTCGATGATATCTACAAATTCCTCCCAGGTGTCGGCTTTAAAAGTATTTTCTTCGCGGAAGGCAAAAGCTTTATGATAAAGATTTTTCTGTATCATTTCGAGGAGATTAACGATTTTATTTTCAATATCAGTAACCTGATATATGGCTTTTTCGAGAGTGTCGCGGCGGGCAACTTCCACGGTTCCGTTTTCCAGGTCGCGGGGACCGATGGCAATACGTACCGGAACACCTTTAAATTCATATTCCGAAAATTTCCAACCGGGTTTAAAGGTATCGCGGTCGTCGTATTTTACACTGATTCCTTTGTTTTGTAGGGCTATTTTGATTTTATTGGCGGTTTCGGAAATCAGAGCCAATTGTTCGTTATTTTTATAAATAGGCACAATTACTACCTGGGTGGGAGCTAATTTGGGAGGCAAAACCAGACCGTTGTCGTCGGAATGAGCCATGATTAAAGCGCCTATCAGCCGGGTAGAAACGCCCCATGAGGTTGCCCAAACGTAATCGAGTTTGTTTTCTTTATTGAGGAATTTTACGTCGAAGGCTTTTGCAAAATTTTGACCCAGAAAATGCGAAGTACCAGCCTGCAAAGCCTTTCCATCCTGCATCAATGCTTCGATGCAAAAGGTTTCAACGGCTCCGGCAAAACGTTCGTTGGGCGATTTTGTTCCTTTAATTACCGGAATCGCCAGCCAGTTTTCGGCAAAATCGGCATACACATTCAGCATACGTTCGGCTTCCTGTATGGCTTCCTCTTTGGTAGCATGAGCGGTATGCCCTTCCTGCCAAAGAAATTCGGCGGTGCGTAGAAACAGACGGGTACGCATTTCCCAGCGAACTACATTCGCCCACTGATTAATAAGTAATGGTAAATCGCGGTAGGATTTAACCCAGGAGCGATAAGTATCCCAGATAATAGTTTCGGATGTCGGCCTTACGATCAACTCTTCTTCTAATTTTGCATCGGGATCAACCTCCACGCCTTTTCCTCCCGGAATGGATCTCAGACGATAGTGTGTTACTACGGCACATTCCTTAGCAAAACCTTCCACATGGCTGGCTTCCTTGCTGAAAAAAGATTTAGGAATGAATAAGGGAAAATATGCATTAACATGTCCGGTATCCTTAAACATCTTATCTAAAGCTGCTTGCATTTTTTCCCAAATGGCATATCCATAAGGTTTTATTACCATGCAGCCTCTAACTGCCGAATTTTCCGCCAAGTCGGCTTTTATTACCAGGTCGTTGTACCATTGAGCATAATTTTCTGCCCGAGTTGAAAAATCTTTTGCCATTGTGTATTTGTGGTATAATATTTGCTTTTAATTTGTGAATTTAATCCCATAACGGGTGGGGCAAAATTATAAAAATAATACCGAAAAATGAGGACTTTAAATAAAATATTGGAGGATCGGGTGATGAAAACCATTAAAGCGTTAGGATTGGCATCTATTTTTTTAGCTTCTGCATGTACCACGTCCTATCATGCAACCAATGCAGATGATGATGTATATTATTCATCGAAAAAGACTGTTACCCAGGCTGAAATACCAGCCCAAGCTGCTCAGAAACAGAATATACATTTCAACCAAAACCTTCCGAAATATCAGACAGCAGAACAGCAATCCACTGCAAATCAGGAATCGGTTCAAAATAATAATGCACAGGAAAATTATTCAAACAATCCGCCCGACACCTCTGTCGTAAACAGCGCTGCCAAAGGAACGACGGTTATCAATAATTATGGCTATAACCCGGATGATTATTACGATTATGCTTATTCTGCCCGTATGCGTCGTTTTCATAATGATTTTTGTTATCCCAGCTATTACGACGATTATTATACCAATAGTTACTGGTATGATTATAATCCATACAGTTGGGGAACAAGCATTTATATGGGTTACAACTGGTGGGGACCTTCTTTCTCATTAGGATTTGGTTATCAACCTTATGGCTATTATGGTTCGTATTACGGCATGTATGGCTATAATAGCTGGTATGGCTATAATTCCTACTGGAACGGATTTTACGATGGATACTGGTATGGAAATTATTACAACAGTTACGACCACAACTCCTATTATTATGGTCGTCGCGAAAGCCATAGTTCAACTACCGGCACGACTTCGAGAGAAAGAAGAAATGATTATTACGGCAATAATAATTCCACTTTCGGCGAACGCTATGAAAATACTCTTTCTAATGAAAAACAAAGCGGCACTTTCAATCAATCCATAGGAAGCCGCGGCGAAAATGCCAGAACTGCTTTTAACAATAATACTAAGTCCGGAAAAACAACGACCGAGGCCGCCAATGACGGAAAAGCCAGCGTAATTACTGGCAGGAGAAACCCCGTAACCAATGAACCATCTGCTGTTAACACAAGCAACTCGGGTAGCCGGAATTCTGTTGCCAATACGACCAATAATCAACTTCAGAAACCGGTAGTCAATCAACGGAATAGTCAGAAAAATGAAACTACTCCGGTAAATAATCAAAACAATAAGGGACGAATTGCAAAACCTGCAACTGCCCAATCAAATGGTAATCAAGTTTACCGTTATCGCCAGCCGGCCAGAACAAATAATCAGGGACAATATGTAAAGCCCGGCGCACAAGCCCAAACGGAAACCCGGCACCCCAAGCCTTACAGTTCGCCATCATATTCCAAGCCACAATCGAGCGACGAATATACCAGCCCAATGTATCGAAATTATAACGCTCAGGCCCAACGGCAAGCTAACGGAAATCAGGGAGTACAACAACGCAACGGGAATAACCGCAAGATATACAACAGCCCGCAACGGACAGTAAGTAGCGGTACTAAATCCGCACCGTCAAAGCAGAACAGTGGCACGTCCACGCGTACCTATTCAGCACCGTCATCATCCAACAGCAATAATTATTCGGCACCATCATCATCAGGTTCCAGAAGCAGTTCATCGGGTTCTTCATCGGGTTCAGGTTCCGGACGCAGAAAATAGTAAAATCATTTTTGAGAAATTTAAATGACAGATTATATGAAATATTCATAATGGCTATGCTAATACCAAATGGAAATGATATTTTATGAATATTCCATGTAACCAATAAATTAAAAATTAATAACACATGAAAAAATTTAGTTTAGCAATTTTCATCAGTTTAGTATCAATAATTACAGTAAAAGCTCAAAATGAAGTTGATGCACTTCGTTATTCGCAGATAACCTTCGGCGGAACGGCACGCTCTATGGGCATGGGTGGTGCATTCGGTGCTCTGGGTGCTGACTTTTCTTCGCTAAGCACCAATCCTGCAGGCATTGGATTGTATAAAAAATCAGAACTCACATTCACACCATCCTTTTACGAGGGGAAAACGTCTTCCAGTTTCAATGGAACAAGCAACGACGATTCTAAATATAATTTGAATATCAGCAATGTAGGTTTGGTTGTCGCTTTCGAGCCCAGTAAGAACCTGACCAACTCCGGATGGAAAAATTTCCAGTTCGGTTTTGGGATGAACCGCTATGCCAACTTTAACAACCGCATGATGATTGAAGGGTTCAATTCTTCATCATCCCTGCTTTCGTCATTTGTAAATGAAGCCAATGGAACAGCTCCTTCCGATTTATATGCCTTTGATTTAGGTCTGGCGTACAAAACGGACCTTATTTATAGTGATACTACTGGAAACAACAAATATAAAAACGACATGCCCAACGGTGGCGTTCTACAATCAAAAACGGTTACCACTAACGGATGTATCAATGAAATCGTATTATCCTTCGGCGCCAATTATAACGATAAATTATATTTCGGCGCTACCATCGGCTTCCCGCAACTACGATATTTTGAAGAATCAACGTATTCCGAAATAAATACCAGTGATCCGGGTAATTACTTCAACTCCTTTTCGTATAATCAAAACATGGAAACCAAAGGGAACGGCATTAACCTGAAATTAGGTATGATTTACCGGCCAGCGGATTGGGTAAGAATAGGCGCAGCAATACATACGCCAACTTTTTACAATTACATGCGCGACAAATGGAGTAGTTCCATGTCTTCGCGTTTCAACGATGGTAATGGTTACACAGCCGATTCCCCCGACGGTTCGTTTGATTATACCCTCGAAACACCTATGCGGGCTATCGGAAGTGTTGCATTTATCATTGGAAATTATGGTTTAATCAGCGGCGATTACGAATACGTAGATTATTCAAACGCTAAATTACGCTCCGATGATGATGATTTTGTGGATGCCAACAATGCTATCCGCAATAATTACCAGGATCAAAGCAATATCCGTTTAGGTACTGAATGGCGTGTTGGCCCACAGTTCAGCATTCGCGGTGGTTATGCTTTATACGGAAGTCCATACAAGTCAGGAATTAACGATGCCGAAAGAACTTCGTATACTGCCGGGTTGGGTTATCGCGACCAGGATTTCTTTGCCGATTTTGCCTATGTGCTCACTCAATCCAAGGAAAAATATTACCTTTATAATTATGAAGGTATGCCCGCGGTGCAAAATGATTTGAAAACTAATAATTTCGTACTCACATTTGGTTTTAAATTCTAATCTATGAAGCCTTTAGGGCTTTATTAAAAAAATATTGTTGTGTGTTTAATTTTTTCAACCAGTTTCGGGAAGCCGAAACTGGTTTTTTTATCTGTTTGAAAAATTATATGTACATTTGTAATTTAAAACCCACCTGATGAATAAGCTGTATTCCAGTATTCTCCAAAAGAAAGCCGAAAACCGCAAACAATTTGCCGTTTTGGTTGACCCGGATAAAGTTACTTCGAAACAAATAATCAATCTTGCCGAAGCAGGAACAAAGGCTAAAATTGATTTTTTCTTTATTGGCGGAAGCCTGCTCACAAATGATAATCTCGAAAATACCATCAAGCTGATCAAGCAAAACACGGATATACCCGTCGTGCTTTTCCCTGGTAATACCATGCAGATTAGTCCTTTTGCCGATGCCATTTTATTACTTTCCTTGATTTCGGGTCGAAATCCGGAGATGCTCATTGGCAAACATGTCATTGCCGCTCCATACCTTAAGGAAAGCCGGCTCGAAATCATTCCTACCGGTTATATGATTATTGATAGCGGAAGACCAACCACGGCATCGTATATGAGCAATACCTTTCCCATACCCGCCGATAAAGATGATGTTGCCGTATGCACGGCGATGGCCGGAGAGATGCTGGGCCTGAAAATCATTTATCTGGACGGAGGTAGCGGCGCCCGGAATCCCATAACCGAAAGCATGATTAAATCGGTAAGACAAAGCATTAGCGTTCCACTTATTGTTGGCGGCGGAATTTGTACACCGGAAAAAGCCATTTTGAGCTGCCAGGCCGGCGCCGACCTCATTGTGGTTGGAAATGCCTTTGAAAAATCACCCGGGCTGATTTACGAGATGACGGAGGCTGTGCATTCGTCTGTCAATTGATTGCTTCATTCTGAACTCAATAATTCAATAATTTAATAACTTTTTTACTCATGGTCAGATTAATAAAATTCTGTTTTCTAATTACATTTTCCGTAGCATGCCTGATTACTTCGGCTCAGACCAAATTGCTTACTCCCGAAGAAATGATGACTAACCCGGTGCTCTACCCTTCCCAGTTGCGCAACCTGCAATGGATAGGAAATACCAGTGAATTTACCTTTACTTCGGCTAAAGGTATCGTAAAAGGAAGTACTTCGACTAAAGACCGGGATACGTTGTTGCGCCTCTCTGATTTTAATAACGGGATGGAAAATCTCAGTCTCGAAAAAATAAAACGCTGCCCCGCTATCACCTGGATCAGCAATACCGCTTTTTATTTTACCAGCAACAATCAGATCATACGCTACGATTTACTGACCAAAAAATTTGAATCTGTCAATAAATATAATGAAAAAGCCGAAAACGAGCATATCGAAAACAATACCCTTGCCATAGCTTATACCTTAGATAATAACCTTTATATTTCCTGCAAAGGAAAAGAAACGGCCATTACCGGCGATACAGATAAAGGTATTGTAAACGGCAGCGAACGGGTTCACCGCAACGAATGGGGCATCAGCAAAGGCACATTCTGGTCGCCTAAAGGAAACCTGCTTGCCTTTTACCGCATGGACGAAACCATGGTTGCCGATTATCCTTTGGTGAACATTAATACCCGCATTGCCACGGTGGAAAACATCAAATATCCCATGGCTGGTGAAAAAAGTCACCATGTAACCGTGGGCGTTTATAATGTGAATACTAAATCAACAGTCTTCCTCAAAACCGGCGAACCGGAAGATCAGTTCCTGACTAACATTACCTGGTCGCCCGACGAAAAACGCATTTATATTGCCGTGCTTAACCGCGGACAAAATCATCTTTGGCTCAACGAATATGATGCCGATAACGGAAATTTCGTCAAAACTCTTTTTGAAGAAACCAGCGACAAATACGTTGAACCGTTGCACGGCTTGTATTTTCTGAAAAATAAACCCACCTTTTTCGTCTGGCAAAGCCAACGCGACGGATACAACCATTTGTACCTGTATGATGTGAGCGGAAGGCTTATCAAACAACTTACCAAAGGCAACTGGGCGGTTACGGAAATGATTGGCTTCAACGAAAAGGAAACCAAACTCTTTTACCTTTCTACCGAGGACAGCCCCATCGAGCAGCAGATTTATGCCCTCGATATGAAAAACGGCAAAACCCGCAGGCTTTCATCCACCAGCGGAACGCACTCGGCTTTTCTTTCGGCTAACGGCGATTTTCTGATTGACCAGTATTCCAACTATACCACTGCCAGCGAATACCGCCTGATGAATGCCAATGGAAAAGAATTACAAACTATCCTCGAAAACAAAAACCCGCTTCAGGATTATAAACTCGGAAAAACATCGGTATTTACGCTTAAAAGTAAAGATGGAACGGATCTGTATTGCCGTATGATTAAACCGGTGGATTTCGATTCCACCAAAAAATATCCCGTTTTCATCTACGTTTATGGTGGTCCCCATTCGCAAATGGTTAACAATTCATGGCTTGCCGATGGCGGATTATTTCTGAACTATATGGCTGAAAAAGGTTATCTCGTTTTTACAATGGATAATCATGGAACGTCCAACCGCGGACTTGCTTTTGAACAGGCCATCTTCCGGAACTTAGGAACCATTGAAGTGGATGACCAGATGCAGGGCGTAAAATATCTGAAAACATTGCCGTATGCCGATACTGCCCGTTTTGGATTAGATGGCTGGAGCTATGGCGGATTTATGACCATTTCGCTGATGCTGAAAAACCCCGGAGTGTTCAAATGCGCTACGGCCGGCGGTCCGGTGATTGACTGGAAATATTACGAAGTGATGTATGGCGAACGCTATATGGATACCCCACAGGAAAATCCCCAAGGATATGAAAACGCCTGCCTGCTGAATTATGTGGATAATCTTAAAGGCAAATTACTGATTATGCACGGAACCATTGACAACACCGTGGTATGGCAAAACAGCCTGATGTTTCTGAAAAAGTGCGTGGATAAGGGCAAACAGGTGGATTATTTCGTTTATCCCGACCACGAACACAATGTCCGCGGACCCCAACGCGCTCACCTCATCCATAAGATTGAAGATTATCACAACCAGAATCAGTAGAAAGAGCCTAAAGTTTGTAAAGTTCTTAAGGTTTGTAAAGTTTGTAAGGTTTGTAAAGTTTGTAAGGTTTATAAGGTTTGTAAGGTTTGTAAGGTTTGTAAGGTTTGTAAGGTTTGTAAGGTTTGTAAGGTTTGTAAGGTTTGTAAGGTTTGTAAGGTTTGTAAGGTTTGTAAGGTTTGTAAGGTTTGTAAGGTTTGTAAGGTTTATAAGGTTTGTAAGGTCTGTAAAGTCTGTAAAGTTTGGAATACTTTAAGAATCCTGAATCGTTTCGCTCAGCTTTAAAAACTTTAAGAGCTTTACAAACTTTACAAACCTTAAGAATCCGATGAAGATTCGCTAAGTCGTTCCTCCCAAGCAATTCTATATCGGGACTTCGCTCAGCTTTAAAAGCTTTAAGAACTTTATAAACTTTAAGAACTTTACAAACTTTAAGAACCTTAAGAACCTTAAGAACTTTATAAACCTTAAGAACCTTAAGAACTTTACAAACTTTAAGAACTTTATAAACCTTACAAACCTTACAAACTCTATTATAACGTAGGATAAAAGGCGTCCTCGATGTGGTTGATGGTGGTTTTGCCATGGGCAACCACTACCGATACGATGTCGAAACGGGCTTCATTGATGAGCCCTTTTTTCTGGATATATGCGTCGGCAGCCCGTATCAGGAAGCGTTGTTTATCGCGCGTTACGGCGACTTCCGGCTCGCCATAAACGGTGGAACTCCGCGTTTTTACTTCCACAAAAACGACAAAATTCTTATCTGTGGCAATGATATCCACTTCCATCTTGCCAAAGTGCCAGTTGGTATCCAATATTTTGTATCCTTTTCCGACAAGAAAATTCTTCGCCGTTTCTTCGCCCTGTTTTCCGAAATCAAGATGCTCTGCCATAGATTGAATGAATAATGAATTTAAAACTCAACAGCGGTTTGTTGCCCGTCAATGGTCAACCGGATGTTGCGGCCTAAGATTAGAGCGAGGTTGTCGTCGAGATGACCTGCCGGAAAACCGAAACAAACCGGATAGGAATAACCGGAAACGGCTTCGGCTATGATCTCTTCGGCCGTTTTTCCGAAAGGAATGGTGTTGTCGTTCATCTTGTTCATTCCGCCTACGATCAAAGCAGCGAGATGGGCAAGCTTACCGCCACGTTTAAGGTTCATCATCATGCGGTCGATGTGATAAAGATATTCGTCCAGGTCCTCAATAAAAAGAATCTTACCTTCGGTATCGATGTCGGACGGCGAACCGAGCAGGCTATAAATCATGGATAAATTGCCCCCGGTTAGTATGCCGGTAGCTTTCCCCTGACGGGATAAATTTCCGGTTTTGATAGAATAGGAAAGCTTTTCGCCAAACAAAGCCTTACGAAGTGTTTCCGTGGATTCGTTTTCCGACCCATCGGAAGGAAAATTAACCGGCATGGTAGCGTGCAGGGTTTCCATCCCCAGGTTGGTATGGATGTGCGAATGCAAAACGGTAGCGTCGCTATAGCCGATAATCCATTTGGGATTCTTGCGAAGAGGGGTAAAATCAATCATATCGATAATACGAACCGTACCATAACCTCCGCGGGCACAAATAATGGCTTTGACTTCAGGATTATCGAGACATTCCTGCAAACCAATGGTCCGCTGCCGGTCGGTACCGGCAAACTGATGGTAATCGTTAAAAAGATTTTCGGCTAAAATCACCTCCAAATCCCATTTTTTGAACATATCTATGGCGGGTTGCACTTCCTGCCACGAAATTTTACGCGCAGTGGCTGCTATAGCAATCTTATCGCCGGGTTGCAGATAAGGAGGAGTAATCATTCTGTCCGTCATTAATCATAAACGATAGTACCACCGAGATAGCCGGTGATGCCAACGCTAACGGTTCCTATCAGAAACAATCCAAACACCAGCCATTTATACCAGGACTCGGTTTTTTTATAATAAAGTACAGCCAAACGGATAACGGAAGCTGCGATCATCACAAACATGGTGGTTTTTGCAAAAACCTCGTGAAGTTCCTTCCGTTCGCCTAATTCGCCGGTCAGTTCGGGGGTAAAAAATTCTCCCGTCAGATAACCAGCAACGGTGCCCAGTGTACCGAGTATCATAAGGTATAGTCCCATTTTCGACAGGCAGGCTTCTTTTTTGCAAAAAAGGCTTACCACATCAAAAAGGAAGCCAACAATAATCAGTGCGACCGGAAAATGAACGATCATAGGGTGTAAATGACTTAATTCCATGTTTTTGTTTTTTAAATGAATAAAAGCCGGAGGCTATCCGCAGGGATAAACTCCGGCAATGAATGATTAAACGGGGGTTGTGAAGATAGACGGAACAATCTTGGCGGCGGCAAGCGCATCCAGTTCTTTATCGATAAGGTATTCCCCGCTTTTGTCGGCAGATACTAAGTTAATTTTATCCAGAATGGCATGTACATTACTCTCTTCTTCTATCTGTTCGGTAATATACCATTGCAGGAAATTGGCTGTGGTAAAATCTTTTTCAGCCATAGCGACGGCATAAAGCTGGTTGATGCTGTCGGTAATCATTTCCTCGTGAACGAGCACTTTTTCAAAAATATCCTTAAGCGATTTATATGCGCTGTCGGGGATGTCGAGGTCGAGTAGCAGGGCATAGCCGTTGCGGTTGTTCACATACTTGACGAATTTAAGCTGATGAAAGCGTTCCTCTTCAGTTTGTTTGTAAAGCCAGAAAGCTGCGCCCGGGTATCCGTGGGCTTCGCACCATGAAGCCATGGCCAGATAAAGACGGGAAGAATGTTCTTCGAGCTTGATCTGATTGATGATTGCTTTTTCTACATTTTTGTTTATCATAGCTGTAAAATTTATAGTAACAAAAATAATAAAAAATCAGCCATCATCGCTTAAAAGATGTTAAATCTTTTATCTTTTTTGTTTGGTTCAAACCCCGAGGGTAGTAGTTCAAACCCCGAGGGTAGTAGTTCAAACCCCGAGGGTTTTTAAAACCCTCGGGGTTTAGCTCGGACGACTTCTCCGTCTACTCGGACGACTTCTCTGTCCACTCGGACGACTTCTCCTGCTACTCGGACGACTTCTTTGTTCACTCTAACTACTTCTCCGTTCACTCGGACTGTTTCTCCGTCTACTCTAACGACTTCTTTGGTTACTCTGATCATTTCTGTAGCTACTCTGATCATTTTTTTCTTACTTCTGAAAAATAACCGCTTTATCCGTTCCTTTTTTTAATGAATAAAAAGTTTTTATTTTTTTAAAAAAAGAGGATCGGAAACGCAAATGATGACGCTTTTGGAGGATATTTCCGAATGTTTTTTTGAAATATTAAAATAAAATGTTTACAAGCATATTTGCTCAGCCCTTGTAGTTATTATGTTTTTAAACGGTCGGAACAAGCTTGGATAAATTGAAAATAGTTGACAAATAATTTGGTTTTTGCCGCTTTTTGTTGTAATATTATGCCCGAATTCATTAAATGTTCAACAATTAAAAAAACTACTTATGACTAACAAAAAACCGGTAAAAGAATACAACCTCGATGAAGGAGTATTCAAAACGAAATGCGATACCACGGTAGATTTGCTCGTGCGCGATGTGATAGAATTTGCAACCCGTGGATACGATGATGCCAAACGTGCAGCCTTAGCCAAACAAATCAGGGATTATTTTGATATGCCCGGCGATGCTTTTTACGAAGGCGAAAAGATTTCGCGCACCCAGGCACGGGATTCCTCGAGGCTTATGCTCGAACGTCCGCTGCGTACAATACTTACCATGGCTGAGAACAAGTTCGGCATCAATTCGGGCAAATACAAGCAATATGGAGGGGCTATCAGCAAGCTTGGCGACGACCAGTTAGTGCGTTATGCCCTGAATGCTGCCAAAACAGCCACCGCCCAGCTTGCAGAATTGGCAGGCGAGGGACTGACCCAGCAACTGATAACGGATATGGTAGCTCTTGCCGGAGCTTTTAACACGGCCATTGACAAACAGATAGAAGCCATCCGCAATCGCGAGAATGCTTCGCTCGACCGGATAACCAAAGGCAACGAACTGTATCGCGAACTGGTAAAAGTATGCAATACGGGCAAGGATATCTGGTATGGTATCAACGAGGCAAAGTATAACGATTACATTATTTATGATACCCCCAGCGGCAAACCCGGAGATACGGGAGCAGGCAGTGGCACGGGCATCCTTTCGGGCGCGGTAACCGACGCTCAGACCCATGTCCCGATAGCTTCGGCAAACATCGCCCTGGCCGGAACCGCCATCGCTGCCGTTAGCGACGATGCCGGGGAATTTAATATTGATAATATCCCTGCCGGGATTTATATCCTTAACGTTACCGCCACCGGCTACCAGCCCTGGAACATGGAAAACGTGGAAATAAAAGATGACGAGCAGACCGAAGTGGAGGCGAAATTGGTGAAGTAGTAGAGGCTAAGATAAAAGAGCCCGGAGGGCTCAATATCAATAGCGCCGGATGCAATCCGGTGGAAAGAACAAATCCGGCAAATCGTAAACCCCGAAGAAGGTTTAACAAATAATATGATAAAGAGCCCGAAGGGCTTAATATCAATAGCGCCGGATGCAATCCGGTGGAAAGAACGAATGTAACAAATCGTGAACTCCAAAGGGAGTTAACAAAATAATACGATAAAGAGCCCGAAGGGCTTAATATCAATAGCGCCGGATGCAATCCGGTGAAAAGGGCAAATGTAACAAATCGTAAACCCCGAAGGGGTTTAACAAAATAATACGATAAAGAGCCCGAAGGGCTTAATATTAATAACGCCGGATGTAATCCGGTGGAAAGAACGAAACCGGCAAATCGTAAACCCCGAAGGGGTTTAACAAAATAATACGATAAAGAGCCCGAAGGGCTTAATATCAATAGTGCCGGATGCAATCCGGTGAAAAGGACAAATGTAACAAATCGTAAACCCCGAAGGGGTTTAACAAAATAATACGATAAAGAGCCCGGAGGGCTTAATATTAATAACGCCGGATGAAATCCGGTGAAAAGAACAAATGTAACAAATCGTAAACCCCGAAGGGGTTTAACAAAATAATACGATAAAGAGCCCGGAGGGCTTAATATTAATAACGCCGGATGAAATCCGGTGAAAAGAACAAATGTAACAAATCGTGAACTCCAAAGGGAGTTAACAAAATAATACGATAAAGAGCCCGAAGGGCTTAATATCAATAGCGCCGGATGCAATCCGGTGAAAAGAACAAATCCGATTGATAAAAAACCCCGAAGGGGTTTAACAAATACTAAAGAATATGAGCACCTACACGCAAATACTTTATCAAATTGTTTTCGGAACCAAAAATCATTTACACACGCTGAATGATGATGAAAACCGTACAGAATTGTTCAAATACATCTATGGCATCCTGAAAAACAAAAAATGCCATTTATATCGTTTAGGTGGAATTTCTGATCATCTCCATATTGTTACCCACTTACATCCCAGCATAGCTTTAGCCGATCTGATCAAAGATATCAAACTTGCCAGCACAGAGCATATCAAAAAGAAAAATCTTTTTCCTGAGTTTACCGGATGGCAGGAAGGTTATGGTGCATTTACCTATTCAATAAAAGAGAAACAGCCATTGATAAATTATGTGCAAAACCAGGCAGAGCATCATAAAATTGTAACCTTCAGGGAGGAATTTATCGCATTGTTAAAAGATCACGGAATTGAATTTGATGAAAAGTATTTGTTATAGAAAATATTCAACCACTTCGTGGTTGAGAAGAGATCTAACGATTTCCGCCAACCCCGCATTTCATGCAGGGCTATTAAAATTCAATCCTTTCAGGATTTAGACGGTGTTGTTGCATTTTATTACGATTTCCGGCAACCCTGCATTTCATGCAGGACTATTAAAATTCAATCCTTTCAGGATTTAGAAGGTTTCTATTATTCTTAATAATAAACATTTGGAAATTAAACTATGGCAACTCTTATCCATATTTATAAAACCCTGCTGAACGATCTAAAAATTTTTCGAACCGACGGTTTCTTTTGAAATCCTGCCGGATGTTGCGGCTTATTTTTACAATTATTCCATCTCTCCGATGGCTGCCAATGCTTTATTCACGGAGTTGACGCCGGGGAATGTCATGGTTAGTTTATCATTGGTTTCCCGCATATAGCATTGGGTGGGATGATTTTTAACAAAATTCAAAACCTGGGTAAACGCAGCCGACTGATAATACGCTGATTCCTGGTTACGGATGAAATGGCAGATAAGATTGTTGTTTTTAAGCACTAATTTTTCGAAACCTATGGCACGGGCTTTCCATCGCAGGCGCAGGGTATTGACAAGTTCGGCGGTTTGCTTCGGAATAGGTCCAAAGCGGTCGATAAGTCTGGCCTGGAAAGCCATCAGCGGTTCTTCGCCTTCCAAACCGTCCAATTCCTTGTACAGACTTAACCTTTCGGTGATGTTGCTGATATAATCGTCGGGGATAAGTATTTCAAGATCGGTTTCTATCTGGCAGTCCCGGACGAATTCACGTGGTTCTTCGGTATGGTAAATATCTTTAAACTCTGTTTCTTTCAGTTCCCGTATGGCTTCGTCTAATATCTTATGATACATCTCGAATCCAATTTCGTTGATAAAACCACTTTGTTCGCCGCCAAGGATATTTCCTGCGCCACGGATGTCGAGGTCGCGCATAGCGATATTAAAGCCGCTGCCAATATCGCTGAACTCTTCGATGGCTTTCAGTCGTTTGCGGGCTTCGTCGGTTAGCGTGGAAGCTGGGGGAGCCAATAGATAGCAAAAGGCCTTTTTGTTTGTCCGGCCAACCCGTCCGCGCAGTTGATGCAGATCGCTAAGCCCGTAATGATGTGCATCGTTGATGATAATGGTGTTAACGTTTGGAATATCTAATCCCGATTCGATGATGGTGGTTGCCAGCAACACGTCATATTCTCCTTCGATGAAGTCAAGCATTATTTTTTCCAATTTCGAGCCTTCCATCTGACCATGTGCCATGGCGATGCGTGCGTCGGGAACCATTCGTTGGATCACACCGGCCAGATCGCCGAGGTTTTGTACGCGTGTATTCACAAAAAACACCTGACCTCCGCGCGACATTTCGTAATGTATGGCGTCGCGTATGGTTTCTTCATTAAAAGTACGCAATTCGGTCTGGATGGGATAGCGGTTAACGGGTGGCGTATTGATGATACTCAGGTCGCGGGCGCCCATCAGCGAAAACTGAAGCGTGCGGGGAATAGGAGTGGCGGTCAGCGTAAGCGTATCCACATTGACTTTTATCTTTTTGAGTTTTTCCTTGGTGGCCACGCCGAATTTTTGTTCTTCATCCACGATGAACAATCCCAGGTCTTTAAATTTTACATCCTGACTTATCAGCCGGTGAGTTCCTATCAGGATATCAACTTTACCTTTCGACAGTCTGTCGAGCGTTTCTTTTTGTTCCTTACGAGTTTTAAAGCGGTTGATATAATCTACCGTGCATGGAAAATCCCCCAGTCGTTCCCTGAATGTCTTGTAATGTTGCAAGGCAAGGATCGTTGTCGGAACCAGCACGGCGACTTGTTTGTTGTCGGCAACAGCTTTAAAAGCGGCACGAATGGCAATTTCGGTTTTCCCAAAACCAACGTCTCCGCAAACTAAGCGATCCATGGGATTGGGTTCTTCCATGTCGTGTTTTACATCGTTGGTGGTTTTATACTGGTCGGGAGTATCTTCATAGATAAACGAAGCTTCCAACTCGTGCTGGAGGTAAGTATCGGGCGAAAACTGAAATCCTTCGGACGATTTGCGTTCGGCATAAAGTTTTATCAGATCTTTGGCAATGTCCTTAACCCGTTGTTTGGTTTTTTGCTTAAGCTTGTTCCAGGCATTGCTTCCCAATTTATCGAGGGATGGGATGGCGCCTTCCTTACCGGTATATTTTGCAATACGGTGCAGCGAATGTATGCTTACATAAAGGATGTCGTTGTCTTTATAGACCAGCCGGATGGCTTCCTGCAGCTTGCCGTTGTTGTTAATTTTCTCCAGTCCGGCAAAGCGTCCGATGCCATGATCGATATGCGACACGTAATCGCCCGGCTGAAGATCATAAATCTCTTTCAGGGTTAGCGCTTGTTTCCCTTTAAAACTATCTTTGAGTTGAAAACGATGGTAACGTTCGAACAACTGGTGATCGGTATAGCAGGCAATTTTTAAATCCTTTTCTAAGAAACCTTCATGAAGCGCCAGGTTGAGGGTCGAAAACTGGATTTCCTGTTTTATATTCCTGTTAAAGCGAATATCATCAACGATGGTTTGGAGCCGCTGGAGCTGTTTGGGATTGTCCGAAACCACGATGTTTTGTATTCCGTTTTCCGAATTCTGCAACAGGGCATTGATAAACAGTTCAAAATTTTTGTTGAACGAGGGTTGCGGTCCGGTGTCGAACGTAAGAACGAGGGTATTGTCGGGGAAAGATTTCTTCCCAAACTCCACGCAGGAAAAGCCGGTAATCTGATCATTGAGTTCTTTTCCGGTGATAAATAAATCTTCGGGTGGCAGATGGCTGATTTCATTTTTCAGCGACTGGTAGGCTTTTTGTGCTTTTTCAAATTCGGAATCGAGGCGGTGGCTGGTCAGTTGCAGATCGTCGAACCACCAGACCGCATTTTTAGGGATGTATTCGGCAAATGTCTGCCGGTTTTCCCTGAGCATCCTGTCCTGAACATTAGGCACAATGGTAATATGATCGAGCTTATCGATGGAAAGCTGGCTTTCGGGATTAAAGGAACGTATGGTTTCCACTTCATCGCCAAAAAATTCGATGCGATATGGATAATCGTTGGTAAACGAAAATACGTCAACAATTCCTCCCCTGACGGCATATTGTCCGGGTTCCACCACAAAATCAACCCGCTCGAATCGGTATTCAGATAGCAGGTCTTCTATAAAATTCAACGAAAGGCTTTCGCCTGTTTGTAATTTTAGCGTGTTTTTCTGAAGGAATTTCTGAGTGATAACCTTTTCGCTCAGCGCTTCGGGATAGGTAACAATGATAACGCCTTTATTATGGCTTGCAATTCTTTTCAGCACTTCGGTACGAAGCAGTACGTTGGTGTTGTCAATTTTTTCTATCTCATAGGGCCGTTTATAGGATGTCGGATAAAACAGCACATTTTTTTTATGAAATACCAATTCGTTTTCGCCGAAAATATTTTCGAGATCGTTGAAAAAATAGGCTGCGGTTTCTTTTTCGGGAATTACAAATACTTGCACACCCTGCTCTTCTTCAAATACTGCTGATGCCAGCAATGCCTTTGATGAACCGGTAAGCCCGCAAAGCTGGACGCGGCATTTTTCTTTTTCGCGTAGATGAATGATTAGTTTCCTGATACGTTCATCCTGACGGTAAAACTGGATTAAATCGGGCGTCTTCAATGAGATAAATAACCTCTGATAAATTTCTGGCAAATGTACAGGTAATTTATGAAACCGGCGCTTTTTTGATGAAAAATGAATCTGAACATTAAATTTTTATTATTTCATCAAAAAGTTTAAAGTATACTTTAAACTTTTGTATTTTTGTGAAAAAGTTTATTCTGTATCTTGAAAAATTATGGAAACAATTCCTCGTGTTAAGTATATAAAACGCCGGCTTTATGTGGATGCAGTAAAGCCGTACATAAATAAAAATGTGATCAAGGTCTTTGTAGGGCAACGGCGCGTTGGGAAAAGCTATCTTATGTATCAGATTATTGATGAAATCCGTACGATGCAACCCGATGCCCATATTATTTATATAAGCAAGGAGCTTCATGAGTTCGCCGAAATACGGGATTATAACGATCTGTATACTTTTGTGAAAAACCGGTCGGAAAAACATGAAAAAACCTATCTTTTTATTGATGAGATCCAAGATATTATTTCTTTTGAGAAGGCTTTACGGAGTTTGCAGGCTGAAGGGACTTTTGATATATATTGTACCGGAAGCAATGCCAACATGTTGTCTGCTGAACTGGCAACACTTCTTAGCGGGAGATACATCGAAATTAAAATACTGGGGTTATCCTATATCGAATTTCTCGAGTTTCATCAACTTGAAAATGTAAGCGAAAGTTTGCAGAAGTATTTAAAATACGGTGGGTTGCCCTATCTGATTAATTTAAAATTAAACGACCATGTGGTGTATGATTATCTGAAAAGTATTTATCTAACCATCCTCTATAAAGATATTCTTAAAAAATATAATATCCGGAATACCGACTTTTTGGAGCGTTTAGTAGAGTTTCTGGCCGATAATACCGGGAGCCTTATTTCTGCAAAGAAGATAAGCGATTATCTTAAAAATCAGAAAATCAATATTTCGCATGTAAATGTGCTTAATTATCTCACTTATCTGGTAAGTGCATTTTTTATCTTTCAGGTCAAACGTTCAGAAATCGGGGGTAAAAAAATATTTGAAGTCGGTGAAAAATATTATTTTGAGGATCTTGGCCTCAGGCATTCTATCATTGGTTTCAGACAGAATGATATTGGGAAAATTATGGAAAATGTCGTATTTTTGCATTTAATAATTTCAGGATGGGAAGTAACCGTAGGTAAATCTAATGGCAATGAAGTTGATTTTGTTTGTAAAAAAGCCGGTGAGAAATTATATGTTCAGGTGGCTTATTTGCTTGTTGATGAGGCAACCCGTAATCGTGAATTTGGTAACTTGCTAGCCATTAAAGACAATTATCCTAAAATGGTAGTTTCGATGGATGAATTTTCGGGGAATAGTTTCGAGGGAATTCAAATTCGTAACCTGAAGGATTTTTTAAGTACTTACATCCAATAATAACATTTTTGGAATACTGAAAATTATATATAATTTCAAGTTTAAATTAATGATAATCATTGGGATTACAGGAACATTGGGAGCAGGCAAAGGAACTATTGTTGATTACCTTGTTAAAAACAAAGGTTATCATCATTATTCGGTCAGGGCTTACCTGACGGAAGAGATCAAACGGAGAAATTTACCCGTGGACCGCGACAGCATGACTTCGGTGGCCAATGAGCTACGAGCCTTGCATTCGCCTTCATACATTACCGATCAGCTTTACCTGTTGGCTAAAGAAAAAGGGGAAAACTGTGTAATTGAGAGTATACGCACTCCGGGCGAAATTGTGTCCCTCCGGCAAAAAGGCAATTTTTATCTTTTTGCGGTGGATGCTGATCCTGAGATTCGTTACCGACGTATCACAATCCGTAAATCCGAAACCGATGATGTTGCTTACGAGACATTCATATCCAACGAAAAACGCGAATTTGAAACCACCGATCCCAACCATCAGAATCTGAAAAAATGTATCGCCATGGCCGATTTTATTTTCACCAACGATGGAAACCGGGAAGACCTGTATGCACAAGTAGAAACAGTCCTGCAAAAAATCGTAAATTTAAATTCTCAAATCTAAAATCTCAAATTAAATCTATGTCAGAAGAAAATCCAAAACCATACGTTCGTCCTACCTGGGATGAATATTTTATGGAAGTAGCCAATACCATTGCCAAGCGGGCTACCTGCGACAGAGGCAGAAGCGGCTGCGTAATCGCCCGCAACCGGCAAATTTTGGTTACTGGCTATGTAGGTTCTCCCACCGGACTACCTCATTGTGATGAGGTAGGGCATCTCATGCGACAGGTTACAGATGAAGAAGGAAATTCGAGTAATCATTGTGTCCGTACGGTTCATGCCGAACAAAATGCCATTTGTCAGGCGGCCAAATTGGGTATTGCTTTGGAAGGAGCAACGCTGTATTGCCGTATGACTCCGTGCCGCACCTGTGCCATGCTGATTATCAATTGTGGTATAGTCAGGGTGGTTTGTCAGTATAAATATCATGCAGGAAAAGAATCGGAGGAAATGTTCCGGCGGGCTGGAATAAAATTGGATTATGTTAATGATAATGTGTTAGAATATACAAATCAATAGCTGAAAACAGGATGAAATATCAAAAAGCGTCCCAATATGGAAAAGCGATCCCGATTGCGGTTTTTTTGATTCAATGGCTGTTGCGATAATGTATTATAAATCATACAAATATAAACGGTATTATGGAATGGCACGGGAATTGATATATCGTTAGTACACTTAAAATAATTTATCATGAAAAGGTTTACTTTATTACTCATCTTCGGAATCATGATTTTCGCATCCTGTAGAAAGGAAACGATTCAACCGGTGGTTGATCCAAGTCCTACGACGATGGATCAATTGGTAATCAGTAAAAGTTTTGATTGGAAAACCACTAAGGATTATCAATTTACGGTTACAGGTAGCTCCAATCACACTCTGCGAATTGCCTCTGCCAGCGGAACAGTTTATCACAAAGCTTTTTTGGTAAAAAATGTACCATATAGCGTAAATCTGACCCTGCCTTCCTACGAAAAATCCGTTCATTTGCTTTATAATGGACAGGATATCACCTGCCAATTGTCAAAAACAGTTATTAGTTACACGTTTAGTAAGTAAAAATTATTTATTATGAAAAAGATAATTATACGCTTTAATAGCATGATTATCGCCTTGATGGCGATTTTGCTGTTTTCGGGAAATGCTTTTGCATTTGTTGCAGCCCCAACGTTCAATCCTCCCGGAGGAACCTATGCATCAGCACAAACGGTTACCATTAATGGAAATCCGGGTAATTTTTCCATACGATACACTACCGATGGCACTGATCCGACGGCTGATTACGGTACGTTATACACCGATCCGATTACCATTTCGGTAAATACTACTCTGAAAGCCGTGCAGTATCAGAATAATCAACATGATCATATCAGTGATATTACCACAGACAATTATTTTATCTGCGGAAGATGTGTTACCTGTGTTGCTCCGGTATTTAATCCGGGACCTGGTGAATATACTACATACCAGCAGGTTGTTATTACTGCCGGCAACGGATGTACCATACGTTATACCCTCGACGGAAGTAACCCAAGTCGTACCAATGGTACAGTATATACTGATCCGGTAAGTATTACCGTTAATTCCACTCTGAGAGCCATTTCATACAAAGACGGAGAATTGGATAGTCCGATAACATCGGGCTATTATAAAATTACTCTCCAAAGAGTTGCCAAACCAACATTTTCACCGATTGCAAAAACCTACGATTATCCACAAACCGTTACCATTGCCACTACTACTCCCGATGCTACCATCATGTACACTCTTGATGGCTCCATACCGACCCATTCAAATGGCATATTGTATACCGAGCCTATAATTATAAGTGTTGATAAAACGCTGAAAGCTATGGCTTTTAAAGATGGGATGCTCGATAGTTATGTCATGTCAGGTGAATATAAAATCAAAAAAGTTACTATTCCAACATTTGATCCTTTGCCCGGGACATTTAATTCTCCTCAATCGGTAGTGATTTCATGTATTACTGAAAACGCAACCATACGCTATACTACCGACGGAACTAGCCCAAGCACTACGGTGGGTACTATTTATTCGGATCCTGTTGCTATTAATTCAACGACTACGCTGAAAGCCATCGCTTACGAAAGTGGAATGACCCCAAGCGGCATTGCTTCCGGCACGTATACTATTAATCTGTTACCGGTAGCCGATCCTACATTTAGTCCCGCAGAGGGAACGTATGGAACTGCACAATCGGTAACTATTTCCACAACTACCAGCGGCGCTACCATTCGTTATACTACCGATGGCAGTATTCCAAGCGCAACCAACGGCACCGTGTATAGCAGTCCGGTTACTATTTCTCAGAATACTACCCTGAAAGCCATTGCATACAAGGATTATATGCTTAACAGCAACGTTGTTACCGGAACATACAATATACAATGTGCAGCTCCGGCTTTCAGTCCATTACCCGGAATATTTTCTTCAACACAACAAGTAACCATTACCAGTTCGACTACCGGAGCAACTATAAAATATACGACCGACGGTTCCGACCCAAGCAACGGTACAACCTTAGCCAACGGAGGTACGGTAACTATTTCGCAGAATACCACACTGAAGGCTATCGCTGTAAAAAGCGGAATGACCAACAGCGAGATAACTTCCGGAGATTACGGCATAAAATGCGCCATCCCTGTGTTTAATCCTCCTGCCGGTACGTATTCTACCGTTCAGTCGGTGAGCATTAGCTGTTCAACACCCGGCGTTACCATAAAATATACCACCGACGGTAGCGCTCCAAGCCCGACTACCGGTACCACTTATACTACTCTGGTAGCCATAAGTTCAACGACCACTCTTAAAGCCATTGCTTTTAAAACAGGAATGACTGATAGCGAAATTGCTTCCGGAAATTATATTATTAATTTAGCAACGGTATTAGCCCCGGTTTTCACTCCCGGAGCAGGAACTTTTTCAAGCGCCCAATCCGTTATTATTACAACCGGTACCGCCGGAGCAAGCATACGTTATACCACAGATGGCACCGAACCCACGGCAACAACGGGAACATTATATAGTGGCGCGGTAACAATTTCTCAAAATACGACCCTGAAAGCCATCGCTTATAAGGATGGAATGCTTACCAGTACGGTAACTACCGGTATATATAATATCAAATGTGTGGCTCCTGTTTTCAGCCCGGCGCCAGGCAATTTCGCCTCTGCCCAACCGGTTACGATGACCAGCGCTACAGCAGGCGCCAGTATTTATTATACTACGGATGGAAGTGTTCCGACACATACCACGGGAACTTTATACACGGGTCCGGTAAATATTACACAAAATACCACTCTGAAAGCGATTGCATGGAAAGATGGAATGACAGAAAGCGATGTAACTTCAGGCGCATATAATATTCAATGTGCAACGCCTACATTTAATCCAGCACCCGGCAATTATTCTTCGGCACAACTGGTAACCATTACCAGCGCAACTTCCAATGCAACCATTAAATACACTACCGACGGAAGTGAACCAAGCCAGACCAACGGATTGGTTTATAGCTCACCGGTAAGTCTGAGCAGTAATACTACCCTTAAAGCCATCGCTTTTAAAACAGGCATGCTCGACAGCCAGGTGGCTTCGGGTAATTATACCATCACACTCGAACAGGTGGCGGCTCCTTCATTTACTCCGGCTGCAGGAACCTATACCGGAATTCAATCCGTTACCATCGCTTCGGCAACTTCGGGCGCAAGCATCTATTACACTACCAATGGTTCGGAGCCGACTTCTACCAATGGAACTCTTTATAGTAGTCCGGTTACCCTTTCACAGAATACTACTTTGAGAGCCAAGGCTTATAAAGACGGAATGACAGAAAGTACCGTTACTTCCGGTATTTATACCATTAAATGTGTCGCACCCGAATTCAGTCCGGCATCGGGAACTTATACTTCAACACAGTCGGTTACCATAACCAGCGCTACCGCCGGAGCAACCATCAGATATACTACCGATGGAACGACGCCAAGTCAATCGAATGGACAAGTTTACAGTTCACCGGTAAGCATCAGCGCCAATACCACTCTTCAGGCTATTGCCTACAAGAGCGGTATGAACGACAGCGAAATCGCTTCGGGAATGTATGTTATCCAAAGCGGAAGCCCATGTGCTATTACCAAAATAAACGGGGGTGGTTTCACTACTACGCTTTCATCGGTAGTTCAAAACGGTAGTTCCTACGTTGTGGTTCTTACCGTAGAACATGACGGTTGCAACGGACCTGTTTGTAAGGAATTGAGTCATTATTCGGTGGAAGGTCTTCCCGGAACGTATTCGAACGTCGGCGTACAGATTATTTCAGGCAATATGACCTATTCTAATATTGATATGGGACCAAACTTAGGCGCCAGCACTCCTTTCCAGGGCTTTAAGATTGATGGTACTCACGGAATTGGCGACGGACAAGCCGGAAAATTCACGATAACCTATACGCTTACCAGTCTTCAGGCTGAACAAACTCTTGCTAAAGCCGGACAAAATTATCAGATTGCCGCCTTTACCCTTCAGGATTTCCAGACCGTGCTTGGTTGTACGGTTCCGGCGAAAGTTGCTACGCCAACTTTTACTCCTCTTCCCGGAACGTATACTTCGGCACAAAACGTTACTATTGCATGTACCACTGCCGGCGCAACGATCAAATACACTATTGATGGTACAGAACCAAGCCGCACCAACGGTATCATTTATACCGGACCCGTTTCCGTTAATTCCACCACAACCTTAAAAGCCATTGCTTATAAGGACGGCATGACCGACAGCGATGTGGCTTCCGGATTATATACGATCCAGTTGGAAAAAGTGGCAGCGCCTGTGTTTACCCCTGCTGCCGGAACGTATGCTACCGCGCAATCGGTTACCATCACCAGCACAACTACAGGCGCCACCATCAGGTATACCCTTGATGGTAGCACACCAACCCCTACCAACGGGATTGTCTATACTACTCCTGTTTCCATTGCTTCTACCGATACCCTGAAAGCCATTGCTTACAAAACCGGCATGACCGACAGCGATGTTACTACCGGTATCTATATTATTCAGGCTAAGGTTGCCACTCCGGCATTTTCACCTGTTCCCGGAACCTATGCTACCGCTCAAACGGTTACTCTTTCCTGCGCTACAGCCGGAGCAACGATCAAATATACCATTGATGGTACTAACCCGAGTGCAACCAACGGAATAATCTATACCATTCCTTTAACTGTTGGATCTAACATTACCATTAAAGTGTATGCTTATAAAACCGGCATGACCGACAGCGATATGGCTACGGGCGCTTACATCATCCAGGGCGGCAGTGGTAACGACAGCGACGGCGACGGCGTTCCCGACAATGAAGACGATTATCCTTTAGATCCTACCAGGGCTTTCGATAATTATTATCCGGCCAACGGAAACGGTAGCCTTGCTTTTGAAGACTTATGGCCAGGTAAAGGCGATTATGATATGAATGACGTGGTAACCGATTATCGTTTCAAAACGGTAACCAATGCTCAGAACCAATTGGTAGAGGTATTTCCAACCTTTATCGTAAAGGCATCCGGCGCTGAACTTATCAATGGTTTCGGCTTCCAGTTGGCCAATACCACTATTCCATCAAGTGCTATTACCGTTACCGGTTACGACCTGCGCGAAAACTTTATCACCCTGAATTCCGGTGGTACCGAAGCAGGACAGGAAAAAGCAACCATCATTGTTTTTGATAATATCTTTAACCTGTTGCCTCCTCCGGGTGTAGGTATCGGAGTGAATACTACTCCCGATGCTCCCTATGTGAAACCCGATACCATGAGTATGCATCTTGTCTTCACACCCAATACGTATACGTATAATCAATTAGATATTGCCAATTTCAATCCGTTTATCATTGTCAATTCATCCAACGGAGCCAAAGTCAGGGGACACGAAATTCATCTGCCTGATTATCCTCCAACGAGCTTAGCAGATAACAGCCTTTTCGGAACGGCTGAAGATAACAGCAAACCGGCCGAAAACCGTTATTATAAAACATCAAATAATTTGCCCTGGGCAATTAATATTTACGAAAGTTTTGATTATCCAAAGGAAAGGGTGAACGTCCTCTCGACCTATCTGCACTTTGCCGATTGGGCACAAAGTGGCGGCACACTCTATCCCGACTGGTATAAAAACCTTAACGGATATCGGAATACGGAAAATGTTTATACTCACGCCAAATAATCAGCAATGTAAACCATAATCTAAAAGGGTGCACCGCAAGGAGCGCCCTTTTTTTATTCCGATTTAACAACCCATAGGATTTGAAAAACTTATGGGCTACCCTTCTTCTTCCGTCATCTTCACCTCGCAGTCGGTTTCCTGGTCGGCAACGATGACGATGTTTTCGAGTGTCAGGTTGACATAGCCATCCCTGGTAGCCGTCAGTTTATAGGTAGCCACAGGCACCTCGTCGATATAGAATTCACCGTTTTCGTCGGTTGTGCTGTTGATTTCCGTACCGTCCAGTTCTACAATAGCATCTTCAATGGCCTTGTTGGTCTTGATATCGGTAACCACACCCGTCAGTATGCCCAACCCTGAAGGCTTTCCTGTGGTAGGTTCGCTAATGGCAAACAACGACAGTTTATCGGGGTCGTTATCATAAATCAGGCGGGCGGCCTTGTTTATCATGACAATTTTTCCCCATAATGTGAAGTAGAGTTTCCCTATTGTGAAGTAGAGTTTCCCTATTGTGAAATAGAGTTTCTCTATTGTGAAATAGAGTTTCTCTATTGTGAAATAGAGTTTCTCTATTGTGAAATAGAGTTTCTCTATTGTGAAATAGAGTTTCTCTATTGTGAAATAGAGTTTCCCTATTATGAAATAGAGTTTCTCTATTGTGAAATAGGGTTTCCCTATTGTGAAATAGAGTTTCCCTAATATGAAATAGAACTTCCCTAATGTGAAGTAGAGCTTCACTGTTGTGAAGCAGCGTTTTAATTTAGGTAAGCCCAAAAAAATAATGCAGATCAAGAGTTGAAAATAAAAGATATAAATAATAAACTCCGTGGTTCTCCGTGTATTCTCTGTGGTTCTTTGTGCAATTTAAAACAGTATAACACAGAGTTTCACAGAGGAATCACCGAGTTGCACGGAGAAGGTTTCAACCGTTGATTTGCTTAAATAACTATTTGCTATGGATTAAAAGATTTTAATCCGAATGCATTTATGGGACAATAGCGAAAGTTTTTAACTATCTATTTGCATAAATAATTTTTTTATATTTGTAAACGAAAAACAATAGCTAATTATGAAATAACCGGCATGATGGGGTTATACAGATGTTATATGCCATTCTAAGACGAAACAGTGAACAAGACAATTAACATATTGACATTACGATTTAAAATCGCTTTGCCCCTAATTGCAACTTTGCTTTTGACAAGTTGTAGCAACTCGACAAATGGACAGACACTTAAATCTGACAGTTTAAAGCTTCAAGAAAATAGACGATTTTTCAATTTTACACCTATAACCGAAGTGGAATTTAGAACTGCTTTAAAAAATAATTACAATGCTCCTTTTGTAACAAAAATTGCCGACACTACAAAGCTTGAAAAGTCATTTAGGTCTATTGAAAAAACTTACAATGACGATGAAAAAGAACTTGCAAAAAGTGAATTGTGCAATTCACCAAGATGCCTTACTTCCTTTGAAGCATACTATCCTACTCTTGACTTGTATTTGTTTGATATTTTAGACTATCATTATGCAAAAACAATTTTTGTATTTGCCAGCACAAATGAAATGGCTTCAGGTTACCGAAGATTTAGAGGCGAATATGGTGTAATGTCAAATGATGGACTTTGGATTGGGTTGGAAAGAGGAGATTGTGATAATTATCTTCAAATTGAAATATGTAAAACTTCAAAGCGGGGTGTTTGGTCTCTTTTTATATTTGATTTCACAGACATTGACATTAATGAGGAAGAAAAAACAACTATGTTTTGGGCAGACAAAAACACTATTTACATAGCAACTCGAGAAAACAACCAACAAAATGACAAAAAATTATCGAAATATTATTCCATTAATTTTGAATACTAAATGACAAAAAAAAGAGCGGCATATAACACGGGTTTTGCTCCGTGTATTCTCTGTGGTTCTCTGTGCAATTTAAAACAGTATAACACAGAGTTTCACAGAGGAATCACCGAGTTGCACAGAGAAGGGTTCAACCGTTGATTTGCTTAAATAACTATTTGCTATGGATTAAAAGATTTTAATCCGAATGCATTTATGGAACAATAGTGAAAGTTTTAACTATCTATTTGCATAAATAATTTTTTTATATTTGTAAACGAAAAACAATAGCTAATTATGAAATAACCGGCATGATGGGGGTTATATAAACATTAGCCAAAATTTTAAAAACGACAGAATGAAAAAAATACTGACAGGATTATTCATACTAATAAATATCACTTGCTTTTCACAGACTGTTAAAGAATTAGAATACGAATTAAGTTATTTTAAATCTGACGAAGAATGGGGAAATAAGAAGAATATTGCATTTAAATTATTGGAAATTGATAGTCTTAATGAAAGTGCGATTAATTACTTAGTTGAAGTCTATGGTAGAAATAATCAGAAAGATTCAATCAGTTTTTTGTTTGACAGATTGATAAAAGAAAATTCTAAAAATCCACAACCATATTTAATTAGAGCGAGAGAACAAAATGCCCATTTTGCCGAATTAACTTATACTGAACAAATCAACTATTTAAAAGAAGCTTATAAACTTGATAGTGTAAATGAGGAAGCCATTTATTCGCTTGGCAAGTTGTATTATGAACTTTTCATTAAAGAATTTAAATTAGACAAAGAAAAGACAAATCTCGATTATTATTCTACAAATGCAATCAAATACTTTTCTACCCTCTGCAATCAAAATGAAAGATATAAGGAAACTCTAAAATTCCCTTTAATACAACTTGCAAATTATAAAAGAGATTTAAATAAGAAACAATTTTATGAAAGCTATATAATACAGTCATCCTATTTCCCAATATCTGCTTTTGTCGATTTACCAAGTGATTGGCAGAATAATTACTCAGTTAATGTAATTAATTTTGTATCAGATTCAGAATTTAAAGTTTCAGGGGTTGAATCAGCTCTTTTTCACATTGATTGGTACGCAACACACCTCAACGCTTTAGAAGAGCCAGTATTAAATGATTCATTGCCAACAAAGGTGTTTAGGTTTACATGGTTACGAACATTTCACAATCCTATTGTAATTGGTTTGGAAAATAATAATGACTCTATAACATTGTATTGGAAAGTTTGCGATGGTGCTGGTGGCTATGAACCAGGAAAGATAATTGAGAATAAAATTAAAGCCTTGACAATTAAAGAATGGAATGATTATATTGCAAATATTATTTCGATTGATTTTTGGAACCTACCCACTACTCAAAATGGAATTTTAGGAGTAGATGGAGCTCAATGGATATTAGAAGGAAAAGAACTCGGGAAATATCATGTTGTTGATAGATGGTCTGGTGGAACAATTGAAAGTGTGTGTTTGAAATTGTTAGAGCTGACTGATTTAAAAATAAAGAAAGATGATATATATTGATAAAGAAAAACTTTGGCTAACAAGCGGTATAGTTAATTGCCGGTGTAGTGCGTATTCGAGTGGCACAGCTCGTATCAAAAGCAGTTGTAACTTGACAGGAAATCGCCTGCAATCGGCAACTTCTCATACCACCACCCGTTAGCGGCAAGCGTACCCCAACACTACTCAAAAATGCACAGTAAATTTAGACAGCAAGACCACTTAGAAGATGAATGAGAACATTTGGAATTTATACAAAAACGCTGAAAGAGGTAAAGAGGCTATTGCTTTATTTACATTCGACAGTAACAATGACAATCTTGAAACAAAGGCAAAAGAAATTTTCCAAAAATATAACGAATACTTTGGAGGTTCAAGTGTTGAAGATTACTTTTTAGGAAACTGCTTTCTAATTATTGACAGCATAGTTGCAGACAAATTGTTTCTTGAAGAAAACGAAAATGCTTCAGAATATTTTGTAAGATTAATAGATACTCTCGAAATTAACCTTGTAGAAGAAAACGTTAATGGAGAGTTAGTTAGAAGCGCAAGTGAACGTCCGCTAATTTTTCAAAAAGATTACAAAACCTTTTGTGGTATATTATCAGAGATTTCACTTATCCTTTATCTCCATAGCGATTTGCTCTTCTTCCCTATTCTTTTTAGAGAACGGTTTGATGTTTTTATGAAAATCCTTGATGTGTTAGACATTCCAATACCTGAATTACCTGCAAAATCAGACAAAAGAGGAAGACTTTTACTATATAATGAATTGAATAAAAATATCACAAAATTTGCCGAAGAAAACAAATTGACACGAGAAGAAACTTGTGCTTGTGTTTATGATTTTGCTTTTATGTTACTTGAGGAAGAAAAAAATCAAACTGAAATACCTGAACCGACTAACATTTGGCTAACAGGAGGAAGTAAAGAAGGTTACAAAACATTCTTAGAAAATCCAGTTGAAAGTGCAAAATCTGTTTGGACTTGTAATGAGAATACAAAACGAGGAGATATAATCATAATGTATGTTCGTTCGCCATACAGTTGCATTCAATCTATTTGGAGAGCAGATATTGACGGAGTTTACACGCCTTTTGGCTATTACAATAGCAGAACAAGAATAACAAAAGGAATTGTTGTCCCTCATGTATCGTTAACCGAATTAAAAGCTGATTCTTATTTTTCAAAACTTCCGATAACTCGAAAAAACTTCCAAGGAGTAAACGGAGTTCAGTTTTCAGCTACAGACTACAAAGAACTACAACGACTATTAATAGAAAAGGGATTTGATATTTCTATTTTGCCACAATTATATAAACCCGATTTAGAGATTGATGGACAATTAAAGAATGAAAAAGATGTTGAAGAAAAACTATTAATCCCATTACTGGATAAATTAGAATATTCCGAAACAGATTGGACAAGACAATTATCACAAAAAGCAGGCAGAAAGGAAAAGGCAATTCCCGATTTCGTGTTTTTGCCCAAAGGAGAATTGCATTTTCAAAATGCACCATTGGTCATTGAAGCAAAATTTGATATGGGTTCAAATAGAGAAAGGACAAAATCTTATAATCAGGCATTATCCTATGCAAGGCTTATGAAATCTGCAATATTTGGAATTTGCGATAGAGATAGGTTGATAATTTATAAAGAAAAAAATGGATATTTTGACCGATTTAATCCAACTTTTGAAAAGCATTGGCAAAATATTAATGACGCTGAAACATTCAGACAACTGAAATTATTAATAGGAAAAGAAGTAATTAAAAACCATAAATAATCATCAAACAGTAAGAAAAAGGAACGCCAGCTGATTATTTCGGTGAACCATTGCCAGTGATTTCGGAGCAAACGGCGCCATCAAAAGGGTTAGGATTTGTAATACAGTATTAATCATTTTTTAACCTTAGTAGAAAAAATTACACAAGCGAAAAACAACCTTATTTCTCTTATAACCGTTAAAATAAGGCAATAAGGTTGTGGGTTGTGGCGGTTATTATTTCTACTAAGGTTCAAGGATAAAAAATAAGGTTTTCCTTTTTTGTTTACCCGGCTGAACGGAAAATATTTTGCCGTCTGAAATAAATTCTACTAAGGTTCAAGGATAAAAAATAAGGTTTTCCTTTTTTTGTTTACCTGGCTGAACGGAAAATGTTTTGCCATCTGAAATAAATTCTACTAAGGTTCAAGGATAAAAAATAAGGTTTTCCTTTTTTGTTTACCTGGCTGAACGGAAAATGTTTTACCGTCTGAAATTATTTCTACTAAGGTTCAAGGATGAAAAATAAGGTTTTCTTTGGCGGCAATAGCCAAAAAGCTTCCTGAATTTCCGGAAAACAGCCGGATTTTAACCTTTGCCTACGATACCGGCGAACGGTATTTGTCGGTGGAAGGATTGTATTAAGCAATCCGAAATCATTACGTGCAAAAAACAAGAGGGCGCTTCCGTAAAAGCGCCCTCTTTTATGTAGGTATTGTTACCCGGTTGTTTTACCGCTCAATCTTAAGCAGACTATTGAACAATTCTTTATTGGCATTCAGTTTATCGGAATTTCCGTAGACGCAATACGTCTGCTGGGTTAAGACATCGCTGACCATTTTGGAAAAATTACGAATATCGGCAGGAGTGGTTGAAAGTACGGCATCGCGGTCGCGCTGGATGTCCTGGAGTGTGCGTTTGGTGAAATACATACTCACTGCCTGACTTCCTTTTCCGGAAGGTGTCAAAGGCCTGTCCATGGAAGCTACCGTGCCGATGATGTAACGGGTCATCAGTTTGGGATCGGCTTCAAACTTGCTGAGGTAATCGGGAGTTCCTTTGTAGTTATCTAAAGTTTCCTTCAGGTTGGGATCGCGGTAGGAATTAAAGGTAATCATGCCTGTGGGCGAAAAAGAGGAATATCCGCCATAAGCGCCACCGATCACCCGAACGCGGGTTTGCAGCCAGTCGGTAGAAATCACCTGATTCAGCACGCGCATTTTGCCATTCCATTGATAGCCGAGTTTTTTAAAATCGTATCCTTCGATAACATATTGTACCTTGGAAGAGGTAAGTAGTCCTTCGTTTTTCTTTTCCAGCTTAAACTCCCACATGTTGCAGGCGGTGGTAGTCGCCGGCATGATTTTAACCAGGGATTCCAGTCCGCGGTTGAAAACCGGTAAGTCGCCGGCGCTGCAGGTGGTTGCAGCTATCATGTTATCCTTTGTAAAAAGCAAAGAGGCAACTTTGGCAAGACTGGCGCTGATCTGGCTTGAATTTTTATCAAAGTTGTTTACCAGATCGGTAACAAACCAGTAGTATTCCAGTCCGCTGGTCAGTTCATCAAACATACCTGAATTGGTGAAGTAAGAAGAAAGACGGGTGCTGGCATATACGTTCCCATTGCGTTTCACCCGGGCATCCAGTTGCGACTGGTGGCGTACCAGAACGCTCTTCAGCCGTTCGGTATCTGTAAAACGGGTTTTATATAGTATTTCGCCGGTAAGTTCAAACATCTTATCCACCTTTGTGTTCAGCGCTTTGGTTGTTACCACAAATTTTGGAACCAACAGATCGTCGTCTAAATTTTCGAGATAGGAATTCAGACTGGCGCCAAAGCCTCCAGTATGTATGTTCAGGGCTTTGTCCAATTCGCCATAGCTGTATTTTTCGGTACCCAGCATATCGAGCACGTTCGACAGCAATTCGGCATAGGGAAGCATATCGGTGGTTATCGCGTGCAGATCGAAGAAAAGATTGGTGTAAACCACATTATTGGTAAACTCATTGTGAAATAAAACCTTGTTCCCGCTCACTTCTTTTTCGTCGAGCGAATACCATTTTGCCTGGGTATCTATATCTTTGATGTCGAGCATGGGTATGGTAGCCAGGGCTTCGGGAGTATCCTCCTGTTTCTGGAAAGCAATGAGGTCCTGTGTCTGTTTTACCAAAGCATTGAGCGCATCTTCGCTTAGCGAAGTTTTGTATGCCTTAAGCTGTGCTTCCATTTTGGCATTATTTTCTTTATCGAGGCCTGGTTTTGGGGCAACCATCAGCAGAAGCGAATGGGGATTGTTGATCAGATATTTTTCCATCACCTTTTCCAGATAATTGGTGGTAAGGGCCGTTTTGACTTCGGCTAAAGGCTTTTCATACTCCAGTCCAAGGAAAGGGTCGTTGGCAAAGAAAAAGCCTGGCTGCGACTGGTAGATATACGTCAGTCCTTTCTGGGCGTCGTTGCCTTCCCTGAGCTGAAATTCCATACGGTTGATAACGCCTTCCATTGCTTGTTTGTCGAGGCCTTTTTTAGCCACGTCTTTAAGTGTGTTCATCACGATGTCGTAGAACTTCTGTTTGTCGGAAGCGTTGGCGTTTTGAACGATGATCTGGATGACATTTTGTTTGTAATTGTTGCTGTAAGCCGAAACATCCTGGCCGATACCAGCTTTCTGGAGGGCAAGACGTATGGGAGCCGATTCCTGGTTTACCAGCAAATCGCACAGCAAATCGAGCGACATGCACAACGCCTGGTCGGTATTATGTCCGGCAACAATATTCAGCGAAAGATAGGTTTTGTTGGTCGTGTCGGAACTTTCCATCACCGAATAATAAGAAGTGGCTTCCTTCATTGCGGTAAAAGCTTTCTGATCGGTTATTACAGGCAGTTTGCCGGTTTTGGTATATCCCGAGAGGTATTCTTTATCAATAAATTCAAGTTCTTTATCAAGGTTGCCGTCGCCATAAAGAAAAATATAGCTGTTTTCGGGATGGTAATAACGCTTATAAAATTTTACGAAAGCTTCCTGGTTAAGGGTAGGAATGGTTGAGGGATGCCCGCCGGATTCAAAACCGTAAGCATTATCAGGGAAAAGATTTTTAAATGCCTGATAACTCAACTCGCGGGTAGGACTGGAATAAGCGCCCTTCATTTCATTATATACAACTCCGTTGTAGGTAACAGGACCATCCTTGTCGGGAAGCTCATAATGCCAGCCTTCCTGTTGCAGGATACGGCCATCGGTACACAACAAAGGGTTGAACACGGCATCAAGGTATACATGCATCAGATTGAAATAGTCCTTGTCGTTCATGCTTGCCACAGGAAACATGGTAAAATCCTTAGATGTCATGGCATTGAGAAAGGTATTGAGCGAACCTTTACGGAGAACGTCAAAAGGACTCTTTACAGGAAAATGCGTTGAGCCGTTCAGCACGGAATGTTCAAGGATATGCGGAGCTCCGTTGTCCGATTCGGGAAAAGTTTTAAAGGCAATGCAGAAGGTTTTGTTGGGATCGTCGGCAGCAATTTTTACGAGGTGTGCGCCGCTTTTGATATGTTCATAAAAATAGCAATCGGCATTCAGTTCCTTGACGAAACGTTTCTCGATGAGCCGGAAACCGTGATTGTCGGCGGGCGGTATAGCCGACACTTTGCCCGAAAGCATGGCCATAATCAGCAATAAACCAACCGTCATAACAGGTTGGATTTTAATGGTACTTGATTTTTGCATTATGATATTATTTTAAAAAACGTAAGATTACGTTATGGGTTAAAAAATGAGGTTGCAAGATAAGCAATATGTTGAGAATGGTGCATAACGGTAAAGAATTTTTCAAGCACCCTAATTAAAAAATCGTTTTTCCGATAAAAAAAGGTACAACCTTTGGGATGTACCTTTTTAATTTCAGTCTTCACGGTTACGCTCCAACTCGCGACGGGTGTCGTTGGTTTTAAGCGTTTCGCGTTTGTCGTAAAGCTTTTTTCCTTTGGCTATAGCAATATTAATCTTGGCTAAGCCTTTATCGTTAAGGAAAACGAGGGTAGGGATGATGGTTAAGCCCTTCTCCTGCGTCTTGCTGAGTATCTTTTTAAGTTCGCGTTTGCTTAGCAAAAGTTTGCGGTCGCGTTTCGGTTCGTGGTTATAGTGTGTTCCGTATTTGTATTCGGAGATGTGCATATTAATAACAAACAACTCCGTACCTTTAAAAAGGCAATATGCATCGGTGATGTTAGCATGTCCTTCACGCAGCGATTTGATTTCTGTCCCTGTCAGTTGAATGCCGGCCGTGAATTCTTCCAGAAGGAAGAATTCAAAACCAGCTTTTTTGTTTTTTATGTTTAAAGTGTTTGCCATGCCATTACAAGAAGTGGCAAAGGTAATTAAAATCTCAGATTTACACCTGCCAGAAAATTAATATATGCCTGTGGAAAATAACCGTCTGTTTTCTGATAAGTGTTTTCGTAATAATAACGGTACACCCAGGCATTGCTTTCGTATTTTTCGCTGAAGATATTATTTACCATCAGGTTGAAACCGATTTCTTTGATTAAATGAGAAGAAAAAGAATAATGTAGCCGGATATTGTTCAGGAAGTAATCGCTGAGTTTACGGTCGTCGCTTGATGTATTGTCAATGTATTGCTTGCCCACGTACTTTGATTCGTAGCTAATGGAAAAGTTTTTAAAAGGAATAAAGGTAAACATATTGTTGGCGAGTACCTCCGGCGAAAATGAAAGATCGGTGGTGCCGAGTTTGTTTTCTATCTGTCCGCCGAGATCCCAGTTGTCAACGTATTCGGTAAAGTTTTTGATTTTATTGCGGCTCAGGGTGAAGTTAGCCTGCCAGTTGAACCAGTTCAGGGGTTTTAATGTAGCGTTTAATTCCATACCCTCGCGATAACTTTTGGGCACATTGGTCATGATGGCGGCGCCCACATCGTTTATCTTACCGGTAAGCACTAATTGGTCTTTATAATCCATATAATAGAAGTTTACGCCCAATGCAATGGTGGCTGATTTAAAGTTATATCCCAGTTCATAGTCGTTTAATAGTTCAGGCTTGGGCAGGTTATCGAGGTCGGCATCTTTAAAATTGCTGCGGTTGGGCTCGCGTTGAGCTATTCCGAACGAAAAATAAAAGTTGTTTTGCTGGTCGAGGTCATAATTGATGCCGGCTTTGGGATTAAGGAAATTGTAGTTGTGCTGCTGAGCTAAGTCTTTTCCATCGTCATCTTTTCCGTTGAGTTTATAATTCACATAGCGGTATTGCAGGTCGCCATAAAGGTTAAGCTTAGCGTTGAGTTGATAATTAACTTTCAAGAACGAATTAAAGTCTTTTTTAAAACACGTGTTGTCGTACCATTGATGATTTATTTCGGGATTATAGGCCAGTTGTGTCCAGATCACCCTGCCGTAATGGTCGCCGTCGTACTGGTTGTAGGCTCCGCCAAGGGTTGCCGACAGTTTGTTCTTTTTATATTCGAGCGAATATGTAGCTCCGTAAAAATCGTTGTTCATCCATTTCCGGTGAAAAAGATTGGTCTGGCTGATGGTATCGTTGCCCATAAAAAGGGTGTCGAGTCCGAAATCAGCAAGAGATGCGTTGGCTTGATATTGTTCGTAATATCCTTGTCCTTTGGTATAATGCAAGGCGGCATTCACATTCAGGTTATCGTTTATTTCCTTGGAATAAAACAGTTGATAATGGTCCTGCTGATAATTATCCGTCTCATTGGGAAAACTGAATTCATTGTAGGTGCGATTGGTATTCAGCGAGTCGGAAGGCACGCCATTCCATGCAAGATGTGTTATTTCCTTACCGGAAAATATGTTGAATTTGAGTAACGATTTTTTGCCAAGATACGTTGCAGAAACAAAAAATGATTTCAGGTCGGAAGAAGAATGATCCATGTAACCGTCGGAAGAAACTTTCGACAAACGACCGTCGATCGACCAGTGTTTGTTGATAAGTCCGGTACCAAAACTAATGCTGTTTTTAAACGAGTTGAACGAACCGGCAGAGCTGTTGACTTCACCATAAGGTTCGGGATTAACTTTAAGCGTCTGGATGTTGATAGAAGCTCCAAAGGCGGCAGGTCCGTTGGTGGACGTGCCTACACCACGTTGTATCTGCATATTGTCGACCGAAGAGCCGATATCGGGAATATCAACAAAATAGACCTCCTGGCTCTCGGCTTCATTGTACGGGATACCGTTGAGGGTTACATTTACGCGGGTCATATCGGTACCGCGTATGCGCATGCCGGTATAGCCTATGCCTGTCCCAGCATCGGAAGTGGTAACTACCGAAGGCGTATTTTCGATCAGATAAGGCAAGTCCTGACCAAGGTTTTGTTGTTTCAGCTCCATTTTACTAATGTTACGCACCGTTCCGGGCTGGTTGCCGGTAACACGCGTGGCGGAGATAATTACTCCTTCTTCGAGGATAGGGTTTTTGATGAGTTCAATGTTCAGTGAAGTGTTTTGCGTCAGGATGACTTGCTGAGTGTAATCCAGAAAACCGAGATAGGTTACCTTTAAAGTATAAGTACCTTTTTTTAGTTTTTTTAATGCAAAATTGCCATCAGCATCGCTGAAAGTAGCTATGTAAGTGTTATCTAACCGGATGTTAGCTCCGGATAAGACTCCGGACGAATGTTTGTCGGTAATTTTTCCCGTAAGGGTAAATTGTGAAAATGCAGCCCAGGGCAATATAGCCCACATGGCAAAGAGTAACAGTTTTTTGTTCATTTGATTAAAATTTTAAGTTAAACTTTTAATCAATAGAGGAAAAAATTCGATATATGCTTGATATTCCCTTCGCCGGCATTATCCGGAGCAGGTTCAAAGAGTATGATCTCAGCCCGTTAGTTTAGGGCACCCCTATTGGTATTCTTTTTTGCAAAATTAAATAAATATTTCACCCTTTCTGATGAAATGATGTAAAATATTTTTTGAAAGGAAATCATGAATTCAAATCTATAAACGTTTCATTTTACACGCCCATTTGATGTCTCTCTGAATTTATTTTTGATGATCTTGAATAAATTTAGTTCCATCTTGAATAGATTTAGGATAATCTTGAATGGATTTAAGCCCATCTTGAATAGATTTTGGATGTTCCCGAAGACATAGTGGCAGATTTCAAAGACATAGTGGCAGATCTTGAATAGATTTAGGCCCATCTTGAATAGATTTAGGATGATCTTGAATAGATTTAGCCACATCCTGAATAAATTTTTGATGATCTTGAATAGATTTAGTCCCATCTTGAATGCATTTAGGATGATCTTGAATGCATTTAGTCCCATCTTGAATAGATTTAGGATGATCTTGAATGCATTTAGCCACATCCTGAATGGATTTAGTCATTTCCAGAATAGAATTTATTTTTTTCTGAATTCCATATATGATATCCCGGCTGAGCGGCAAATGCTTTGCAACTCGGAACAAAGCGGAATTGCAAATTCCGCTCAGCAAGGAGAGCCGCTCACCCGGCTAAGCAGAAAATGCTTTTTTCGTTCGAACCATAAGGAAATTTATAATTCCACAGAATGAAAACCCTGCAGAAGGGTATTTCGATAACTTTCCGTGAGAGAAAATCCATGCGGCACAATGTCAAACCATTTGGCTGTGCCAATAAAAAATGGGTATCCATTACCTCAAAATTTGTATATTTGCTCTATGATTTTAGATGACCAAAAGATAAAGGCAATTCATAATTATTTCAGAGCCCGTCCCGTGCTGAAAGCCTATTTATTTGGCTCATACGTTCGTGGTGAAGCAGATAATCAAAGCGATATTGATATTCTGGTTGATCTCGATTATTCTCAAAAGATCGGTTTACAATTTGTTCAGATGAAGATTGATCTGGAGAAATTATTAAATACAAAAGTGGACTTAGTTTCTTCAAACGGCTTATCCAAATATATCAAACCATTGGTTGATGATGAAAAACAATTGATATATGCGAGGTAAATTAGGAGATAAAGTAAGACTTTAGCATATCCTTGATGCCATTCTGCACAATACCCCTTTTAAAACCTGTATCCAAAATTTAAAACCATCGAAGGAAGAATTGTCCATTCCGGAGAATGATGTAGAATATACTCGCAATTACTGTCTGTATATTTGTTATACTTTATGTATTTCCGGTAATATACCATGCCTCTTATTCCGGTAGTAAAAACCAACCGGTGGTTTTCCGACAGGAAGATTCTGAGACCCGTAGCCAGCCCTCCGCCATAACATTCGGTAGTAGCATGTAAATAATCATCCTCATGCTGCTGTTCCGGGTCTAATTTTTCTTTGGAATAACCTGCAAGACCCGTTATCCAGAAAATTTTTGAAAATTCATCCTCTTTACCGGGATAATATTTCAATCCGGCTTCACAGGATTTATGCCCCCAATGGCCAAAAAAAAGAGTCTCAATGTCATCAGCTCTTCCTGAAATATCAATAGAAAAATGCCGGTTTAACATTCTTTCATATCCTAACATATAACTGTAGGCAAATGGGGGAATGATTCCAAATCCTTTTACCGTATTGCCATACGAATCTGTTTTTTGGCCTTTTACTCCATTGGCCAGCATTAAAATGCAAAGGAAAATCCAGTATTTTCTCATTTTATATCTTCTTTAACATACGAATTACTGTTGTCTGATAAAAGTATTTAGACTAAAGTCCTTCAAGTAGTTGCGATTTGTAACCTCAGGCTTAAGCCTGAGGTTAGTAAAATACAGTAAACATTGGGCTTTAGCCCTTCAAAGAAATTTTTTATCGGACAATAATGTATGCAAATATATTAAAAAACAATTAATGCATTATGCAATTCTTTCTTACTGAAGAAACGCTGCCGGATTCTTCTTACCTTTGCAAAAAATCAAATCCGTGAATAGAAATATCGAAATCATGTCGCCGGTAGGTTCGTACGAATCGCTGATGGCAGCCATACAGGGCGGAGCCGGGTCGGTGTATTTCGGGGTGGGACAACTGAACATGCGCGCCCGCTCGGCAAGTAATTTTACCCTCGACGACCTGGTTAAGATTTCGGAAATTTGTAGGGAACACGGCGTCCGTTCGTATCTTACCCTGAACACGGTAATCTTCGATAATGAAATACCGCTGATGCGAACCATCGTAGATGCGGCCAAAGCCAACGGGATTTCTGCCCTCATTGCTTCCGATCTTTCGGTGCTGGAATATGCACGGCAGACCGGCATGGAAGTTCACATTTCCACCCAATGCAACATCACCAACACGGAAGCGGTACGCTTTTTTTCCCGTTATGCCGACGTAATGGTTACCGCCCGCGAGCTTACCCTTGAACAGGTAGCCGTCGTCATAAAAAATATTCATGAGCAACAGATTACGGGACCTTCGGGCAAACCGGTACAGATAGAAGTATTTGCTCACGGAGCCTTGTGCATGGCTGTTTCGGGAAAATGCTACATCAGTCTCGATAATTTCAATTATTCGGCCAACCGCGGAGCCTGCCTGCAAGCCTGCCGCAGAGCCTATACCGTTAAAGACAAAGAAAGCGACCTGGAACTGGAAGTTGACAATGAATACATCATGTCGCCTAAAGATTTGAAGACGATAGATTTTTTGGATAAAATCATAGGAGCAGGCGTTTCGATACTTAAGATTGAAGGCCGGGGACGTTCGCCGGAATATGTGAAAACGGTAACCCGTTGCTATCGCGAAGCCGTGGAAGCATATTTTTCGGGAGATTATACACAGGAGAACATCCAGCGTTGGAACGACCAGTTGAAAGCGGTTTATAACCGTGGTTTCTGGGATGGATATTACCTTGGCAGAAAAACCGGCGAATGGACCGAACGTTATGGCTCGCAGGCTACCCGGACACGGATTTATGTTGGCAAAGTGATGAATTATTTCTCTAAACTTGGGGTTGCCGAAATAAAAATGGAAACCCAGAGCATGAGTCTGGGCGATGAAATTCATATCACCGGACCTACTACCGGAGTTTATGAAGACAAGCTTTCGGAAATACGCGTGGATTTAAAAGGCGTTTCCTCAACCAGTAAAGGTGATTTATGTTCCATCCCGGTGAAAGAATTAGTGAGAAGAGGCGATAAAGTTTATAAAATTGTTGATGTATAATTTTCATACCCATACCCGTTTCTGTGATGGCTCGGCAGAACCGGAAAAATATGTAGAAGAAGCCATCCGTCAGGGATTCTCGGCTCTCGGATTTTCGGGACATGCGCCGGTAGCTTTTGCGAATGGATTTGCTATCAAACAACAGGAACTGTCTGAATATTGCCAGACCGTCCGCCAGCTTCAAAAAAAATATCAGGAACAAATCGAGATCTATCTCGGCATGGAAATAGATTATATTCCCGGCTTAGCCGATGATTTTTCGGTGTTCGACTCCTGCAGACTGGATTATGCCATCGGCTCGGTGCATCTGATTACCCTTCCCGGAAAGGAAGCATTATGGTTTATTGATGGTCCGTTGCGCGAAATCTACGACCAGGGACTGGAGGATTTGTTCAACGGCGACATCCGCCAGGCGGTTACCGCCTATTATCATCAGGTAAATCGCATGATAGAAACCCAGCGCTTCGATGTGGTGGGGCATATGGATAAAATTAAGATGCACAATCAAAACCGGTATTTTACCGAAAATGAAAAATGGTACCGCCAGTTGGTTTCCGAAACCATCGAACTGATAGCCGAGCGCCGGTTGATCGTAGAAGTGAATACCCGCGGCATTTATAAAAAACGTTCCGATGCGCTTTTCCCCGGCAACGACATCCTCGAACAACTTCACGAACGGAATATTCCGGTTATCATCAGCTCCGATGCACATCAGCCGGCTGAAATAGCTAACTATTTTGAACAAGCCGCCGGCATACTCCGGAACATCGGTTTCAAAAGCCAGATGAAACTAACCGCCGACGGCTGGAAAAATGAACGGTTGTAGAAGTAAATCTTTTTAAAAACAGAGGCTTAATGGACAAAAATGATGCTGACGCGCCATTCAAAGATAGTTCTATTAAACCCCTTGGATAATCCAAGCCAATTGCAATTTAATTCAGATCCATTGAACTCTGGTTTGGATCAATGGCAAGTCAATTCAAATCAACGGCACGTCGTTCCAACTCAATTGAAAATCAAATCAACTCAATTGCAACTCAATTCAAGCCAATTGGAACTCAATTCAACTCAATTTAAATTTAATTCAACTCAACTAAAAACCAATTCAAGTCAATTGAAATCCAATTCAAGTCAATTGAAAATTAAATCAACTCAATTGGAACTCAATTCAACTCAATTTAAATTTAATTCAACTCAACTGAAAACCAATTCAAGTCAATTGAAATTTGATTTAAATCAATTTGATTTTAATTCAAGCCGGCGTAATTCCGGTTTACGCCATTATAAAAGTACTTAAAGTGAACTAACGTTTGGAGTACTTAAAGTTTAGAACTATGAAAAGGAAAAATTACTTCAAGTCAATATTATTTTAATGCACGCAAAATATACGATTTCGGCGGAGGCAGAAAAGCCAAAGTGCCCGAAGAAACGCTGTCGGCAGTATAAAAAGTTTTTTGCTGGCTTGACTTTCCTGGCTTTGAAGTCTTGGAAAGTATAATGGGATAATTTGCTAATGCTGCGCATAGCGAAGTCCCGTGCGAAGCAAACATAATAGTGAAATTGCCCCATCAGGGTTTTTAATTCTGATGAAGTTAAATTAAAAATATGACAAATCAAAAGATTTAATAAAATAAAAAGCCCGTTGGATAATTTGGATATTTGAAATGCTTTTATATTTGTGAACGGAAAAGCAATAAAAATTACGAAATAATTGCCATTTGGTGGTTATACAAACGTTGTGCACAAGCGGTATGAAACCGACATAATAATGATAGCAGAACAGAACTTTTACCTGAATTTGCAGAATTATTCCTAAATTTGTAAATTAAAAAATTTAAATGAAAGACGATATTCATATACAGGTTAACAATGAAGTGCTGATTTGGGCAAGAGAATCTCTTGCTATTACTCGCAACCAGGCTTCAGAGAAAACTGGAATATCACCAAAAAGGATTGCTCAGCTGGAAGACGAAGGGAAACAACCAACTGTAGAAGAACTAAAAGAATTCTCTAAAGTATATAAACGCACAATTGCCACACTTCTTCTAATAAAACCGCCAAAAGAAAAACCATTACCTGCTGATAGGAGAACAGTTGACTCAATCGATTTAGACAATTTTCACGAAAAATCTATAATGGCTGTTCGAAAAGCCAGAGCATTGGCTACATCGTTCATCGAGCTTTGTCTAGAAATGAATATTGTAGTTTCGAAGTTAAATTTTTTCGCTTCAATTAATGAAAGTCCACAAATTGTTGCAAATAAGCTGCGAAAACTGTTAAATCTTGATGAAATTCGAAAAATAACAAATATGAATCATGCTTTCGATGCCTATATTGAGAAAGTTGAATCATTAGGAATTGTCGTTTTTCAATTAAGTCTGACTCATGACAATTTAAGAGGCTTTTCAATTACAGATGAAGCAATTCCTATCATTGGAATCAAACGAGGTGGTGAATCATCAACAGCCAAGATATTCTCACTATTCCACGAACTTGGACATATTTTATTGAATGAAGGTGGTTTGTGTGATTTAACTGAACAGACCAATATCGAAATTGAAAAATGGTGCAATGCTTTTTCTGCAGAAGTACTTATTCCAACTGGCGAATTGCTGAAAATGCAAATAGTTATTGAACAGATACAGCGAGGAGAAAAAATATGGGCAAAAAGCGATTTAATCTCGCTCGGAAATTATTTTCACGTTGGACCTTTAGCAATATTGAGAAGTTTATTGGAAAACAGGCTCACTACTGCAGCTTATTACAACGAAAAGCACCAATCTTGGAACAAACCACCATTTGGAAAAGCTAAGAATCCGGAAGGAAGAAATATTGCAAAAGAAACCATTAAAGAAAAAGGCCGAACTTATATTTCATTAGCATTTTCTGCATTTGATCAAAATAGAATAGATTTAAAAGACCTGTCAGACTTTTTAGGGATCAGACTTTCTTACATTCCGAGGACTCGACAATTACTAAATGCTTTGTAATGCAGTCACTTTTTAGCCAGGGAGACGTTATATATGTGATTGACACTAGTGGCTTAATTATGCTTGAATCTACATTCAAGCGAGACAACCCTGTTTTTACTGCTATTTGGGAGGAAATTGAGGATTTAATTAGTCTTGGTAATTTTAAAACTATAGATTTTGTAGAAGAGGAAATAAACAGTTACCAAGGTAAGCAAGATTTCCTAAAAACATGGATAAAGAAATGGAAGAATCATTTTG
>Ga0268360_1000449_pt1 | contig 69257 bp, 57 predicted proteins | sample BioMet11_FD_192465 | JGI IMG/M metagenome (GOLD analysis project Ga0268360, IMG submission 192465) | Sewage microbial communities from Oakland, California, United States - Biofuel 11 (Illumina Assembly) | ecosystem: Engineered > Wastewater > Sewage > Unclassified | place: USA: California... | reverse complement strand
ACCGTGACGCGGTCGCAGTCCGCGAGGATGGCCGCGAGCTCGGGGTGGGACAGCGGGCCGCCGGCGCTCCTCAGGGCCGCGAGCACCCGGCCCCGGACCTCCGTCGGGCGCAGGCCGAGGTCCTCCATGAGGAGGGCGGGATCCTTTCCTCTTCGCATAGGGGCTTATAGCACGGCGGGGCGAAAAATGCAACACGATTGCATGCGGGGCCGGCCGGTGGTCAATATACGATGATGTTGTGGACTCGGAGGTAGTTCACGAACTCGATCTTGCTGCTGACCCCCAGGCGCGTATATATGGCGTGCATGTGGCTCTTGATAGTGGACTCCGAGACCCCGAGCCGCGACGCGATGTTCTTTATCGACTCTCCTTCGCACGTCAGGGCGGCTATCTTGGCCTGGCGCTCCGAGAAGCCGAGGTCGGAGAGCTGCGCCGGGGACGACGCATCGAGGAGGGGCGCGATCTCCCGGTCGATGGCCTCGATGCACTCCTTCGTCTTCTGGGCCAACTTGTATATCGAGCTGATCCGCTGTTCGGTCTCGGATATGTCCCGGTTTATGAGGACCGTGTATTTGAGCTCGTTCCTGCTGTCGAAGAAATTTATGTTCGTCCCGAGGGTGGTGAACACGGTGCCGTCCTTGCGCCTGCAGCGTATCTTCGCCTGGAAGAAGCCTTGTTTGGCGTAGGCCTCCCGGCTCTCGGCGGCGAGCTCCCAGCCGGTCATGGGGTCGAGGGCCAGGAAGTGCGGGGTCCTCCCGAGCAGCTCGTCCCGCCTGTAGCCGTACTGCTTCTCCGCGGCGGCGTTGCAGTCGCAGATAGTCCTGTTGAACCCGTCGATTATTATGACCGGGTCGGGGATGCTCTTCATGAGCCGCATCATCGAGAACCTGCCGTCGATCTTCGTAATTTCTTTATCCGCGCGGTGCATGACCATCCGCATCGTAATGAGGCAATACGGCGATGCCCCGTTCTTCTCGCGCAGGAATCGGATCAGCGCCGAGAAGCGGCGACGCATCCCCAGGTAGTCGACTATCGCGACGTCCTCCCGGAATGCGTCGCCGTTGGGCGGGCTCGTCCGGGAAAGCTCGGCCACGCGGTCCCGGAATTCCCCGGGGAAGAGGTCCTCCAGGCCGAGGCCGGCGGCCTCGTGCGGCGCTTTCCCAAAGAGCATCGAGGCAGCCCGGTTCACCTTGATGACCCGGAAGTCGATGCTGGAGATGATAATCGGCGACCTCGCGTCGTCGAAGAGCGCGTCGATCAGCTCGCTTTCGAATAGGTCCGTTTCCGCGAACGCGGGCTTCGACGCGCCGTCTCGCTCTTCGCCTCCGTCGCGATCCCCAGGCCGGGGCGATTGGAATCGGGCCGATCGGTACACTTTCCCCCCTTCCGATCATGCGATCTGCCATGGTTCGCGCGGAGGAAAATGATCTATGCCTCGGCGGTCAGCGTTATCGGTTGAATGGTCGCGGATAGCATTGTTTCGTTCGCCTCCGCGGCTTCGGTAGAGGGTCGAAGCTGGGCCGGAAAACGTTGGGCGGCATCGCGCGGCCGGCGGCCGCCCCGCCGACCGGACTGGACCTGGGGGACGCCGCCCCGCGCTGGAAGGAGATGATGTCGTCGATAACGCGACCGCGGATGATGATCGACTGCATTCTTGTCGCCTCGGCTCCCTGCAGTCCGGTTCGCATTGGATGGCCTCGCTAGGCTCATATAGTTAGGCAGATTCGAGCGACGCTCGCCTAGGCTTTTAGGATTGTCGCCTCTGGCTTAAGCCAGCGGGAATTTTAGACTGCCGGCGATATTTTCCGATGAAAGCGGACTAAAAATCAAGTAAAAAAAAGATAAATCAGGGGATCGCGCCATCAACATTTGTTTGGAAAGCAGGCTTTTGTATATGGGCGGGCCGATCCGACGCCGGCTTCGGCCCGTGGGCCGACTAGCCTGGGACTGCCGGAAGTCCTTGGCGGCGCTGGCCGGAGGACCATCGCCTCTCGGCTTCGTTGGGGCGGCGGCGCCCGCCCGCCTCTGCCCGATAGTTGTGAATCGCGTACTTTTGTCTGCGTTGACTACGACCGGAGGTCGAGGGAAGTATGGGGCGGAATCCCGAGGCGTCGGCGCGCTGCCGCGGTTAACGAGGCGGCCCCATCCACCCCGCCCCAATCTAGAAGGGGTCTCGTGCCGGAGGGCATCGTGTCTCTTCGCTGGAAGCTGCTCGTAGGTTTCGTTTCCGTATCGTCCTTCTCCATGATCGTAGGCCTCGTCAGTCTCAGGAACATCGGGACCGTGAACAGGGCTTCGACGAGCATGTACGATAGCGAGCTCATGGGCCTCTACTACATGGAGGAGGCCAGCAGCGACATCCGCGGGGCGGCCGAAGCCGAGAAGAACTTCATCCTCTCGCCGACCCGGGAAGCGCGGGACAAGTACCGCGGGGAGTGGCGAGATTCCCTGGCCAGTCTGAAGAGCGACTTCGAGAAGGCGGCCCCGCTTTTTTACACCGAGAGGGACAAGGCCCTGATGGCCCAGGCTCGCTCCGCCTACGCGGCCTGGGAGCCGACGACGGCGAAGGTCCTCGATCTCGGCGAAAAGGGTGCCACGGGGGGAAGCTCCGAGGCGGCGGCGTACTCGATGGGCGAGGCTCGGCAGAAGTTCGACGCCCTGGACGATTTGATGGACCGGCTGATCCTCGCGAAGCGAGACAACGCCCACGGGGTCCTCGAAAGCGACGAGGCCGTCTACGACTCCGCGCTGCTGCTGATCCTCGGGATCGCGGCGGGGTCCCTGGCCGTGGGAGTCTGCGTAGGCCTCCTCCTCTCGCGCTCGGTGGTCCGGCAGGTGGGCGGCGAGCCCTCGGAGATCGAAGCCTTCGCCAAGAAGGTCGCCGCCGGGGACCTCGCGGTGGACGCGAGCTCCGTCGGCTCGACCACGGGGATCAACCGGGCCCTCCTCGAGATGGCCGAGAAGCTCCGGGAAATAGTCGAGCGCATAACGTCATCATCGGGCCAGGTCGCCTCCGGGAGCCAGCAGATCAGCTCCACCGCCCAGCAGCTCAGCCAGGGCGCCGCCGAGCAGGCCGCCAGCGCCGAGGAGGTCTCCTCCTCCATCGAGGAGATGCTCGCGACCATCAAGCAGAACACCGACAACGCCGTGGTCACCGAGAGCATCGCGGTCAAGGCCGCCGCGGACGGTGACGAGGGCGGGCTCGCCGTGAACAAGTCCGTGGACGCGATGAAGGACATCTCGGGCAAGGTGGGCATAATCAACGAGATCGCCCGGCAGACCAACCTCCTCGCCTTGAACGCGGCCATCGAGGCGGCGAGGGCGGGGGAGGCGGGGAAGGGCTTCGCCGTGGTGGCCAGCGAGGTGCGCAAGCTCGCCGAGCGGAGCCAGCTCGCCTCCGAGGAGATCACGGGCCTCTCCCTGACGACCACGGACGCGGCGACGGCGGCGGGGGAGATCGTCGGCCGCATCGTGCCGGACATCCGCAGGACCGCCGAACTCGTCCGGGAGATCGCCTCGGCGAGCCAGGAGCAGAGCGCCGGGGCGGACCAGATCGGGAAGGCCCTGTCCCAGCTCGACGCGGTGATCCAGCGGAACGCCAGCGCCAGCGAGGAGCTCGCGAGCATGGCCGAGGAGCTCTCCGCCCAGTCCGAGCAGCTCGCCGAGGCCATCGGCTACTTCAAGACCGGATCCCCCCCGACCGTCTCGAGCGGGGAAGAAGGCGTCGGCGTCCCCCTCCCCGCCGGCAAGGACTCGGGAGACCGCGACTCCGAGGGGTGCTGACGGCCATGGACGGTGCCCAGAAGAAGATACTCATCGTCGAGGACGAGGCGATCATCGCAATGGCGGAGAGCCACATGCTCGCCGGCAGAGGTTACTGCGTGGCGACGGCTCGATCGGGCGAGTCGGCGATCCGGCTTCTGGAAGAGGGCGGGGCGCCGGACCTCATCCTGATGGATATAGATTTGGGCGACGGCATGGACGGCACGGCGGCGGCTCAAGCGATCCTGGCGCGGTGGCGGCTGCCGATCGTTTTCTTGACCTCGCATTCGTCCCGCGAGATGGTCGAGAGGGTGCGGGGGATCACGCGTTACGGCTACGTGATCAAGAGCTCCGGCGACTTCGTGATGCTCTCGACGATCGAGATGGCCTTCGACCTCTTCGAGAAGGAGCGCCTCATCGAGGAGAAGAATCGGCTCCTCCAGCAGGCCGAGATGACCGCCGGGCTCGGTTACTGGGTCGCCCTGCCGGGCTCGCCCAGGATGTGCCTGTCCGAGGGCGCGCGGGCGATCCTCGGCCTCGCCGGAGGGTCCTGCGGATTCGACGAATTCCGGGCCGCCGCAGCCCCGGAGGACGCCGATCGGGTGTCGAGGGCCTTCGACTCCCTCGTCGAGGACGGGATCCCCTACGATCTGTCGTGCCGGATCGTGCGCCCCGGCGAAGTCAAGAGAGTCTATCTGCGCTCCACTGGCTGCGTGAGCCGCGGCCTCGCGTCGGGGGTGGTCCAGGATGTATCGTCGATCAGCGGGCTCCTCTTCGACCTCCACAAGGCCAAGGAATGGCAGGCCGTCACCCTGCGCTCCATATGGGACGGAGTCATCTCGACGGACGTCGATGGCCGGGTGGTGGAGCTGAATAGGGAGGCCGAGAGGCTGACCGGCTGGAGCCCCGCCGACGCGGCGGGCCGGCGGATAGAGGAGGTCTTTCGGATCGTGAACGCCGTCACGCGCGAGGCCGTCGAGAACCCGATACAGAAGGTGGTCGATCGCGGGCACGTCGTCGGCCTGGCCAACCATACGGTCCTCATCTCGCGCGGCGGTCGCGAGTGGAACATCTCGGACAGCGCGGCGCCGATACGCGACGAGGCGGGCGCGCTCCTCGGCGTGGTCCTCATCTTCCGGGACGTCACGGACGAGTACCGCGCCAACGAGGCGCTCCGGCGCAACGCGGAAGTCTTCGAGACGCTCTTCAAGGACGCCCACTCCCCGATGCTGTTGATAGACCCGAGCGACGGGCGCATCGTGGAAGCCAACAGGGCTTGCGAGCGCTTCTACGGATGGACGGCTTCCGAGTTCATGGGCATGCACGTCTCCCGGATAAACGTCCTCGAGGGGGAGGAGATCGAGAAGGCGATGGCGGAGGCGGGGAGGGCGGAGCACTCGGAGTTCCATTTCGTGCACCGGCTAGCTGGCGGGGGGACCCGCCGGGTCCTCGAGGCGTGCGGACCGGTCGACCTCGGAGGCCGCCGCTTCCTCCTGTCGATCGTCAGCGACGAGACCGAGTCGATCGCTGCCGGGGAGCGGGCCGACCTCCTCCTCCGCGACGCCAGGCACCGCATGAAGAACAACATGCAGCTCCTATCGAGCCTCGTCCAGCTTCAGATCGCGGAGGACCGGAACGGGGAGGCCGCCGCCGCCCTCGGGGAGCTCCAGTATCGCCTATCCAGCATGGCCATCGTCGGGGACCTCATCTACAGGGCCGACGACCAGGAAGTCGTCGATTCGAAGCCGTTCCTCTCCGAGTTGGTCGACACGCTCAAGGAAGGCTACTATCCTCCGTCGGTATCTCCGTACAGCCGCATCGACGAAGTCGTCCTCGGCGCGAAATTCGCCGTCTCCCTCGGCCTCGTGATCAGCGAGCTCGTGGTGAACTCCTGCAAGTATGCGTTCCCCGGCGGTCGAGGAGGCACCATCGGCGTCGAGCTCGTCCGGCGAGGCAAAGCCGGGCTCCGCCTGGAGGTGTGGGACGACGGGGTGGGCATAGGGGACCGGCCCGGCGACGACGATGGGCCCGGCTCGGCGGGGATGGGCCTCACCCTGGTCAAGAGTCTGGTCGGTCAGGAATCCGGCGTCATGAAGATCGATTCCAGCCCCGGGGGGACCTTGGTCCTCGTCGATTTTTGTCCTCCGGTCGGATGATCCGCGGGGGCTCGGGCGCCCTCGCGCGAGGTGGCCGGCCCGGTGGGCATCCCTCCCCCGGCCCGGCGCAATTCACCGTTTCCTAACAATGCCCTAACGGAACTTCCCCTTCCGGGGCCTTAGCATGCCCGCCGTTGTGCGCGTTGCCCGAACTACGATAGCCGGGGGCGGCGCCATCGGAGGAAGCATGAAGAGAATCGCCACGCTCGTTTCCATCGCCCTCGTCGCGTCGGGCGCCGCCTTCGCCCAGGGCTCCAGCTCCAAGGACATGGCCTCCCTCGCCGCGGCGGCCAAGAAGGAGGGGCAGCTCACGGTCATCGCCCTGCCCCACGGCTGGGTCAACTACGGCGAGATCATCGAGAAGTTCTCGGCCAAGTACGGCATCAAGGTCAACGAGCTCAACCCCGACGGATCCTCGGCCGAGGAGCTCGAGGCCATCAAGGCGAACAAGGACAACAAGGGCCCCCAGGCGCCAGACGTGGTGGACGTGGGCCTCAAGTTCGGGCCCGAGGGCGTGGCCGCCGGGCTCTTCGCCCCCTACAAGGTCCAGACCTGGGGCACGATCCCCGACAGCGTGAAGGACAAGGACGGATACTGGTACGGCGACTACTACGGCGCCCTGGCCATAGAGGTCAACACCGACGTCGTGAGGAACCCGCCCAAGGACTGGGCCGACCTCCTCAAGCCCGAGTACCGGGGCAAGTTCGCCCTCGCCGGAGATCCCCGCATCTCGAACCAAGCTTTCCTCAGCGTCGTGGCCGCCGGCCTCGCCCAGGGCGGAAGCCTCGACGACGTGTCCAAGGGCCTCGACTTCTTCGCGAAGGTCAACAAGGCCGGGAACCTCGTGCCCCTCATCGCCGTGACCGGCACCCTGGCCTCCGGGGAGACGCCCATCACCGTGGAGTGGGACTACAACGCCCTGGCGAACCGGGACAAGCTCGCGGGCAACCCGAACATCTCGGTCGCCATCCCCGCGAGCGGCGTTGTCGCCGGAGTGTACATCCAGGCGATCAGCGCCTACGCCCCACACCCCAACGCGGCGAGGCTCTGGATGGAGTACCTCTACTCCGACGAGGGACAGCTCCTCTGGCTCAAGGGCTACGGCCACCCCATCCGCTACGCCGACCTCACCAAGCGCGGCGCCGTGCCGGCCGACCTGGCCGCGAAGCTCCCGCCGGCCTCGGCCTACGCCAAGGTCGTCTTCCCGACCCTCGCCCAGCAGACCGCCGAGGGCAAGGCCATCGCCGAGGGCTGGGACAAGGTCGTCGGCGCGAACATCCAGAAGAAGTAGCCTCCGACCATGCCCGAGCTTCCAACCGCGCACCCCGAGGGGGTTGCCCCTCCCGGGCGCGCGGCGCTGAGTCCGGGCCGGACCGGGCGCCATGGGCGCCTCGCCTGGCTCGGCCTCGCGCCCTTCTTCGCCTTCGTCGCCGCGTTCATGCTCCTGCCGGCGGCTTCGATCCTCGTCGAAAGCTTCCGGGACGCGTCGGGCGGGTTCACCCTCGGGAATTTCGCCGACTTGACGCGGGCCGACATCCTGAATTCCTATCTGGTCACCATCGAGGTGAGCGCGGCGACCGCGGCCCTGGGCGGCCTTTTGGGCTTCCTCATCGCCTACGCGATAACCCTGGGGGGACTCCCGCCGGCTCTGCGATCGGTGGTGACGAGTTTCTCGGGGGTGGCCTCCAACTTCGCGGGGGTCCCCCTGGCCTTCGCCTTCGTCTCCACCCTCGGCCGCGCGGGTCTCGTCACCGCCTTCCTCCGCTCGGCCTTCGGGATCGAGCTCTACGACTCGGGCTTCAACCTCTACAGCTTCTGGGGGCTCACCCTGACCTACACCTACTTCCAGATACCCCTCATGGTCCTGGTCATCGAGCCGGCCCTCGAGGGCATGCGCGAGGAGTGGAGGGAGGCCGCCGAGAGCCTCGGCGCCTCCGCGTGGCAGTACTGGGCGAAGGTCGGCGTGCCGGTCCTCCTCCCCTCGATCCTCGCCGCCCTCATCCTCCTCTTCGGGAACGCCTTCGGCGCCTACGCCACCGCCTACGCCCTCACCGGGGGGCTCCTCAACCTGGTGCCCATCCTCATCGGCGCGCAGATCCGGGGCAACGTCCTGCACGACGCCCAGCTGGGCTACGCCCTGGCCCTGGGCATGGTGATCGTGATGGCGGTCACCGTCATCGCCTACTCCTGGCTCCAGAGGCTCTCCTCCAGGTGGGCGAGATGAGGGACGGCGCGGTGGCCCGCAGGGCCTTCTCATGGCTGTGGCTCGGCATCGGGCTCGCGTACTTCTTCCTGCCCCTCTTCGCCACCTTCCTCTTCTCCCTCAGGGGGAGGAAGGGGGGGCCGAGCTTCGTGGCCTACGCGCACGTCCTCGCCGACCCGCTCTTCCTCAAGAGCTTCGGCTTCTCCCTGGGCATGTCCGCCTGCACCGTGCTCCTCGGCCTCGCCCTCGTCGTGCCCACGGCGATCTGGATGAACCTGAAGGTCCCGAAGGCCAGGGGCGTCGTGGAGGTCATCGCCCTCATGCCCTTCGTCATCCCGCCGATAATCCTGGCCTTCGGCCTCATAAGGACCTACTCGAAGCCGCCCTTCGCCCTCGTCTCGAGCCCGGTCCTCCTCGTGGCGGGCTACGTCGTGGTGGCCTTCCCCTACATCTACAAGTCCGTGGACGCGGGACTCAGGGCCATGGACCTACGGCTCCTGGCCGAGGCCGCCCAGAGCTTGGGCGCCGGGTGGCCGGCGACGCTGTTCGAGGTCGTGCTGCCGAACTTGAGGACGGCTCTCCTCTCGGCCCTCTTCCTCACCTTCGCGACGGTGATCGGCGAGCTCACCCTCGCGGTCCTCCTGGCCTGGCCCGCCTTCGGGCCGTACATGGCCCTCGTTGGCCGCAACCTCGCCTACGAGCCGGCGGCCCTCGCGGTCATGAGCTTCTGCATGACTTGGGGAGCCATCGCCCTGATCGGGGCGGCGGGGAGGGGCGGCTCGCGCCGCGGCGGAGCGGCGCCCGGCGGCGAACGATCCGAGACCGGCGGGGGCCGGGGGGCCGGCCTCGGCGGGGCCCACTGAGGCGATAAGGAGTAGATCGATGGCATTCCTAGAGTTGTGCGATATCGAAAAGAGCTTCGGCGGAACCCCCGTGGTGCGCGGCCTGTCCATGAGCGTCGAGCGGGGCGAGTTCGTGTCCCTCCTCGGCGGCTCCGGCTGCGGCAAGACCACCACCCTGCGCATGATCGCGGGCTTCGAGTCCCCCTCGGGGGGGAGGATCCTCCTGGAAGGGAAGGACCTATCCCGGGTGCCGCCGAGCCGGCGCAACCTGGGCATGGTCTTCCAGAACTACGCCCTCTTCCCGAACATGACCGTCCGGCGGAACATCGCCTTCGGCCTCAGGGTCGCGGGTGAGCGCGGGGCCGAGGTTGAGAGGAGGGTCGACGAGATGCTCGAGCTCATCGGCATGTCGGAATTCGCCCAACGCTTCCCCCACCAGCTGTCCGGAGGCCAGCAGCAGCGGGTCGCCATAGCCCGGGCCTTGGCCCGCCGCCCCGCCGCCCTCCTCCTCGACGAGCCCCTCTCGGCCCTGGACGCCAAGATCAGGGTGCGCCTGAGGGACGACATCCGCTCGATCCAGCGCTCCCTCGGCATCACGACGATCTACGTGACCCACGATCAGGAGGAGGCCCTCTCGATCTCCGACCGGGTCGCCGTCATGCGCGCCGGGCTCGTCGAGCAGATCGGGGCGCCCTTCGATATCTACAACCGGCCGGCGACCCCCTACGTGGCGACTTTCGTCGGCACCCTCAACGTCCTAGAAGCCGCGCTGGAGGAGCCATCGGCCGGGGCCCTCGTGGTCGAGGGGCAGAGGCTCTCGGTCGGCAGGGCCATCGACGCCGAGCCGGGATCGCCCCTGCGGCTCTGCCTGAGGCCCGAGGCAATAAGCCTGAGGCCCGAGGGGACGGGCCTGGACGGGGAGGAGGAGAACGTCCTGGTCGGCGAACTCCGGAGCGTGAAGCTCCACGGCTCGGTGGTGCGCCTCGTCTTCGGGGTGGGGGAGAGCGAAGTCTTCGTGGACAGCTTGAGCGACCCCCGGGCCGTCCTCCCCGCGGTCGGCGAGCGGGTCGGCCTCGCCTTCGCCCCCGAGTCCTGCTCGATCCTGGGAGCCAGGGTCCTTCCGCTGGGTGCCGGGGTCGAGGCGCCGGGGGTGCTGGCCTAGGCCTGGTGCCCGGCGCGGGTCGCGCTGAGGCCGGCGGAGGCGCGGCGCCCCCGCTCAGACCGCCTCAGGCCCGGCCGTGATCCCATCGTCGCGCTGCCCCGACCCGGTTTTCATGAGCTCCCACTTCTTCCACTCGTACCATTGCTCGGGGGACTCGAGGAGCATCCGCTCCCAGAGCCGGAGGGCTCTCTCGGCGACATTGGTCCCCCGGGGATCGAGGGCCAGGGCCTCGCAGCGGAGCCTGTAGCGGAGGCCCTCGGAGCGTCGGCAGAAGAGGCCCACCGAGGGCGAGCCCGATCGCTTGGCGATGAAGTCCAGGCTGTGGTCGAAGAAGAGGGAGTTGCCGAAGAGCCGGATGGTCCGCGAAGGTCTCCTCCGCCAGGCGTCCACCTCGTCGACCTGGGTGACGAGGACCCTACCCTCGGAGAGCTCGGCGAGGATCCTCTCGAGGACCCGGTCGCCCCGGGAGGCGATTATGAGCCTCGCCCCCGCCCCCGCGGCGGCCCGCTCGAGGGCGGCCCGGAGCCTCGGGGTCTTGGTCTCGAGGACGATGGAGACCGGGTAGCCTCGGACGGCGAGGGCGGGGGGGACGAGCTCGACGGCTCCCCAGTGGGCGGTCACCGCTAGGACGCCCCGCCCCAGGGCCGCGGCTTCGTCGAGGTTCTCGAGCCCCTCGCAGGCGATCCTGTCCCTCGCGAAGCTCCGGACGAATCCTAAAGGCCTGTTGGCCACGAGGAGCTTCTCGAAGTAGTGCTCGGCTATGTTGCCGAATACCCTGCGCTTGACCGTCTCGGCCCTGTCGCCGGGACCGAGGAGGTCGTCTATGCTCCGCTCGATCCTCTGCCTCTCGCCGGCGTTGACGGCGAAGTAGAGGGCGCCCGCCGCCCGGAGGAGCTCCCTCGAGGCTTCGGGGGGCGCGGCCCTCACGAAGTCGGGGAACAGCGTCTGCGCGATCTCCGAAAGCCCACTCACGCCGCCTCCTCCGGGACTCTCCTCGCTCCCCGCGCGTGCAGGGCGAGGGCGTAAGCCCACTTCGATGCGTTCGCGCCTCCGAACTCGAGGACCCAGCGGGAGCCGCCGGCGCTGAACTCGCACCACTCGTTGAAGTTGTCGACGAAGCCCCGGACCGATGCCGCGTCGAAAGCGAGGCTCCGGCCCGGGGCATCGAACCGCAGTTCCCCTCCGGAGAGCGAGAGGCTCCCGCGCCCCAGGGGCACGCGTCTCTCTCCCCTCTTCTCGCTGAGGGCTACTCCCCTCGACGAGAACGCCGGGCGACCCGGCTCCGGGCCGAAGTAGCGGGGCAGAGAGGATACCTGCCAATCGTTCCAGTCCTTGAGGTCGGCGATGCCCGAGGCCGCTCCAGAAGCCGCGGCCGCGTCCGAGGCGGCGACCCTGAGGTTCCCGTCGATGCGCCAGGTCGAGCCGCAGGCCGAGCACCGTATCTCGTCGCCGCGGCCGAGCACCGTGTCGCTCTCCCCGCAGGACGGGCAGCGCCACAGGAGGCGCTCGACTCCCTCGGCGAGGCCGGAGCCGGAGAAAACGCGCCCTTCGGCGATGCAGTCCTTCACCTCGTTCTTGGCGAGGGCCTCGGCGACCGCGGCGTCGGCGAGATCGTCTCCCATGGCCGAGATCGCTTCGGAGCCGAGGAGGACGAATTCTACCGACCAGGGGCCTCGCCGCCGGCGCTTCGCCCAGCGGGGCATGGCGAGATAGTTGCCCCTCTGCCGGGCTAGGAGCAACGGGAGCCCGAGCTTCCGAGCGAGCCGCCCGATCCCCGGCCTGATGGGGGCGCTCGAGCCGTCCCAGCTCCTGTCCCCCTCCGGGAAGATGCCGATCGAGTCGCCGCCCGCGGCTATGGCGATGGTCTTGCGGAGGGCCGCCAGGTCGGTCATGCCCTTGCGCCGGCCGAAGGCTCCGAGGAGGCCGGCGAGGGTCGCCTTCGCGGGATGCACTCCCTCGAGGTTGGCCATGAATCGGATCGGGCGCGGCGAGAGCGCCCCGAGGACGTAGGCGTCCAGGGCGTTCGCGTGGTCGGAGACCAGGAGGAAGGGCGCGCCGCCGAGGTCCGCGAGGTCCCTGGACCGAACTTCGAGCCGGCCGAGGAGACGGGGGGCGTAGGTGGCGCGGATGAGCGACCAGAGGGTCCTTAGGTAGGCGCTGGACACGGGGATCTCCTTTAGGCTTCCTCGGCCTGGGCGCGGATCCTCCGCCCCGCGATCCTGCCGAGGACGAAGATCGCCGCGGCGGCGGCGACGAAGATGCCCAGGGCCGAGAGCCACTTGCCCGCCGTCTCGAAGGCCGAGCCGAACCTGGCGCCGGCGAAGTAGCCGAGGGCCAGCCAGATCGGGCCGCCTACGAGGAGGGCCGAGAGGGAGGGCACGAGGAAGCGGAGGTAGGGCAGGCGCAGGAAGCCTGAGCCCAGGGCGGCGGCGGATCGGAGCCCCACGACGAAGCGCGAGGCGAAGATGAAGATCGGGCCCCTGCGCGCGAAGGCCTTCTCGGCGGCCAGGACCTTCTCGGAGCTGAAGAGCCTGGCGACGGGCTTGAGCCTGACGAGCTTGGGGCCGAGGAATCGGGCGAAGGAGTAACACCCCGAGTCGGAGATGGCGAGGGCGGTAATGGAGATCGCCAGGGCGACGGGGTAGGGCATCCCGGCGGACTGCAGGGCGAAGCCTATGGCCACGAGGGCGAGTTCCTCGGGCACCGGAGTCCAGTACCCGAAGGTCGTGAGGAAGAGGAAGGCCGACAGTCCCGGCCTGCCGCCGGCGAAGGACATGACCGATCTGGCGAGCTCTTCCATCGCGAATTCCTCCTGATGCTCCCGATGTCTCCGGCTGCTATCATGAGGCCCTCCCCACAGGCCCGCGTTAACCCCGGGTTATAATTCGATTAATCGGAGCGCCGGCCAGGCGGGCCGAGCGCCGCGGCCGCGGGGGTGCCCGGAGCATCCTCGGGCGCTCACCGGCCCCAGCCCTCTTCGGCGGCCTCCCGCCTCCCGGCGAGGAGCTCGACCCGGTCCACGACGCTCTCCACCGAGGCCGAGCGGGATACCCTCCGGAGGTAGGCCTTGTTCCCGCGCTCGAAGGTCCCCGGGCGGAGGGCGGCGGCCCAGCGGACGAGATGGAGCTGCCCGCCCTCGACCTCGAGCATCCTCATGTCCCGGCGACGGCCTTCCCCCTTTCCGACGAGGGCCCCCGGGGAGAAGAGGCAGGGCGAGACCGGGCCGCGGCCCTCGTAGCCGTCGCCGGAGGGGCGTTTGCCGCGGTCGTCCCTCTTGGCTCGCCGGTAGGTTTCGAAGAGCTCGTCGAGCTTGGGCCGGGAGGTCCGGGTATCGCCTTCCCTGAGGAGCCGCTCCACTTCGAAGCGCAGCGATTCCCGCCCGGTCCGGGACTCGAAGAGGGGACGCCGGGTGTGCCCCTGGATCGTCGTCAGGCCTAGGCTCCGCGAGGCCCGGTAGAGCCGCCGCTCCGACCTGAAGCGCTCCTCGCCGCCCCCGCCCTTCCTCTCCTCGCTCCTCCGGCGGATCGCCGAGCACTGCCACTGGAGGAGGTACTCCTTGAGGTAGTCCCTCTCGACGTAGGGGCGGGAGGCTTGGTGGCCGTGGATGACGAGGAGGGATCCCCCGGCGCCGTCGAGCCTGAGCCCGTGGAGGAGCTCGTAGGGATAGGAGCGTATGAGGGTGAGGGCGAGGTCTCGGTCCCCGACGATCTTCCGGAGCCGGCCCGAGTCGGCGAAGGCGTCGAAGACCGCGTAGAGCTCGGGCCAGGCGGCGAGGACGTCCTTGAGCCAGAAGCCCCTGAGGTCTTCCGCATCCCCGGCGATCACCAGGGTGTAGCCCCGGTCGAGGTACCAGCCGCCGAGGACGTCGACCAGGGCCCGCTTGGCCCCGAGGAGCTCGTCCTCTCTGCCTCCGTCTCCCATGCGCAGGTCGGCGATAACGACGTAGCGGGAATCTGGCCCGAGCCTCTCCGCGGGGCAGGAAGCGGCGATCCCAGCCATGGACGCGGCGAGGGTGGCGGACAGTTTCGGTTTCATCGCGGCGGAGCATCGCACGCCCAGGTGAGGCGTCCGTTAGCCCGGCGTTACGTTTCCGTGAATGGAGACCGGGCTTTCTCCCTGGAGCCCCGCTCCAGGGAGCCCCGCTCCAGGGAGGCCCGGGCGCGCCCGCTCGGTCCCGACGACCCCGATCCTGGCGATTGTGAGCCCTGTCACATACAATGGAATAGGCGATCGATACTCTTTACGACGTAGGCGGATGAAGAAAGGAGCGGACGATGGCTGAGCGTATACTGATCGTAGGGGGTGTGGCCGGCGGCGCCACCGCGGCTGCCCGGGCCCGGCGGCTTTCGGAAGGGGCGGAGATCACCTTAGTCGAGCGGGGCCCCTACGTCTCCTTCGCCAACTGCGGGCTGCCGTACTACGTCTCGGGGGCGATAGCCAAGCGCTCGAAGCTCCTCCTCCAGACCCCGGAAGGCTTCGACGCCCGCTACCGAGTGAAGGTCCTGGTGCAGACCGCGGCCCTCGAGATAGACCGCGGGGGCAAGAGGCTCCGGGCGAGGGGGCCCGGCGGCGAAACGTGGCTCCCCTACGACAAGCTCATCCTGGCCCAGGGCGGGAACCCGGTGATGCCCCCCCTCCCGGGCATCGATTCGCCCAACGTCTTCAAGCTCTGGTCCGTCCCCGACGTGGACGCGATAAAGGCGTACATCGACTCCGGCTCGCCGTCCTCCGCCCTGGTGGCGGGCGGCGGGTTCATCGGCCTCGAGATGGCCGAGGCGTTCAGGGAGCGGGGCCTCGCCACGACGATCGTGGAGCTCCAGCCCCGGATCATGTCGACCATGGACCCCGAGTTCGGGGCCATGGTCGCCGCCAAGCTCGAGGAGAAGGGCGTGCGGGTTATCACTGGGGCCGGGCTCAAGTCCATAGACCCGTCGCGCAGGGTGGCCGTCCTCTCCGACGGCTCCGAAGTGGACGCCGGCGTCGTGCTCGTCTCCGTAGGAGTCAGACCCGAGCTCTCCCTCGCCGTGGCCGCCGGCCTGACCATCGGTCCCCTCGGGGGCCTCGAGGTGGACGACGAGCTCAGGACATCCGATCCCTCGATCTGGGCCGCCGGGGACATGGTCGAGGTGGTCCACAAAGTGTCGGGCCGAAAGGTGCGGGTGCCCCTCGCCGGGCCCGCCAACAGGCAGGGGCGCATAGCCGCGTCCAACGCCCTGGGAATGGGAATGAAGTACAGGGGCGCCCTGGGCACCAGCGTCTTCAAGGTTTTCGACGGCGTGGCCGCCTCCGCGGGCCTCACCGAGACGGCCGCCGTGGCCGCCGGCTTCGAGGTCGGCTCCGCGATGATCTACAAGGACAACCACGCCTCGTACTACCCCGGCGGCGAGGAGATGGCCCTCAAGCTGGTGTACGACCGCGGGGCGGGACGGCTCCTCGGAGGCCAGGCCTTCGGCGGCGCCGGCACGGAGAAGCGCATAGACGTCCTCGCGGTCGCGCTCCAGGGGAGGATGACCCTGGACGACCTCGCTGAGCTGGATCTCTCCTACGCGCCTCCCTTCTCGTCGGCCAACGACCCCGTGAACCTCGCCGCCTTCGTGGGCCAGAACGACCTCTCGGGCTACTCTCCCCTCGAGACCGCGGCCCAGCTCAAGGCCGCCCTCGCCGCGGCCGCCGCCGGCGGCGAGGGCGCCGCGGTCCTCGACGTGCGCAACCGCGGGGAGTACGAGGAGGGGCATCTCGCCGGGGCGGTGAACATCCCCCTGGACGAGCTCCGCTTCCGCCTCGACGAGGTGCCCGCTGGGGTGAGGATACACGTCCACTGCCGTTCGGGGTTCAGGGCCCACCTGGCGCTGAGGATACTCAAGCAGAGCGGCTTCGACGACGCGGTGAACGTCTCGGGAGGCTACCTGGCCATGGTGGCCTTTGGCGGCTTCTCCATCGAAAGGTAGTGGAAGACAGCGAAAGGAGAATACTATGTCGACTAACGTTAAGGAGATGATCAAGGCGGGGGCCAAGGTTGTGGACGTCCGCAGCCCCGCCGAGTTCGCCGACGGCGCCTACCCCGGGGCGGTCAACATCCCCCTGGGCATCCTCGAGGTCAAGCTCGAGGAGCTGGGCCCCAAGGACGGCCCGATCGTGCTCTACTGCGCCTCCGGGGCCAGGAGCGCCCAGGCGGCGAGGCTCCTCAAGCAGGCGGGCTTCACCGGGGCCGTGAACGCCGGCGGCCTCGACGACATGCCGAGCTGAGGGCCGGCCCAGTTGTAACTCGGGCCCCGGCGCGGCATTCCATGATAGGAGGTACATCCATGCTAAAGCTACGCAAGACCTCGGCCAAGGTCCTCTCCGCTTCTCTCTTCCTTCTCGCGGGCCTGGCCCTCTTCGGCCAGGCCACCGCGCCCTGGTACGCCGACGGCCTCAAGAAGCTCGGCTTCACGGTGTTCAAGGCTCCGCAGCCCTTGGGGGAGGTGAGCCTCCAGCCCCTGGGCGGCGGCGCCTCCTCCCTGAACTCCCAAAAGGGCAAGGTCGTCCTCCTCAACTTCTGGGCGACCTGGTGCCCGCCCTGCCGGGCCGAGATGCCCTCCATGGAGAAGCTCTGGCAGAAGAACAAGGACAAGGCCTTCGCCATCGTCGGCGTCAGCGTGGGGGAGAGCCCCCAGACGGTGAAGGATTTCATCGCCAAGCAGGGCTACACCTACTCCATCTTCGTCGACCCCGCGGGGGAGCTCGGCGCGGCCTTCGGCGCCAGGTCCATCCCGACGACCTACGTGCTCGACAAGAACGGGGACGCCGTCGCCGGCAAGGTCGGGGGGGCCGAGTACGACAGCCCCGAGGCAGTGGCCTTCTTCGCCCAGATGGCGGCCCGATGAGCGAAGTCGGCGTTCTCGCGGCCGCGGCGGCGGGGCTCCTCAGCTTCCTGTCCCCCTGCGTCCTGCCCCTGATACCGGGCTACCTGTCCTTCGTGTCGGGCTACGGCCTCGCGGATATCCGATCCGGAGCGGCGCGCTTCTCGGTGCTCAAGAGGACCGCCGCTTTCGTGCTGGGCTTCACCGCGGTCTTCGTCGTCCTGGGCCTCGTGTTCTCCGGCGCCTCCCTCCTCCTCGGCGGGCTGGCCCGGACCATCGCCGTGGTCGCTGGGGCGGTGGTCGTCCTCCTCGGCCTCAATCTCATTTTCGATTTTATAAAGGCCTTGAACATGGAGGCCCGCTTCCATTCGACGGCGGCTCCCAAAGGCTACTTCGGAGCCTTCGCCCTGGGCCTCGCCTTCGCCGCCGGCTGGTCGCCCTGCGTGGGGCCCATCCTCGCCTCGATCCTCCTCTACGCCGCCCAGAATGGGAGCGCCCTCAGGACCGTGGCCCTCCTCGCAGCCTACTCCCTCGGCCTCGCCGCCCCCTTCCTCGCCGCCGCGGTCTTCTTCGACCGCCTCGGCCCCCTCATGGCCTGGTTCAAGCGCCACGCCGGGGGCGTCCGGGTGGCCTCGGGGCTCCTCCTAGCGGCCCTCGGCGCTTCTATGATCTTCGGCAAGTTAGGCGCAATCAGCTCTACGGCGGCGCGCTGGGGCAACTCCCTGGCGGAGGCCGCCCAGGCTTCGCCGGGCTCAGCCCACGCCGTCGGCGCCGCTGCGTGGGGCCTCGCCGCCGCGGCCGTCCTCGCTGCGCCCGCCCTCCGACGCCGCAAGATCTTCACGGCGCCCAGGGTAGTCTTCGCCGCCCTCTTCGCCGCCGTCGCCCTCGGGGAGGCCCTGGGCCTGTGGTCCAGCGCCGCCCTGCTCTCGAGCTGGCTCCTCTTCCAGGGGGCCTGAGGCGGGCCCCGCCCGGGCGGTTGACAGGTGGCGCGCATTTGGGCGAGGGTGGAGCCATGGTCGTCGCGATGCGCGGAGGTGACAGGGCGCCGGGGGATCGCTGGCCGGCCGAGAACCAAGGCCGCCCGTCGGGGGGGAGCCTATGCGCCCGCCCCTGATCGGCGCAGCTCCCAGGGAGCGCTTCCTCTCGGCCTTCGGCTCCCTCTTCCCGGAGGGGGAGTGGACCCAGGCTAAGCTCGAGGCGGTCCTCGCCCGAATGAGCTTCCGGGAGCTCGGGGCGGGGGAGACCCTGCTCCGGGAGGGCCAGTCCTGCGCGAGCGTGCCCTTCGTGATCGAGGGATCCATCAGGGTCTTCAAGCGCTCCGAGTCGGGACGGGAGATAACCCTCTACCGGGTCGAGCGGGGGCAGAGCTGTATCCTGAGCGCGGGCTGCGGATCGAGCCTCTCGTCCTTCCCCGCCAGCGCCGTGGTCGAGGAGCCCACCTCGGCGGCCTTCCTCTCCACCGAGACGATCCGGCGCCTCCTCGCGGAGAGCGAATCCTTCAGGAGCTTCGTGCTGGACCAGTATTCCCGCCGGGTCGTCGAGGTCATGGAGCTCGTGCAGGAAGTGGCCTTCCGCAAGGTCGACGAGCGCCTCGCCCAATACCTCCTCGACCGCGTCCGGGGATCTCCGGACTCCTCGGTCCCGGGGACTCACCAGGAGTTCGCGGACCACGTGGGCACCTCCCGCGAGGTGGTGTCGCGGATACTAAAGGACTGGGAGCTCGGTTCCCTGGTGGAGCTCTCCCGGGGCTCGATCAAGCTCCTGCCCGGCTTCGAGTCCCTCCGCCGGGAATAGGCGCGTCTCCGACGATGCGCCCTGAGGGACGCCTAGGCGGGATGCCCCTAGGCCGGGGCGAAGGTCGCAGCCACGACGACGAAGGCGGCCATCGAGAGGAGGACTCCTATTGTCAGGGTGTTGCTGACGTAATCTTGGCGCTCCGCCCCGCTGCCGCCCATGAAGAGGGGCATCACGAAGGGCGGCGGCAGGATGAACATGGTGAACAGGGCCGCGCTGAAGACGGCGGGCAGGCCCAGGATGCCCCTGATCAGGACGCGGTCCACGGCGGCGGCGAGGCCGACGAGGATCGCCGTGCGCAGGGCCGCCGTGGCGAGAGGCCTCCCGAGCTTCCCCGGCTTGAGGTCGAGCTGGTAGCCTATGACGATGAGGACCAAGGGGCTGGTCAGCTGGGAGACCAGGGTGAGGGTCGAGACGATGGCGCCTCCGACCTCTCCCCCCTCCAGAGGGCGGGCTAGGCCCGTCAGGTTGAGGGCGACTCCCAGGACTATCGCCAGTATCACCGGGGAGGTCGCGAAGGACTTCAGCACCTTACCCGGGCTCCTGGGCGCTCCGCCCAGGCCCAGGAGGATCGTCATCAGCACGAACCAGACGTAGGCTTCCTGCCCCAAGTCCAGGATTCCCAGGGCCCCTAGGCTCTCGCGGCCGTAGACCGTGCCGAACAGCGCGAAGCCCAGCATGCCGGTCTCGAAGCCCGTGAACATGAGGGGGAGGTAGGGATTCTCTCGGTCCAGGGCCAGGGCGGCCAGCTCGCCGATCCCCAACATGGCGAGGTTCAGGGCGAAGACGACCGCGACAATCCAGATATACCTCGCCTCGAAGTCCACCCGGAGGAAGGCCAGGAAGAGGAGCGCCGGGAGGGCGAAGCCCACGACGAGGCGCTTGATCTCCTCCACCGCCCCGGGCGAGAGGAAATGCGCGCGCCTGAATAGGAATCCCACGGCGAGGAGCAGCAGGATGGGCAGAGTCTTCATCAGCACAGCTAGGGACACAGGCGCCTCCGACCCCTCGTTTATCCACTATTTCCCGCTTTTTTTCCACCGCCTCCCGGCGGGAGCGCCGCGTTCTCGAGGTTTTTGTGACCTTGGTCACCGTGCCCACGGCGCTTATGACTTATAGTTATTTAAGAATCGATACGGGAGGGACTAATGGCCAAGTACGTCGTGATAGGCGGGGTAGCTGGAGGAGCGACGGCGGCGGCGAGGCTGAGGCGCCTCGACGAGGATGCCGAGATAGTCCTCCTGGAGCGCGGAGAGTACATCAGCTACGCGAACTGCGGCCTGCCCTACTACGCCGGAGGCGTGATCAAGGAGCGCTCCAAGCTCTTCGTCATGACGCCCGAGCGCTTCGTGGCGACCTTGGCGGTGGACGTGCGGACCGGCCACGAGGCGGTGGCCATCGACCCCAAGGCCAAGTCCGTGACGGTAGTCGAGAAGGCGAGCGGGCGCCGCTACGAGGAGGACTACGACGCCCTGGTCCTCTCGCCCGGCGCCGAGCCGGTCAAGCCGCCTATCCCCGGCATCGAGAGCCCGGGAGTCTTCACCCTCCGCTCGGTGCCGGACATCGACGGGATCAAGGAGTACGTCGACGCGAGGCGGCCCGAGCGGGCGGTGATCGTGGGGGCCGGCTTCATAGGCCTGGAGATGGCGGAGAACCTCCGGGCGCGGGGGGTCTTCGTGACCGTGGTCGAGGCATTGGACCAGGTCATGGGCCCCATCGACCCCGAGATGGCGGCGATCGTGCACCAGCACATGAAGGCTAAAGGGGTGGAGCTCTACCTCTCGGACTCGGCTTCGGCGATCGCCCGGGAGGGCGACCGGATCGTCCTGTCCCTCAAGTCCGGGAAGCGCCTGACCGCGGACATGCTCATACTATCCATCGGGGTGCGGCCGGACACCGCCCTGGCCAAGGCCGCCGGCCTCCAACTCGATCCTCGGGGGGCCATCGTCGTGGACCAACGCATGCGGACCAGCGATCCCGCCATCTACGCCGTGGGCGACGCCGTGGCCTGCGCCAGCCCCCTCACCGGGCTCCACGCGAACGTGCCTCTCGCCGGCCCCGCCAACAAGGAGGCTAGGATAGCCGCGGACAACATCGTCGCCTCGGCGAAGGGGGAGGGCGGGGCCTCGTCCTATCCCGGCTCCATCGGCACCTCGGTGGCCAAGGTCTTCGACCTCACGGTGGCCTGCACCGGCCTCTCCGAGAAGGCCTGCGCCCGGGGCGACATCCCCCACGAGGCGGTGATCGTGCATCCTTCCAGCCACGCGGGCTACTATCCCGAGGCCAAGCCCTTCTCCCTCAAGGTTATCTTCGACCCGGGCTCGGGGAAGCTCCTGGGCGCCCAGGCCGTGGGCTACGAGGGAGTGGATAAGCGCATCGACGTGATCGCCGCCTTCCTCGCGATGGGCGCCGGGGTCGAGGACCTAGCCCGCTTCGAGCACGCCTACGCCCCTCCTTTCTCGAGCGCCAAGGACCCGGTCAACTACGCGGGCTTCGTGGCCCAGAACCTCCGCTCCGGCCTCACCGCCCAGGTCCGCTGGAGCGACGTGGCGAGGCTCAGGGCCGAAGGGGCCTTCGTCCTGGACGTGCGGACCCCCGAGGAGTTCGCCCTGGGGCACATCGAGGGGGCCGTCAACGTGCCCAACACCGAGCTCAGGAAGAGGCTCGCCGATATCCCCCGGGACCGCTTCGTGCTCCTGTACTGCGGCGTGGGCATCCGGGGCTACCTCGCCGAGCGCATCTTGCGGCAGAGCGGCTGGACCGAGGTGGCCAACCTCGCGGGGGGCTGGAAGACCTACGAGGCCGCGGCGGCGGGGCAATCGAACGAGGGAGTCTATCGCCCGGGCCTCGCGCCCATGGCCAAGGCGAAGGGAGAGCCCGTGGCCTACGCCGAAGGCTCCGGGATGCCTCAGTCCCTGGCCGCCGTCTCCGCCAGAACCATCGAGGTGGACGCCTGCGGCCTCCAGTGCCCGGGCCCGATCATGAAGCTCAAGGCCGAGAGCGACAGGGCCGATCCCGGCGCCACCCTGAAGGTCCGGGCCACGGACCCGGGCTTCGCCCGGGACGCCGAGGCCTGGTGCCGCCTCACGGGGAACGAGTTCGTCGGCATCGAGGATGCGATGGGCGTCTTCGAGGCTACGATCCGGAAGGCAGCGTCTCCCGCCTCCGCGGCTCCGGCGGCGGCCCGGCCCGACGGCAAGGAAGCTACCCTCATCGTCTTCTCGGACGACTTCGACCGGGCCCTGGCGAGCTTCGTCCTCGCCAACGGGGCGGCGGCGGCTGGCAAGAAGGTCACGATGTTCTTCACCTTCTGGGGACTCTCGGTGGTCAAGCGCCGCAAGGCCCCTCGGGTGGCGAAGGATCTCATGGGCGCGATGTTCGGCGCCATGCTGCCCAAGGACGCCGGGAGCCTCGCCCTCTCCAAGATGAACTTCGGCGGCGTCGGGGCCGCCATGATGAAGTCCAGGATGAAGGCGAAGAGGATCGACCAGCTCGAGTCGATGATGGCGAGCGCCCTCAAGGCCGGGGTGCGGATGACCGCCTGCCAGATGTCCATGGACATCATGGGGGTCTCCCGGGAGGAGCTCATGGACGGGGTGGAGATCGGTGGGGTGGCGAGCTACCTCGACGCGGCGAGCGGGGCGAACCTGAACCTCTTCATCTGACGGATGGGGGCGCCTCCCCAGGGCGGCGCCCCCGGCTTACCAACAAGGTTCGAGGCACTCATTGAGCCTTGCAACGCCATTGCTTCGGCCTTTGCTCTTTTTGCTTTAGCCGATAGAATCGTCCTTCGATCGCGCCTCGGAGCCCTCGGCCGGGCGCGGAAAGGCGATTGTCGATGGGCGCCTACAAGCGCATGGCGGGAACCTGGCTCTGCTACGCGTTCCTGGCTTTCTACAGTTACTTCCTCAACTCCATGGGGCCGATCACCCCTCTCCTCAAGAGCGAGCTCGGGCTCTCCTACACCGTCGCCGGGCTCCACTTCAGCGCTTTCGCCCTCGGCATCCTGGTCCTTGGATTCGGGGGCTCTTCCTCGGTCTCGAGGTTCGGCGCGGCCAAGTCCCTCTGGATCGGGGCCTTCGGCCTAGCCCTCGGCTCGGTCCCCCTGATCCTCTGCAGGACCCCCGCCGCCACGATACCCGCCTCCTTCGTCATGGGCCTCTTCGGCTCCCTGATCCTGATCGTGGTGCCCCTCAAGCTCGCGGACCTCCACGGCGAGCTCCTCCCGGTCGCCCTCTCGGAGGCCAACCTCATAGCCTCGGCGGTGGCGGCCGTCGCGCCTCTCCTCCTGGGCACCTCGGCCAGGGCTTTCGGCGACTGGCGGCCGGCGTTGGCTGCCGCGGCGCTCCTCCCCTTTCTCCTCTTCCTACCCCTGCGCGGGCTCATCGCGGGCGGCAGCGCCGCTTCCGGGATGGCCGCCGCGGAAGCCGCCCCCCGGGCCGCGCCGCCTCGCGGGGAGGGGGACCGGCCGCCCCGGCGTCCCCTCCCGAGGGCGTACTGGGCCTACTGGGCGTGCATCTTCCTCGGCGTCGCGGCGGAGTTCGGGATGGTGTCCTGGAGCTCCGACTTCTTCTCCTCGGTGCACGGCGTCGACAAGACCATAGCCTCGGGCGTCCTCTCCTTCTTCCTGATCGCCATGATCTTGGGCAGGGCCGCGGGGAGCGTCCTCGCCCGGCGATTCAAACTCCTCTCCCTCATCTTCGTCCACCTCGCCGTGGCCTTGGGCGGCTTCTTCCTCTTCTGGACCGGGGGGAACGTCGCCGTCGCCCTGGTCGGCCTCTTCGTGACCGGCTTCGGCATCTCGGGGCTCTATCCCTTCCTCCTCTCCCTCGCCTTGGCCTCGGCGGGGGAACAGCGGGTGCGCGGCAGCTCCGCGGCCATACTGGCTTCGGGCTTCGCCATCATGAGCCTGCCCCTCCTCCTGGGGAGGGCTGCCGACGCCTTCGGAATACGGGACGCCTACGCGGTGGTCCCCTTCGTCCTGGTGAGCCTCGGCGCCGTGATGGCGGCGACTTCCGGGGCGAGGCGCGGGCCCGCGGCCTAGGTCGGCCGCCGGCGGCGCGGGGGGAGGTGAGCCTTTGCAAACCGTCGAGCGCAAGTCCCTGCTCAACCGGAGCGCCCTGGGCTTCCTCTGCGTGAACCACGTCCAGGGCTGCTCCCATGGCTGCCGGTACCCCTGCTACGCCTTCCAGATGGCCCGGAGCTACGGCCGGACTTCGGGCTACGAGGATTGGCTCAGGCCAAAGCTCGTCTCGAACGCGGCGGAGCTCCTCGCCAAAGAGCTCGCCCGCCTCAAGAAGCGGGTCGCCTCCGGCCGCGAGGACCTTCCGGACCGGGTCCATTTCTGCCTCACCACCGACCCCTTCATGTACGGGCATCCCGAGATAGCCCGATCGAGCCTCGAGCTCATGGCCATGGTCAACGCCGAGGGCATCCCGGTCTCGGTCCTAACGAAGGGCCTCCTCCCCGAGGCCTTGGCGGACCGCCGGAGCTTCCCCCAGGACAACAGCTACGGCATCAGCCTCGTCTCCCTCTCGGAGGATTTCAGGAGGAAGTGGGAGCCCGGGGCCGCGCCCTACGCCGAGCGCGTCGCGGCCCTGAGGCTCCTCGCTGGAGCCGGCCGGACGACCTACGTCCACATGGAGCCCTACCCGACACCCAACATCCTCGGGCAGGACCTGGGCGCGATCCTCGAGGCGGCGGGCTTCGTGGACTCGATCTACTTCGGCGGTTGGAACTACAGCCCCCTGGCGGGGGAGTTCCCCGGCCGGGGCGGCTTCTACGCCGCCGCCGCGGAGCAGGTTAGGCGATTTTGCTCCGAGCGGGGGATGGGCTACGGCGGAGCTTGATTTAGGCGATGTGCGACAGCGTCGCACATCGCCCTAAACGCACGCCGCCGCGCCCGGGCGGCCGCCCGGACCGAGCGAATCAGAGTCCCCCGCCCGGACCGGGCGGGGGACCCCCGGGGATCTCCCGCGTCAGGGATCGCAGCGAGCAGACCGGAGCGCCGTCATCCATGCCGCGCAAGAGGCGCCATGGCGCGCCCGGGCTCTAAGCCCGGCCGGCCGCGCGAGGACTGCTCGCGGAGAGCCCGGCCCGCCGCGAGCCCAAGGCGCTCCCTGGCCCTCGTCCCGCCGCGCGGCGGGAGACGCCCAGATAAAAAAAGCAGCCCGCTGGGCGGACTGCTTGATGGGCGTGAGGGATGCGCAGCGCCCGGGGGCCCAGCAGCTCGCGTCGGCGAACTTGCGGAGCCGAGGGGCGGATGCGCCTCGCGGTTAGGGCTGCACCACCGAGTCGAAGGTCACCTTGCCACCCTTCACGTGGAGGATGGTGAGGGATTTGACGGGGTTGTGCTCCTTGTCCATGGTGAGGGCGCCGGTGACGCCGGAGAACTGGATCTTCTCGAGGGCGGCCTTGACCTTGTCGGAGTTGGTCGACTTGGCCTCCTGGATGCCTGTGAGGAGGAGGTTCGCGGCGTCGTAGCCGAGGACCGCGAAGGCGTCGGGGACCCGGGCCTTGCCGGAGTCGTCCTTGTAGGCCTCGCCGAAGGCCTTGAGGAAGTTCTGCACCTCGGGGCGAGGATCGTCGGCGGAGTAGTGGTTGGTGTAGTAGCCGCCCTCGGCGACCTTCTTGTCCAGGTCCGGGGAATCCCAGCCGTCGCCGCCCACGAAGGGGGCGGTGATGCCCTTCTCCTTGGCCTGCTTCATGACGAGGTTGACGATGTTGTAGTAGTCGGGGAGGAGGACGACGTCGGGCTTGGCGGCCTTGACCTTGGCGAGGATGGCGGAGAAGTCGGTGTCGGTCTTGGTGTAGGTCTCCTTGCCGACGATCTCGCCGCCCGCGGCGGTGAACTTCTCCTCGAAGGACTTCGCGAGGCCGATGGTGTAGTCGTTGCCCTGGTCGAACATGACGAAGGCCTTCTTGGCCTTGAGCTTGTCCGCGGCGAACTGGCCGAGGATGCCGCCCTGGAAGGGGTCGATGTAGCAGACCCGGAAGGCGTAGTCCTTGGTCTTGCCGTTCTTGTCCACCGTGACGTTCTGGTTGGTGGCGGTGGCGGCCATGAGCACGATCTTCGCCTGGTTGGCGATCTCGGTGACGGGGATCGTGGAGCCGGAGCAGGTCTCGCCCAGGATGAACTTGACCTTGTCCTGGTTGATCACCTTGTTGGCGGCGTTGACCGAGGCGGTGGCGTCGCACTGGCCGTCCTCGACGACCGGGGTGATCTTCTGGCCGAGGACGCCGCCCTTGGCGTTCCACTCGTTGATGGCGAGCATGATGCCGTCCTTCTCGGACTGGCCGAAGGAGGGCGCCGGGCCGGTGAGGCCGCAGAGCACTCCGATCTTAACTTCCTTGGAAGCCGGCGCGCACCCTACGACGAGCGCCATGATGCTTAGAGCCAGCATCGCTACCGAAAGAACACGTTTCATGGTCTTCCTCCAGAGAGATAATGACCCGGCGCCGACAGGGCGCCAGGTATTCGATTTCGCTCCGGGACGGCATCAGTCCCGCGGACGGGGTGGCGCGAATTCGAGCTTTACGCTTCGTTCTAAACGGAAAGCGTTATACGGCAAGCGGATAGGCTCTTCAACGCAAGGTCTTCACCCCGCCCGCGGAGCTATCGGCCTCCGCGGGGCGAGCTTGGGATCCCGTTGCGAGCGGCGGGATTCCTACCCACTATAGCGTATCGACCTACGAAAGGGAAGGTGGGTACGCGGATGTCATTTCATCAGGTAAAATTCCACCCGGCGGTTCTTCCACCGATTCACATAATCGCTGTCCGGCACTATGGGGTTCGCGGCCCCGAGCCCTTCGGTCATGAGCCGGTCCCCCGACATCCCCCGCTCCATCAGGGCCGCCTTTATGGCCTCCGCCCTCGCCTTGGACAGGGGCACGAGGATGGCGCTCTGCTCGCCCCTGCCTTTCTGCTCGTCGTCCCAGTTGATCATCACGGCGTGGCCCTCGAGCTTCACCTTGTAGTCGACGAACCTGGGCAGCTTGAGCTTGGCCGCGAGGAGGTCGAGGGTCTCGAGGTTCCTGGCCGCGAGGGCCGGCGGGAGGTCCCGGTAGTCGTCGGTGTAGCCCTTGAACACGATGCTCGAAATCCTGATCCGGTAGCCGCCGCCGGAGATCAGGGCGAGGATGTCCGTCGCGAGGCTGGACTTGGCCACCCCCACGTTGCCGAACTCGTCCCGGATCTTCAGCACGAGGGGATAGTCCGAGGCCGACTCGACGAGGCTCCCGTCGGAGCCCTTGCCGTCCCAGGCGATGGGCTCCGGCAGCCAGGCGCCTTTCCAGGTCGCGAAGGGGCTGTTGCCCGGGTCGTAGGCGGTGAGGTTCCAGCCTACTATCTTCCCGAGGGAGGCCTCGCCCGCTACGGTGATGGTCTCCACGTCGTTCTCCCCGTCGCCGTCCGGCGAGAAGAGGCTGGGGGAGAGGGTGATCTTGCCGGTCGGCGGCGTGAGGTCGAGGACGAAGCGCTTGGACTCCACGAGGGCGGGGGCGTAGGTGGCCCCGTAGCTCAGCGTGAGCATGGCGCTGTAGCGGCCTTCGGGGGCGAAGCTCCCATCGTCGATCCTCCCGTCCCACTCGAGGCGCTTGGGGACCTGCTTCCCCGCGCCTTTGAAGGTTTTCTCGACGACGTTGTTCTCGCTCACGATGCCCACTTCCCAGGCTTCGACGCTCTCGGCGTCCCCCGCCGAGATGTTGAAGGCGATGCTCGGGTGGGAGCCGTCCCCGGTGGGCGCGAGGCCGCCGGAGGAGGCCTCGATGGAGCTGGGCTCGGTGGGCGGGGTGAGGCCCGCGACGGCGAGTCCCCCCTTGAGGCTCCCGACGTTGCCGTACTCGTCCTGGACCTTGGCGACCACCTTGTAGCGCATGCCCGGCACGATGAGCCCGCCCTCGACGGTCCTGCCGTCCCAGGACACCTTGTTCTTGGGCCAGTTCGCGCTCCACACGGCGACCGAGACCCCGGACTCGTCGTAGGCGGCCATGACCCAGCTCGCGATCTGGGCGTAGGCCGATTTGGCCTGGACCGTGAGGTCCACGGGGTTCTTGGGCCCGAGGTCCGAGAGGTCGGCGGTGGGCGGGTCCACGGTGATGGAGCCGGTCGGCGCCGTCGTGACCAGGGAGAAGCTGCGGCTCCGGGCCCGGGCGGGCTTGTAGTCCTTCCCGTAGTCCAGGTCGAGGCTGGCGAAGTAGGAGCCCTCCGCGGCGAGCCGGCCCGAGTCGTCCTTCCCGTCCCAGCCGATCGACTCGGGCAGGTCGGAGGCGGAGCCCCGGTACGTCCTCACCGGCACCGCGTTGCCCTTCTCCACCGCCGACACCTGGACCTGCCAGGCCTTGAGCTTGGCCTTGGACCCGACGTTCACGTAGAGGCTCAAGGTGTTCTTGACGCTCTGGCTCATCGGCGAGAATCCGACCCGGTGGGTCTCGATCGAGCAGGGGCCGGCGGAAGGCACGTCGGCGGCCGAGAACTCGCCCCGGAAGGTCCCGACGTTTCCGAACTCGTCGGCGACCGTGAGGACCGCCGGGTAGGCGGCGGCGGTCTTCACGTAGCCGCCGCCGTCGATCGAACCGTCCCAGGTGGCCTTGGGCGCGGACATGGGGCCCGAGAGGGCCTTCACCTGGCTCCCCGCCGCGTCGTAGACGGCGATCTCCCACTCGTCGAGCTTGGCCACCCCGCCCTTGGCCGCGACGACCACCGACACGGGCTTGGGCGCGCCTTCGGGGACGTAGGCGAACTGGGCGGGGTTCGGGGAGAACGAGGGGACCGGCGGCGAGAGCGCCAGGACGAAGCTCTTGGACGCGGTCCGGCTCGGCTTGAACTTGCCGCCGTACTCGACCGTGAGCCGAGCCGAGTACGTCCCCTCGGGGGCGAGGGCTCCCGAGTCGTCCCTGCCGTCCCAGGAGAGGGCGTCGGGGAGGACGAGGGGCGGGGCGCCGGTCCCTCCGCCGAGCTTCCGCAGCTCCTGGCCGCCCTTCGAGCCGAGGATCGAGGCGCTCCAGGCGGTCACGGATTCCCCGCCGCCGAAGTAGAGGGCGAAGCCGATGGTCTTGAAACGCTCCGCCCCCGAGGGGGCGAGGCCAGCCGCCTCGGCTTGGATGGAGCTGCCCTCGGCCTCCGGCAGGGTCGCGGGAGCCTTGGGTTTGCTGGCGCAACCCGCCAGGATGAGGACGGCCGCCAAGGCCAGGAGACGAGGGTAAATCTTTGTTTTCACGCTATTTCCCTTCCCGCCGCGCCTGCGCTCGGACTCGGGACCGATTCGCGGACAAGGCGCCGGCGGGAGTCCCGTCGGGCTTACGGCGTCCGCTTAAAGAGTCCCCCACCATCTTAAACGCTCTCGCAGGCGCGTGGTAACATGCTCCTTAAGATCGTAGCGCTGTCCCCCGCCGCGTCAAGGGGAGGGAGAGGCTTGACAATATGATAAACCATGGTTAACTATTCACCCGTGAAACCAAAGGCTCCCGCGAGGGAAGAGTCCCTGCGGGCGATCGGGGTCCTCAGCCGGCTCTCCGAGGCCTTCCAGCGCCGCCGCCGCTCCCTGGCGGCCTCGGTCGGCCTCAGCGAGGGGCAGTGGGAGTTCCTCGAGGAGATCTCCACCGAGCACTTCATGCCGAGCATGTTCGCCAAGAGCCGCTCGAGCTCCGCCGCGGCGGTCTCCAAGACCCTGCGGCAGCTCAAGGAGAAGGGCCTGGTCACGGCGGTCCACGGCGCCGAGGACGCCAGGCAGCGGGACTACGAGCTCACGGCCAAGGGCAGGCGGACGCTGGCGGCGCTGCGCGCCGGCCGCGAGGCGGCCATAGGCGCGATCTGGAGCGGCCTCGACCGGGCCGAGGTAGCGGCTTTCGCGGACTTCGGGGAGAGGCTGGCCGCCGGCCTCGAGGCCTACGGCGACGAGGAACGGGAGGTGTAGCATGGGCAAGACGCTCTACGAAAAGGTGTTCGACCGGCACGTGGCGAGGAGGCTCCCCTCGGGGCGCTACCAGCTCGTCATGGGGCTCCACCTCCTCCACGAGGTGACCTCTCCCCAGGCCTTCTCGATGCTGCGGGAGCGGGGCCTCAAGCCCGCGCGGCCCGATCGCTCCTTCGCGACGGTGGACCACATCGTGCCGACCGACGGCTCGAGCCGGCCCTACGCCGACTCGACAGCCGAGGAGATGCTGCGGCACCTCGAGCGCAACACCCGGGACTTCGGCATCCGCTTCTTCTCCCCCGAGGCGCGGGAGAACGGGGTGGTCCACGTGGTGGGACCCGAGCGGGGGCTGACCCAGCCCGGGATGACGATCTGCTGCGGCGATTCCCACACCGCCACCCACGGAGCCTTCGGCGCCCTGGCCTTCGGCATCGGCACTTCCCAGATCCGGGACGTCCTCGCCACCCAATCCCTGGCCATGGACAAGCTCAAGGTCCGGAGGATCGAGGTGAACGGCCGCCTCGGGCCCGGGGTGACCGCCAAGGACGTGATCCTCCACATCATCCGGAAGCTCGGGGTGAACGGCGGGGTGGGCTACGCCTACGAGTACTCGGGCGAGGTCGTAGACCGCTTCTCGATGGAGGAGCGGATGACGGTCTGCAACATGAGCATCGAGGGCGGGGCCCGCTGCGGCTACGTGAACCCCGACGCGACGACCTACGCCTACCTGAAGGGCCGGGAGTACGCCCCGAAGGGCGCGGCCTGGGAGCGGGCGGTCGCGGACTGGGAGTCCGTGCGCTCCGACCCCGACGCGGCCTACGACGACGCGGTCGCGTTCCGGGCCGAGGACATAGGCCCCACAGTGACCTGGGGCATCAACCCCGGCCAGTCGATCTCCGTCGGCGAGGCGATGCCCGCGGTCTCCTCCTTCTCCGCCGAGGAGGCGGCCTCGGCCCGGGAGGCCTACGGCTACATGGGCTTCGCCGAGGGCCAGGGCATCGTGGGGGTGCCCGTCGACGTCGCCTTCCTCGGCTCCTGCACCAACGGCCGGCTCTCGGACTTCGAGGCGGTAGTGAGGGCCATCGAGGGCAGAGGTTACAAGGTGAAGGCCGGGGTGCGGGCCCTGGCGGTGCCGGGCTCCAACGCCGTGCGGAACGAGATGGTGAGGCGGGGCTGGGACAAGGTCCTCGAGGAGGCGGGCTTCGAGTTCCGGGAGGCGGGTTGCTCCCTCTGCCTCGCCATGAACCCCGACAAGCTCGTGGGCCGGCAGGTCTGCGCCTCCTCCTCGAATCGCAACTTCAAGGGCCGGCAGGGCTCGCCCACCGGGCGCACCCTCCTCATGAGCCCGATCATGGTGGCCGCCGCCGCCTTCGAGGGCCGTGTGGCCGACGCCCGGGTCCTGTTCGGGCTCTAGCGGGAGGACAGTATGGAAGACGTTAGGCGAATCAAGATATCCGGGAGGGGCATCCCCCTCAGGGGCAACGAGATCGACACCGACCGCATCATCCCGGCGCGCTACCTGCGCACCGTGGTGTTCGAGGGCCTCGGGGAGCACGCCTTCGAGGACGACCGCGAGGCCCTCAGGCGGGAGGGCGAGGTCCACCCCTTCGACGATCCGGCCTTCCGGGGCGCCTCGGTCCTCGTGGCGAACAAGAACTTCGGCTGCGGCTCCTCGAGGGAGCACGCCCCCCAGGCTCTGGCCCGCTTCGGGATCGAGGCCATCCTCGGCGAGAGCTTCGCCGAGATCTTCTTCGGGAACTGCGTGGCCATCGGCCTGCCCTGCTGCAAGCTCTCCCGGGAGGCGGCGGCGGAGCTCCAGGCCGCCGTCGAAGCCGACCCGAGCCTCCAGATCGAGGTGGACCTGGAGGCCAAGGCGGCGAAGGCCGGGGGGAAGAGCTACCCCGTGGAGATCCCCGAGGGCGTGCGGACCCAGTTCCTGACCGGCCGGTGGGACTCCACCGCCGAGCTCCTGGAGGGGAAGGCCGAGGTCGCGGCGACCATCGACCGGCTCGGGTACTTCGCGGCCTACGCGTAGCGGCGGCGCGGGGCGCCTTCGTGGGGCGCCTTCGTGGGGCGCCGCTTTTAATATTGCGGACCGATAGACTTTCCGATAGTACTTTATAGGGACCATCGTCTCCCGCGGAAAGGATTAGTCGATCTTGAATGCCTCCCTCGCCCTCACGACGCTGGTCGCCTCGATCCTGACCGTCTCGTCGGTCTTCGCCGCCGAGCCTCCGGCCGCCTCGATCCCTTCGGCGTCTACAGCTTCGCCCACGCAAGGTTTCGCCGCGCCCGCCCCCTCGGGGCCCGCTTCCACGACTCCCGCGCCCTCGCCTGTCTCCGAGGGCCCCGCGGCCCAGGCCGGTGACGCGGGGGGAGCCGCAGCTCCTCCCGAGGAGGCGATGCGGCCCAAGCTCGAGTTTTCCGAGATCTGGGCCTACCTCATGGAAGGCGAGGAAGCCTTCCTCGACTCGTCCCGGCCCATCACCGACCTCGGCTACTTCGGCGCGGGGCTCGGCATCTCGGGCAACCTCGTGGGGGTGCCTCCGAGGGCCAAGCTGCCCGCCTTCGAGGGGCGCGTCCACCTCGTCGTCCAGGAGGTCTCCAACGCGGCCCTCACCCACTTCTGCCTCAGCCCCGACTATCCCCTCAGGGACGCCCTCGTGGCCGACATCGTGGCCGCTTCCAAGGATTACGACGGGGTGCAGATCGACTTCGAGGCCGTGAGCTCCCGGGACCGGGAGAACTTCTACGCTTTCCTCGCGCGCCTCAAGATCGGCCTCGGCGAGAAGGCCCTGAGCGTCGCCCTCCCGGCTTACGTGAAGGACCCGAGGGACGGCTTCAGCTACCAGCGGGTCGCGGCGATCGTCGACAGGATCGTCGTCATGGCCTACGACGAGCACTGGAGCTCCAGCGCCCCGGGGCCCGTGGCCTCGATGGACTGGTGCAGGCGGGTCTCGTCCTACGCGGCCGCCAAGATCGGCCCAGAGAAGCTCGTGATGGGGCTGCCCTTCTACGGGAGGGCCTGGGCGGACAAGAGCCTCTCCAGGGCCTACAAGTACTCGAGCCTCGCCAAGATCATCGGCGACAAGGGAATCGGGGACATCCAGCGCCGGGATGAGATCCCATACATCGAGTACGCCGAGACGGTGAACGTGAAAGTCTACTTCGACGACTCGGCCTCCACCGTCGCGCGCCTCGGGCTCTACCTCGGGGCCTCGGTGCGGAACGTGGCCTTCTGGCGCCTCGGCCAGGAGGACTCGGCGGTCTGGGCCTCCATATCTGTCGCCGCGGCCCCGGCGCCCCCGGACCAGGGGCGGATCGTCCAGCCCGACTATTCCCGCCCGCCCTACGCCCAGCCCTGACCCCCGGTCGCCGGTAGATAAAAAAAGGGCGAAAGCCCCGCGCGGAGCCTCCGCCCACCCCCTTTTATGGGGGCCGCCTAGGCGGTCCCCGGGACGACGACCGATTCGCCCGGGCCGAGCCCTAGGCCTTCCTCTTCTTCATCGTGATGTCGGCCCAGACGGCGAGGATCAGGATGAAGCCCTTGATCATGTACTGGAGGTTCGAGTTGACGTTGAGCATCTGCAGGCCGTTGGACAGGGACTGCATGATGAGCGCGCCGATCATGGCTCCGAAGATCGTGCCTTCGCCTCCGAGGGGCGAGGTCCCGCCGAGGATGCAGCTGGCGATGACGTCGAGCTCGTAGCCGCCGCCGGCGCCGGTGGTGCCCGACCCGACGTAGGCCGCGAGGGCCACGCCGGAGACACCCATGAGGAGCCCCATGGCCACGTGGACGTTGTAGACCGACTTCTTGATGTCGATGCCCGACAGGCGGGCGGCCTCGCGGTTGCCGCCGATGGCGTAGGCGTACCTCCCGAAGCGGGTGTTCGTGGAGACGTAGTGCATCAGGAGGGCTATCGCGCCCAGGAGCACGACGAGGAAGGGCACGCCGCAGATGCTCGGATCCGCGGAGGGATCGAAGCTGCGGTTCACGATCACGACGTAGGCGAGGATCATGAAGGAGAAGATGCCGGTGCGAGCGAGCTCCCAGCCCAGGTTCTGGAGCTTGATGCCGTACTTCTGCTTCCGGGCCCGCGAGTTGAAGACGTTGAGGAACATCGCCGCGATCACGATTATCGCGAGGCTGAAGCCGACGATGGGCGGCAGGAAGCCTTGGGCGATGAACTTGTAGGTGTCGTTCTTCGAGATGAAGAGGGACTTGCCCTGGGTCACTATGAGGGTGCCCGACTTCCAGATGAACATGCCGCCCAGGGTCGTGATGAAAGCCGGGACCGCGAGGTATGCGATGACCGCGCCCTGGAACATGCCGATGAGGATCGACAGGGCTAGGCAGATGACCACGACGATGATGGCGGTCACCACCTCGAGGCCGTGGCCGGACATGCCCATGGCCGCCAGCGGCTTCTCGATCACCTCGAAGTAGAGGAGGGCGGCCGCCACCACCGATATGAATCCCGCGCCGTAGCCCACCGAGAGGTCGATGCCTCCCAGGACTATGACGAAGAGCATACCGCAGGCCATGATGGCGATGATGGCCATCTGGGTGAAGATGTTCTGTATGTGGTCGGCCGACCAGTACGCGGGCGTGGCTATGCCGAAGCTGAGCCAGATCAGCGCCAGCGCGATTATCAGGATATAGGACCTGATGTTCTTTCTGAACGTGGCAATTAGCTGGTTGAACATATAGACCGCCTCTTACGCGATTTCGATGCCCGTCGCGCGGGCCATTATCTTTTCCTGGCTCGCCTGGGCGATGTCCAGTGTGCCGTTGGAGCGGCCCTCCCACATGACCATGACCCTGTCGCTCATGCCGAGGACCTCCTCGAGCTCGGAGGAGATCATGATGATCGAGTAGCCTTCCTCGGCGAGCTGGTTCATGAGCTTGTAGATCTCGTACTTGGCGCCGACGTCGATGCCGCGGGTAGGGTCGTCGAGGATCAGTATCCTCGGTTCGGACATGAGCCACTTAGAGATGACGACCTTCTGCTGGTTGCCCCCCGAGAGGGACTCGGCGGGGACGTGCACCGAAGGGGCCTTGATGGCGAGGCGCTTGGAGAACTTCTCCGCCTCGGCCAGCTCGGCGGCCTTGTTGATCCGCATGAAGCCCGAGAAGCGCCCGAGGTTGGGCAGGGAGATGTTCTGGAGGATCGTCTGGATGAGGACGAGCCCCAGCCGCTTGCGGTCCTCCGGCACGAGGCTGATCCCGTGCTTCATCGCGTCCCGCGAGGACTTGATCTCGAGCTTCTGCCCGTCGAGGGAGATCGTCCCGTCGGTCACCTGGCCGTACTCACCGAAGATCGTCGTGACGAGCTCGGTCCGGCCGGAGCCCATGAGGCCCGCGATGCCGAGGATCTCGCCCTTGCGCAGGTCGAAGCTAACGCCCTTGACGACGGCGTGGCTGGGGTCGTTCGGGTCGATGGCCTTGAGCCCCTCGACCTTGAAGATGACCTCGCCCGGCTTGCGGTTGCCCTTGGGGAAGCGCTCGGTCATCTCGCGCCCGACCATCAGGCTGACGAGCTGCTCTAGGTCGGTGCCCTTCGTGGGCACCGTCGTGACCACTTTGCCGTCCCGGAGCACGGTGACCGTGTCCGTTATGCGAAAGAACTCCTCGAGCTTGTGGCTGATGTAGATGCAGGTCACCCCGAGGGCCTTGAGGGTGCGGAGGATCTCCATGAGCTTGTCGACCTCGGCCTCCGAGAGGGCGGAGGTCGGCTCGTCGAGGATGAGGACTTCGGCGTTCTCCGAGAGGGCCTTGGCGATCTCGGTCATCTGCATCTGCCCGACCCCCAGGTTCTTCACCACCTCGTGGGACGCGACCGGCAGCTTGTAGCGCTTGAGGACCTCGTCGGTGTCGGTGTAGAGCTTGTTCCAGTCGATGGATGGGCCGACCTTGGGCTCCTTCCCGAGGTAGACGTTCTCCCCGACTGTCATGAGGGGGATGAGCGTTAGCTCCTGGTAGACTATGGCGATTCCCTCGCGCATAGCCTGGTGGATCGAGTCGGAGGTTAGGCGAAGCACCTTGCCCTTGTATGCTATCTCCCCGGAATAGCTCCCGAAGGGGTAGACTCCGCAGAGGATCTTCATGAGCGTGGACTTGCCCGCGCCGTTCTCCCCGCAGAGCCCGTGGATCTCGCCCTTCTTTATCTGTATCGAGACGTCGCTCAAGGCCACGACGCCGGGGAATTCTTTGGTCACGTTCTTGATATCGAGGAGAACGTCCTGTTCCACTTCCAAAGTCTCCATTGCCATTTGTGAAAAAGCCCGGCCCCGTTCGGGACCGGGCCTCGACGCCCCGCCGGAAGGGCGGGAGCGCCACGCAATCGCCCGGGCTCGCGCCCTGGACGGTTGCCCGTGTCGATGGCCCGCGGCCCCCCGGCCGCGGGCCGCTACCGCTTACTTCGCGGGGGCGTTCTTGACGTCCTTGTAGACGCCCTCGTAGCTCTGGAAGCCGGAATCGACTACGAGCTGCTTGAGGTTCTCCTTGGTGACCTGGGAGACCTGGAGGAACTTGCACTGCACGTCCCCGGTCTTGGAGTTGTCGAGGGTGAGGTCGGCGAGCTTGAAGGGGGTGAGCCCGAGGTCCTTGTCCTTCTTCGCGAGCTTGACGGCGAGGTCGCAGGCGAGGGGGGTGAGCTGCCGGGTATCCTTCAGGATGGTCACGGTGAGTTCGCCGCGGGCGATGGAGTTGCATCCCGCCTCGGTGGCGTCCTGGCCGGAGATGGGAACCTTGCCCGCAAGGCCCTTCATCCTCATGGCCTCGAGGGCGCCGAGGGCGGTGCCGTCGTTGGAGGCGACCACCGCGTCGAACTTACCCTTGGTGGCGGTCAGGATGTTCTCCATGGTCTTCTTGGCGTTGGCGGCGTCCCAGTTGTCGACCCACTGATCGGCCACGACCTTGAGGTCGCCGGAGTCGATGAGGGGCTGGAGGACTTCCATCTGGCCGGCGCGGAAGAGGTGGGCGTTGTTGTCGGTCGGCGAACCGCCGAGGAGGACGATGTTGCCCTTGGGCGGCTGCTTCATGGCGGCGAGGACGCCCTTGGCCTGGTTGCGGCCGACGTCCACGTTGTCGAAGGACACGTAGGCGGCGATGTTCGGGGACTTGATGAGGCGGTCGTAGGCGAGGACCTTCACGCCCTTCTTCGCGACCTCGTCCACGGCGGTGGCGAGGGAGTCGCCATCCTCGGCGACGGCGATGATGACCTTGGCGCCCTGGGTGACCATGTTCTTCACCTGGTCGTTCTGGAGCTTGGCGTCGTGGTTGGCTTCCTGGACGAGGACGTCATACCCGGCGGCCTTGAGGAGCTTGGACATCTCGTCGCGCTCCCGGGGCCAGCGCTCGGTGGCGAAATCGGAGAAAGAGAGGCCGATCTTCGGCTTCGCGGGGGGTCCGCAGGAGATGATCAGGCTCGCGAGAGCCGCGATCGTTACGAGGACGAACAGTGTCTTCTTCACAAGAAACCTCCTATAGAGAGATGCTATGAATATGCAATTATCGTGCCAGGAGGAGGGCTCGATTAACGTATAGTAACTTGCACGCTTTTTTTCTATAAAACCGTAAAGATTGCCTAGGACTGCAAGTGATGTAGTTCGGCGCTATTCGGCTTGATCACCAGGTAAGTGGTGCAATTCAACCAATCGGTGGTTCTATCCCTCTCTTGTTTTGCACCAGCGCTATCATCCGTAGAATCATCGCGCTGGTTCAGGGGCGGGGCGAGATCGGCTAACCTTCCTCGCGTCCGATGGAGCCGAGGCCGGCCGCCTGGGTCGGACGGAGCTGGGACTAGAGGCCGTACTTGCGGATGCGATACCGGAGGGTGTTCCGCGTGATGCCGAGGATGCGGGCAGCCGCCGAGATGTTCCCCATGGATCGCTCCAGGGCGTCGGCGATTAGGGCGCGCTCGGCGTCGTCGATCGCGCTGCTGGTCGGCCCCTCGCCGGGCCCGGGGATCGGCCCGGCGGAGGCCTCCGCCCTGGCCGCCGGCGCGGATTCCTTCACCTGGGCACACGAGCGCCGCAGCTCCTGCGGCAGGTCCTCCGGGAGGATCTCGGCGCTGGAGCAGAGGATGGTCGCCCGCTCGACGACGTTCTTGAGCTCCCGGACGTTGCCCGGCCAGCCGTAGGCCGCGAGGTACTCGGCGGCCTTGGGCGAGAACCCCGCTATGTTCTTGCGGCTCTCGAAGGCGAATCGCCTGAGGAAGAACTCCGCCAGGGGGGCGATGTCCTCCTTCCTCTCCCTCAGGGGCGGTAGCTCGATGGTGAAGGTGTTGATCCTGTAGAGGAGGTCTTCGCGGAACCGCCCCTCCCCGACGAGCCTGGCCAGGTTCCGGTTGGTGGCGCAGATGACCCGGATGTCGATGCTCTTGGTCTTCACCGACCCGAGGGGCTCGAAGGTTCGGTTCTCGAGGAGCCTGAGGAGCTTCGGCTGGATGGACACCGGCAAGTCCCCGATCTCGTCCAGGAAGAGGGTCCCCCCGTCGGCCATCTCGACCTTACCTTTGAAGTCCTGGTCCGCCCCGGTGAAGGCGCCCCTCCGGTAGCCGAAGAGCTCGCTCTCGAGGAGGCTCTCGGGCACTGCCGGGCAGTTGACGGACACGAAGGGCCTCGCCTCGAAGTCGCCTCCGGAGTAGGCTCGGTGTATGGCCCTGGCGAGGACCTCCTTGCCGGTGCCGCTCTCCCCCATGAGGAGCACCGGCGCGGACGCGGGCCCGATGCGCTCGAGGAGGCGGCCGATCTCCGCCATGGCCGGGGAGAAATAGACGAGGCCGTCGGCCGCGTCCACGCGGCGCGGGAGGCTCTCGGCGGCGAGGGAGGCCTGGGACACCGCCTTCTCGACCACCGCCAGCAGGGCCTCCTTGGCGAAGGGTTTTGTCACCACGTCCACGGCCCCGAGCTTCATGGCCTCGACCGCCTTCTCGACGGTGCCGTAGGCAGTGACCAGTATGAACGGGACGCCTATGCCGCCTTCCCGCATGGCCTTGAGGAGGGCCATGCCGTCCATACGGTTCATCTTGAAGTCCGAGATGACCACCGAGTAGCCGCAGCCCGCGGCCTGGAGGGCGGCCAGCGCCTCGATGCCGTCGGAGACGCAGGTGGTGTCGTAGCCCTCCCCGTCGAAGAGGAGCTTGAGGACGGCCTGCATGTTCTTCTCGTCGTCGACTACCAGGATCCGCTTCTCCGCCATGACTAGCTGCCGCCTTCCGCGAGGATGATGCTGAACTCGGTCCCCAGCCCAACCTGCGAGCTCACTTCGATCCTCCCGCCGTGCTCCTCGACGATCCTGTGCACGATCGAGAGCCCGAGGCCCGTGCCGTCGCTCTTGGTCGTGAAGAAGGGGTGGAAGAGCTGGGATTTCACTTCGTCGCCCATGCCCTCTCCGCGGTCCCGGACCGAGATGACGAACTCCCCCCCCGCCGGGCCCTCCCGGCGCTCCGCCCTGACGAGGACCTCCCCCCCCTCGCCCGAGGCGGCGAGGGCGTTCTCGATCAGGTTGCAGACCGCCTGCTCCATGAGCCGCTTGTCGAAGGTGGCCCTGAGGGTCCCGGGGGAGGACTCGACCTTCAGGGTCCTCCCGGGGAACTGGCTCATGGGTATGTGGGAAGCCACCTTCTCGAGGAACTCAGAGATGGCCACGTCCTCGGATTTTATCTTGAGGGGCTTCGTGAAGTCGAGGAATTTCGAGACGACGGACCCGAGGGAGTCGATCTCGCTGACTATCATGTCGACCAGGGGGCGGATGTCGGTGCCGGGCTTCTTGGCCTGGCGGCGCCTCCTGCCCTGCCCGGTCTCCCCCCGCCCCCCAGCGGATTCGGCGTTAGGCGAACCTGGAGGCTCGGCTCCGGGGGCGGCCGGTATCGAGTCGCGTATCATCTCCGCCGAGACCTTCATTATCGCGAGGGGGTTGCGGATCTGGTGGGCGACGCCGGCGACCATCTCGCCCACCGCCGCCATGCGGGAGCTGATCTGCAGCTCGTACTCCAGCTTCTTGAGGTTCTCGGTCATGCCCTCGAACTCCCGCTCGAGGTCGGCGAACTCGGTCTCCGCGGTCTGGGCGAACTGGAACGAGAGGTCCCCCCCCGAGATCCGCCGGATCGCGTCCTGGAAGGCGGCGAAAGGCTTCTGGAAGATGAAGCGGTAGAGGAGGATGGCGGTGATGAGCGCCACTATTATCGTCGCCGCCAGGATGAGGAGGGTGGAGGTCACGTAGCGCGAGAGGAGCTGTATCGACGGCGCCGTGTCGATGAAGTAGGCGAGCTCGAGCTCGGGGTAGGCGGGGAGGTGGGTGGTCCGGTAGACGTAGGACTTGATCTTGCCGGAGGCGCCCAAGTCCGGGTCGGCGGCCACCCGGCGGCTGTACTCGATGAATATGTTGTCCCCGAGCCTCCCGTTCACGAGGATGGTCTTGCGCAGGGCGAGGAGCATCTGGGTCCCCGAGATCTCCTCGATCCTCCCGATGAAGGAGCGGTCGAGGCTGCGGGCCACGCAGAGCATGCCCCGGCGCCTGCCGTTCGCCACGATCTCGTGGAGGCCCCAGAGCTGGATGCGGTTCCCCTCGCCGGAGATGGTGGTGGAGTGGCCCGTGTCCAGGGCGTCGAAGGGGTTCCGCTTGAGGAGGACGTTGGAGAGGGCCGCGGAGCCGACGTCGACGACCTTCCTGCTCGCGTTGTCGACGACGAGGATGGTGTCCAGCTTGAGAGGCGCGAGGTAGAAGGAGAGCTCGTACGCCAGGGCGGCGGTCTCCCGACGGGACAGGAGGGTCACCAGCTTGCCCTGCCCGGCCAGGAGGTCCGCGGTTATGGCCATCTCCTCGTTCGCGTCGTTGATATAGCTCTCTATCAGCCGCCCCGTCCGGCGGCGCTGGTCGTCGAGGGACGCCTCCATGGCCTGGGTCGTGACGAAATTGAAGGTGAGGATGCAGAGCCCGCCCTGCAGTATGGCGATCAGGACATAGGAAAGGGCTACTTTGGTCGATATCTTCCCGATGTTGAGCCGGATCGCGCGCATCGAACGGTCATGCTACCTCGCCTCGGGCGATACCGCAAGCGGCAATTGTGCCTATAGTCGGGCTTCGCCCTGCCGCGCCGAGCCCTCCTCGGCGCGCAAGCTCCTTGAAATCGGTTCCCCTCTCTCCGTATCATTCCCGCTCCAGGAGGAAGAGATGGACAAGGGCGAAGGCTCGGTCGTATGGGAGACCCTCGGGACCCGGGAGCTCCTGCGTTCCCGGGTCTTCACGGTGCTCGAGAGGGATAGCCTGGGCCCGGGAGGGAGGAGGGGGCGCTTCTCGGTCCTCGAGGCTCCCGATTGGGCCACCGTCGTGCCGCTGGTGCGCCGGGGGGATGAGGAGTTCTTCCTCATGGTGCGGCAGTACCGCCACGGCTCCGGGCAGCTCTCGATCGAGTTCCCCGGGGGCATCGTGGAGGCTGGCGAGGACCCCGCGGCGGCGGCGGCCAGGGAGCTCGAGGAAGAGACGGGCTACCGGGCGTCGACTGTCACCCTCGCTGGGTCTGTATCCCCGAATCCGGCCATCATGGCCAACAGCTTCCATGCATTCCTCGCCGAGGGGGTCGAGCCTTCGGGCAGGGTCGAGCTCGACGAGCACGAGGCCATAGACTCGTTCCTCGTCCCCGTGGCCGAGGTGCGGGCCTCCATGGGCTCTGGCCAGTACTCCCACGCCCTCATGGCGACGGCCCTCTTCCTCGTCGACAGGCTCTTGGCCTGCCGCCGCTGAGCCCGGGGCCTCCGCTCGGGCGGAGGCCCCGGGCCGCCTAGCCCTCGCGGCGCTTCAGGAGATCGTAGTAGTCCCGGCCGCCGGAGCCCACCACGAGCATGGCGGGGAGGTCCCGGATCACGACGCGCCTGACCGCCTCCATGCCGAGCTCGGGGTAGTCGATGACCTCGCTCGAGAGGACGTGCTCCCGCGCGGCCAGTGCCGCGGCGCCGCCGACGCAGGCGAGGTAGGCGCCGCCCCCGAGGCCGATCGCCCGCGCCGCCTCGGGGGAGCGCCCCCCCTTGGCGATGGACACGAGGCTGGCGCCCCGGGAGATGAGGGCGGCCATGTAAGGATCCATCCGGTTCGAAGTGGTCGGGCCGAAGGAGCCCGAGACCGCCCCGGGCGCCGGCTCGGTGGGCCCCGCGTAGAACACAGGGTGCCGCGACAGATAGGAGGGGAGGTCCTTCCCTGCCTCGACGAGGGCGCGGAACCGGGCGTGGGCCTTGTCCCTCGCTGTGACGACGGTACCCGACAAGAGGAGGAAGCTCCCGGGCTCCAGGGCCGCCAGCTCTGCGGCCAGCTCCCGGGACGGGCGATCGAGATCGACGCGCCTGGCTTTAGGCAGGACGGGGAGGGTCCGGGGCAGGAACCGGCCCGGGTCGGGTTCCATGGCCTCCAGGAATATGCCTTCGGCGGATATCAGCGCCCTGGCCTTCCGGTGGGCCGAGCAGGAGACTCCCATCGCCAGGGGCAGGCTCGCGGCGTGGCGGGCCAGGCGGATCGCCCGGGCGCTCAAGGCCAGGGCTGTGCCGCCGAACTGGGCTCCCGCGTCGGTGGCCGCGGCTATGGCCACGATCCTCCGCTCCCACTCCCGATCCCGCAGGGCCTCGCCTTTTCCCGAGGCCTCGGCGGGCAGGTCGTCCAGGAGGCCGAGGCCGGCGAGGGCTAAGGCCCGGACCGCCTCGTCCGGGGATTGGCCTCCGAGGACCAGGGCTATGCGGTAGGGCGGACAGCCCGAGGCCCCCAGGGCGGAGACGCGCTCCCGTATCCGCGCCTCGAGGGCCCGCTCGGAGAGGAGAGCCGGGGACTCCATGGAGAGGCTCGTGCGGTTCGCCGAGCCGCCGCCCTTGGCGGAGAACACGAGGCGGTACTCGTCCCCCCGGACGGCCCGGATGTCCGCGACGATGGGCAGGTTGTCCCCGGTGTTGGACTCTTCGATGAACCCCTCGGGGCCCAGCTGAGAGTTGCGGAGCCTGCGCCCGGCGTAGGCCGCCGCCGCGCCGGCGGCGAGGGGCGCCTCGTCGCTCTCCTCATCGTCCCCGGCCTCGGTCCGGAAGGCCGAGCCCTTCCACCCGTAGACCATGGCCGTCCCAGTGTCCTGGCAGAGGGGGAGGACTCCCTCGGCGGCGACCGCCGCGTTGCGCAGGAGCTCGGCGGCGACGAACCTGTCGGCCTCCGAGGGCTCGCCCGGGGCCTCCCCGGCAGCGATGGCCCCGAGGGCCCGGGCATGCTCCGTCGGCAGCCGGAAGGCTATCTCCGAGAAGGCGCGCTCCGAGAGGGCGGCGAGGGACGCAGCGGGGAGGATGAGGCGCCCGCCCTCTGGCCGCGGGCCGGGGATGTCCATCCTCTGGTAATCCTCGGGGCCGCCGAAGTCGAGCGCATAGTCCAGGGGCGCGCGGACCATCGACGGCCTCCCTAGAAGATCCGCCTGGCCACGCGGATGGCGTCGGCCGGGCAGGCCTCGTGGCAGCAGTAGCAGCGGATGCACTTGTCGTAGTCGATCCGCACCCGCTTGCCGCTCGCCGCCTTCGGGTCCGGCGCGAAGTCCAGGGCCTTGGGGGGGCAGATGCTCACGCAGCCCCCGCAGCGCACGCACTTCCCGCGGTCGAAGAAGGGCCGGGCGACCGCGGCGTTCCGGGCGAGTCGGCGCAGGGGAGGCGGCAGGGAGTCGGTGAAGAATCTGGCTCCCGCGTTGGGCGACACTAGGTCGAAGTTCAGCGGCATGGCCTCCTCGACGGCGAGGCCCCGCAGGTCGATGTCCCCCGGCCCGGAGATCCAGTCCCCCCGGGAGCAGGCGTCGACGAGGTAGGCGAGCTCGTTGGGGTTGTAGCCGATCACCGAGGCGGCGATCCAATCGAGGGCCACGGGGTCCCGGGAGGCCAGGACCAGGCCGGTCTTCTTTGGCTTCCCGTTGGCGGGGCCCTCGCCCTCCATGGAGACCACCGCGTCCATGATGCTGTAGGCTGGCTTGGCGGTCAGGGCCAGGTCGACGAGCATGTAGCCGAAGTCCTCCTGGGAGGGGAAGCGCATGTGGAAAGCGCTCTTCTGGAGCCCCGGCACGAGGCCGAAGAGGTTCTTGACCGCCCCGGTGTATCGCATGAGCCTGTGGGTCTTGAGCTTGGGCAGGGACACGAGGAGGTCGGCCTCGCCGAGGGCCGAGGCGAGGGTGAAGCGCTTGACCCGCGCGCCCCGGGGGCAGTCGTAGACCGAGCTCTCGGTGAAATCGAGCCACTCCACGCCCTCGGCCTCGCAGGCGGCCGCGATGCCCGACTTGCGAGCCGCAGCTTCGTGGGACTGCCAGGCCGGGGACTCGCCGGCGGAGATCCTGGCCGCTCCCTTCGCCTTGAGGAGCCTCGCGGCGGCCGCGAGGAGCTCGCCCCTGGTGGATATGGCCAGGTCCGGCGCGGCGGCGTTCAGGATGTTGGGCTTGAGGAGGACTCGGGCTCCTCTCAGCTCGGGGAGGGGCGCCAGCTCGACGGCTTCGGCCAAGGCGCGGTCGAGGTCGGCCTTCTCATACGATGGGCAACGGACGAGCGCTACTTCAGTCTTCATTCTCGGGATAGCTCCGCCTGGCAGTATACCGATTCGGCCCGACTAGAACAGTAGGCCCAGACCCATGCCCAGGCCGGGAGCCGGAGCCTCGCCGGGGAGGAAGTCGACGGTGGCGTAGGCGGCCGCCACGAAGGAACCGAGGAGGATGCGGCCCTCGAGGGCCGACCCCGCCCGCCTGTAGACGCGGACGCCATCGTCGAAGGATAGGGGGAGCTCTCCCGATACCCCGGCCCTGAAGCTCTTGCCCTCGAGCCAGAGGCCGAGGCGCCCGGTGGCGAGGCAGGTCGGGCTCCCGGAGAAATCGACGCGGAACCCCGGGGCCAGGGCGAGCCGCGCGTCGGCCCCCGCGACCGAGCCTAGGCGGGCTCCCAGGGGGACCGAGGCCTCCACCTGGCTCCCGGTTCCCGGCGCGGCGGGAAGGTCTAGGGAGCTGTAGCCTCCGCGGAAGAAGAAGGCTCCGCTCCAGGCGCTCGTCTTGTCCCCGAGGAAGGCCAGGAGGGCCGAGCCATCGAGGTCCCCCGAGCCGAAGCTCTCGGAGTCCAGTTCCACGGAAGCGTGGAATCCCAGTTCGACGTTCCTCGCGGCGGCCACCGCGCCGGCTATCCCGAAGGCGCCGTCGCTCGCTGCCCTCGACGAGGAGGATCCGAGCGGGGCGAAGTAGAAGCCCTCGATGGCGGAAGTGCCGCTGGGCGGCGGCGAGGGATCGGGCGAGTAGAGGAGCCCCGGGGAAGCCGAGTCGGGTCCGAGGACCCGGGCCACCAGGCTCGAGTCGATCCAGACCTTGGCTTCGGCTTCGACGCTCCCGCCGCCGTCCGCCGAGGTCGCGACGAGGTGGGCGACGTAGAGCCCTTCGGGCAGACCCTTCCCGTCCCTCCCGAGGCCGTTCCACTCGGCGCGCTGGTACCAGTCGCGCATGTCCGGGAACTCGAGGCTCGCCACGTCGGCGCCGTCGGCGTCCAAGATTTCGACCTTGGCCGAGCCGGGGGCGGTGACCCGGAACTCCAGGCCGACCTTGGACGAGGCCCCGACGCTCTGGGGATTGAAGCTCTCCCGGGTGAACCGCAGTCCGCCGATCCCGAAGCTCGCCTCCTCCAGGGAGACCGCGAGTTCCTCGGCCTCGTCGGCGCCGAGATCCAGATCCTTGGACCAGTCGCGGTAGCCGAACCGGCGTACGTCGACCCGGTGCTTGCCCGCCGGCAGCTCGAGGCGCCCGGGAGCCGCCGCAGCTCCGTCCACGAGGACCGAAGCGTCCGCGGGCTCGACCTGGAGGCTCAAGGTGCCGGTGATCCGGCGGGGAGAGAAGCGGAGGGTGTAGAGGGTTTTCTCCGACAGGAGGAACCAGTGGCCGAGGGGGTAGTAGCCCGGAATCCGCACTTCGATGTAGTGGCTCCCCTCGTCGATGTCCCCGAGGTAAGGCACCCAGTCGATCTCCTTGCGGTCGATCCATATCCGGGCGCTCTTGGAAATCGAGTAGACCTGGATCGAAGCCTTCTTGTCCTTGAGGGTGCCCTCGACCTTCTCGGCGACGATGCGCTCGTCCGGCGGATCGAGCTGGGGAGGCCGGGACGATGCCGGGACGGGCACCGCGCCCTGGGCCGCCGCGCCGATCGCCAGGGCGAGGAAGACCGCCCCGGCGACGCCTCGCAGGGTTTTGGGGACGGGGCGACTGGACAGCCTCATGGGCATACAATAGCGCTTCCGGCCCCTCCGTGCTACTCTCGGTGGAAGGCTGGCGTTTTCGCCGTCGAGACGAAAGGAGAGAGTATGGCCCGTCTGCTGCCGATCGCTTCGGGCAAGGGAGGCGTCGGCAAGAGCGCTATAACGGCTAACCTGGGCCTGGCCCTCTCGAGGGTCGCCGGGACCCAGGGCCCGACGGCAGGACCCCAGTCCCGGGTCGTCGCCGCCCCAGAGCCCGGGGCTCCGTCCGAAGGCCGCGGCAGGACCGTCGTCCTCGTCGACCTCGACCTCGGAGCCTCGAATCTCCACACCTTCCTCGGAGTGCGCAACCGGAATCCGGGCCTGGGGGCCCTGGTCTGGAAGAAGGAGAAGGCCCTCGAGGATCTCCTCGTGGAGACGGGCTTCGATCGCCTCTGGCTCATCCCGGGAGACGGCCTGCTCCCGGGGACCGCCAACCTCGACTGGCCCACCAAAAAACGCATCCTCAAGGGTCTCGAGAGTCTTCCGGCGGACTATGTCCTCCTCGACCTCGCCGCCGGCTCCTCGTACAACGTCGTCGACTTCTTCCTCGCCTCCAGCGAGGGCCTGGTGGTCGTGCGACCCGAGATCACCTCGGTGCTCAACGCCTACGCCCTCCTCAAGACCGTGGCCTTCCGGGTCCTCTCCCGCTCCTTCCCAGAGCGCAGCCCCGGGCGGGCCGCGGTCAACGAGTTCGCCGCCACGAAGGGCGAAGGCGCCGGCCAGTCCTTCCTCGATTTCGCCCGGGACCTCGCGGCGCACTTTCCCGAGGGCGAGGAGGCCTTCTCCCGGCTCTCGGCCCTCCGCCCACGGGCGATCATGAACATGGGCTCAGGCTCGGGAGACGCCGATCTCGGCTTCCGCCTCAGGGACATCGCGGCCAAGAACCTGGGGATCAAGGTCGAGTTCGCTGGCTACCTCCTCGAGGATCCTGGCGTGCCGGCCAGCATCGCCCAGCGGCGGCCCCTCTTCGACCTCGATCCTAGCTCTCCTTTCTGCCGCGGTTTGTCCGCCATGGCCGCCCGCTTCGACGCGTGCCCCGACTCCGTGCCCCTGGATCTCCACGAGGCTGATGACGATCTCCAAGCCCTGGTCGATGCCGCCCAGTGACCCGGTGTGGCATTGAGATGTTCCTCGAAAGATGTTCCTCGAAGCTTGTTGGGGAGTCCCTTGTAGCTCGTTCCATGCAGCTCGCTGACCTCTTTTTCCCATAAGTCCAAACGGGCATTTGATTCACCAACAAGCTTCGAGGAACTAATTACATGATACTTGACGTCATTAACATAACTAAGTTATCTTAATCGTATTACGGAGGTCAGATGTCAAAGCCCTCTAACCCGGAACTTGCCCGGCGTATCCTCGACATAGCCCTGGAAGAGCTGGGAAACAAGCCACCCGAAAAGGTGAACATGCGCTCTCTAGCCGAAAAGGCCGGGGTTAGCCCCACGGCCATCTACTATTACTTTGCCTCGAAGGAGGAACTCTTCGAGCGAATCAAGTTCGATGCCCTGGAGGACTTGGATCGGCGGCTGGCCGAATCCGAGGCTGCGGCCGTGTCCAGAGGTTCTCAGGCCCAATTGGCGGCCTTGATTCGCTCCTTCGTGGCGTGGTGCCTCGAGAGGCCGCACATCGCCAGGCTTCTCATGGACGCCCTCCCGCCGAAGGAAGCCCTGTCGGACGAGGGCATGAAGAAGTACTACTCGGCTTTCCTCCGGGCCGCGGCGATCCTCGAACGAGGCGTCGTTTCGGGGGAGTTCGAAGCTCGGGACGTCCTCCTCGATGTCTCGGTCGTCCAGGCCGCGATCTGGGGGATCGTGTCCCAGTTCCAGTCCAAGCGCGTCCACCCGCGCTATTGGGAGTCCATCGACCCCTTGGTCGACCGGCTCATCGAAGTCTTTATCGGGATCAAGGAGGTCTCGCAATGAAGAAGCTATGCGCCATCGCCGTCGCCATCGTCGCCGGGTTCGCCTTGGTCCCCACCCTCGAGGCCGAGAGCCCGATCAAAGGGCTCTACCTCGACCAGAACCTTCAAGCGGGGTACAACCCCGTCGGTGCCCAGCTGGTCACCAAGCTCTACTATCGGCTGCCCCTTCCGGAAGGGGAGGGCATCCTGTGGGAGTCCGCGAAGATCGACGTCGGTCTCGCCAACTCCTTGTCGCCCGCCTACGACTTCGTCGGGGCCTTCGTGGACATCGAGCCCATAGCGATCTTCGACTTGGAGCTCAAGGCTCAGAGGGCGGTCTACTTCGACGCCCTCGGCTACGGCTTCCAGGACCTCGGCGGCTACGGATCGGACTTCAGCGCCTCGGCGCTGAGCGACCTCCCCGACGGGAACTCCGCGGGCTGGATCCTATCCGCGGCGCCTACCCTCAAGATGGCGGTCGGCCGCCTCGCCTTCTCGAATACCCTCCACGTCAACTACTTCGACGTCGGCGACGGCCATGGCTATTTCTACGAGACTTACGGCAACTGCGTCCTGGCCAAGCGGGACCTCGAGCTCTTCAACGACGCATACCTCCTGTGGTCCTTCGTGCGGTCGAAGGACAGGAGCGTCATGGCCGGCCTGAACGAGTCCATCCTGGGAGTGCCGAACTCGGGCTACCGCTCCCAGATCCTCGAGGCCGTCGGGGTCCTCTCCGACAAACTCTCGGACCGCCTTTCCTTCTACGGCGCCCTCACGGCGGGCATATACCTCGAAGACGAGAACTTCCGAGGCAAGCCTCGAGTGTCGGGGATTATCGGCGCCGCCTACCGCCTCCGCTGATCCTGGGGCGTGGCGCGCAGGGACGAGCGAGCCGGCTCGCCACGCGCCCTTCGATCCTCCCGCCGCTTGATGCCCCGCGGTCCTCCGTGGCAAGCTTCCCCCGAAATGCGACGATTCCGACCTCTCCTCGACTTCACCCTTCCCTGGGCGGCAGCCACCGCGGTCGCCGCGGTCCTCTGCCTCGGCCACACGCCCTGGTCCGCGTGGCGTCCCGACGGGGCCTACGCCCACCTAGCCTCCCTCGGCCTCGAAGGCGAAGCCGCCCAGGTCCTCCTCGTGGGGGTCGAGGGCTCCGGGATACCGACGGCGGAGACGAGGGCCCTCGTCGAGAGCATGCCTCTGGGAGGCGTGCTCCTCCTGGGCAGCAACCTGACTGGGGACCCCAGGGATGCCGGGCGCTTCGCCGACGAGCTCCAGGCCGCCGCCGCCCGCTGCCCCGTCGACGGGGGGCGAGGCCGCCCCGTCCCGCTGATCGTCGCCATCGACCACGAAGGGGGCTCGGTGTTCCGCTTCAAGGGCCCGGGCATCACCCGGATCCCGGCGGCTTCCGAGGTGGGCGAGAGGGGGCCGAAGTACGCGTACCTCCTCGGGCGGGCGGCGGGCTCGGAACTCCGGGCCCTGGGCATAACCATGGCCCTGGCGCCGGTGGTCGAGCTCGTGAACGACGAAAACCGGGCGTTCCTCGGGACCCGCTCCTACGGCGCCAGCGCCAGGCAGGCCGATCCCGCCGCCGGAGCCTACATCGAGGGCCTCCAGTCGGAACGAGTGGCGGCGGTGGCCAAGCATTTCCCCGGCAACGCCGGGGAAGACCCCCACAAGGTCCTGCCGGAGCTCGACCTCAGCAAGAAGGTCTATCGGCGGGACTACGCGCCTCGATTCACCCAGGCCATGAAGCGCCGAGTCTCCACGATCATGCTCTCCCACGTGGTCTTCAAGGTCCTCGACCCGGACAATCCGGCGAGCCTCTCGCCGGCGGTCATCGGGAAGGAGCTCCGCGGGCGCCTCGGCTTCCAGGGACTCGTCCTCACCGACGACGTCGGGATGCGGGCCCTGGCGTCGACCCGGGGCGCCGGGGAGTCGGCCGTCGAGGCCTTGGCGGCCGGTGCCGACCTCGTGATGCTCCTGGACATGGCCTCGGTTCGAGCGGTCAGGAGCGCCATCGTCCGGGCGGTGAAGGACGGCAGGCTCCCCGAAGCGAGGCTCGACGAGGCGGCCGGCAGGGTGCTCGCCCTCAAAGCCCGCTTCGGGATGGACGAAGCCTTCGATCCCCTCGCCCGGGAGAAGGCCCGCTCGGAATTCCCAACCCTCGTGGCGGAGCACGCGAGGCTAATAAAGGACTTCCGCTGAGACGCCGATGATCTACGGGTGAACCTACGCCCATTGGCCGCGTCCTCGGCCCTCGCCTTGGTCCTCGCTTCTGCCGTCCCTGCGGCGCCTCAACCGGCCTTGACCCTGGGGCCTGGGGACCTCCGTATAGAGCAGCGGGACGACGGCGGCTACCACCTCTACGTGCGGGCGAGGGACGGCTTAGGCTCGATCCTCCTCACCGAGTCCACCAAGGACCCGACGAACAAGAGCGACAGCTACGCGTTCCGCAGCCTCGGGCCCAATCCGGTCAACGACGGAGAATCCCGAATCCTGGATGGCAAGAAGCTCCCGATCACGGGGGAGCACCGCTACCTCGTGGACTCAAGCCCGGAGTCCGACGCCGCCTTCGGCAGGGCCTTCCACATCTTTATACCCTGGGTGGTCGCCTGGGGGCACTCCTGGTCCCGGGGCGACAAGGTGTATATCCACGACGGGACCTTCATCAACATCCGCGCCTTCGCGAAGCCCTTCGCCGACTACTCGGGGCCCTTCGTCGATAATCCCTACCTCGTCAGGGTCACCCAGGCCCCCAAGCCTCGCCCCGTCGAAACTCCGGCGGCATCTGCGCCGGCGGCCACAGATTCTCCGGGCGACGCCCCCGGTCGATCTACCGTCCGGCCTGGACAGCCCGAGCTCTCCCGCTACTATCCCGAGACCCTGGCCTCCTTCGGCTCCCTCGCCGAGGCAACCAAAGGCGAGCTTCGCTACGCTTCCTCGGATTCGGACATCATCCCTCAGATCGACGCGATCATCTCCCGCGCCACAGGGAAGTCTTTGGATTTCGTGCTCTGCGTGGACGTCACCGACTCGATGATGAACGGGGTGGACGAGCTCAAAGCCAAGCTTCCCGAGCTCCTCCGGAGGAGAGCCGGGGGCTTCGCCCCCGCCCGCTTTGGAATTGTCGCGTATAAGGACTACTTCGAGGAGTACCTGTACAAGCGCCTGGGCTTCGAGACTGACCTCGGGGCCTTCTCGGACGACTTGAACTCCCTCACCTGCGGCGGTGGTCGAGATATCCCCGAGGCGGTGTACGAGGGCGTATACGCCGCCCTGACGGAATTTCCCTGGGCCGCCGAGTCCCGGATCGTAGTCCTCGTGGGGGATGCCCCGCCCCATCCCTTTCCCCGAGGCTCCGTGGCGGAGTCCGACGTCCTCGACGCTGCGGCGGAAGCGGCCGCGACGGTCTATCCTGTGGCGGTTCCCAAATGAGGCGAAATTGCGGGTTGCCCGAACAGGTTCTTTCGGGTAAAGTAGATGGCGCGATGCGAGATATTATCGAATCGATCGGACTGGTCTTTAGCCCCGGCTACTGGACTCTGCTCGGGAGGCGCGTCCTGAACTGGCTAAAGCTCCGCTTCGTAAATAAAAAGACCCTAGTGATCTCGAGCATCACCGTCTTCGGCCTCGTTTTCCTCATCGGCTCGACAGCATCGGCCCGCCATCCCTCGCCGGCTCCTTCGGCGATCAGGGCCGAGGAGCCTGAGCCGAGCCTCCCCTCGGCCGGCGGCCTACCGGCCTCCGCCCAGGCGAATGTGATCTCCCTCTCCGGCGGCGACCTCGCGAACGCCACCAAGCCCCAGCAGGAGAGCAGGGAAGACCGGGGGCTCTACTACACGGCATATAAGGTAGCCCGGGGAGACACGCTCTCGGACATCGCCGAGGACTTCAACGTCACCTTGGACAGCGTCGTCAGCTTCAATGGAATCCGGAACGCCCGGAACCTCCAGCCGGGCAAGATCCTCAAGGTCCCGAGCATGTCGGGCATCATGTACACCGCCAAGGCCGGGGACACTGCCGCCTCTGTGGCTGCGGCCAACGGCGTCTCCGCCGACCGGGTGGCTGAGGTCAACGGCGTCTCCACGGGCCAGTCCCTCGAAAAAGGGAGGGAACTCTTCGTCCCCGACGCCCGGCTGGCTTCTTTCACCCTCCGGGAGATATCGGGGGACCTTTTCCACTGGCCGGTCCGGGGCTGGATCTCCAGCTGGTACGGGTGGCGCCGGGACCCCTTCTCCGGAGCGCGGTCCTTCCACAACGGTTTGGACGTCGGGGTGGACCTCGGCACTTCCGTCGCCTGCGCCATGGACGGTGTAGTCGCCGAGACGGGGTATAATTCGAGCTACGGGAACTACATACTAGTCAACCACCACGCCGGGTACATGACCCTCTACGGCCACCTCCAGACTATACTCGTACGGGAAGGGGCGAGAGTCGCCTCGGGGCAGCGCATAGCCCTTTCGGGCAACACGGGCTACAGCACCGGGCCGCACCTCCACTTCTCGGTCTTCAAGTACGGTCGGACGGTGAATCCCTTCAACGTCTTGCACTGAGCCGGATCGCCATGGAACGCTTGAGCGGCATCCCCTCATCCCCCGGCATCGCGATAGCCCCGGTCTTCGTCTTCGAGTCGGCGGAGCTCCTCTCGGTGCCCTTGCGGAGGATAGCCGCATCCGAGGTCGCGGCGGAGTGGGCTCGCTTCCTAGCCGCGTCGGACAAGGCGAGGCAGGAGGTGACCGCCCTCAGGGACAAGGCCCGCTCCGAGGCTGGCGAAGAGCAGGCGGCTATCTTCGAGTCCCATCTCCTCATGATCGACGATCCGGATATACGGGAGCGGGTGGAGCGCTCCCTCGGCTCGAGCCTCGTCAACGTCGAGCGGGTCCTCTTGGAGATCGAGCGAGAGCTCGTGGAGAAGCTGGGTCAGGCCGACGACGCTTCGCTGCGCGAGCGGGCGATCGACATCAAGGACGTGTCCCGGAGGATCCTCGACCATCTCCTCGAGCGCGAGGGACCGAGCCTCGCCGACCTGGCCGAGGACTCGATCCTCATCGCCCGGGATCTTCTGCCCTCCGACATGATCTCCATGAACCGGGCTAAGGTTAAGGCGGTCGTCACGGAGGCCGGGGGGCGCACGAGCCACGTCGCCATCCTGGCCCGGGCCTTCGAGATCCCCGCGGTTCTCGGCGTCGAGGGCGCCCTCCTACGGCTCAGGGGAGCCAAGCTCGCCGCGGTGGACGGCGCCCGGGGCATCGTCCTCGGCGATCCCGACGAGGAGTCCCTCGCGCGGAGCGTGGCGGCGCGGGACGCCGAGGCCGCACTCGCCGAGGAGCTTGCCGCCCTGAGGGACCTGCCTGCGGTCACGGCCGACGGCGAGCGGGTCCACGTCATGGCCAACATCGAGGTCCCCGAGGAGGCCGAAGGGGCTTACTCCCACGGCGCCGAGGGCATCGGCCTCTTCCGCTCCGAATTCCTCTTCCTCGGCGGCCACGTCCCCGGGGAGGAGGAGCAGTTCCAAGCCTACAAGCGGGTCATCGAGGCCATGAAGGGCAAGCCGGTCACCATCCGCACCCTGGACATAGGCGGCGACAAGGTCCTCCCGGAGCTCGGGGCCCAGGACGAGAAGAATCCCCTCCTGGGCTGGCGGGCCATACGCTTCTGCCTCTCCAGGCAGGACATCTTCAAGACCCAGCTGCGGGCCATACTCAGGGCGGCGGTCTACGGCGAGACCCGGGTGATGTTCCCGATGATCGCCACGGCCGACGAGATCGACCGGGCCCTCGCCCTCCTCGAGGAAGCGCGCTCCGAGGTCCTCGCCAGGGGCCAGGCGGCGGCGACGGACGTGCCGGTCGGCATCATGATCGAGATCCCCGGGGCGGCCATGACGAGCGACATCCTCGCCCGCAGGGCCGACTTCTTCTCGATAGGCACCAACGACCTCGTGCAGTACACCATGGCGGTGGACCGGGGGAACGAGAAGGTCTCCTACCTCCATTCGCCCTTCCACCCGGGAGTCCTCAGGCTGATAAAGATGACCATCGACAACGGCGGGGCCGCGGGCATCCCCGTGGGCATGTGCGGCGAGATGGCCGCGGACCCCGAGGCTGCGATCGTCCTGCTCGGCCTCGGCCTCGAGGAGTTCTCCATGTCCTCGGCCTCGGTGCCGGCGGTCAAGCGCGCCATACGCTCGGCGAGCATGTCCGAAGCCCGCTCGGTCGCCCAGGCGGCCCTGTCTCTCTCCTCGTCCTCCGAAGTAGTGGCCTACCTCAAGTCCCGGCTTTCGTAGTATCCTCGGGGCGTAATACCCCGATAGCGGACCGCGGCCGCCGGGCAGCGGCTTTCCGCCGCGCCGGGTTCGGCGACCCCCCAGGAGCAGCTCTTGAATAGTAAGGACCTTTCCGAAGCCGAAGCCGAACCCGAACCCATCGTCAGGGTCCGCTACGAAGGCCTCCCCGTCGTCGTCATCGCCGGCAGGCCCAATGTCGGCAAGTCGACCCTCTACAACCGTCTCCTCCACAAGCGGAGGGCCATAACGGACCCCACGCCGGGGGTCACCCGAGACCTCGTGGAGTCGGTCTGCGAGCTCCGAGAGTCGGGCACCGTCTTCAAGCTCGTCGACACCGGGGGCTTCAAGCTCGAGCGCGAGGGCCTCGACGACCTCGTCGTGGCGAAGAGCCTCTCGGCCCTCGAGGGGGCCGACCTCATACTCTTCCTCGTCGACGCGGTCTCGATCACCCCGGAGGACGAGGAGTTCGCTTCCCTCCTGCGGCGCTGGTCGGGCAAGGTTCTCCTCGTGGCCAACAAGGCCGACTCGCCGGAGCGGGACGCCGGGGCCTGGGCCCACGCGGCCCGCGGTTTCGGGGCGATGATCCCCGTCTCCGCGGAGCACGGGCGCAACATCGACGAGCTGGAGGAGGCGATCGTCGGGAGGCTGGACTTCTCGAAAGTGAGGAAAGTAGACGAGGCCCGGGCTCCCATAAGGCTCGCCGTCATGGGCAAGCCCAACACCGGCAAGTCCACCCTCCTCAATCGGCTCGTGGGCGAGGAGAAGTCCATCGTGAGCGACGTGGCGGGCACCACCCGGGACATCGTCGAAGCCCGCTTCGAGCGCGGGGGCCGGAGTTTCGTCGTCCTCGACACCGCGGGGATCCGGCGCAAGGGGAAGGTGACCGAGAACGTCGAGTACTACTCGGTCACCCGCTCCATCAAGGTCGTGCAGGACTGCGACGTCGTGGTCCTGATGATCGACGCCGCGGAGGGCCTCACCGAGCAGGACAAGAAGATCGCGGCCTTCGCGGTGGCCGAGGGCCGGGGCGTGGTCTTCGCCCTGAACAAGTGGGACCTCATGCCCGACCTCAAGAACGCCTTCGAGGCCGCCAGGGACAAGCTCCGCTACTTCTTCGGCCAGATGGCCTACGCCCCGGTCCTCCCCCTCTCGGCCAAGAGCGGGGAGGGCGTGGATAAGCTCGTCAGCACCATCGTGACCCTCTACGCCCAGCTCAACCGGCGGATCGAGACGAGCAAGCTCAACAAGGCGGTCGCGGACTGGGTCGAGGCGACGCCGCCGCCGGTCGGGCGACGCACCCGCTTCAAGCTGCGCTACGCCGTGCAGACTTCGGTCAATCCCCAGAAGTTCGCGATCTTCGCCTCCAGGCCGGAGGCGGTGGCCGAGGCCTACATCGCCTTCATCAGGAACAAGATCCGGGAAGATCTGGGCATGGACAAGATCCCCGTCGAGTTGGAGATCAAGGCCTCTCGCGCCGCTACGAAGTACGAGGCTCCCAGCCGGGCGGACAGGATCAAGAAGGATACGCGTCCCTCGGCGCGGAGAGCCCCGGCGGGCTCCAGCCCTTCCGGCAAGGGGCCCGCCGCGAAGCCGCCCCGCGCGGACGGTGCGGCTGGCGGCCGGGCCAAGGCCCCGGCGGCGAGGAAGCCGAAGGCTTTCCATTCCGAGGCCGCCGTCGCCAAGAGGCGGCGGATCGAGAAGGCCGCGGTCCCGGCCAGGGTGCCCTCCAAGAATCCCCGGTCTAAGAAGGCCTCCGCGGATAGGCAGACGAGGAAGCCTGCCGGTCAAGGGCGCGGCGCATCGACTTCCAGCGGGAAGGGCCGGGGGCGCGGGGGGAAGTAGGCGGTGGCCGGCTACTCCACTCGGGAGGTCGAGCGCATCCTCGGCCTGCCCTCGTCGACCCTGAGGCACTGGGAGCGGGAGTTCCCTCTCCTCCAGCCGAGGAAGGACGCCTTCGGGCGGAGGGCCTACTCAGAGGCCGACCTCAGGCTCATCCTCAGGCTCAAGCACTTCGCCCTCGACCAGGGGCTCGGCCTGTCGGCCGCCAAGGCTCGCCTCGAGGCCGAGCTCGCCGGACCCCTGCCCGACGAGCGCGCCCGGATCGCCGAGGTCCGCGGCGAGCTCCTAGCCCTCCTAGCCGCGGCCGAGGAAGCCGGGCGCAAACTAGATTGAACGCCCGGCTCGCTTGTTAGCCGGGCGTAAACTAGATTAAACGCCCGGCTCGCTTGTTAGCCGGGCGTAAGCTAGGTTGAACGCCCAGCCGCCGGTCCCTCGCCGCCGCACAGCCGAGCCCCGGCGGCCTCCTCGGGCGGCTTCCTCGGGCGGCCTCTATTTCTGGGTCATCACCCACACGCCGCGCCACTCCCCCTCGGGAGGGGAGGCCTGGAGCTCCCGGCACTTGGCCCGGTAGGCCCTGGATGGAGGATCTCGGTCGGCTAACGCGCCGAAAGCTTCCTCGGCCTGGGCGAAGGCCCCAGCGTAGAAGAGCTCGAGGGCCTGGCCGAAAGCCTCCAGGACGGGCCGCCTGGCCTCGTACTCCGCGGGCAGCATGGGCTCGTAGACCGTGACCGGTTCCACGCGCCCCACCACCGCCACCCTGGAGAGCTCCCGGGCGGGGTAAGCGCCTCCGGCCATCCGGTAGGTCGAGGCCGAGACCATGGTGTAGGTGCCGTACTGCTTGTTGATCCCCTCGAGCCGGGACGCCAGGTTCACCGCGTCGCCCAGCATCGTGTAGTCGAACCTCGTGCGGGAGCCCATATTGCCCACGACGGCGGGGCCCGAGTTGACGCCCACCCGCATGAACAGGTCCTTGCCCACCCGGGCCCTGAAGGCCGGCCTGAGCTCCGCGAGCTCGCTCTGGCAGCGGAGGGCGGCGCGCACCGCCCTCGCCGCGTGGTCCGGCAGGTCCAGGGGGGCGTTCCAGAAGGCGATTATGGCGTCGCCCTCGTACTTGTCGATGGTCCCTCCCTCATCCTGGATGATGTCGGTCATCGCTGAGAGGTAGTCGTTCAGGAGAGCCGTGAGCTCCTCGGGGCTGAGAGACTCGGATACCGAGGTGAAGCCTTGCATGTCCGAGAAAAATATCGAGAGCTCCCGCCGCTCGCCTCCGAGCTTCAGGCTCTCGGGGTGGGCGATGAGCTCCTCGATGACCGCCGGCGAGAGATACTGCTTGAAGGCGCCCTTTATGTACCGTTTCTGGCGACCTTCTGTGGCGTAGCCCGCGAGGCTCGATCCGACGAGGGCGAGGACGCCTCCGAGCCCCAAGGCCGCGACCTGGAGCCAGTACCCCGCGGCGTAGAAGCCCAGGCCGGCCAGGGGGGCCAGCGGGATGACGGCGAGGTAGACCAGGGCGCTCTTCCCCCCCGAGACAGTCGATGCCGCCGCGCCAGCCCCGAGGCAGAGGAGAAGGAGGAGGGCCACCGTCGCCGGGAAGGGCAGTGGGCTCATGAAGTCCCCGGAGAGGAGATTGTCGAGCATAGTCGCGTTGACCTCGACTCCCGGATAAGCCGAGGACATGGGGGTGGGCTTCAGGTCGTAGAGCCCGGCGGCGGTGACGCCCACGAGGACGTACTTGCCTTCGAAGATCCCAGGGGAGAGGTCGCTTCCCCCGGATTCCCCGGCCTCGTGGCGGATCTCGGCCTGGATCACCGATGCGGCGCTCACCGCGGCGTGGGTCTGGGAAGGTCCCCGGAATCGGAGTATGGCCCTACCCTCGCGGTCTATGGGAACTCCGCGCCCGTCGACGCGGAGGCGCCCGGCCTCGATCGCGAGGGAGTGGGGGCCCGGCTCCCCCACTAGGTATGCCGCCAAGGCCTCGGACGGAACGACCTTCCCGTCGAAGAGGTCGAAGAGAGGCACCCGGCGATAGACGCTGTCCGCCGAGTCCCGGGGGAAGTTGGTGTTGGCGAGCATCGCCGCCCCGCCGGCGATCTCGGGAGTCGGGAATTGGGCGTTCGTGAAGGCCAAGCTCCCGGGCTTCGCGGCGGCGAGCCACCTGTCGAGGCCCGCTATCTCGATCCCGGCCTCCGGCTGCCCCGCCGGCCACGCCTTGGCGGCCTTCTTGTTCTCCGAGCTCAGGAAGAGGGCGCCCACTCCCTTGCCGTAGCGTTTCAGCGACGCCCTGAAACCTCGGTCGTCCTCCACGCCGTAGCTCGAGGGCTCCGAGTAGATCATGTCGAACACCACCGCCTTGGCCCCGCCCCTGGCGCAGAAGTCGGTGATCGCCCGGTACGTCTCCCTCGGCCAGGGCCAGGCCAGGCCTTGGCTCTCCCTGCCCCAGTCGAGGCTGCCCTGGTCGATGAGGATCGTCGCGACCCGGGACGTCGCCTCGCCAGGCCGGGCCATGAGCCGCGCCCTCCAGTCCCAGGTCCTCGCCTCGAAGGGCTCGAGGAGGCCGAGGAGCCACAGGACCAGGGCGAGGGCCGCCCCTCCGGCGCCCACGGCGGCTCCAGCGAGGAGCCTACGCCGAACCGACCCTCCCGCGGTCCCGGCCATCAGATATTGCCCAGGGCGGCCTCGTACCGCGCCTGCCTCTGGGCCGTCGCCTCGGGGGATACCGCCGGGGGCGCCGATCCCTTCAGGGCCTTCTCGATGGCCGCGATGCGCACCCTGGGGTCCGGGTGGGTCTTGGCGAAGTCGAGGCCGCCGGACTTCAGCCTCTTCTGCATCACCTTGAGCATGTCCTCCAGGGCCCAGGGACTGTAGCCCGCGGCCCGCAGGGTATCCAGGGCCAGCCGGTCGGCCTCGAGCTCCTGGTCCCGGGAGTAGCCTGAGTTGACCAAGGTGGAGGTGACATCCCCCACGGAATCCTTGAAGGTGGCGGTCTGGTCGGCGAGGTCGTCGGGGCCCAGGACCTGGGCGGCCGCGCTGCCCACGCCGATCACCGCCTTCGTGAGGCGGTCCTGCTTGATGGCCTTGAGGCCGTGCTGCCTAGCCACGTGGGATATCTCGTGGGCCAGTATCGCCGCCACGGTCTCCTCGCTCGTGGCGCAGCGGAGGAGCCCCCGGGTCACGAGGATATCCCCTCCCGGAGCGGCGAAGGCGTTGATCTCGTCGGAGTCCACGATGAGGAAGTGGTAGCCTCCGAAGGTCTCGGGGCGCTCGGAGCTGAGGGAGAGGGTCACGCCGAGGAGGTTGACGTAGTCCGTCGCCGCCGCGGCGTCGTAGGGCTTGCGGGCGCCCAGCAGCTTGGCCGCCACCGCCCTGCCGATGTAGTACTCCTGCTCGGGGGTGATGTCCTCGCTGCTCTTGGCCACCGCCTGGGCCCCCTGCTGGATCGCCTGCTTGTCCGAGTCGCTCAAGCCGCTGGCCTTCTCCGCCGCCCCCTTCAGCGCTTTCCCGAAGTCGAAGGCCGCGGCAGGGAGGGGAAGGAGCGCGGCCGCGAGGAAGACCGCCAATAGCCTAGCCGACTTCATCTCGCGCCTCCCGGCACCGCCAGCCGCCCCGAGGCCACGAAGGCCTCGATCGCTTCGGGCGATACGACTATGGCCTCCATCCGGTCTACGTCGGCGTAATCGTAGCTCGCATCCTTGCGGTTTTCGCCCTCGACCTGGCTGTTGAAGCCCTTGCCCGCGAGGGCGACTTCCCCCGAGGAGGCTCTCTGGTCGGCGTCGCCCGCTCCGGAGCTGAGCACTACCTTCTTGGCCGTGAGGGCCGACTCGCTGACCCAGCCCGCGAGCCCCTTGGCCGGGGCGTTCACCTTCGCCCAGCCCTTCTGCGCTTCGGCGACCTGGACCCGATCCCCGTAGGCGAGGGTGCCGAGCACCTTGCCGAGGAAGCTGGGGCTCGCCCGCACCTGGGTTTCCTTCACGTTGACGCTCATCGACTTGGCCTGCCCCGCCGCCGCGTACGCGGCTGACAGCAGGACCAGCGCGGCGACGCATAGCCTTGGTAATCGTCGCATCACTGCCCTCCGTACCTATCAATACTATCTCCGCTCAGGCGCGGAAAAAAGCGCCGGCGGGGGAAAAGGGCTGTAGGTCGATAAAAAAAGGAGGCCGCCCACGGCGGCCTCCTTCGAACTTCCCGGGCGCCATCGATGGCGCCCGAGACGATCCTCACTTCACTTCTTGGGGAAGGGCTTGTAGGTCCTGGAGGGATCGTAGGTCCCGTCCCGGGTCTCCCCCTTGATGGCGGGGATCGTGAGCTTCTGGCCGGGGAAGATCAGGTTCGGGTTGCCGGGGTCCCTGAAGGTTTTCTTGTTGGCCGCGTAGATCACCTTCCACTTGAGGGGATTGTTGTAGATGAAAGGATACTCGGCGATCCGCCACAGGCAGTCCCTGCGCTGGGGAATCAGCCTGACCACGTAGACCGCCGGCCAGACGTCGCCCTGGGGCTCCGCCTGCTTGGGGGGCTCCTTGGCGATGGCGGCCGCTATGCCGTCCAACGCGGCCACGGCCTTGAGCGCCGAGTCCTCGGCGGACTTGTAATCCTCCCCGCCGTAAGCTGTCTGGGCCTGGCCGTAGTAGTCCCGTGCCGCTTTGTAGAGGTCGGGATACCTCGCGTTGGCGTTGACGCTGTCGGCCCAGGCGATCTTGGTCTGGGCCTGGGCCATGGCCTTGTCGGCCCTGGCCTTGGCGACCATCTTCGCCACGTACTGGTCGGAGAGATCTGCGTAGTGCTTGGCCTGGTTGGCCAGGTCGGTGGCCGAGTCGTAGTCGCCGGAGTCGAAGGCGGTCTTGGCCTGGGCGCTGAGCTCCAGGCTCTTCTGGTAGTCCGGGTTGTCGATGAGGCTCTGGGCGCCCAGGGCGACGAAGGAGGCGACGGCGAGGGCCGCTAGTATAGCTATGTACTTTTTCATGGCTCCCCCTTAGTTCGACGCCTTGAGGAGGGGATCGGCCTCCTCGGCCTTGCGCTTGCTCTCGGCGGTGGCTTCGCTCGCCGCCTTCATGGCGGCCTCGGCGGCGGCCCGCTTCTCGGCGGCGATCTTGTATGCGTCGGCGAAGCCGTCTCCCGACTGGCCGTAGGTGTCGGCGGCGGTGTCGTAGTCCTTCGCGGCGAGCTGGCTGGCCCCGTCCTGGTAGAGCTTGAGGGCCGACTCGTACGCGTCCTTGGCCGCCACCTCGGCTTTGATCTCCTCGGAGCGCTGCTTCTCCTCGTCGGTCTTCTGCTTGATGGAAGCTACGGTGAATTCCTTGCCCTTCTGGACCACGAGGTTGTAGCGGAGGATCGCCTCGTCGAGGGCGTCGGCCCCGGCGACCCGGTCGGCCTGGGCGCCCGAGGCCCAGAGGCTTTCCTCGGACTGGAACTTGTTCTCGGCTACCTGGTAGTTGCCCGTGTCCCACTGGGCGTAGCTCTTGTCCTCGATGCTCTGGCGGAGGTCCGAGGCGACCTCCCTCTTCCACGCGAGCTGGTAGCAGAGCTTGGCGTTGTCGAAGCCGGGGATGGATTCCTCGGCCTTGCCGGCGCCCAGGAGTTCGTCGGCGGCCTGGAAGGCCTCGTCTCCTGCGCCGAAGCGCTCGGTCTGGGACGAATCGGCTCCGACCTTGGCGGCGGTCGCCTTCAAGTCCTCGGCCTCTTTCTTCTTGGTGTTGGCGATCTCTACGACGCCCTTGGCTATCAAGTCCTTGTACGCCGCGATGGCACCCTCGAGGCCCTTCTTGGCCTCCTCGGCGTTCTTGGCGTCGTAAGCCTTCTGCCCCTCAGAGAGGAGGGCGTCGGCCGCCTTGTAGTCGTCCGGCATGACCTCGAAGAGCTTGAGGTCGAAGGCCTTCTTCTTGAGCTCCTTCGCCTGGGCGAGGAGCTTGTCCAGATCGTCCTGGCTAACCGTGGGCGCGGCCGGCGCGGCGGGCTGCTCCGCCTTCTGAACCGGGGCCGGCTCCGGGGCCTTCTCCGGCTCGGGAGTCTTGGGTTTTGACGCGCACGCGGCCAGAAGCACCGCCGCCGCTAAAAGGAGTACTATGGCTTTTATGTGCTTTTTCAGTCGGTCCATAGACACCCTCCGTTCAATGTCGATGTACATACTACCATTCTATCATCATGTAACGACGGGAAAAAGCTAAGGTTACGATTTTTCGGTCAATTCTTGCGCACTTGGCCCGAGGTGGGCGATCCTATTGTCGCTTCCCCGCGGTACTTTTACTCAGTATATTGTTTTTTTAAGCCTCGCCGTCGCGACTCGGCGGGGCTCCCAGGGAGAAGCGGTTGACCGAAAGCCTGGAAATGTACCTGGAGACCATTGGCCTCTTGCGCGAGAAGACTCAGACGGCCCGGGTCACCGACATCGCCCGGGAGCTCGGGGTATCCAAGCCCTCGGTGCACGCCGCGCTCCACGAGCTCGAGCGCCGGGGCCTTATCGAGCACGAGCACTACGGAGAGGTCTTCCTGAGCCCCGCGGGCAAGGGCGCCTCGGCGGAGATCCGCAGGAGGCACGAGGTGCTCACGGCCTTCCTCCGGGAGATCGTCGGGGTGAGCCCCGACACCGCCGAGCGGGACGCCTGTCGCATCGAGCACTACCTCTCCGAGGAGACCATGGAGAGGATCGCCCTCCTCGCCGGGGCCCGAGGCAAGTAGGCGGGCCCGCCTCGGCGCCGGCCGTGGGTGGGATAGGGCGCTACTTGTTGTCGCCTTCGGCCGCTGCTGCCTCGAAGTCCACCACTTCGCCGCCCGTGATGGCCGCGAGCTGGGCGAGGGTGGTGGGCACCCCCGTGGCGTCGGTGCCGGCCGCCGGGTAGACCGTCTCGTAGTCCTCCAGCTTCTTGTCCAGGAACAGGCGCACTCCCTCGACGGCGAAGGGGCAGACGCCGCCGGGCCTGTACCCAGTGACTCGCTCCGTCTCGTCGGCGTCGGTCATCGTGAGCTTGGTTCCGGCGACCCGCTTGAGGACCGAGGAAGGGAGCCTCCGATCCCCGGGGCAGACCACCATGCAGTAGGAGCCGTCCTTGCCCTTGAAGAGGAGGGATTTCGCGATGCGCGACACCTCCACGCCTATGCGCGCCGCGGCGAGCTCGGCCGTGGGCGTCGAGCCCGGCTCGAACTCCAGGGCCACGAGGCCGTTGGCGTCGAGGACTCTCTTGACCTTATCGGGAATCATGGGAGGCAGTATAGCCTCGGCCCCCGTTCAGGGTAAGCGGGGGCTCGGTCGGAGAAAGCTACGCCCGCGGGAGGTCCTCCCGCAGGGCGTTGCAATCTCGGGGCGCCCTGGGCGATACTGGTTCCACGCGATGGATATCCTCGAGCGATTCGCTATCCGCGGCTGCCGCCTCGACGCCGACGGTCGCATAACTTCGGCGGACCCAGGCCTATGGGCCTTCCTCGGGCTCGAGCCGCCCGCTTCGCCTCCCCTGGCCTCGGAGCTCTTCGACGAGCTCGCGGGGCGGGAAGGGGACATCCGCGGCGTCGCGGCGGGGCGCAGGGCGGAGCTCGTCGTCCCTGGCGTCCGGCGCGGCTCCGGCTACATCGACTTGTGCGTGCTCCCCGCCGGCGATCCCGGGGAGGAGGGGAGCCCCGGGGCCTCCCTCTATGTGCGGGATGTCTCGGATTCGATGCGGGCCCAGCAGGCCATAATCCAGCAGCGGAACGAGATAAGCCTCCTGAAGCGCGAGGCCGACGGGGCCAACGCCAGGCTCAAGGAGCTCATGGAGGAGATCCGCCAGCACAACCATGGTCTCTCCGCGGCGGTGCGGGAGAAGACTCGGGAGATACGCATCTCGCGGCTCTCGGTGATCACGAAGCTCGCCAGGGTGGCGGAGTTCCGCGACAAGGAGACCGGGGGGCACATCTACCGGATAGGCCGCTCCAGCGTGCTCGTGGGCCGGGCCTTCGGCCTGCGCTCCGACGACTGCGAAGAGCTCTTCCACGCGAGCCTCCTCCACGACGTGGGCAAGGTCGGCATCCCCGACTCGATCCTCCTCAAGCCGGGGCCCCTGGACGCCGCCGAGCGGGCGGTGATGCAGACCCACACGGTCATCGGCGCCGAGATCCTCGCCGGGGAGGAGGGCGGCCTCATGGCCAGGGCCCGGGACATCGCCCGGTTCCACCACGAGCGCTGGGACGGGCGGGGATATCCCGAGGCCCGCCTCGGCGAGGCCATACCCCTCGAGGCGCGGATATGCTCCATCGTCGACGTCTTCGACGCCCTCCTCTCCAAGCGCCCCTACAAGGAGGCCTGGGACGCCGAGGCGGCTCTCGCCTTCGTCCGCAGGGAGTCGGGCCGGGCCTTCGACCCCGAGGTCGTCGACGCCTTCTTGCCTGTGGCTCCGGACATCGTCAAGCTGCGGACCGGAGCCCTCGAGACCGAGGGCTCCGAGGGGGTCGAGGACTTCCCGGAGCTCTACTGATGGCGCCCCGCGGCTCCCCCGAGCTCCGCGCGCGCCGCGTGGCCTCCATAGTCAAAATGCAGTCCCTCCTCTTCGGGAGGGAGAACCCCGACGAGTACGAGTCCCTCCTAGACTTCGATGTCGACCGCCGCCCCGCGAAGGTAGAGCGGGTCATCTCGGTGCTCCGAGCCCAGGAAGCGATACTGGGGGGCGGCCTCTACCTCCAAGACGAGGAGTCCCGGACCGCCGCCGCCGAGATCCCCAGCCTGGTCTCCTACCTCCGGTCCCTCCTCGATGCGGGCCGCGGCCCCGCGCGGAAGCTGACGGTGCTGCCGCGCAACTTGGGACGGCCCTTCGCGGCCAAGCGCTGGGGGCTGCCCCTCTTCGGGGACTTCCGGCCGGCCTCGCCGCCGGAGCAGGGCATCCTCCTCGTCTATTCCTCGATGGACGGGGACGGCCGGCGGGCCTCCGTCGCGGCGGCGAGGCTCGGGCCCGGGATAAGGCTGGCCTACGAGGGCCGAGCCCTCGCCGTGGAGTCCCGGTCCCCCTGGCTGAGCCTGGACGCGAGGTTCGCCGACGATCCGTCGCCGTCCGGGAGCGGCGGAAGGGACGAGTACCGCTTCTCCCGCTACGCCCTCTGGCTCGATCGGAGGCCCCGCCTCCGGCGCTTCCCCCGGAGGGCCGTCGATCCCTACGAGTACGAGTACGGCTACCTCTTTTACCCGGGGCCGGGGGCCGGTCGCAACGTCGCCCGCTTCGTCTCGGACCTCCTCTCGGGGATCTTCCACGTGCCCCTGCGGGAGTCCGAGCGGATAGGCTGGGAATTCAGCGGAAGATCGCCGTGAAGCTCACGCTCCGGTTCTTCGGGCTAGCCTCGCCCGGGGCTTCCCGGGCGAGGGGCTCGGCGCTCCCAGTGCCGCGGGCCACGAAACAGGAGCTGAGCTCCGGGGCCCCGGCAGCGACGAGGGCCACCGCCGCGCGGGCGCGGCGCACGCTGAGGCTGTCGCCGGCGGCGTCCCTCGCGGCCCCGGCGGCGTGGCCTACCGCCTCGATCCTGGGGCGGAGGGCCTCGGCCGCCGCGAGCTCGACGAGGCGCCGGGCTATCGACCGGAGCTCCTTCAGGTCCTCGTCCTGGCCTGGGCTCGGCCGCTCGGAGTCCTTCTCGAAGAGGATCACGATAGACGAAAGCCGCGCCTCCAGCGCGGCGAGCTCGGTCCGGCGATCCCCTCCCGCCGGGGCCGCGTTCCCCGCCGCGGCGGGTCTGGCCCCGTACGCCGTCGTCGCGCCTCCGGCCCCCCCGGCGCCCGGGACCCGGGACCCGGGCGCCGCGAGCCCCGGGTCCGGCGATGGGAGTCGGCCCCCCGAGGCTTCGCCATCAGGGCTCTCCCGCGGGGTGGGGGCCGGGGCGATCGGCGCGGCGGTCGCCGCCGGGGCCACGGGCGCCGGCGAGATCCCGGTGGGCGCGGGCGCGACCTCCGCGGAGAGGCCCGGGGCGATGTAGGGCTCGACCTCGAAGTCGAGGCTCCCGGCGGCGACTCCCCGCTCCGCAGCCAAGGCGGCGAGGGGCCGGGTCCCGACGGCCTGCATCACGGTGCCGCGCAACTTGCCCCCGCTCCGGCGAGCCTCCACGACGACGATCCCCGGCTCGGCCTCCAGGGCGGCGACGAAAGCCCTATCCCGCGCGGCCACGACCGCGCCCCTCGCGGCGAAGAAGGTTCCGACGGCCGCGACGGCGCAGAGGAGGACTATGGCCCGCGCCGGCGTCTTCCTAGCGGCCCCCTTCTCCGAGCACGCGAGGCAGGGACCGAGGAGCCCCGCCGCACGCTCGAAGGGCTCGGTCTCCCCGTCGAAGGCCCGCAGGGCCGGCCCCAGCCTGGCGTGGACGGTCTCCAGGACGTCCTGGGCGAGGCCGCGGAGCGCCGGGTCCGGCGTGCCCCGGACCACGAGGGCGAGGAGGGCCAGGGGCCCCTCCTCGGCGATGACTGAGTATTCTCCGGCCTTCAGGACGTCGACGGAGGCCCCCTTCTGGAGGGAGAGGGAGTCCTTGATGTAGTCGCGGACGGCGGTGAGCATGGAGGCCACCATGTCCTTGTCCGCCAGCTTCGAGGGGCCGGGCTGGGCTATATCCGCGAGGAGGACCCCCGTCGCCTTGTGGATCAGGAAGACGTGCTCCACCCGGAAGACGATGGTGTTCCGGAGGACGATCTCGTAGTAGGGGACCCCGCTCCGGAGGGACTGGAGCCTCCAGCCGAGGCGCTTGGGCGAGAGGCCCTTCTCGAGGCCGGCGTCCAGCTTGAAGAGCGCCTCGGAGACGAGTCTCTCCACCGCCTTGCGGATCGCCGGGCCTATCACCGGGAAGAGGGCCTCAGAGAGGACCTCGGGGTTCTCCTCCGCCGAGATGCCGATCGCCCGCTCGGTGGTCTCGACCATGGACTTGGGGAGCCGCGGCCCCTCTGCCTGGCTTATGGCCACCGCCTCGGGCAGGACCTTCCCGACTCCCTCGGCGTCGACGGCGCCCCCAGACCTCATGGCCTTCCGGAGCTCCCCGAGGGCGCGCCGCTCCCGGGGGTCCAGCTCCGACAGGTCCTCGGCCTTGTCCTTCATCGGCCTGTCCCTGCCTCGAGCATACGCAGCCCCAGGGCGCGGAAGGACTCCTCCACCCCACTGCCGTCCTTCGCGCTGGTCCGCAGGACCTCCAGGCCGGCGGCGCTGAAGTCAGCCCAGTCCTCCTCGGAAGCCGACCACTCGCCGGCCAGGTCCGACTTGTTGACCAGGAGGGCCGAAGGCTTTTCGCCGAAGAGTTCCGCGAGGCTCCGCTTGATCTCCCTGGCCGCGTCGATGGTCTCGGGCCTGGTGCCGTCGGCGACGAGGAAAAAGCCCGACATGCCCATGAGGTAGCTGTCGGCCATCGAGACGTACTCGTCCCTGCCCTCGATGTCCCAGACCATCATCGTGACTTCCCGGCCTGGGCCGAAGGACACGACTTTCTTGTCCACCTTGACCCCCACGGTCGAGAGGTACTGGGGCGAGAACACGTTGCTGACGAACCGGGAGACGAGGCTGGTCTTGCCCACGCCGAACGCGCCGAACAGGCACACCTTTTTCTTGACTATGGCGAAGCCTCCGGAGGCCGAAGCCGACAGGACGGCCATGCCCAAATCATAGCGCCGGCCCCGATTCGCGTAAAGCTCGCCCGCCCGGGGCCGTCACGCGTCCTTTTTCCGCGGCATCCCTCGGGTCACGACGAAGTTGAGCGCCGCCACGGCGGAGCCTCCCAGGAAGACCCAGCGGTAGCCCCGCTCCCCGGCGCCTCCCCAGGCGAGGGCGCCGAGCATCGGGATGAACATCGACATGGCGTGGTCGATGCTGATGCCCAGGGAGAGGGTGGGGGACACGTCGGCGCTCTCCTCGGCTATCTGGCTCACGTATACCGCCCTCGACATGACCACGGCGCTGGACGACTGGTCCACGATGTAGCAGGCCGACACGACGACCAGGGCCGCGCCGGCCGGCAGGAGCTCCGGGGCGAAGGCGTAGACCGCGCAGACCCCGACGATGAGCAGGGCCTCGCCGCCGAGGACGGTCCGGGGCCCGAAGCGGTCGGTGAGCCGGCCCACGGTGGGCTGGACGCCGATGCCCACGACGGAGATGAGGAGGAACAGGAAGGTCATGGTCTGGGCGTTCTGCCTGAAGAGGTCCACGAGCATCCAGGGGCCGAAGGTGATGAAGAGCTGCTTGCGGATACCGTAGAGGCTCGAGAGCGCGTAGTACCGCCCGTAGCGGCGCTTGAAGACGAGGCGCCGGGGCTTGCCCTCGGCCTTCCGGGGGCTCATGGCGAGGACCGCCAGGGCCGCGGCGAGGTAGAGGATCGCCGCCGCCGAGAAGGCGGCCTTGTAGGAGAGGTCCGCGAACCTGAGGAGGACGAGGAGGACCAGGGTGCCCGCCAGGAGCGCGATCGTGCTGATGGAGGAGAGCCGGCCGAGGACCGAGCCTTCCCTGCCCTTCTCGGCGAAGCCCATGCCTATCGCGTTGCCGAGGGGCATGTACACGTGCTGCCCCGCGCTGAACACGAAGGAGGAGCAGACCATGAGGCTGAAGGAGGCGGGGATCCAGCCGAGGGCCAGCATCCCGGCGCTCGCCGCAAGGTTGGCGACGAAGGCTATCCTGACCTCCCCGAGGACCGCCAGGCTCGCCACGAAGAAGGTGACGAGGAAGCCCGGCAGCTCCCGGGGAAACTCGAGGAAGGTGCGTTGGGCGACGTTGAGGTCGTACACGTCCTTGAGGTAATTGTTGAAGATCGACGCGTTGACGCAGCTGCCCAGGGCCATGAGCACCGTGGCCAGGACGAAGAGCCTGTAGTCGCGCCCGTCGAGATCCGTTTCGAGTCCGCCCACGATGCCTGATCCTCCTTCCCCGCGATTCCGACCGACCCCGCCGCCACGGCTCGGGCCCTACCTCGCCCGTCTCTCCCGGGCGAAAACCTCGAGCTCGTAGGAGGCCAGCCTCGCGCGCGCAGACTTGAGGGCGCCCTCGGCGGCCCGCCTGGAAGCCTCGCCGTAGTAGTCCCGGGCGACGACCCGGGCGAGCCAGCGCTCGAGCTTGGCGATCTCGGCGCCCGCCTCCTCGAGCTCGGGGAAGTTGTACTCGCCCCGGGCCGCGGTCCGGGCGATCTCCTCCTCGAAGGCGGCGCAGTTGGTCTCCACCTCCCGGTACTCGGCCCCGCGGGCCGCGAGGAACTCGCCGACGATGGCCTCCTCGTCGGCCCGGCTCAGGAACGCGAGGGAGGCTATGGCCGCCGAGCCGCCCTCCGAAGCGACCCGCTCCTTCAGGGCCTCGAGGTTGGCCTGCAGGGCCGCGCTCCGGGGCAGGAGGGCCACCCC